>ERZ1673743.4008-NODE-4008-length-10699-cov-4.810879_pt1 | contig 10699 bp, 9 predicted proteins | sample MGYA00580197_ERZ1673743 | MGnify/ENA primary metagenome ERZ1673743 (study PRJEB41218, sample SAMN15661795) | gut metagenome | host: Homo sapiens | place: Canada: London | collected 2015-08-20/2019-03-30 | study: EMG produced TPA metagenomics assembly of... | reverse complement strand
TCCATGATTACAATCTTTTTTACTCGATACAGACAACATGACTCAGACAGGCGGGTGCGGCGTCAGTCGAACATCCCGTCATAGTCAGACCGCAGATAGCGGTTGGTGGCCAGCAGAGCGGCAATGACGCATATAATCACGCCGAGCACCACCACGGCACCGAACACGATGAAAGTCGCGCTCCACGGCATCAGGGCGCCCAGTGCCGGATACCAGTCCTTGGCCCATGCCACCAGGGCGCACAGCAAAGCACCCGCTGTCAGACCGGACACCACACCCTGCAGGGCGTTCGAGACCAGAAACGGGCGGCGTATGAACGAGCCTTTGGCACCGACAAGTTTCATTGTGTGTATCAGGAATCGGCGCGAATATATGGTGAGGCGCACGGTGTTGTTTATAAGCACGAACGAAATCAGCAGCAGTGTCGCAGCCACTACAAGCAGCACGAGGTTGAGCATGTCGGCGTTGCGCTGCAGATTGCCGACCATCTCGGTGTTCACGGGCACCTCGTCGACATACGGACACGCACGCCAGAGGGCGGTCACGCGGTTCAGCGAGTCGACGTTGGCATAGGCCGCTTTCACCTTCACCTCGATCATCGGCGCGTAAGGATTGAACCCGATCTGGTCTACAAGCTCAGTGCCGTGACCGCCGGTTTCGAGAGCCAGCACATCGTCGGCCGAAAGAAATTGCCATGATGACACGTACTGCGCGGCGGCACATGACTGCCTCAGCGAATCGAGCGCCTGGGCGGGCACGCTGTCGGTCAGCACTACCGAGAATCCCATCTTCTCCTTTACCGAACGCTCTACCGAGCCGAACGCGATGTTGATGGTGGCCACAAGCCCCAGGATAAACAGCACCAGGGTGACACTTATCGTGGATGTCAGCCGGTCGCCGATGCCCGATATGCGGTTATTGTTGTTTTTCTCCATAAATAATGTTGTCTGCCACGCGATACAGCCCGCGGCAAACCGGTGAGTTGACGTGGATGATGGGGAGGAGAGTGCAAATTCAGCACAAAATTACTATATCGGAAAGCCCTTGTCAATCTTTTTTGTATTAAAATTCCTAAATTGCAGGGCACTCCGCACCGTTCAGGCGCAAAAAACGGGCCGAACCGCGATTTTTACAGCACCGTCAGGCCAGGTCGCATATCAGCGTGGCCGACGACACCTCGCGGACGCGCACTTTCACCAGATCGCCCACACGGAAATCGCCGCGCGGGAAGACGCAGGTCTTGTTCTGCTGTGTACGCCCCACCCACTGGGCCGTGCTGCGTTTCGAGACACCCTCCACAAGCACCTCGAAGACCTTGCCGATGTCGCGGCGGTTCGATTCGGCCGAAAGCTCGTTCTGCAGGGCGATCATGCGGTTCAGACGCGCTATCTTCACATCTTCGGGCACATTGTCGGGCATCTCGCGCGAGGCAAGCGTGCCGGGGCGCTCTGAATACTTGAACATGAACGCCGAGTCGAAAGCGGCCTCGCGCATCAGCGCCAGTGTCTGCTCGAAGTCCTCCTCGCTCTCGTCATGAAAACCGGTGAAGAGGTCGGTCGAGAGGCCACAGTCGGGTATGCGCTCGCGGATGGCGGCCACACGCCCCAGATACCACTCGCGGGTATATTTGCGGTTCATCGACTTAAGCACGGCGTTCGAGCCCGACTGCACCGGCAGGTGCACGTGGTTGCAGATGTTCGGATAGCGGGCGATGGTGTCAATGGTCTCGTCAGACATATCCTTGGGATGCGAGGTGCTGAAACGCACACGCATGTCGGGGGCGGCCTCAGCCACCAACGCCAGCAGACGCGCGAAATTCACGGTCTCGCCGTCGGGCCCCGTATAGCGATATGAGTTCACGTTCTGCCCGAGCAGCGTGACCTCGCGGAAACCGCGGGCGCGCAGGTCGGCCACCTCGCGCAATATGCTGTCTACCTCGCGGCTGCGTTCGCGGCCACGGGTATAGGGCACGATGCAGTACGAGCAGAAATTGTTGCACCCGCGCATGATGCTCAGGAATCCGCTCACGCGGTTGCCGGTTATGCGGCTGGGTATGATGTCACGGTAAGTCTCTGTGGTCGAGAGCTCGACATTCACGGCACGCGCGCCGGTCTCGGCGGCGGCAAAGAGGTTGGGCAGGTCAAGGTATGCGTCAGGGCCGGCAACGATGTCAACGCCGTGGTCCTCCACCAGCCCCTCGCGCACACGCTCGGCCATGCACCCGATCACGCCCACTATCAGCCGGCGCGAACGGTTCTTGCGCCGCAGGGCGGCCAGCGTCTGCAGACGGCTGACAATCTTCTGCTCGGCATTGTCGCGTATCGAACAGGTATTCAGCAGAATGGCGTCGGCCTCCTCGACACTGTCGACGGTATCGTATCCGGCCATGCCCATCACGGCGGCCACGACCTCTGAGTCGGCCACATTCATCTGGCAGCCGTATGTCTCGATATACAGTTTCTTGTTGTTCACCTGATTACAAGTTTCACGGCCACTGAACCCCGCAACGGAGCCGGCACCCGCAGGCAAATATGTGCTGTAAAACAGCATTAAAAATTTTGCCGGGCTGAGCCAAAAGCCGTATTTTTGCACAAAATTACAAAAAAATGCAGTGCATCGTATCATCCGCGAGGAGTTTCTTTGCGCATGATGCAATTATGTTGCTTTCCACATAATCGGATGCCGTCATATTCACGATTTACCAACATTATCAGATATGGCTTATAATTTCATCACGGCCGAGGAAGCCGCCCAGACCATCAACAACGGCGACACTTTAGGCCTGTCGGGGTTCACAGCCCCTGGCAACCCCAAGGCTATCACCGAGGCGGTAGCCCTCAAGGCCCAGGCCGAACATGAGGCCGGACGCGATTTCAAAGTCAATATTTACACCGGAGCCTCGACTAATGATCATGTCGACGGCATTCTGGCGCGCAACAACGCCATCAACCGTCGCGCCCCCTACCAGAACACCCCCGACCTGCGCAAACGCATCAACAGCCACGACGCACATTATACCGACCGTCACCTCTCGGAGATGGCCCAGGAAACCCGTTACGGATTTTACGGAGATGTAGACGTGGCCATTATCGAGGCCGCCGCCATAGACGAGACCGGCGAAGTACTGCTTGGCTGCGGCCTGGGCAACATCCCCACCTACGCCCCGATGGCAAAGAAAATCTTCATCGAACTTAACGAGGCGCTACCCGCGTCGCTCATGGGGATGCATGATGTCTATAAGCCACTCGATCCGCCCCGCCGCCGCGAGATACCTATCTACGCCCCCAACGACCGCATCGGGCGCCCTACCCTCAAGATAGACCCCTCGAAGGTGGTCGGTATCGTGCGCACCAACGCGCTTGACGGCGTGAAATCGTTCACCAAGCCCGACGAGACTTCAGAGCGCATCGGCGCCAACGTGGTGCAGTTCCTCGTGTCGGAATACCGCGCGGGCCGCATCCCCAAGGAATTCCTCCCCCTGCAAAGCGGCGTGGGCAATGTGGCCAACGCAGTGCTCAACTACCTGGCCATCGACAAGGAACTCCCCAACTTCATGATGTACACAGAGGTAGTGCAGGATTCGGTACTCGAGCTCCTGCGCATCGGCAAGTGCCAGTTTGCCTCGACCTGCTCGATGACCTTCTCAAACGAAGTGGAATCGCAGCTGTTCGCCGACATGAACTTCTTCCACGACAAGATTCTGATGCGCCCCGCCGAAATCTCGAACAACCCGGAGGTCATCCGCCGACTCGGCGTCATCGCCATGAATACCGCGCTCGAGGCCGACATCTTCGGTTGCGTGAACTCGACTCACGTGCTCGGAACCCGCATGATGAACGGCATCGGCGGCTCGGGTGACTTTACCCGCAATGCCTACATTTCGATATTCTCGTGCCCGTCAATCACCAAAGAGGGCCTGATCAGCAACATTGTGCCGCAGGTTACGCACTGCGACCACTCGGAGCACTCGGTAGACGTACTGATCACCGACCAGGGTATCGCCGACCTCCGCGGCAAAGACCCCGTACAGCGCGCCGAAACCATCATCGAGAACTGCGCACACCCCATGTACAAGCAACTGCTGTGGGATTACCTCAAGCTCGGCACCAAGGGACAGACCCCCATCACCCTGCAGGCCGCCTTCGAATTCCATCGCGCCTTTGCCGAGGAAGGCTCGATGCAGGCAACCGATTTCTCGCGTTATAAATAACGCCCCCACATAAGTCACATACGTCACATAAGTTACATACGCCACATACGTTACATCCGTTTCGTGTGTGGCGTATGTAACTTATGTGACTTATGTGGCTTATGTGCGGCTTATGCCGAAAGTTTTGTAACTTTGCAGTGACAAATCAAATATCACATGAGCAGTTTCCGCAAGCGAATAAAACCGTGGATGCTTCCTATCGCGATGATACTGGGCGTCTTACTGCACAACTATATCGGATATGTGGCTTTTATGTCGAAATATCTGATTTTCATAATGTTGCTCATTACCTACTGCCGCGTGAGGCCCTCAGACTTCCACGTAGGGCCGTATATATGGCTGCTGTTGGGGGCGCAGATAGCAGGGGCATGCGCAATATATCTGGCGCTCCGCCCCATAAACGAGATGCTGGCGCAGGGGGCTTTCATCTGCGTATTCTGCCCCACGGCCACTGCCGCACCTGTCATCACCGGCATGCTGGGGGGCTCAATTCCCAAAGTGGCCACATACTCGCTGTTCTCGCACCTGGCGGTAGCGTTTCTGGCCCCGCCGTTGCTGTCATACATGGGTGACGGAGCCGAAATATCATTCGGCGAATCGCTGATGTCGATAGCGCAGAACGTGCTGCCCCTTATCCTCGGCCCACTCGCTCTGGCACTGCTGATGCAGAGATATGTGCCGCGTGTGCATAGCTCGATCGCCAACCACCAGGGCCTCTCGTTCTACATCTGGGCTTTCGCACTGATACTGGTAGTGGGCAATTCCGTAACGTTCCTGCTCAGGGAGCCAGCCTCCATGATACCGCTCATGCTGGCCCTTGCCGGCGTGGCACTGCTGGCCTGCATAGCGCAGTTTGCCGTCGGGCGCATGATCGGACGCCGATACGGCGATCCTATATCGGGTGCACAGAGCCTGGGCCAGAAGAACACCGTGCTTGCCATCTGGCTCACGCTCACTTACCTCAACCCCGTGGCCTCGGCTGCGCCGGCCGCTTATGTAGCGTGGCACAATATCGTGAACTCATGGCAGATATACCGCCGGGAGCGCGCTGCAAGCCACCTGCCGCAAGGGCAATGACCACACATGCGCCGACGCAATGCATCAAGCGCACTTCCAGGCGCAAAAACCACATCTTTCCGGCTAACTTTTGACACGTGGCGTTGTTGTCACTATATAAAGGAACATTGGAGGGCGGTGCAAAACCCCTCGAATTGTAGGGACATGCCTTTGGCATGTTAGATCATATCAAGAACTATGAGCCACATCGCACAGCGATGCCCCTACATATCAGACGTACACCGGGTTATGAACTCCCTCACAACGACATCAATAGTTTCAACTAAAACAAAGCCATGTCAACCGATAGTATGTATGCCCGTCTTCAGAATCTGCCCCTGTTCAAAGGGGTCAGTCATGAAAAGATATCAGAAATGGTCGTGAAAAACCGTTTCCATTTTCTAAAATACACTCCCGGCGAAACCATAATCCAGGCCGGTGATCCGTGCAGCCATATAATTTCAATAGTGACCGGCTCAGTACGCTCTACGATACACACCGCCGATCACAAGTTTACTGTCTCGGAAACGCTTGACTCGCCCGGGGTCATCGCACTCGATTATTTTTTCGGACGCACCACACGCTATCCGTCCACGGTCACGGCCCTGACCACAGTGGGACTGCTGCAACTCGACAAGAGCGACTACCTGAGCATAATCAACAATGATGCCGTCTCGCTGTTCAATTTCCTGAACCTGCTCTCGCTTAACTCGCAGCTTGCTGTGGAGGGCATACTGGCGCTTAGTTCCGGCGACCTGCGCAAACGCATCGCCTACTGGATTGTCGCTCTCACCGACCGCGACGCCCGCGACATCGTCATGGAGTGCCGTCACCGCGACCTTTACACCGTATTCGGCGTGCAGCGCCAGTCACTGATAGTAGCACTCGACACGATGAAAGATGAGGGTATCATCGACTATGAGCCTAACCGCATCCTTGTTCCCGACCGGAAAAAGCTGCTTGAAGTGCTCGATTTGTAGAACTATACAACAGAATTTAATCAATTTTTTATTGATTTCTCTCTATACTATACCATATACTACCGCAAAAACAATCCTTGAATATCAAAGAGTTAACATCTATACATATCTATACAGGTCTATACATACGCCATACGGTGCCGTTTAGCTATTGACAAGCGCGATTTTTCGATATAATTTTGCATCGCAATCCGACGGGAACGGCATCGTGCCACCGACGGAAGGATTTAAGACAAAAGGATTTGTTTGATTTATTTAAGGTATTAGTTTTTTAGGGTTAGTATTTATGCTGATGTATTGACTGGCCGCAAAAGGCCGTCAATCTCAAAAAAAGAAGACTACGATAACAAGAAAAGACAATAATCGTGTTTTATGTTAGGTTTGTAGATCCCGATGAAGCATAAGACTTCACGGGTACAAAGGAATAAAGGACTTGTCTGAGAAGACAGGCCCTTTGTTCTTTTCTGACGGATGTGCATCTTCCCTACCCCTTGATGCCAGGCACGGGAATGCCGCTGCTGCCACGCACCGTTAACATTTGCCTTCTGAACCAAAAAATCGCCGATTTCGTTTATCCGGTAAAAGGCTTTGAAAAAAGCCGCGGCCCCTGCCGGCCACAGTGAGCCTTGACCGAGAGATGTATCTTATTTACCACAAAACAACCAAAGATTCAATATGAAAAGAAATTTAAGCCTCATGCTGGCAGCCGGGTGCGTGGCAACATGCGCATGGCAGGCACAGGCACAGGATGACGTAATCGTTGAAGAAGAGTCAGAGACCCTGACAGAAGTGGTCAACTGCAAGACCGAATACTCGGTTGACCGCGGTGACAACTGGTTTATACAGCTCGGCGCGGGCATTGACGTGCCTCTGTTCGAGAACAAGATGCCCGAGGGCGAGAAAGCGCGCCGTCATGTCACGGCAACCTACAACGCCGGTTTCGGCCGTTGGTTCTCACCTTATCTCGGATTCCGTTTCAGCGGCTATTACGGACCGTGGCACTGGGACAACGACTCATATTCAAAGGCCCGGTTCGCCAACCTGAACTTCGATTTCATGTGGGACATGTGCAACTCGCTCGGCGGAGTTGACGCCTCGCGCCCTGTAAGCGTGATTCCGTTCGTGGGTCTTGGCGGCACATACGTCTGGGACATCAAATCGGCCGGATCGAACATCCAGCACAGCAAGGGACACATACGCCACAACTCATGGGCGCTGCCGGTATCGGCGGGCATCCAGTTCCGTTTCCGTCTGTGCCAGTACGTCGACTTCTTCCTTGAAGGGCGCGCCTCGTTCTACGGCGACAACGTGAACGGCTGTGCATACGACCGCCCCATCGACATAAACATACAGGCCATCGGCGGCCTTTCGTTCAACCTCGGCGGAGTAAACTACCGCGCATACAACCCGTGCCGCGATGCCGCCTACATAGCCTCGCTTAACGGCCAGGTCAACACCCTGCGCGGCGAGCTTGCCACCACCGCCGCCGCTCTGGCCGCCGCAGAGGCCCAGCTCCCCTGCCCCGAGGCAAAAGCCGTGCCGTGCCCCGAATCCAAAGCCGCCCCGATGATGTCGACGGTACGATTCACCATCAATTCCGCAAAAATCTCTGACGAGGAGATGGTGAACGTGTTCAATACCGCCGAGTACCTGAAGGCCAATCCCGACGTGAAAGTACTCATCAAGGGGTATGCCGACAAAGACACCGGCACCTCGGCCTACAATATGGCACTCTCGCAGCGTCGCGCACAGGCCGTGTATGATACCCTGACAAAAACCTACGGCATTGACGCCGGCCGACTGGCCATCGACGCCGAGGGTTCTGACAGCCAGCCTTACACCACCAACAACTGGAACCGCATCGTGATCTTCGTGCCGGGTAACTGACACGTCATCTGAACGGCAACATCAATTTCTCAAAATGCCATAAATCAGAAAGGTCCCCGTGTCGTGGATGACACGGGGACCTTAGTATGTCGGCAGACTGTATTTAACAGTTCATTGCATGGGCTGAGGAATCAGAACAGATAGGCGGCGGTGATGGTCCAGCAACGGTTCTTACCGTTGTAAAGGGCATTGTCGGCCGAGGCTGTCTTGGTAATACCGATGCCGTATGAGGCAGCGAGCTGTACCTTCTCGACGAACTGCAGGCCGAAACCTACGTTCCAGGCAAAATCAAATTTCTTCTGGTTCCAGGCGTTGTCGATATTCTGTTTCGAGAGCAGGAACGAGAAATCGGGCCCTGTAGTGACAAACGGAGTCACGATTTTACCAACCACCGGGATGTTGATACACCATTTGAAGTTGAGGGGGATGTCGATGTAGTCACGGTTGAACTTGGTCTCGGTAGTGGCGGTCTGCCCCGTAGCGTCAGTCGCGTCGCCTGAGGTCACATACCCGATCGTGTTGCGGCGCACATAGAGCACCGAGAGGTCTGCCCCCACACCGATGATAGGCACCGTGAACTGCCCCATGATACCGCCGGTGAAACCGGCACGATTGTCGGAATGCATTACATCTTCATTGAACTTGAGCTCATTGACAGCGACACCGGCCTTGATACCGAACTTGAAACCGGCACCCTGGGCCGCGGGGGCCACACTCATGGCCGAAATGGCAACTACCGCTGCCACAAGCACTTTTTTAAACAGTTTCATAGGATTGCTATGTTTAGTTATTGAGATTACTGGGGGTATAACTGACCGCCTGCGTTGACAGAGGTGTCACTTACTGCCACAAAGGTAGGCTTTTTATGCCAAAAATTCCAATAATTTGAAAAATTTCGTAACTTTGAACAAATAAATCAATATGGATCAGACACAGCACCTTGCTCTTGAAGAGAAAATCGTCGACATGCTGAAGACGGTTTTCGACCCCGAAATCCCGGTCGACATCTACAATCTCGGCCTGGTTTACCGCATTGACCTTACCGATGACGGTGACCTTACCGTAGACATGACCATGACCGCCCCGTCATGCCCCATGGCCGATTTCATTATGGAGGATACCCGACAGAAACTCGAATCAATCGAGGGCATAAAGTCAGTGACCATCAACCTTGTGTTCGAGCCTGAATGGACCAAAGACATGATGTCTGAAGAGGCCAAGCTTGAACTCGGATTCCTTTAAAACGGGACTACATACTCCTTATTATAAATAATGGATCTGAAGAGGAAACCGGTATATTTCATCTCAGACATGCACCTGGGGGCACGCTATCTGCAGCCCGCCCGGGAATATGAGGCGCGCGTGGTCAGATTTCTCGACTCGATTGCGGGCAAAGCCTCGGAACTCATCATGCTCGGCGATGTGCTCGATTACTGGTATGAATACCGCACGGTGGCTCCACGCGGGCATCTGCGCTTTTTCGGAGCGCTGGCACGGGTGGCCGACAGCGGCGTGCGCGTCACGTGGTTCCGCGGCAACCATGATATCTGGCTGTTCGACTATCTGCGTGATGAAATCGGCATAACCATCGAAGACGGCACCGTGCTGCGCGAAATCATGGGGCGCAGGTTCATGCTGGCCCACGGCGACGGTGTCGGAAAGACCGGGGCCGGTTTCAGGTTCATCCGCGCCATGTTCCGCAACCGGTTCCTGCAGGTGCTCTATTCGGGCATCCACCCGCGGTGGACCATACCGTTCGCCCACCGGTGGTCGGCATCGTCACGCGACTTCCAGAAATATGAGGAACCGGTCTTTGACCCCGCCACCGACCCCCTGCTGGCCTACTGCCGCCGGTACGATGCCGAGCATCCCGGCGAGGTCGATTATTTCATTTTCGGGCACCGCCATGTCATGGCCGACGAACCCGTAAACACCTCGGGTGCACGCATGATAATACTCGGCGACTGGATTACACATTTTTCATACGGAGTTTTCGACGGCAACAGTTTTTCACTTGAGATTTTCGACCGTTAAATGGCAAATAGCAAGCCGCAATATTCAATTTAACGGTTTTTAACAATAAATCACCTCGATTGGGAATTTATTCGCATCTATTTATTAACCAACGTTATAGAGGGCGCCCAGCGCCCGTCAAAAGCCCGACCGGCCGATAAACTATGCCGTAAAACATATAAAAATATTTTGTGGGCGAGGCTTTTATGTCGACCTTTGCATCACAAACCTAAAACAATCTTTTTTACCTTAGAAATTGTACCTATTGGAAACCAATAAAAAGGCGCTTAGTGATAAGCGCCTTTTTATATTTCGTCACATCTGATTTATATTTTATTATCAAAGGCCATTACTATCCCCACCGGGCACATGCCTTACATCAACCATCATAGAGGGGGGACTTAAAAATACAGGCATTCATTGTAGGGTCGCTACATGTAGCGACTGCAACCAACTGACAATCAAGAAACAGCAAATCTGTGGGCGGTCGCTACATGTAGCGACCCAATGCTATTAACTTAAGGCGCAGTGGCGTCTGGAGGACGCCGATTTC
>ERZ1673743.4006-NODE-4006-length-10705-cov-7.698404_pt1 | contig 10705 bp, 8 predicted proteins | sample MGYA00580197_ERZ1673743 | MGnify/ENA primary metagenome ERZ1673743 (study PRJEB41218, sample SAMN15661795) | gut metagenome | host: Homo sapiens | place: Canada: London | collected 2015-08-20/2019-03-30 | study: EMG produced TPA metagenomics assembly of... | reverse complement strand
TGGATGCCCAGCACCTCATAGGGGTCTCTCATCGGTCTACTTCCTCACGTCTCTATTACCATCTGTGCGGCCATTGTGCCGCACAAGCAATCTTTAGTGTACAGGACTGGAACGGAAAAATCAAGGAAAACCGCCGGGATCAGGCGGTTTTGTCCTTCTTTTTTGCATTTTTGCAGTGATATTTGAGCCACACGCCCGAATACAGGATGTTGCGCAGAAGGTCAACGTCCTCCACACAGGGCAGGCGCTCAAAGCTGCGGGCGCAGTTGGCCAGCAGCAGCTCAAAGATCTCCCGCATCTCTTCCTCGTACCCGGGCTCTCTGCTCAGGGTGCGCAGGGGATTGTATGCGCCCTTGCGCTCGTCCCGGGCCAGGTCATCGTAGGCATCCAGCAGATAGATATACTTGCCCAGGTTGAAGCCGATGCTGCGCAGCTCCGGCGACCAGTGGTCCTGCCGGTAATCGAACAGTTCGGCCATCAGTTCCCCAAAGCAGCCGGAAACGGCATCCAGATCCTCGCTGCCCTCGGCTTCGTACCGGGCCAGCCGATCCAGACAGGTGCGGATGGCGCTGCACTGGCGGGGCCAGCGGGCAGCGGCCTGCTGCGTGGGGGCAGCAAGCATCTTTTCAAAGCCCAGGCCCAGCAGGCTGTGGTCATCGTTCCACTTGTCCTGCGCGTTGTAGTAGTGCAAAGCCACGCTCAGGTCCGCGCAGTAATCGGTGGGGCCGCTGGAACGCCACTCCACCTTCCGGATGGGGTGGATGGGGCAGTGGTCACAGCCTGTCACACAGGCGCTTTCGCCCTCGTACAGGCTGCACAGCAGCAGATCCAGAAAAGTCAGGTCATAGCTCAGGGTCAGCCGCCCCCGGGTGCCGTGCAGCGCGCCAATGCGGCGGCAGAGCCCGCAGTAGGCCGCGCGGTACCGCGCCTGTGCCTCCGGGCTGAGTGCGGCCTGATTCGGGATAACATATCCGAACATGGCTCAGCTCTTCTTGATGAACTGGGTGCCGCAGCGGGGGCAGGAGATCTGGATGCGGCCGCGGCCGCGGGGCACGCGCAGCTTCTGGCGGCACTGGGGGCAGCGATAGTAGTGATAGACCTTGCGGTTGGCCCACTGCTCTTTCCAGCCCTTGAACTTGTTGTCCACCCGGTCCTTCAGGGTGTAGAACTTGTAGTTCTCCTCGGTGCGCTTGGAGATGTTCCGGCTGAAGGTGCGGTAGTAGCAGAAGATCAGCAGGGCCGCGCCCAGATAGGTGAACAGGTTGACCCGGCTGATGATGGCGATGAGGAGCAGCACCAGCGAGGCAATGCTCAGGAATTGATTCAGGCCATCGGTGCCATAGCGGCCGATCATAAACTGACGAAGTTTCTCTCTCATAGATTTCCGGTCCTTTGTCCTCAAGAATAACCCTCTCAGCCACGCGGACGCATGGACGGAGAGGGCGTTTGATTGTTCACAACAATAGAATATCAGCCAACCATGATAAAACTTTGAACAGATTGCAAATCTACCATGAAAGGACGAAATTTAATTGGCATTCTCTGCACCGGAGCGCTTGCGCACGGTCAGGGCGGCCTCCACATCCAGCGCGCCCTCCATCCGGCAGTGCAGCACGGCACGGCCCGCCTCACCGGTGGTGGCAAGGTAGGTGCCCGCCATGCCGCCCCGCAGGGGGACGATGGCCGGGCCCAGGATCTTCACCGGGCCTTCCACGCTGAGCTGAACGGCCTCGCCGCAGTAGGGCAGCAGGTTGCCGTTCTGGTCGATGGCCCGCAGGCTGACCGCCGCGCAGTCCCAGGTGGGGCCGTCGGTCAGGATGGGGTTGTGCACCACGCATTCCAGCCGGACCGACTGCACCGGCTCCTTGACCACGGTGCGGACGGTGCGCCCGTGCCAGACCGCCTCAAACCGGTAAACGCTGGACGGCCCGCCCAGCACGCCGATGTATTTGTAGTACATCCGGAGCAGGTCGTTTGCGCTCAGCCGCAGGGAGAGCATCCGCGCCCGGGAGAGAGGCGAAAGGTTCAGCGCGTCCCGGCGCATCTCGTTGAGGATGGCCGCCACCTGCGGGGCTGTGCTCTGGTCAAGGCCCTCATACTTTTCCAGCAGGGAGCCGACGAAATCCTGGATCTCGATGGGCGGGTGGGGCAGGGCGGCAAAGCGGCCCCGGCGGTCGGGGGTGAACTCGGCAATGAAATCGTTGCCCCGGTAGAGGCGGACGCTCTCGGCGTTGGTGAACACCCAGCAGGCCCCGGCAAAGCCGCCGGGGTGGTCACCCAGCGCCATGCTGGAAGAGACCTCGAACACCACGTCCGAAGGGGAGCGGGGCGTTTTCTGGCTTGCGTAGACGGCGGCAGAGAGCTTCGGGTTGCGGAACAGGTCCGTCACGCCGTGGTAGCAGATGCGGTCGCCGCTGCCGAACTCGCGGTGGGTGTTGTAATCGGCCATGCACCAGCCAAGGGCACCGGCCACGCCCTGCTGGGCAATGGCATCGTTGAGGACGGCAGCATGGCGCAGAGCCTGTGCCAGCCGGTGCGGCTCGTCGTCAAAGGCTTTGGCCGGGAACTGCTGGCCCCCGAACTCGCTGATGAGGTAGCCCTTGCGCAGGTCAGGCGTAACGGCAGACCGGGGCTCGCAGCCCGGGCCCCGGCCGGAGTAGGAGTAATCGTTGTAGGCGTAAACGTCCTCGAGCAGCTGGCTCTTGCGGGCGATCCGCACGCCGCCGGTGGGGCGGGTGGGGTCCAGCCGATGGACAGCCTCGTTGGTGCGCTTGTAAAAGGCCTCGTTGTCGGAACTGCCGTTCACCCGCACACCCCACAGGAACACGCTGGGGTGATTGCGGCACTGGCAGACCATCTCGCGGCAGTTCTGCAATGCCTGGGCCTGCCAGGCTTCATCCCCGATGTGCTGCCAGCCGGGCATCTCCACGAACACCAGCAGGCCCAGCTCATCGCAGGCATCCAGAAAAGCCGGGCTCTGGGGGTAGTGGCTGGTGCGCACTGCATTGCAGCCCAGCTGCTTTTTCAACAATTGGGCATCCAGCTGTTGAATGCTGTCCGGCATGGCATAGCCCTGATAGGCGTAGCTCTGATGCCGGTTCAGGCCCCGCAGCTCCACCCGCTGGCCGTTCAGATAAAAGCCCCCGGCCACGAACTGGATGGTGCGGAAGCCGAACCGGGTGCTCTTTTCGTCCAGCACCCGGTCGGGCAGGCCGCTGGTGCCGGGCCGGATGAGCCGGACGGTCAGGGTATAGAGGAAGGGGTGCTCCACGCTCCAGGGGTGCACGCCGTTCAGGGTGCCCACAATGGGCAGGCTGAGCTCACCGCTGTACAGGGCTCTGCTCCCGGCGGGGCTGCGGATCTCGGCCTGCAGGGTGCAGCCGATGGTTTCGCCCACTGTGGAGGAATAGATGCGGAAATCGCCCTCGGCCTGCGCCTCGATGAAGATGTCGCGCAGGTAGGCGGGCTCCTTCACGTCCAGACTGACGGCCCGGTAGATGCCGCCGTAGGTCAGAAAATCGATCTGCCCGCCGAAGGGAGGAATGTTCAGGTCCTCCCGGCTGTCGCACCGGACAGCCACCACATTTTTTTGGCCCAGCAGCAGCGATTCGGTCAGGTCCACAGTGAAAGCGGTGTAGCCGCACCCGTGGTGAAACACCCGCCGCCCGTTGCAGAACACGGTGGCATCGTGGGCCACGGCTCCAAAGGTCAGCAGTACCGTGCGGCCCTGCCACTCTTTGGGCGCAAAAAACTCCCGCCGGTAGCCGGACACCCGCTGGTATTCGTTCTCGTTGCAATAGTTGTAGGGCAGCGTTTTGACCGTGTGGGGCAAGCGCACCGGCTCCAGCTCCACCCCGGTGCATTCGGGGCGGACGATGGCGGGATCAAAGGTGGGGGCAAACAGCCAGCCGTCGTTCCAATCGTAGTGTTCCATAGCCTGTCTCCATCGCTCTGCACAAAAAAATTCTTACCCTTATGCTACCACAAAGTTGTGAACGAAAAAAGCACTCCGTCCCTTATTTTTTCCGTTTTTGCAGAAAAAGCTGTTAAAATCAAAAAAGCCCCCGCCGGGCAGGCGGGGGTGACATGAAACTCAGCGGATGAAATTGGTCATGGGGCGGCGGGGATTCTCGGGGTGGGTGATGCCGTTTGCTTTGCCCAGTTCGATGCACTTGAGCAGCCAGGCCATGTTCCGGCCCAGCTCCCGCATCACGGCGCAGCCCTCTTCATCCTCCAGCACCTGCTCGGGCTTGGAGCCGTGCACCATGGGCCAGTAGGAACCGCTGACCAGCGGCATGTGGAAGAACTCGGGGTACTTCACCAGCTGGTCCAGCGTGGTGGTGGTGCCGGCGCGGCGGGCCGAAGCGCAGATGGCGGCAGGCTTGTAGGCCAGATACTTGCCGCCCGCATAGGCCAGACGGTCCATGAAGCTGGTCATGTTGCCGGAGGCGGACGCGTAGTGGACAGGTGTGCCGAACACAAAGGCATCGGCGGTCTTGGCCTTTTCGATGGCCTCGTTGACCACGCCGCCGAACACGCAGCCCTTACCGGCGGCACAGCCGCCGCAGCCGATGCAGCCGCCCACCGGCTTTGTGCCGACGTTCAGGATCTCGGTCTCGATGCCGCTGGCGTTCAGCTCCCCGGCGATCAGGGACAGGGCGGTATAGGTGCAGCCCTTCTCGTGGGGGCTGCCGTTGATGAGCAGGACTTTCATAAGCAGATACTCTCCTTTTTTGGCAAAACGCGCCGCACATGGGGCGCTTTGCCCTGATTTTAGCACAATTGCACCCTGAGTGCAACGCGTGCCCTTGACAAAGAGTTGCGTTTTGACGATAATATGGAGATACGAAAACACGAAACAGCTGCTGGCCGGGCAGGGGGCCCGGACAGCGGGAGAAGGAGGCAGATACATGCGCGTTATTGCAGGAGAAGCACGGGGCCGCAGGCTGGAAGCCCTGCCCGGCACCGAGATCACCCGCCCGACGATGGATCAGGTCAAGGAGGCCATGTTCAGCATCGTCCAGTTCGACCTGCCCGGTGCCCGGGTGCTCGACCTCTACGCAGGCAGCGGCCAGCTGGGCATCGAGGCCCTGAGCCGGGGTGCGGCCCGGTGCGTGTTCCTGGACGAGAACCGGGAGGCCGTGAACATCGTGATGAAGAACTGCAAGAACTGCGGCGTGTTTGACCGCAGCCGGGTCAACATCGGCGAGGCGGCACGGTATCTCTCCGCCTGCCATGAGCAGTTCGACATCGTTCTGCTGGACCCGCCCTTCCACACCGGCACGCTGGAAAAGATCCTGCCCGGCGTGGACAAATGCCTGGCTCCGGGCGGCATCGTGATCTGCGAGAGTGAGACCGGCCTGGTGCTGCCTGCCGAGGTGGGCGGCATGACCCTGAAAAAACAGTATAAATACGGCAAAGTCCTGCTGTGGAAGTATGGTAAGCCCCGGCAGAGCGCCGGAGAGGGAGATGCGGAATGAACGTAAACGAGCTTTTGGATACCATTGAGGATACGCTGGAGGAGAGCGCCGGAATGCCCCTTTCGGGCGGTAAGCGCATCGTGGATGTGGAGCAGATCCGGGATTATCTGGACGAGATCCGCCAGAACCTGCCTGTGGAGCTGCGGCAGGCCCAGTCCATTGTCAGCGACCGTGCCCAGCTCATCGAATCGGCCAACGCACAGGCGCAGGCCATTGTAAAAAAAGCCGAGGAGCGCGCCCGTGTGCTGGTGAGCGAGGCCGAGATCGTCAAGGCGGCCCAGCAGCGCGCCGGAGAGATCGTCTCCGCCGCCCAGACTGAGGCCCGCACTGTCCGCCAGACCGTGACCGATTACTGTGATAATATGCTCAAGACCACGGAAGAGACAATGGCGGAGAACGCCGCACAGGTCAAAAATGTCCGTGCAAACCTGCGCCAGAGCCCCCGGAAACAGCTCTGATGCGGGAATGTGAAATTTCCCGGTGAGAGCTTCCGGCCCCTGCAAGCAAAAACGACGGCTTGCAGGGGCTTTTTTTGGTACATTTTGAGAGAAAAAACAAAAGGGAAACTCTTGCAATCAGGGGCCTGTTTTGTTACAATAAAATTGTATCCTCAAGGCTGACCGGGCCACAAACTCCCGGCAGGCCGCAGGCCGCTTTCCCGGGCAGCAGCTCCGGGCAGAAAAGGGCGGCAGATGCAGGATCTTATCTGAGTTTTGAAAGGAGGCTGGGAACATGGACACAGAAAAAACAGCACAGCCCTTTGACCCGGCCTCGTTTGAGCATGTCCCGGTGCTGCTGAACGAGTGCCTGGACGGCCTGAAGATCGACCCGGCGGGCACCTATCTGGACGGCACGGCGGGCGGCGCGGGGCACTCCCGCCAGATCGCCCTGCGGCTGAACGGCGAGCAGGGCGGCAGGCTCATCTCGCTGGATCAGGACCCCGATGCCGTGCAGACGGCCCGGGCCCGGCTGGCGGGCCTGCCTGCCACCGTGGTGCAGATCAACTTCCGCTATGCCGGACAAGCTCTGGAGCAGCTGGGCATTGAAACGATCAACGGCGCGCTGCTGGATCTGGGCGTTTCCAGCCATCAGCTGGATGACGCGGCCCGGGGCTTTTCCTACCGGGCAGATGCCCCGCTGGACATGCGGATGAGCCAGGAGGGTGAGACGGCCGCCGATCTCGTGAACAGCGAGAGCCGGGAGGAGCTGGCCCGCATCCTGCGGGATTACGGCGAGGAGCCCTTCGCCTGGCAGATCGCGGGCAGGATCGTGGAAGCCCGGGAAACTGCCCCCATTGAAACGACATTGCAGCTGGCGGATATCGTGGCCAGCGCTATGCCCCCGGCGGAGCGCCGGAAGAACAAAAACCCCTCCCGCCGCACCTTCCAGGCACTGCGCATTGCGGTAAACCATGAGCTGGACGCACTGGAAGAGGGGCTGGACACCATTTTTGCGCATCTCGCACCGGGTGGAAGACTTTGCGTGATCACCTTCCACTCGCTGGAGGACCGGCTGGTCAAAAACAAGTTCCGCCGCTGGTCCACTGCCTGCACCTGCCCGCCGGAGTTCCCGGTGTGCGTCTGCGGCGGCAAAGCCAAGGCAAAGCTGATCACACGCAAACCCATTGAAGCCAACACGCAGGAGCTGGAAGAGAACCGGCGCAGCCGTTCGGCCCACCTGCGGGTTTTGGAAAAGATCTGAGGGCGGCAAAGCCCCGGAGATGTGAGGAGGAGATCACCATGGGTCAGGCAGCATACGATATGACAGAGGTTCGGCGCAGAAGAGCGCCGCAGGCACAGCCCCAAGTCCCGCTGCGGGTAGAAAAGGGCGGCAAAAAGCGGCTGAACCCCGTGCGGGCCGCCATGCAGCACGCGCTGCAGCTGGTGGGCGCGGCTTTGCTGGTGGGCTTTGCGGTGAGCCTGCTGTGGAGCGAGGCGCAGCTGGTGGAGCTGAATTCTCAGATCCAGAGCGCCAAGGCAGAGCTTGTGAGCGAGCAGAGCCAGTATACATACTACAACAGTGCCCTGAACAGCCGCACCAACATCACAAGTGTTGAGGAGACCGCCACCCGCCTGGGGCTGATGAAGATCGACCAGAGCCAGATCACCTACATCCGGCTGGATGAGGGCAGCGTTCTGGTGCGCAAGGCATCCGCTGTGCGGCAGTGGTCGGATCTGCTCCACGATGGGGCAATGACCATTCTTGCCTCTGTCAGAACGGCAAAATAAACCAAACAACGAAAAGCGTGCGGCAGCGCACGCTTTTTCGGTTTTCTTCGGGAGTACGCAATGCAAACACCATCCTCCAATCCCAAAAAGAACAGCGCCCGCCGCCGCAGTGCGGACCCGCACGCACGGCTCAGTGCCCGGCTGCGTCATATCAGCTTTGGTGCCGCCGTGCTTCTTGTGGTGGTCGCCGCGCTGACCGTGATCTACAGCCTGTACAAGATCCAGATCCGCGACGGTGCCACCTACCGCCAGTACGCCGCCGAGCAGCAGCTGCTGGACAGCACCATTCAGGCCACCCGCGGTGAGATCTACGACACCAGCGGCATCACGCTGGCCTCCACCAGCGTGGTGTGGACCATCTGGGCCGACCCCTCCTACAGCACGGCCCTGTATACCACCACCACCGATCAGGACACCAAGGCGGAGACCCGCACCATCGATGAGGCCGCCATGAAGGAGGTCTGCACCCAGATCACCCTGCGCCTGCTTTCGGGCGACGGCGAGAGTCTGGACAGCGTGGACACCACTTCGGCAGAGTATCAGACCCAGTATCAGGCGGTCTGCGATGCCCTCTCCCAAAACGAAAGCTCCTATCAGGTGCTGGCCACCAAGGTCAACAACGCCATCAAGCTCTCCATTGAGGAGTACGTCAAGACCTACAACAAGGCCCACAGCAAGAGCGGAAAATCCGCCGGTGCCCTGGAAAAGATCCTGGGCAAGCTGGGTCTGGGCCAGCAGGAGAGCAACGACGGCACCCCCACTGTCCGCAAGGGGCGGGTGTCGGTGTCGGCCTCCAAGGGCTTCCAGCGGGATTACCCCTACGGCCGCTTTGCCGCCGCCGTGCTGGGCTTCTGCAATGCGGATGGTCAGGGCGTGTACGGTCTGGAAAACTCCTATGAGTCCACGCTGGCCGGTGTGAATGGCCGCACCATCACCCTGCGCAACGCCTACGGCAACGCCATTGCCGATGAAAACGCCACCACCTACGCCGCCAAGGACGGCTCCAATCTGGTGCTCTCGCTGGATGTGAACATTCAGGAGGTGGTGGAGCGCTACCTGAACGAGGCCGTGGCGGCCAACACCGTTGAGAACCGCGGCTGCGCCATCGTGATGAATGTCAAGACCGGTGCCATCCTTGCCATGGCCTCCAAGCCGGACTTTGACCCCAATGACCCACAGGATTTCAGCGCCAATCTGGCCTACCTGACGGAGCAGGTGCAGGCCGAGCCGGAGCTGTACACCATCTACAAAAAAGACGAGAACGGCAACTACCTGCGGGACGAGAACGGCCAGAAGATCGCGGATGAGGAGGCCGACTACACCGGCACCTACCGGGATATCCAGTGGAAGAACAAGACCATCACCGAGCTGTACTACCCCGGAAGCGTGTTCAAGGTCATCACCGCCGCCATGGGTGTGGACAGCGGCAAGGCGACCTATTACACCACCCTGAACTGCTCCGGCGCGTACAGTGTGGCAAAGCAGACCTACCACTGCGCCGGCAGAAAGTCGCACGGGGCCCAGAATCTGGCCGAGGCCCTGCGCAACAGCTGCAACATCTACTTCATCCAGCTGGGCCAGCGCGTGGGTTCCAGCCTGTTCTATGATTACTTTGATGCCTTCGGATTTACCGAGCGCACCGGTGTGGACCTGCCCAATGAGACCAGCTTCATGCAGTATTACAGCAAGAGCCGTCTGGGCGAGGTGGAGCTGGCCTCCTCCGCCTTTGGTCAGGCCATGGCCGTGACCCCGCTGCAGGTGTGCACCGCCATCTCGGCGGCAGTCAACGGCGGCTATCTGGTCACCCCCCATGTGGTGGATAAGATCACGGACCAGAACGGCAACGTGGTGCAGGAGATCGGCACCAACACCCGCCGTCAGGTCATCAGCGAGAGCGCCAGCGAGACCATCCGCCAGATCATGGAGTTTGAGGTGGGCGACGGCACCCAGGGCGGCGGCGGCAACGCTTACGTTGCAGGTTACCGCATCGGCGGCAAGTCCGGCACCTCCGAGCAGCTGAACATGGACCGCCGCGCCGATGGCGACTACAAGAAGGTGGCATCCTTTGCGGCTGTCCTGCCCGCCAACGACCCGGAGATCCTGGTCTATGTCATGCTGGACGACCCCAACAATGCCCGCACCGACTATTCCTCCATTCTGGCGGCTCCGGTGGTGGGCAACATCATCAGCGAGATCGCGCCCTATCTGGGCATCGCCACCGACGGCGTGGACCGCAGCGGCACCACCGTCAAGGTGCCCAACCTGACGGGCAAGGAGTGGAGCAACGCGCAGGTGCAGCTGAACATCAAGGGCTTGAAGCATCACCTGGCCGAGAGCGAATCCGACCAGACCGCCGCCCTTGTCACCTACCAGTACCCTCGTGCGGGGGCAGAGGTGCCCTACGGCACCACCGTTTATCTGTATACCGATACCTATGAGGGCAAGCACGCCGAGGTGCCGGACGTGACCGGCAAGAGCGCGGACTTTGCCCGGCAGATGCTGAACGCCGCAGGGCTCAACTGCACAGTCGAAGGCTCCGGCACGGTCCAGAGCCAGAGTGAGGCACCCGGCTCCAGCGTCCAGCAGGGAACCATCGTACATTTGATCTGTGGATAAAGGGGAATGAGAGTATGGAAGCAATTGCAGCAAACATCCTGTTGGAGGGCCTGGCCGTCAACGCGCTGGCCCAGTGCGAGACCCCGGTCACGCTGGTGACCACCGACAGCCGTGAGGTCTGCCCCGGGTGCATCTTTGTGGCGTTCCCGGGCGAAAAATTTGACGGCCATGATTTTGCCGCTAAGGCGCTGGAAAACGGCGCGCTCTGCGTGGTGCTGAACCACCCCGTGGAAGGCGTGCCGGAGGAGAAGAGTGTGATCTGCCCGGACAGCTACCACGCCATGATGGTGCTGGGGGCCAATTATCGCAGCCAGTTCCACCCCAAAGTGGTGGGCGTGACCGGCAGCGTGGGCAAGACCACCACCAAGCAGATGACCTACG
>ERZ1673743.3971-NODE-3971-length-10796-cov-14.975142_pt1 | contig 10796 bp, 14 predicted proteins | sample MGYA00580197_ERZ1673743 | MGnify/ENA primary metagenome ERZ1673743 (study PRJEB41218, sample SAMN15661795) | gut metagenome | host: Homo sapiens | place: Canada: London | collected 2015-08-20/2019-03-30 | study: EMG produced TPA metagenomics assembly of... | reverse complement strand
GCGACAGGGTGAGCGACAAATCCGCGCTTTATCCCAATCACAAGGATCTGAACGATTACCTGCAATCGCTCAGTCCGAAACAAATCACTAAACCCAAATTCAAATTATGACTACAAATTTCTTTTCCCGAATCGGCGATATTCGCCTCACCCCCGGCCGATTTTTCGGCTTTTGGATTGCGCTATTCACAATCGTAATCTCAATGACTTCATGCTCTGACGACCTCGATGTGCAGCAGTCCTATCCGTTCACGGTGGAAGTGATGCCCTTCGGCGACAAAATCACTCAGGGGCAGACCGTTGAGCTGCGCTTTGAGATTAAGCCCGAAGGCAACTACTCCAATACACTTTACACAATCCGCTACTTCCAGTATGACGGCGAAGGCACTCTCAAACTCGTTGACGGCCCGGTGCTGGTCAACAACGACCGTGTGCTTCTTGAAAGCAAAACATTCCGGCTGAACTACACCGCCCGTTCATCCGAGGCTCACAAATTTCTTGTTGTGATTGAGGACAATTTCGGGTCGACACCGTGGGAACAGACCTTCGAGTTCAACGGCAAGGACAGCGGCGATGATGACGGAGGCAAAATCATCGGTACAGTTGTCAGTCCCGTAACACCGGTTATCCGATGAAAAAGCTGATGATGTTCTTTGTGGCGTTGCTGACCCTTGCGGCAGCAACGCCCGCCGCCAACGCAAAACGGAGTATAATGGAGCTGCCCCCGTTTGAACGCGCCGTGCTGATAATCAAGAAATTTGAAACGCTCCACAAGCCGAAGCACTGGCCCTATGTGGGTTACGGGCACCAAGTACAGCCGGGAGAGCCATACCGCCGAGGCGTGCAACTCACCGAAAGACAGGCGGACGTATTACTGCGCAAAGACCTCGCCAAATTCGTGTCGCTATACAAGGCTTATGGGAAAGACGCCGTGCTGTTGGGAACACTGGCTTACAACTGCGGACCGGGCATTGTCAACAAATCCAGCATACTGAAGAAACTTCGCTCCGGCAACCGCGACATCTTCAAAGCCTACACCTCCCACTGTCGCTACAAAGGCAAATTCCACAAGCAACTCCACCAACGCCGCATAACGGAATATTTTTGTTTATTCCTAAAATAAAACTTTTGCGTCAGCAATTACGATGCGCAAATGCCGCCTTTTGGCGGCCGAAATTTCAGCAAAATTGCGTAGCGACTTCATCACGAGGTCGCTACGCATATATAAAATGGCTACTGATTTATGTCTTGAATGACACCTTTTGAAACAAGCTCATCACCGTTCCAATATTCAATTTCTCCGTGAGATAATCCCATTTCCGGAATTGCAATATTATTGATGTAATCGCAATATTCCTTACCCTTGAAGTTTTGTCCTATGAGGTTGCGGAAAATCATCGGAATGGATACATTGTCCGAACTTGACAATACAATAATGCCGTTTTGCTTGATATACTTAATCTGCTTTTTCATAATATTGGGATATTGTGACCACCGCCACATAAAAGCGGTGGTCGGGTTAATATACTGTTTATGCTCAATTCTATAATCGGGTATATAGTCCCGTTACATCGGTAAAGATGTCCTCCAACATATCGCAATAGACACCATCAATCTTTTCAATATCCTTTGTCGTTACCTCTAAGGTCTTGTGGTTCATACACTGACGGTAAAACCTCACGTTGTAGAGGTCTGCGCCACCGTCATAGATGATTTCAAGGCGGTTGGCGGAGGTCTTGTTACGGCTAAGGCTCATTCTAAGTCCATTGCCGAGGTTGATGAAGTCGTGGCTTCCGGTCATCATTGCAAACCGTCTGCCTCCTATCTGCCGGAGTATCGTTACTGCAATCTGATTGTCCATAATTCTGTTCATTTTTGATTGTTGATTTTCTTGTTCAGCCATTCATCGCGGTGTTGTCTGCACTCTTTGAGAGTGGAAGCCACACAAGAGAAAAGTTCTCCGTCAGTATGGCGATAGTCATACATAATCCTGCTTACTCTCTTTCTACGATGGGTGGAGTAGAAAGTTTCGTATTGTTCAGTACCGGGAGTGGTGGTAGTGCTTACTCCGTTGGCGGTCATTTTCGTTGCCATATCTTTATGATTTAGAAATTTACGATTAGTATGCGGTAGCCAAAGACCTTTTCGGGGTTGGTGATTTTGCGCTGTTTCAGCCAAAAATGGTGCTTGCCGAAGCCGTATGTGAAATAGCGGTCAAGTTCCGATTTCTCGGCATAGGCGGCTATAATCCGCCGCAGGTTTTTCTCGCTGTCGGCATAGAGAATGTGATTTACAAACTCTACGATTATCTCTGCTATATTGTCGTCATAGACGATGGTCGGGTATTCAAATGTCACGTTCATATTCTTGGATTTTGTGACCACCGCCATATTTCGGGCGGTGGTCGGGTTAAACGTCAAGCTGTCATTCTCTCTTTGATTAGTCGGGCGTTTGAGTTCACAAGGTCGATGATGCGGTCGTGGTATTTGGTGTTCATATTATATTTGCCGTGGCATTGCACCACCTCAAATGTGTCAAGCGACACCTCCACCGTTTCAATACGGTTGCCGTCAATCCTTGCAGACAGTACAAGAGTGTTGCTTTTTGCGTAATACCTCGCTGTGCCGACACATATATGCTGTGTCATTCCTTCCTCTATGTACTCATCCACGCTTTCAAGTACCCTTACATCTATCTCGCCGTCGGAGATTACAAGTCCGAAGAATTTGGATTTGAGTTTTACGAATTTCTCTCTATCCTTCTGCTCTTTGAGTGCTTCCTCTTCCTGACGCTTTATGTCGGCTTCCCTACGCCTGCGTTCTTCAAGTGCCTGTATTTTCCTAACATAGACGTTGTGGGCTTTGCGTAGATTTTCGGGGCAGATGTAGTGAGGGTTTCTTATATCTTTCTTGAATGTTTTGAGCATTTTGATGTAGTCGCACCACGTTCCGATAGCCTCTATATTGTAATTGTGGCGTTTGGCTATCTTATATGAGTTCCAGCACACCCGGCACTCGTTGGGGTTGGCGAGGAAGTAACGGAACACCACTGTATCGTCATTCTTCATCATCGTTTCAAGCTGGGGCAGTGAGAGAAAACGGCTTATGCAATTTGCAGGCGACATATTGAAGAATTTGTTCCCGACAACATCCACACGCAAAGACGGAATAATCTTGATTTTCGGATAAGTAGGAAAATCACGGGATATGTCAGCAAACACATCGTCATTGCTCCTTATCTCCATTGCGGAGTCAAAGGAAAAGCAATCCACATAGTAGCTCATTGAGCGTCTTAGTCCGATTACTGCGCACTGACCGTTTGGGGCTATCCAATAATTGCCGAGTTCCCTTATCGTGTATTCGGCTTTTCTGCCCTTGCACATTTCGGAGAATATGACGAACATCCGCAAGGTCTGGTATCCTCCGTGCATACCAAGCACGTTGAAATACATTTTTCCGCTCACTTTCCGTTTACGGGTCGTATTCAAGGTGAGTTCCCGACCGCATACGGGGCATACGCATTTCTCGGCGTTCCCGTCAGTTTTCCAAGTATGACCGCAGTCCATGCAGGTGGTCTTTCCACTTTGCAGGCGGAAGGCAAAGTGTTCAAAACATTCGCTTATCGCCCATTCCTTCTGCGCCTTTGTCACGGGGCGGAGTTTATGGCTCTGCCGTAGTATGTCATTATGAAATTTTGTTTTCGGTTTCATAGTCGTATCGGATTATAAGTCAAAAAGACTTGGCTGTTCAACTTGGGGTTTATTCTCGGTGGCTTTCTTGGACTGCGAGGGTCTGCGCATTTTCGCCATTTCCTCGTCACGCAGTCGGTTGATAGCGTCTTGCCGTGCCTGTTCCTTTTCTTCCTCGGTCAGTTCTACCGTATGGTTGACTACCACTTGGCAGTTGATAGGGTTGCCGACCTCTATCTCGCTTTCCTCCCAATAGTGCATTGCCATACCGAAGATTTCATCATCGGCAAATCCGCAACATCCGCTTTTCTTGACCTCGCCGATGATATAGGCGCAACATTGCTCCATTGTCTTTGAGGGGTTCGCCAATTTGACCGCCACCATAGGGTCTTGTTCAGCCCTTGCCATAAGGTATTGGGCGATTGTGTCTTGGAACGCTTGGGTTCCTTTCGTTGTGTTCGTTGCCATAGTCGTAAATATTTTAGAGTGCCGTTATCCAATAAATTATCCCTAATGCCGTGAGGATTGAGATTATCCACCCCACACCTCGGAAAACCGGTCTTAATACCGCCCAAAGGAACAGACCGATAACTGCGGCAACTGCAATCCCGATAGCCTTGACCGCCCTTTTTAATGCGGTATGAGCTGGAGAAGGAGTGAAGCTCGTTTTGTTGATATGTCTGCTGTTCAGTGTCATAAGGCGATATTTTTTTAATGCGTATAATCGCTGTTTGAAGTTTGTTCGCTCGTTGACACTCTTGCACGCAGGGAAAAGAGGGGTGTTCCGCTCTTGCCGGAAAAAATACTACCGACCACCGGGAGCTGTGGAGATTTTTTCCGACAAATGCGAAAGAATACCCCGTCCCTGCGTGTTCATCAACTCCGAGCGAATAAACTTTGAACCTCGATTATAATCCGCAGGAAACATAGAGCTGGCAACGCCCCGCAGGGTGACACTGGACGACAGACATACGGAAAATGTAATCTTGATAATCATGGATTATGTTGATGCAAGCCCCGGAATAAGGCAATGTATGGGGCGGTGGCAAGTTAGTAGCTTGCGGAGAAATTGACACCGGCACATTCTTTGCCGCCGTGGGCCCTGTCAAACGGAGAGTGGCGTGCGGCTCAAATTCCATACACGGAGCAGGCGTTAAGAAGCCGGACTGCCGATAAGTAGTCTTGTTCCGGCTGCGCAGTAGCATCGGCACAAGGCGTTGGAGGCAGTCGGGGTTTAGCCGGCTCCCATAGTCGGCGTGCGGTCGGATTGTGTCAGTGAACCGCCGTTCACCGTCACTATCTGACGGCATAGCCGACGGCAACACAGTGAGCCGCCACGCCTCTATCCGTTTCCGCAGTGAAACGTATAATGGGTTGAATAGACAAAAATATGCCGTGTAAATAGCCTTAAATCAAATTAAAGTGTTATATTTGCAAAATAATTCCAAATATAGCATTTGAAATGGTACTAGAAATCGCTCTCACTAACTTTTTCTCGATAAATGAGAAAATAACGCTTGACTTGCAGGCTGCCAATATACAGACAAAGGAAGCCCGCGCCCTTGCCGACAATACTTTCTGCATCGGCAATGAACGGTTATTGAAAACCGTTGCAATATATGGTGCAAACGCTTCCGGAAAAAGCAATATAATCAAAGCCGTTAAAGCTGCCGTGGATATGATTCTTGACTCTCACAATTACAACGAGGGTGACACATTCGGTTTCAAACCGTTCAAATTCGGCGATAAAAACGTGCCAAGCGAATTTTATATACGGTTCATCGTGAATGGAATTGAGCATGAATATTCATTTGCCTGTACCAGTGGGGAAATAGTGACGGAGAGCCTGTATTATTATCCCAAAGGGCGTAAGGCACTGATATTCTCGCGTGACGAACGGATTGCGGGCGAAAAGAAAGAAAAATACGAGTTTACCACTGTCATACGCCGTCCGATGGATGTTGCGTCAAACACATCACGCAAAACGCTTTTTCTGTCGCGTGCGAGCCAGATGGACCGGGAAAAGGCAAAAGAGATTTACCGATGGTTTAATGAACAGCTTGTGTTCAGCTACCGTGGCAATACATCTGTGGTGACAGACCGTTTCCTCGGCGAAAACAAGGATGCCGTTCTCCGTGTGCTTAAAGCCGCCGACAGTGATATAGTGGAGTTTTCATATAAAGACGGTGAACTGACTACATTTCACCGCCGGAATCCGTCGTTGCCGTTTGACTTCAACACTGAGGAATCGGAAGGCACAAAAATCCTTTTCAAAATAATGCTCACGGTCATGGATGTTGTCCGCAACAACAAGGTAATGTTCCTTGACGAAGTGGAAACAAGTCTGCATACACGGCTTGTAGAGTATCTGATAAACCTGTTCCACAACAGCAGGTCGGCACAGTTGATATTCACTACCCACAACACCCACCTGCTTGACATGACACGCTTCCGCAAAGACCAGATTTTCTTTGTCAACAAGCGCGATGACGGCTCCAGTGATCTGTATTCACTTTTTGACTACAAGGACTTCCGCGAGAAGATGGATCTGGAGAAAGCCTACCTTCAGGGGCGTTTTGACGCTGTTCCGTATGTCAACGAATTTGAAAATATCTGATTATGGCACGAAAAGCGAAACAGCCGAGAGGGAAGAGGATGAATCCGACATTCTTCGTGTTCTGCGAAGGAAAGACCGAAGCGGCGTATGTGGATCTTATGCGCCGCAGTTTCCGTGTACCGGTTGAAATCATAGCGAGAGTAAGTGATTCCAACATATCCCAACTGTATATCGACAGATGTAAGCGCGACAGGTTTACCACTTTGGGTGATAAGACTTTCCTGATGTTCGACCTTGATGTGCCGGGTATGCTCGGCCATTTGAAGAAGATTAAAGATGTCACTCTGCTGCTCTCCAATCCCTGTATAGAATATTGGTTCCTGCTACACTATGCTGATTTCTGTCGGGAAATTTCTACATCGGAATGTCTGTCACTGCTGAAAACTAAAGATGCGGAATATTCCAAGGGAACATTTTCAGCGGCTATGAAAAAGATGCTGATTGAACACATCAATGATGCTTCTGCCCGCGCCGATAGAAAAGAGGCTTATGCCAATCCGTCTTCAACTGTCCATCTGCTCTCAAAGGAGATTATCAACAGTAGAAATTGAGTTGCAATAAAGGTTTGTCCATACGAAAACAATCAGTGAGTCGTACAGCATATCTGATGGCTGTTTTCTTGGTAATTTGGCATTTTGAACCGTGAGGCTGAAAGAATCTTTTAGCGTGAGTAAAAGAGATTTTTAACGCTTTGGCTCTTTGAGGATTGGAGAAATTGTATTACCTTTGCAATACCGAAATATTAAATCGGAGAAGAACATTGAAATAGCAGAATGAGCCATTAGTGAGTCGGCTCTCTACTACTTCTCTAAATTTCTGTAAATCAGTGCATACAAAGAAACAGCCCCGAAATCTCCGGGGTCACCAATCAAATAAGCCAAGTTGCTATTTTTCAGCAATTTGGCTTATTTCTTTCCTCGAAATTGTCTGCAAATTGTCTGCAAAATTCAAAATTACATAAGGGAAATAGTAAGGTAGGTGACATTTTCGGGTCGGCAGTATTTCCCAGTTACGATTTTTCCATAATGGTTTAATCAAATACTACGAGCCAATTAGGGGCGTTAAGTGATTCAAAACACATAGCGATTTGCTCTTTGCTCGTTTTCGCTTCTGCCAAAAGCGGCAACTCGTCGAAACCGAAGTATCCAATTTCCGTGGTTTCGTTGTTCGCTATAAATTCTCCGCCGATTATCTCACACATTACAAATACTTTACATACATTGTATGCATATGGAGGCAAGTTGTGTTTGTTTCGGTCCTGTACTGCAATCAATCGTTTTGCAACTACATCAAGACCGGCTTCCTCCTTTACCTCTTTCTCGGTGTTAGTCTTTATCGTTTCCAATGCGTCTACCCATCCACCTGGCAACGACCATGTGCCGTTATTTTCATGGACCAGAAGAATCTTACCGTCTTTGAATATGGCAGCACGAGTGTCAAGTTTTGGAGTCTGAAAACCAGTTTCGTTGCAGAAAAGTCCTTTTACAGATTCAATCGGCATTTCTGAGTAAGCACTCATTATTTCGGCGGAAATTTCCCGTATACGGCGAAACCGCTCTATATCGAAACTATCTTTGCAATATGCTAATGCTGACTGAGCTATAAATTGAAGTTCTTTAGCCCAGTCAAGCCACTGTGTATTATGAGTATTCTGCATTGGTTGTAATGATAAAATACAAAGATACAATTTTTTGGGGAATTGCCAGTTCTGAAATCTGACAAAATCCCGCAAATTATAACTTCAATACTGTTCAATACTGTTTAGCGCCTATCTCCCATCCTTCGTTTAGGTTGAGTCGGTTTCATCATTCGGTGAGCTTGCATCATGCAGCGGTAGGCGAAGCGGCGGTCATCTTCATCTTTCTTGCGACCCCAAGGGAGCGATGTGTCGCCACCACCGCCACCGCAAAACTGGGCGAATTGGGTTGCACCGTCAAGATAGCCGAGGAATAGATACATCGCGCATTTCAATATCTCGTTGGGTTGCTCGGCGATTGCAATCAGAAATTCTCCGTCTAAATCTGCTTTCAGTTCCGATGGCATAGCGTCCAGCAGTGAACGGACATCGACAACCATTCTGGCAAAGACGGCATCGGTGAGCCTCATGCGCACTTGCTCTTGATTCTTTTCCGTGAACTCGTGGAAATTCTTTTGAGCATTATCGCGTTTCTCGGTGAGTGCGTCAAGTTCATCCTGAAGCGCGGCAAGTTTCCGATCGGCGGTCTTTAGCTTGTCGCGTTTGTCGGCGAGTTTCTGTCCGGTAGATTCAAGTTGCTTTTCAAGTTCGGCGATGCGGCAACGTAATTCGGAAACATCTCCCGCACCATTCTCGATGTCAGTTTCCAATTGAGCTATCTCGTCATTCAGTTCAGCCTCCTGCCTTTCAAGATTCGCAATCATACTCGTTAGACCCTTCACTCGCCGCTCCGATTTCCGAATCTCATCTTCGAGCTGACGCAACTGTTCGCGGTTGTCGTCTATAAGTGTTTCGAGTCTGGCGTTCTCGCGGTGAAGGTCGCGATTGTATTCAGCGGTCGAGCGATGGCGTGCGCCAGTCTCGTGGATGTCATCTCCTCGGTTAAGGCCGTATTTACGGTTCACTTCGGAGAGTCGGGTATGCAGATCTCTCATGTGCTGCTTCGCCTCGAATTTGTTCTTGCCTCCGAGTACCTCCTTTGAACTTAGGCGTCCGTCGGCGGTTAGCGGCACGAACACACAATGTGCGTGCGGTCCCGTCTCGTCGAGATGGACGATGAACGAGGCTACGTTTTCCTCTCCGAATTCACGGCACACAAAACCGTAAATGTCCTTCGCCCATTGCTCGATTTCGGGTTGCCGGATAAGATGGTTGTTGGTTTCCTCATACTCGTTCAGCACCTGAGAACCGAAAGCCATCTCACGCATCCGCTCACGGTTGCCGCCGAATACGACCATGACTGCATGGTTGGATATGGCGGTAACACGGGCATCCGGTCGGAGATGTTTTTTTGATTATCTCCTCGACTTTGTCGCCGATACGACGCGATTTATCGACAGGGATTATCATACCTCCCGGTCCGACCTGAAAGTTCAGATCAGTTCGGGAGCGGTCATAGTTGTGGTCGGGATTCTTGGCCTTTCGCTCGAAGAGTTCATTGCTCCAGTTGCGCTGATGCTCGTTGCTGACATTGGCATCGACTGATTTGACGGACTTGAAGTCCATCATCTGTTTAGGTGACGACATATAAATATTGGTGCTTTTGGTTATGGTTTGATTGGGATTGATTATATAACAGGGGTGCTTGCACAGTCAGTCTCCGCATCGGAGCCGCCAACCTTCGCATGAAGGTATATTAGGCTATACCCTCATAGGTCTTATTGCAAGCAATCCCGCTATGTCTTTCCGGATGCGCCCGACATCTATTCAATAGCGGTCTCGAAGTCCGGAATACGCTGTTTGATGAAATTAAAATCGGTAGAAAATTGATGAAATGATGAAATCGCGTGTAACTCGCAGTATTACAGCTTCATCTGATTCATCACAAGATGATAATTAATGAAAGGGAAAGAATAGGAGGCTTCTCAACGCCTGTAAAACCTTTTGATGAGAGCCTGCAGCACTATAACATGCTGATTTTCTTCCCTTTCTTTAATTCATTCATCAATTCATCAAAATAATGATAAATTCAGAATAAAATCTTTGGTGACGGTGTAGTATCTGCCGACGGCTGTCTTGGCGGTGTACTTGGCAGGTGGAATCCCCATCGAATAGAAGCGATAGGTAAGAGAGTTTGATGCCGGTTTGAGGTGCCAGTATATCTGCAACAGCCGGCGTAACTCGCTCGTCTCGGCACGGACATTGCGATAGTTGAGTAAGGTCGCGAGGTCGTTTACGACGAAGGACACAGATGTGTCGCTGGTGTAATCCATTATCTCAATCAGCAGTTCGGCAACCTCAAACTCAATCTTGGAACGATTGGAGATCACTATACGGTTGAGTGCTGCGGTGCGCAGTCTCTCCGGACTGAACCACATTCGGTTTTCGCATTGCACCGACAATTCTCTCTGCATAAGGAAGTGGAGAAATGCCGGAATCTGTGCCACAAGTTTTTTCATATAGAATGGGTCGTCTGTTTCCAGAGGGTTAATCTTACGCACCCAGTAACGGACTTCCTCGCGGTCGATTACAATAGGGAAATGTTCGTTGTTGGAACAGAGGACAAACTTGCCGAAGAAGGCAATCTCGTTGCGATCCTTGCCTTTGGACTCCATCTTGTATGAGGTTGCCGTACTGAGATTCTTTAGTCGCTCGGAATCTTCCCGTCGCGATAGCAGGACTTCATCGACCATGATAAGCAGCTTCCCCGCCCAATCGGAATTGAACTTACTGCGGAAATCCTCGTTGGTGTTGAAGGTCGCATTGTCCTGAAAGATTGCCTTGAGCAGATTGAGGAAAGTGGTCTTGCCGGTGTTGCGTTGCTCCGATACGAGTATCAGTATAGGCAGCTTTTGA
>ERZ1673743.3959-NODE-3959-length-10839-cov-4.971161_pt1 | contig 10839 bp, 8 predicted proteins | sample MGYA00580197_ERZ1673743 | MGnify/ENA primary metagenome ERZ1673743 (study PRJEB41218, sample SAMN15661795) | gut metagenome | host: Homo sapiens | place: Canada: London | collected 2015-08-20/2019-03-30 | study: EMG produced TPA metagenomics assembly of... | reverse complement strand
TGGCATCGAAATCCTTTTCCTGCAGCGCGTTGATGCGCAGTTTATTCACAAGCGATTTGTTCTCGAGATCAAGCTGCTCGCTCTCGGCCTGCAGTGTGGCTATCTGTTTCTCAAGGTCACGCACGCGCTCGTTCAGGGCACGTTTCTGACGCTCGGCGCTGAGCTGCGATTTCTTCACATCCTCGGCCTCCTCTTCCTGCCGGCGCAATGCCTCGCGCAGCTCCTTAAGCTCTGTCTCGGTCTTGAGCATATCGGCGTGGCGCATCTCGTCATAGCGGCGCCGGGCATCGCGGTCGAGCGAGCCGAGATAGCGTTTCATCCCGTCGTCGAGTGCGTCATAAAGGAATTTCTGCTGACGCTCGGCATCCACACTGTCGCCGAGGAAGTCGGGCAGTGACCGGTTGAACACCTCGACCACCGTCTTGAATATCTCGGAAGGAACAGCGCGGCTCATACCGGCATCCTCGGCGATGGTTTCGGGGGTCGCATCGGCAGAGGGCGCGCCCGCCTCAGACGGGGCGGCATCATGGCGATGGGCCGTCACGCCAGGTGCGGCATATTGCGACGCGCGTTCTTCGTTGCGTTTGCGCAGGGGCACCACGGTGGCATCGATACCGGGAGTATCATCTTCTTCGTAATATTCCTGCGAATTAAAGCCGAAGGCGCGTTTCAGTCGTTTGAAAATAGCCATTTCTTAGCAGTTTTAGTTGTACGCACGGCCCGACACGCAATCAGAGTAAGATTGACAGGCCATACGATTCTACAAAGTTAGACATTTTCGGTGTAACCGGGGGCATCCGCACCGTCAAAATCAGGGGCCGAATCCGGGAATTTCACCACCCCGACACCTTTTTTGCCATTGATGCCGATAAGCAGGGGGGAATCGAACGTGACGGCCCTGAGCCCTTTCGACTCATATACGGCAGGCATGGCGTCGAGTACGCCGATGTTGAAATAATCGGTGCGCGCGCCTTTGTCGTCTGATTTCGCCGAAAACGGATTGACCGTGAAATATCCCACCCCGGCCGAGGTAAGGTTCTGGAAGAAATGTGTGCCCTGCGACGGCTCCACGCGGAAATTCTGCAACGCGGTTTCCACTATAAGACGCGCGCCGGCGATGTCGGGCCACCGCACCGGAATACCGAGGGCGGTGTCAGACGAGCCCCAGCGGCCCGGGCCGATGAGTATGTAGGGAATCTGGTTACCCGGCTCGGAGAACCGGGCGTTCAGTTCGGCAATCTCGCGTGCAAGATCCGGGTTGTCGAATGATGAATAATTGTCGGGGCGCACATAGACAACGGTCGACACCGTGTCGGTGGTGCCGTGCCCCAGCGCCGTGTTCGACCTCAGCAGAAGGCTTTCGTCAGGAAGTTCCAGCAGAGCCGGGTCGACATCATCCTTGCGGTCTATGATGGGGCGTATCTGTAGCCAGTAGATATGGCCGGAACAGGGGCGCCCGTCGCGGTCGGTGGTGTCGCCGGGGCGGTTCACCATACCGGCGAACTCTATCTCCACGGGTCTCTGCATGGCCCGCTGGCCGGTGGTGAGCATCAGCTCGACGGCCTGCGGCAGCGGGAACTGCGAGCCGTGCGCAAGCATGTTGGCGAAGGTGATGACCTTGCGCCCCGGGCCGATATGGGTGTCGCGTATCATGCGGTCGTTGGCATCGTATGTCGACGCCACCAGGCGCAGCGCGTCGGGGTCGGCGGCAAGTTTCTGTACCGGAATCCGTTCGAGATTGAACGAGTCGTCGGTCGAGAACACCACATCGCCTGCACTCTCCCCCTCCGGCTTGCCGTCACGTTTCAGCGGCAGCGCATAGAGATTGCGCTGGGTGTCGCGCAGAGCCAGGTCAAGTGTCGAGGTCTGCAGCACCGACGCCGGATGACGCGGCGAGAACCTTAGCGCCCTCCCGCCGTCAACAATATATTTTCCCAGGCCCACGGCCACCTCGGCCACGCCGTCGGTGGGCTGTTCATGCCCCAGCGGATAATAGTTGAGGCTCCGCGCCACGCCCGAGAAAGAGGGGATGAACCAGTCGCCGGTCTCGCGGCCCACTACCTCCTGGATGATGACGGCCATCTTCTCCTGGTCGATCACATTCGAGGTAGCGGTCATGTAGGCGCGCGACTCCTCGTAGAATACCGAGGCATACACACCCTTGATGGCACCGGTGAGGGCCTTCAGCATCTCAGCCGGGTCGGCGTCGCGCTGTATCATGTATGTGGAATACACGCCTGCAAAGGGCTGGTAATGCGAGTCTTCAAGCAACGACGACGAGCGCACCGCCAGCGGACCGTTGACAACCTCGAGCAGAGCCGTGAGGTCGTCGCGCACACGCTCGGGCAGCCGCGCCTCCACAAAACGTCGCAGAATCTCGTCATCGGTCGGATTGGGCCCCTCGGCCGGCAGAACGTACGGATACAGGTCGTTGGCGGCCATGAACTCGTCGAAAATGTCGGTGCAGAGCACCACCGTGCGCGGTATGTTTATGGTCACCCCGTGGTAATTGTCGCACTCGGGGTGTTTCTTGATTATGGAGTCTATGAACGCCAGGCCGCGCCCTTTGCCACCCATCGACCCCTGGCCGATACGGGCGAAATTCGAGTAATAGTCGAAACGCCCCTTGCGGAACTCGGCCACGATGCCGCGGTTCTTCATGCGGCGGTACTGCACTATAAGGTCGAAGAAGAGCTGTTTTACCTCAGGGGCCTGTTCAATCGAAGTGAACCGGTGGTCGCGGATCACATCGGCGATCGGGAACATGGCGCGCGAGTAGAGCCAGCGCGAGATGTCGTTGCGCAGGGCATGATACTGCAGGGAGGCGTCGGGAATGTCGAAAATTTTCTTCTGCAGGTCGTTGAGCGACTCAACGCGCATTATCTCCTGCCCCGTAGCGGGGTCGCGCAGCACGAAATCGCCGAAACCGAAGTGCGCCATAACGGTCTTGCCGAGGTCGACCGGGAGTTTCTTCGATGTCTTGTCAAGGAAGATACCGCCGAAACTGTCGCAGTACCTGCGGTTCGACGATTCGGTCGATTCGACTATGATAGGCAGATAGGGGTCATGCTCCCTCACATATTCCGAGAACGAGATACCGGCCAGCGGATCTTTGGCGCCGTCGCGCATGAACGACACGTCGGTGATGAGCCCCAGCATCTTGTCTGAGTATTTGTCGTAGAGCTCACGCGCCTCCTCGTATGTGCGTGCCAGCAATACCTTGGGACGCCCGCGCATGCGCAGCATCTTCTCATGCTCGTTCAGGGCCTCGGTCGAGAAAAGCATGCTCTGCCTGAGCAGGAACTTGTAGAGGTGCGGCAGTATCGACGAATAGAAACGCACCGAGTCCTCTACCATGAGTATCATGCGCACCCCCACGTCGAGGACGTCATTCTCGGCGTTGAGCTTATCTTCAAGCAGCTTGATGATGGCAAGCAGCAGGTCTACGTTCCCCAGCCACGAGAACACATAGTCGATGCCCGAGAAATCCTCGGCGGCAAGACGCCGCGACACCTCTTTCGAGAACGGTGTCAGCACCACGAAGGGGATCGCGGGGTATTCCTTTTTGATCTCGCGCGCCCCGACGAATGTCTCGCTTATGTCCATGCCCGGCATGGCGATGATGAGGTCGAAATGTTTCTCGGCAAGCAGTGCCAGCGCCTCCGAGATATGCGAGACGCGCGTGATGCGCGGGGGTGACGACAGGTTCAGGGCCACATACTCATTGTAGAGCTGTTCCTCGACGCGGCCGTCCTCCTCCATCATGAAGGCATCGTAGGGCGAGGCAACCAGCAGGACGTTAAACACACGCCGCTGCATCAGGTTCTGGAAAGGTGTATCGTTAAGGCGCATGGCTGGAAAGGGGTATCAGGCGTGTTTGAGCAGACTTATGGCCTGGAGGGGCTCGGGCGACTTGAACACATACGAGCCGGCCACAACGGCATCCACACCACGGGCGGCAAGACGCGGGCCCACGACAGCGTCGACACCGCCGTCGACCTCGATTATCGCCTTAGACCCCGAGACGCGGATCAGCTCTTTCAGACGGTCGACCTTGTTGTAGGTGTTCTCAATGAATTTCTGGCCTCCGAAACCGGGATTGACCGACATGAGCAGTACCATGTCGAGGTCAGCGATCACATCCTCAAGCATCATTACCGGTGTCGATGGGTTCAGTGTCACGGCGGCTTTCATGCCAGCGGCCTTTATGGCCTGCACGGTGCGGTCAAGATGCACGCAGGCCTCCTGATGCACGTTCATTATCGCCGCGCCGCAGTCGCGTACCTGGGATATCCATCTGTCGGGATTTACGATCATCAGATGCACGTCCATCGGTTTTGTGAGGCAGCGGCCCACGGCCTTCATCACCGGAAAACCGAACGAGATATTGGGCACGAAGACGCCGTCCATGACATCGATGTGGAGCCAGTCGGCCTCTGAGCGGTTTATCATTTCTACATCACGCTCAAGATTGGCGAAATCAGCCGAGAGCAACGAGGGGGAAACTATCATGTGATATATATTTGATCGGTGATTGGTTTTCGATGACTATTTTTTTGTACTGAGGGCTTTCCAGCAGATATACCCCAGGCACGCCACCAGCAGAACCAGGCCGCCGTAGGTGAAGTAGCTGTTGTATTTCTCAATCATGGGGAAAAGCTGTTCGTACGGCACAGTCTTCCCGAGCCACCAGCCCAGACCGGCAAGCACGCAGTTCCAGACCCCGGCGCCCAGGGCGGTGAAGATCACGAAGACGCCCAGATTCATGCGGGCCAGACCGGCGGGTATGGATATGAGCTGACGCACAGCCGGAATCAGGCGCCCGATGAAAGTTGAAAGCGCGCCGTGATCGTCAAAATACCTCTCGGCTTTCTCAACCTTGGCCCGGTCGATCAGACAGGCATGCCCGAAACGCGAGTTGGCAAAGGCGTACACTATGGGACGGCCCAGCCACAGCGACAGGAAATAGTTGATCATCGCGCCGACTACGGCTCCGGCCGTGGCCACGAGCACCACAAGCACCACGTCGAGCTTGCCGCTTGTGGCGGCGATATATGCGGCGGGGGGAACCACTACCTCAGACGGGAACGGCAGAAACGAGCTCTCTATCACCATGAACAGGAAAACCAGCCAGTAACCGGCATTGTCGAAAAACAGCTGGAACAGGTACGAAGCCGAGAACCAGTCGGAAACGGAGAGTACTATCAGGCAGTCAGTCATATCAGTATTTTATATGGCGGTATGTATTTCTTGTGTCAATAGCGGGATAACCGCTACCGGGGTACAAAGTTACGATTATTTTCACACGCGACCCCGCTATTACAAACTTTTATCTGTAAGGCTTTGTTCTATCAGTGAAAAACAAGCCACAGGACTATTACGGTTCAGTCGGTCAGACCGACCGTACAGGTATTATCAGTCATGACTGCCGGCCCCGTCGCAGTCAGAAAGCCATGATTTGTTTCTTTTCGCTCTATTATTCGCTCTATGAGTACAAAAGCCGATAGCCGTCCCGCCCCTGAAGTTACCCGGTCGGGACGAAAGAAAGCGGTTTCCACCGCCAAGGGATCCATCACCATGATGGCGATGGCGATTCTGATCATTACTTCCATATTCAGCATGCGTGGACTCCCCACCGAGGCAAAATTCGGTGTGCAGTCGATATTTTACTATATCTTTGCGGCTGTGGTGTTCCTGATTCCGTTCTCGCTGGTATGCGCCGAACTGGCATCGACATACACCAAGTCGGGCGGTCTGTACCGCTGGGTGTCTGAGGCTTTCGGCCCCCGGTGGGGATGGACGGCCATGTTCCTCGAGACCCAGACCATCATCATCTGGTTCCCGACGGTGCTGATGTTCGGCGCCGCCTCGCTTGCCTATATCTTCTGGCCCGAGAGCTTTGACGCGCGGCTGGCATCAAACAAGGTCTACACACTGGTGATGGCCCTGATATTCTACTGGGCGGCTACATTCAACGCTTTCCGCGGGCAGAAAATGGCCAACAAGCTGTCGACCCTCGGCGGCATCTGGGGCACACTCGTGCCGGCGGCCATTCTCGTGGTTCTTGCCGTGATATATGTGTGCATGGGCAACCCCGTCGAGCTCAAGCCCATCCCGTTCTTCCCCGACTTCGACAACCTCTCCACCATCGTACTGGCGGCATCGATTTTCCTGTTCTACGCCGGCATGGAAATCCAGGCGGTGCATATCACCGATATGAAGAATCCGGCCCGCGACTACCCGCGCTCGGTACTGGTGTCGGTAATCGTGATTGTGCTGGGCTATGCAATCGGCACACTCATAATCGGCATGGTCATCCCGTCAGAGAAGATCGACCTTCTGCAGTCGTTGCTGGCGGCCTACAACGCATTCTGGGGTAGCCTGGGCATGAGCTGGGCCGGCAATATCATGGCCGCGCTGGTGATGTTCGGCGTCGTGGGCCAGATCAGCGTGCTCGTCACGGGTCCTTCCACCGGTCTGATGGCGGTGGCGCAGTCAGGCTACCTGCCCCGTTCACTGCAGAAACTCAACAAGAACGGCGCCAACAAGCCCATTCTTTATATCGAGGGGGCGATAGTTTCGATACTGCTGCTTATACTTATTGTTCTGCCCACGGTTGAATCGGCCTACCAGATCATGTCGCAGATGGCCACCATCATCTACCTGATTATGGTGCTCATGATCTACGGCGCGTTCATAAGACTCAGACGCACACAGCCCAACAAGACACGCGGGTTCAAGGTGCCCGGCGGCAAGTTCGGTGCGGCGATAGTATGCACCATCGGCATCGCGGGCGCCCTGGCGGCCCTTCTGCTCAGCTATCTGCCCCCGGCTCAGATTACTACCGGCAGTCCGGCGGTCTATATCGGCATCCTCCTGGCAGGCGTAGCCGTCATCGTGGCCATGCCGCTGGTAATCTATGCCTGCCGCAAACCGGGATGGCGTAACCCCGACGCACACTTCTATCCCTTTGACTGGCAGATCGAGGGGCGCAAGCCTGACCAGGTATCGAAATGGCCCGCCGGTTTCGAGCCTACCGAAGATATGGTAGAGGCGGCAGAAGATGATGCCATTGCCAAACACGCCCGGCAGAAACATACCTGACCACTTAATGAAACACCGTATATAATTGCGTGGAGCACAGGCTCCGCGCAATTATTCGTATAAATTTACGTTAAAATAATTGTGAAAGACTCTGAAAACAATACCGACCGGATCATAGAGACCCACCCGTGGGAACCGTTCATACCCGACGGGGCCCGCATCCTCATCATGGGCACTTTCCCGCCGGGAAACCACCGGTGGTCGATGAATTTCTATTACCCGAATCCCATCAACGACTTCTGGCGCATAATGGGGCTGATTTTCCTGGGCGACAAGAACGCGCTGTGGCTTCCCGCCGAAAAGCGGTTTGACCTGCAGGCTGTCATCGACCTCATGACGCGCCACCACATAGCGCTGAACGACACCGCACGCAGGGTGTGCCGTCTGAAGGGGAATGCCTCCGACAAGTATCTCGACATATTAGAGCCTGTGCCGCTGGCCTCGCTGCTCGACGCGATGCCCGACTGCCGCACGGTGGCCACCACCGGCGAGAAAGCCGCCGGAGTAATAGCGGAACTTACCGGCACCGACCTCCCGAAAATGGGAACCTCAGTGACCGCGCCCGGTTTCTGCGGCCGCGACCTGGAAATCTGGCGCATGCCCTCGACCTCACGCGCCTATCCCCTCCCCCTGGAGAAAAAAGCCGATTATTACCGCCGGATGCTTGAATCGGCCGGAATAATCTGACAAACGTTTCTACCGATATGTTACTTGACATCACATTACTTGCCGTCGGACTGGTACTGATCCTCGCGGGCGCGAACTACATGACCGACGGCGCCGCCGCCCTTGCGAAACGCATGGGAATGTCTGACTTCATGGTCGGCCTGACCGTGGTCTCAATGATGACCAGCGCCCCCGAACTGATGGTTTCGATTACAAGCGCCATCAACGCCTCGACATCCATGGCCATCGGCAACATTGTCGGCTCGAACATCTTCAACATCCTCATAATCATAGGTATCTGCGCCATGATCAGACCTATAAAGGTCACAGACGGCATTATGGTAAACGAGATACCGCTGGTGATACTGTCGTCGGTGGTACTGCTGACCATGGGGAGCGCGCCCATTCTTGACGGCGCCCCGATGACGCTGACGCGTGTCGACGGCATACTGCTCCTGCTGTTCTTCATCATCTTCATGCGCTACACCATCGGCGCGGCAAAGAAAGCCCGTAAGGATGACCCCACCACCGAGGAAGGGGAGAAAAAGAAGACTATGCCGCTGTGGAAGGCGCTCGCGGCCCTGCTGGGGGGTCTGGCCGGACTGATATTCGGTGGCGACTGGTTTGTCGACGGCGCATCGGGACTGGCCAAGGCCATCGGATGGTCAGAGAGCCTTATTGGCCTTACTATTCTGGCCGCAGGCACATCGCTGCCCGAGCTGGCCACGTCGGCCGTAGCGGCAGCAAGAGGGTTCTCGGGAATCTGCCTGGGCAACGTCATCGGCTCTAACATCTTCAACATATTTTTCGTGCTGGGATGCACCTCCACCATCATGCCGCTGCAGTTCGGCAACATCAACAGCCTCGACCTGCTTGTGCTCACCGGCGCCAGCGTGCTTTTCTGGGCCACGGGGTGGTTCTTCGGGCACCGCACCATCAAGCGCTCTGAAGGTGCCGTGATGGTGGCGCTGTACATCGCCTACATAGCATACCTGATAGCACAGAGCGGAGCTGTTTAACTTTTCCGGGTAAACATTCCGCAACGTTCCGGCGTATAAAATAAAAGGGGATCTGATCAGACAGAACCTTGCTCCGGTTGTCATCCCCTTACACTGTTACAACTAAAAACTATTGTTATGAGAAAGTATCTCGCGGAATGTGTGGGGACAATGTTCCTCGTCCTCCTGGCATGCGGCAGCGCCGTGCTCGCCGGGCCAAAAATCGGTGTGCTCGGTATTGGCCTCTGTTTCGGCCTGGTTCTGCTGTGTCTGGTATACTGCATCGGCAACATCTCGGGCTGTCATGTAAACCCGGCTGTATCATTCGCCATGCTGGTGAGTGGCCGCATGAAAGTCGGTGAGTTCTGCGGTTATGTGGTGGCACAGCTGTTCGGCGCCACCATCGGCGCCGGTATCCTCTACTGGTTCGTGAACATGGCTCCCGGTTTCGATTTCGGCGGCGTCACAGGCGATGTACAGCTGGCCGCCAATGTCGTGCAGCCCGGCGCATCGGCCGGCATGGCCCTGCTTGCCGAGGTTGTGCTCACGTTCTTCTTCGTATTCGTGATTCTCGGCGCCACTGACGAGCAGAAAGGTTTCGGCAAATTCGCCGGCATCGCCATCGGTCTGGCCCTCGGACTTGTAAATATCGTGGGCATCACGGTCGACAACTGTTCAGTCAACCCGGCTCGTTCGTTCGGCCCCGCAGTATGGAGCTGTGGCGCATGGGGCGATTTCTGGATTATGCTCGTAGGTCCGCTTGCCGGCGCACTGATTGCAGCCCTCTGCTGGAAAGCGGTCAGCGGTTACCGTAACGCCAAGGCCATCGAAGGCTGACCCACCTACCCGATCAAACAAAACAGTAATCTGTAAAGCAAGACAGTCACCCTGTCAGAATCAAAAGAATTAGCGTGGAATCGTGCCCGACGGCGCGGTTCCACGCTGATTTCATTTCCCCTCACCCAACTATTATCTTAACTCCTTTTACTCTCTAAACTTTCTAAACTCACTCATCGGCACATCCGGTTGGAATCGACCGTCTGTCCCTCGTAAGGCTCGATATGGATGTTTACCAGCATGTCATTCCCATAAGCAGCCCGCAGACGGCGCTCTACCTCAGTGGCTATGGCATGAGCGTCACTGACCGATATGCGGGGATTGACCTTGATGTGGAAGTCGACAATCATCTTGTTCCCGTTGCGACGCGACGCGAAATGGTGGAATGCCTCGACCCCGGGGGTATTCCCGATCACATGGAACATTCCCTCGACCGTATCACGCGGCAACGAAACCTCCAGCAGTTCGAGCACTGCCGGACGCCCTATGCGCACAGCCACAATGACGATGAACACGCTGACCACCATGGCCGCGATGGGGTCGAGGATATGCCATCTGTCGCCAAGCGCCATGGCACCGCCGATACCGGCCAGCGTGGCGAGCGACGACAGCGCGTCAGACCGGTGATGCCAGGCGTTGGCCACGACCACTGCCGAATGTATGCGCTCGCCGGCACGTCGGGTGTAGCGGTAAAGCCATTCTTTGGCCGCTATCGAGGCCACTGCCATCGTAAGGGCCAGCCATGTGGGCGACGACAACGGGCGCCCCGATGCGGCGTCATATATCTTTTCGGCACCGTCGACCATGAACATCACGCCCACCACGGCGAGAATCACGGCTACCATGAGCGTGGCCAGCGTCTCGTATTTGCCATGACCGTACTGGTACGTGGCATCGGCCTTTCGGCGCGATATGCCCACAAACACTATGACTATGATGTCGGTGAAAAAGTCTGAAAACGAATGCACGCCATCGGCCACCATCGCCGTTGACCGGCCGAAAATACCGGCCAGGACCTTCAGCACACCCAGGGCGGCGTTCACCCAGAACCCCACCCAGGTCACATGCCGGGCGGTTCTGACCACCTGCCGGTCGGCGTCATTATCTATGTTCGTTCTGTTTTTTGTATCCATTTCGGTTAAAAACACAAAGATAACGAATAGTTTCGTATATTTGCAGTAATAACTGGATAATGTAAATTCAAAAGTGATGGATCAGGTTTTTCACAGTTTCG
>ERZ1673743.3943-NODE-3943-length-10878-cov-21.008316_pt1 | contig 10878 bp, 10 predicted proteins | sample MGYA00580197_ERZ1673743 | MGnify/ENA primary metagenome ERZ1673743 (study PRJEB41218, sample SAMN15661795) | gut metagenome | host: Homo sapiens | place: Canada: London | collected 2015-08-20/2019-03-30 | study: EMG produced TPA metagenomics assembly of... | reverse complement strand
CAATTGCGTTACAAGTCACACAGGGGTGCAATTTGCGTTGTAAATATTGTGCTTATTCTGGTAGTTATGATAATCGTGTCCATAGTAGTAAGAGAATGAGTAAGGAAATTGCATTTAAGGCAATTGATTTTCTTTTTGATCATTCTATAGATCGTGATAGGGTTTCTCTTGGATTTTACGGTGGAGAACCATTACTTGAATTAGATTTGATAAAGGAATGTGTTAAGTATGCAAAGAAAAAGAGCATAGGTAAAGAATTGATGTTTAATATAACTTCAAATACAACACTTATAACAGATGAAGTTTTGAAATTTCTATATGATAATGAGTTTAGCTTAACGGTGAGTTTAGATGGAGATCGACAGGCTCATGATAAAAATAGAGTATTTGCTGCAAATGGTGCTGGTACATTTAGTGTAGTAATGCAAATTCTTGAAAAAATACAAACACAGTATCCAGATTATATGGAAAGAGTACATATTAATGCTGTTATAGATCCGACTACAGATTTTGATTGTACTAGTAATTTCTTTTCTGATTATAAAACAGTTAAAGACTTTTATATACAGGCAAATCTTATTTCTGAATATTATCGTAAGGATGAAGTGGCAACAGATGAAGAGTATAGGGAAAAATTTAGTTATGAAATATTTAAAATGTATCTTCAAAAATTAGGAAGATTGGAGAATGGAAGCGTATCAAAACTTGTTTCACATGGTTTTCATAGTTTGAAGGAAATACATGATAAAACAAAAATGCCATCTTCTTTAACAATAAAAAGAGATCATCATTCTGGACCATGTGTACCAGGTATACAGAGACTATTTGTTGATGTGGAAGGAAACTTATATCCTTGTGAACGAGTGAGCGAAGCGTCAAAGGCAGTAAGAATGGGACATATAGATACAGGTTTTGATATTGATAAAGCTAGAGCTTTATTGAATATTGGAAAATTAACTGAAAAAGAATGCAAGCAATGTTGGGCATTTAGGTTTTGTTCTGCTTGTGCAGTTCAAGCAGATAATTTGGAAGAACTGTCTGCTGAAAAAAAGTTACAAAACTGTGCATTAATTCGTGGTCACATAGATAACATGATGAGAGATTATTGTGTTATGAGAGATTTAGGATGTAATTTTGATAAGGAAAAATTGTTTGTTTAGAGAAGGAGATATTATGAAAAGGAAAGCTATAATTTTCCCTTATAATGCAGAATGTGCTTCTCTTGTACGAAATAGAGAGTTGTTGTTAAACCATGAAATTGTGGCTTGCGTGTCTCCAATTGGTTATGGATTACAAGGAAAAGATGCTGCATATGCATATGGAGGAGAAAATACAGGGATTGTTATCTCAGATAAGAAAATAAGTGAAATAAATTTTGATGATTTGTTAGTATGTGAGTCATCTAGTGATTTTGATACATTTATAATGCCACAAGTAAAACTTGCAGCAGAATGTGGGAAAAATGTTATTTTTTTATATAATATTTCTCAGCAACAGAAGAAAGAAGCAGAAGAAACGTGTAAAAAAAAGAACGTAAAATGTGTTGTTCTTACAAATCGGAGAATGGATACAGATAAATTATTTGAGCATGAAATTATACCATTATCCGTTCCAGTGGTCTTTGTAGCCAGTGTTATTGAAAATACTAATAAATTTGATGTGCAATTAGGGCTGAGAAAATTTCTGCAGGAAGAAGGATATAAAGTTAGCCAGATTGGAACAAAAGAATATTGTGAGTTATTTGGTTTTCATGCAATACCTGAATTTATGTACGCAAATCAATTGAGTGAAGCTGACAAGATTGTATGGTTCAATCGAATTTGTAAAAGCATTGAACTACAGGAAAAGCCCGATATTTTTATTATTGGTGTGCCGGGAGCCACAATGGTATTCAATGAAACAATTACAAATAATTTTGGCATAACTGCCTTTGAGATTGCAAATGCCGTTAGACCAGATACAGCTATCATGTGTGTTCCATATGAAGGTTATGATTCCGGTTTCCTTAAAATGATACAGACATCATCAAAATATAAGTTAGATATGCAGGTTGATTGCTTTAACATGGCAAACAAACATTTTGATGTAGCAAGGAGCAAAGAAGAAAAGAAATTGTCTTTTATAACAACAGGTGCAGACTTGGTGGATAAAAGGATAGAGGATTTAAAGAGAGATACTGAAATCCCAATTTACAACTCGTTGAACGTTACAAGTGCTTTAGAGATGTATAGTTATATTGTAAATAAACTGAGTGAAAGTGATTTTGGAACTGTAAGTTAAGAAGGGAGGAGAAGAATGTGGATGCTGAAAATATAAGGGCTAAAGTCAAAAAAGTTTTTTTTGATTTATTTCAGAAAGATGAAAGCAAGATTCAGGATAGTTATTGCACTGATAATTTCTTTGGTAGTAAAATGGGATTATTGCCGGGAGATGTAGTTGCTTATTTGTATGCTGTTGAGAAAGAATTTAATTTGCAGATTCCGTCCTCATATATACAAGAGGGGAAATTTAATACACTAGATAATGTCACAAACATTATTTGTGAGGTACTTCAAAAGAAAGATGATTAAGGAGTTTTAAGACTAAAACGGAATCTGTTATTTTATAGTCAATAGTATGTAATAAGGGCGTTTATCTTCTATCAAAAAGTAGGTTGATTGAGATTTATGTCCTTTTATTTGTAGAGGTGCGGTATGAGTCTTGAAATTCAAATTGCTGTAATAGATAGCGGATTAAATGAAAAGCTATTGGATAGGAAAAAAATTAGAAATCGGTTTGAAGTGGATGAAAATAATGATTTTATTGAAGAACGCTCGATGTCGAAAGCTAGTGATTTTCTTCATGGTACAATATGTGCTATAATAATAGAAAAGTATTGTCCTGATGCTGTGTTTAACAGTATTCGCATTCTTAATCAGAACGGAACAGGTGGGGTTGAAAAGCTAGAGCCTGCTTTAGAATGGTGTTGCAAAAATAATATAAAAATTGTCAATCTTAGTTTGGGGACTACACATTTTAAAGAAAAAGATATTTTAAAAAAACTAATTAATAGGTATACATATAAAGGACTGGTATTTGTTGCGGCTATATCGAATATAGGATATTTTACTTTCCCGGCAAGTTTTACTAATGTTATAGGTGTTGCAAATGTGGAAAGTCCTCTATCCTATTCCAAAGATTATATACATTTAGGGATAGATACAGTTACAATTTCAGAACATATAATTATGTTAGAAAATAAGGAACACAAAACTTCACCGAGTAACAGCTATGCAGCTCCTTATATATGTGCATTGATTGCAAATAAACTAAGCAATGACAAAACTCTCGATATAGTAAAATTAAAGAGATATGCTAAAGAGCAAAGCCATATTGAAATGACAGTGGATAGTTATGAGCCGGACTGGATTTACAGGGCGTATATATCGGGCAGAGGAACTATGAGCAGGGCAGAGTATTATTTTGAAACAGTTACAGGGGTGTATGATGAAATACAGGGGAAAATAGATACTGTAATAGCTTATTCTATGGCAGAATTAGAAAATTTGGATATAAGGAATAAGAACTTAATATATCTTGGTCATGAGGATATTCATAATATAGATGTTCAGGGGTTCATTTGGAGCAAGGAAACAAGGCAACGGCAAATTAAGCTTAATCATTATCAGGGAAATGGTCTTGAAGTTCCGGTAGTGATACTGGCAGTGGAAGATGTAATAGACAAGTTCTATATACTCACAGAACTAAAGAGGGCATTTGCTAATGGTGGTTATAACGCATATACAATAGGAATGGAGCCGGAGTGTGTATTATATGCATTAGAATATATGCCGGAGCCAGTATCAGATATTGATGCTTGGAAAAATTTTATAGAGAGCCAGACTTTTTATAAACAGAGTGATTTGGTCATATGGTGCATTCCGGTGGAAGAACAGGATAAATATTTGAAAGTATATCCTGATTGTGATGTACAGATCAGTCTTTGCAATGAGGGAGATATAAATATTGTCCGGTTTTCTTTTGAAGGAGAAAAGATTGAGAAAAAAATATCTGGACTGATTGACAGAAAAGATGTTGAGAAAATATATCATATTATAGAAGCGAAACTGACGGAGGAAGAAGATGGATAACAAAGAGGCTGTAAAAAGATTACTTCTGTTACTAGGCAGATACAAAAAAACAATAGTTGTAATTGTCGGTTGTTTGCTTGTTTCTACCGGGTTAAATCTATGCGTTCCGCTGATCAGCAGGCGAATCATGGACGATGGCTTTATTGGCGGAAATAAGAAATTATTGATAGAGCTGGTCTTGGTGTCTATGGTAATCTACACTATAAATTCCCTCATAGATATAGTCAAGGAAAAGAAACGTGTAGATATTTCAGCAAAGATACAATATTTTCTTTCGGAACAGTCTTTTTCACATCTTATGAAGCTGCGGGTAAACTATTTCAATAACACAAACTATGCGGAGACTTTGAATAATATCAACACGGATATTAACCAGATGACATCTATTGCTGACAGCAGTGTTTTTTTCGTAATTACGCAGGCGTTTAGCATGACAGGCGGCATAATAGGTTTATTCATAATAGATTTCAGAATGACGGTACTGGTTCTTCTGTTTATACCTATTAAGTGTGTGGTAATGAAATACTTTGCAAAAAAGCAAAAACAGATTATGGACGAGTTCATAAAAAGGAATCAGGAGTACGCAAAATGGTTTGGAGATACTGTTGGAGGGGTACGAGAAGTCAAGCTGTTTAATATCTTGGATAAAAAGCATGAGGAGTTTGTACTTAACCAGAACAATATTATAGAGAAACAAAAGCAGATGAATATGTTAGGGCAGTGGAATACGATAATAGATAGTATCATGGTACAGTTTCTTTCTACATTGTTATATATACTGGGCGCAAATTTAGTGTTTGATATGAAACTTTCAGTAGGTAGTGTGTTCGCTTTCATTACATATAGTGCTTATGTTACCGGACCGATTTCTGCAATCCTAAATATAGGATACCTGTTATCAGGGATTATTCCGTCAACAAAAAGATATTATACGTTTATGGAATTGGAAGAAGAAACGGATAATGGAAAGAAAACGGATCTATGTCCAAATGATTTGAGATTGCAGAAGGTTTCTTTTGTGTATGAAAGGGATAAGTGCATTTTGAAGAATATTGATATATTATTTGCAAAATCCAGCAAGACAGCTATAATTGGGCGCAATGGTTCGGGAAAGACGACAATCATCAATCTTCTTACGAGAATGTATGAGCCGACAAGTGGTGAAATACTGTTGGGAGCAGAAAATATTTCAGAGCTGCCATTGCCAGAATACCGAAATATGGTATCAGTTGTGAGCCAACAAATCTATTTATTCAATGACACAATAAGGAATAATATCTGTCTGGATAAACAAATAGATGATACGGTGATAGAAGCTGCCTGCAAGGACAGCGGACTTGAAGATTTTATAAAAGAGGTTTCCTTAGATCATGTGGTAGGACAGAATGGGGCAATGCTCTCCGGCGGGCAAAAGCAGAAAATAGCCCTTGCAAGGGCATTGGTGCATGACAAGCCGATTATTATATTTGATGAAGCTACTTCAAACACAGATGCTTATTCAGAACAGCAGATAAACGGACTGCTTGATACTCGGCTAAAAGACAAAACAGTGATAGTGATAACACATAAGAAAGAGGTATTGAGCAAAGTGGATCAGATCGTTGTACTGAAGGAGGGAGTGGTTGCAGATTTAGGGAGATATGATGATTTGGTAGGGAAAAGTGATGAACTAAATGTTATGTTGGAAAAAGCAGAATAAATATAAGAAAATCTTTTCAGAGTAGCAAGTCTTTTTTGCTTTTGGGACAAAAAGTATTATTTCTGGCAGAAAATGTGAAATATTATTAGATGCTTGTCGATAAAAAAGAAAAATAGAGAGAATTTGCATCATGCAGGTTAATTCTAATTATTCTATGTATGGTGTGCCGTATGAAACTTAAATAGGATAATATTCCTCCATATTAGTGCGGAATATGCTGTACATGAAAGTTAAAATCCCAAAGATGCAGAGATGTATATTATCAACAATTATACATTTCTGCATCTTTTTATTTTGAGCATTCCAATAGTAATACGCTAAATCTTAAATAACTGTATATGAGGAAAATATGATATGATTATATTCAAATATGAAATTACAGGATCAGAGGTATACACAGTATGTACAGAGACACTATATTTCAATATGTAAAAAAACAATATGGAACAATTCCAGAATATCTGTGGAATGATTTACCAGATAGTGCAATACTTCGTAATGACAATGGAAAATGGTACGCAGTATTTATGAATTTGGAAGGCTTTAAAATCGGATTGGATACAAAAGATAGGGTTGATATTATGGTTGTAAAATGTAAGCCGGATATGATAAGTGTTATGACACACATGAAAGGCTTCCTGCCGGGATATCACATGGATAAAAGTAATTGGATCACAATTCTTCTGGATGGGACAGTCCAGGAGGCAAAGATATTAGATTTTCTTGATATGAGTTATGATTTGACGGATGGGCGAATCGAGGAAAGTATTGAATGATATTTAAAAACGATAAAATCCTCTTGTGAAGAAAGTTGCATAAAAGCTAAGTATATTTTCAATAAAGTTGTGAAGTTTATTTTTCATGGAAGTTTATCTTCTTTCGTTTTCCTATGGCTATTACCATAATGTTCTGCAAGATCTGTTTGTGGGACAACTGCATATTACATAGGGTAAAATCTGTGTGTGAAAAAGTTTGCATAAAAGCTAAGTAAGTTTTCAATAAAGTTGTGGAATTTGTTTCTCATGGAAGTTCATCTCCTTTCTGTTTACGCTGTCATTATAAAACACGAAGGGGGATATTACTTGCCAAAATAAAAAAATAAATAGACAAAAATTGCAACGGGCAGAAAGTGTGTAAATATTCTCTGTCCGTTGCAGTTTCTTATATATTTTTGCTATACCGATTGCTAATAATATTGCAACAGCGGATTTTATGATTCATTCCACGCTTATGAATGAACAGTATTCACATCAGATTGAAAATTTTAAAAATACTGTGGATGTCAGAGTAAAAGAAATGCAGTGATGGATATGATAAATAGCCAAAAAACGTCCGCTAATAGGATTTACAACAGAATATAAAGCAGATAAAGACGAATGGTATCAGATGTGCCATTCGTTTTTTTAATAAAAGCACAAATTAACCTACTTACGAGCATAAAATGATGTACATTGGGTTGTTTTCTGGACTATGAGAATCAAAGTCCCATTGATATGATTAACATGGAAAAGAGGTGCAAAATCTTGGACACAGGAAGAAAAGATGCCAATATACAGATAGGAAAGAGACTAAGAGAGGCAAGACTGAATATGAACCTCGAAAAGTCAGAAATTGCGGATGTATTGGATGTTACAGTAGAACATTATCGAAAGCTTGAGGCGGGTATAACGGGAATATCTGTAGATAAAGTGTTGACACTCTATCATAAATATGGAATTGATCCTACATATCTGATAACAGGTGAGAGCAGTATGAAAGATTTTAATCTGGATTACTATGTTGCGAACAGCACAAAGGAGCAGAGAAATGATTTTTTTGACCGTGTGCTGGCTTATTTATCTAAGTTGATTAGATAAATTGAAGTGCTTCCTACTTCCAAGCCCGAAAAGGAGGAAGTGTTATGCTTAATATTGCGGTCTGTGATGACAGCAGAACAGATGTAGAAATGCTGGAAAGTGCTTTTGATAAGTTAGCACAGTACCAGTTTTCTTATGAAGTGTATTTTACAGCGAAGGAGTTGCTGAAGCATGTTATAGATTATGGAGAAATGTATCATCTGTATATATTTGACATTGAAATGCCGGAGATGAATGGTTTGCAGCTTGCAAAAGAAATCCGGAAAATAGATGCCAAAGCATTGTTTGTATTCCTGACTGGATATACTCAGTATGTTATGGATGTTTTTGAGGTTATTACCTTTGACTATATTTCTAAACCGATTACAGTGGAAAAGCTGGAGTCCGTTCTTTTAAAAGCCATGCAGTATCTTCATATGATAAAGCGTGACTTTGTCTTTCAGTTCCGAAAAAATCAGTTTCGTATTAGCTGCGATGATATTGTGTATTTTGAGAAGAAAGGTCGTCAGGCAGTGATACATACGATTTCAGAAAATTTCAAGGCAAATATGACAACTGAAGAAATATGGAAACAGCTTGATGATAAGGTCTTTGCCCATATTCATGTATCATATATCATCAATCTTGGGCATATCAGGGCGATTGATGGAGATGAAGTAGTGATGGACAATGAAGAAAGACTTCTGATTGCCCGTTCCCATAAGCAGAATTTAAAAGAAAAACATATGGAGTTTGTAAGTAAAGGTCAAATCCTTCGCTCCACGCCAAATACAGCGCCGCTTATTTGCGGCGCTTGTAACACTCAGCCGGAAGGTCTTTCGACCATGGCATAAGTGGTTCTAACTCTTTTTCGTCTATACTTCCATCGGCACGAACAACCCGTGTCAGCTCTGTCAACAAATGTTTCATGTAATAGTAGACATTCAAGCCATTCGCCCGGGCGGTCTCCGTAACACTGTAAATGATTGCACTGGCATCAGCTCCTCGTACCGTATTGATGGTCATCCAGTTTTTACGGCCAATCGTGAAAGTTCTCAGCGCACGTTCGCTGGCCAGGTTATCAATCGGTACTTCTCCATCTGACAGGAACACTTTCAGATATGCTTCCTGATTCAGGCAATAGTTGATGCCTTTGGCTGTTTCACTCTTTGGAAGCACCGACCGGTCCGCCTGTATCTTTCGGAGCCAGGCAAAGAATTCTTCAACCAGAGGCTTGATGGAAGCCTGCCGCTCATTTAAGCGTCCTTCTGGAGTCAGTTCCTTTAAAGCTCCTTCCAGGTCATAAATGGCACCAATTCGTACCAGTGCTTTATACGCAACAGACGCCTCGACCGCTTCTGGATTACTTTTTCCAATTGCCTTAATCGCATTTGCGAAGTGGCGCCTTGCGTGAGCCATGCAATTCGCATTCTTCACACCAGCAAGATCCCGCTCCAGCTTATGATACTGTTCCAGACCATCAGTCACAAGAACACCGTCAAAGTCCTTATAATACGCTTTCGGATGATCGCTGTGTCGTGTCTTCTGGTATTCATACACAATGATTGGCGGCACCGGACTTAATTCTCCAGTGATGTGAACCCACATATAGCTTTTACTGCCAGCAGGTCTGCCGTCATGAATTACATCTACAGGTGTTTCATCACTCTGATTTACATGTGCTTCCAGCTGACGTTTTCTCATGAAATCACACACTGGCAATAAATAGCGTTCAGCTGTCCACACCGTCCAGTTCGACATCGTCTGTTTGGACAGATTCAGGCCGTTTGCCTGGAAGTCTCTGGAAATACGGTCAAGCGGATTGCTGTTTACATACTTGGCGTTGATGATTGCGGCTTCAAGAGAAGGAGTAGCAATGCTTCCCCTGAACATCGTTTCCGGGTGATCACCACGAAGAAATTCATCCTGATGCGCACCATCTGTTCCAACATACACTTTTATGATGTGTTTTTCAGCAGTCCATTTGGCCGGTTCGAAACGAAGCTGCCAGAAAATCTCATCCGGCATACTTTTCCAGTTTTCTTCACCAAAAGCCTCATTCAGTTCCTGTTCCGGTATATCATGAAGGATTACTTCCTGCGGAAAATCCTTCAGGTCTTCTTCACGCTGGCCTTTTTTCTTAGGCTTTCGCGGTACCTTTCTGGATGAATCAATGACCTCTTCCACAGTCGGTTCCTTGGCTGTTCCATCATAATTCGCTTCTGCCTCATTAAAAAAAGAAAGCTGGCCTGCGATATCATCCAGTTTTTCCGTATGGCGGCCGAAGCGCTGCTGATTTGCCAGCCGGATCTGCTCTACGAGGTTTTCATAGTTGTGTTCCAGTCGGTCAAGCCGGTCCTGCATCTGGTAGATGACATCGTCCTTAGTTTTATGATCCATCTTGTTCAGTTCATCTGGAGTGAATTTTTTGCACATGATATCCGCCTTTCTTACTAACGGTAGTATAGCAGAAATCTGTGACAAATGCGAATCAACCTTCAGGCAGAGTTCGTCATTTTTTCCTGCCATGAAAGTCATCAGGATTCGTATATCAGCCTTTGGAAATATAGGGTTTTCAAAGTGCAGTTGCATCGTTCCTGCCTGATAGCAGACGAACGAATTGTTCTGATTCGGTCATCCATTATAAACGATAGCATTTCTTTTCAGTACCAAAACAGAAACTATTTTTTCTCTGTTTTGCACAAATGTTTCAATAGATATTTTTCGGATCGACATCTTTGATTTTGGGATCCAGGGGATTTAAACCCATCATAAGATACTTATACTGCTCTTCGGTAAGATCTGCGGCTTCCTGTATGTTTCTTGGCCAGGATAACCGTCCTGCTTCAAAGCGTTTATATAGAAGCAGGAATCCTGTTCCCATCCACAAGAGCCCTTTGCACCGATCAGAACGCTTCCCGCAAAACAAAAAGAGCGTTCCCTTCTCAAATGGATTTTGACCATACTTATCTCCTATAATCGTTGCCAGTCCATCAATGCCCTTTCTCAGATCAACCGTGCCGCAGGCAAGAACAACACGGCGAATACCAGCAGCATCTTCAAGCATGGGACACCTCCTGAATGATCCGGCTCAGGAGCGCATCCGAGATTTCATTGGAAATATCAATCTGTAACGTTGCCGTCCGAATCGTTGCAACAGGTTTGTCGGAAACCATGTATGTATTTGTTTCCGCAGAAGTGTGGCATGGAATTT
>ERZ1673743.3940-NODE-3940-length-10879-cov-21.060976_pt1 | contig 10879 bp, 7 predicted proteins | sample MGYA00580197_ERZ1673743 | MGnify/ENA primary metagenome ERZ1673743 (study PRJEB41218, sample SAMN15661795) | gut metagenome | host: Homo sapiens | place: Canada: London | collected 2015-08-20/2019-03-30 | study: EMG produced TPA metagenomics assembly of... | reverse complement strand
AATCAAAAATGTTGTTATTAAAATTATGATTATAATTAATATAATTATAAAAATTGGTTCAAATTTTAGTGAAACTAATTGATTGGTTATATTTTTCATTACAATTTCCTTTCGATATATTAGTTAATTTACTGTTAACCACGCAGAAGTAGTTGTTTTACTTGTTGATTTTGGCCAATATCCTGAAGGCATATCGACAGTATGTACTGTTTCCATTTTGTATTTTCCATTTTTTATGCTTTTAGGTCCAGTCATATTAAAGTAATTTGAATCTGTTTTAGAGTCACTTCTAATCATCCATGTAGTTCCTTTATCATCATATATTATTGATGAATGATGTATTTTTTTAGCTTTGCTTCCATCAGTAAAATTCATTTGAGTTTTAGCTGAATATCTAATTTCACTGCTAGATACTTTAGATAAAGTCGAAGATGCAGTCATAAGTGCTCCATCAATTATTCTATTTCTTTCATTTAAGGTTTGAGTTGAATATGGAGTATCGAATAATTCTTCTTTAGTTTCTATATCAAATTCATCGAAAGTTTCTGGGAATATGTTTTGATAGTATTCACCTAAAGACATTGCTTTGATTTCATCAATCGTGTACTCTAGTTTTACTAAATTTTCATTTTCTAATGTTTCAGCAGAAGTGGTTGGAGCATTTGCAAATAGTAATCCAAACATTGTTAGTGATAGAATTGATAGTAATTTTTTTGAAAGTTTTTTCATATTTATTCCCCCTAATAAATTAATAAATGTTATATATGTTAAATTTTACTGCAAAGTTACTATTATAAAAAAGTCTATAATTTTTTTGAAATTTTTGATAAAATAATATTTAGGTAATTTGAAATCTAATATTTTTATTTAACTCAAGGAGCTATAGGCTCCTTTTTTATTTTTATAGATACAAAGAAAAGACAAATTTTTAATAAACAATATGATAAGGTTTAGTGTAGTAACAAATAAAAAGGGAGTTGAAATTTGTGGCTACAAAAGTTGTAAAGGAAGAAGTGATAAGGGTTAGAGTAGATAAAGATTTAAAAGATAGATTAAAGAAAATGTGTAAAAATAAAAAAATTACTATGAGTGAAATGATAACTTTTATGATTGAAAATGAGGTTAAAAGTTATGAATTTAAATTGGAACATAGTAATAATACTGAAAAGAAAATTGTAGCTACAGAGAAAAAGCTATTGAAATTAAAAGAAAAGTTAAATTCAAATAAAAAAGAAATTGGAATGCAATCAAGGTGGAGATTTTAAAAATATTTATTGAGTGCTGCGAGCAGATACGAAAGAAATATTTTTAAAATACTACCTTGATGGAATGGAAATTAGATACTGGAGCAACGAAGTTGCACTCCCTAAAGGAGTGCGACTTCTTGGCATACGCCGAGTACCGTCGGAGACAAATAAAATTTTTGATTAAACTTTTTATAAAAAGTTTATGGGTGAAGCGATGGCGAGGGCAAAGCCCTGGGTCCAGGAACTCCTGGCACGATAACTTTATAACATAAAGTATATTGTGTTTTATACTTTACATGGAAGATTTGCCGATTTTTTAGTTGTCCATATGCATATTCGTCATATCCTATGTGCATGTTTATCACATCATTTACACATAAAAAGCACATACTTTGTGGAGGTTTCGCACATAGGGTAAGTATGCAAATCTTTTATGTAAGTATTAAAAGGAGAGATAAAAATGAGTTATATGGTATGCCATTTTGGTAAATATAAAGCAGGAAATGTTTTTGGTTTACAAAAACATAATCAAAGAGAAAATGAAAATTATACTAATAATGACATAGATAAAGCGAGAACGCCCTTAAATTACGATTTAATTAATAAAGCCAATATAAATTATACTAAGAAGATAAAAACGATTATAGAGGCAAATAGAGCGTCTCAGAGAGCGATAAGAAAAGATGCAACTGTTTATTGTGAGTGTATTATATCTTCAGATAGTGCTTTTTTTGAAAAAATAACTGAAGATAGTCAAAAAGAATTTTTTAAGGGAGCTTTAGATTATTTAAAAAATAAAATTGGTGAGGAATTTATTATATCTGCTAATGTTCATCTTGATGAAACTACACCTCATATGCATGTTGGTTTTGTTCCAATAATCGATAATTCACTTTCAGCTAAGAAATTGATAGATAGAAAATTTTTAAGGGAGGTACAAGATCAATTACCTGCATACTTAAAAAATCTTGGCTTTGATATTCAAAGAGGTATTAAAAATTCAAAAAGAAAACATAAAGATACTAAGGAACTAAAAAAAGAGCTTGATAGAGAGTACGAAAATAGATGTAAGGATATAAATTTTGTTGAAGATTATAAAAATAAATTAGAGAGGAAAATAGAGCAATTAGAAGTAGAACTAAATGAAAAGACAATAGAATATGACAATGCAACTAAGATTTTAAGTAAAAATAGTCTTGCTATGTATCAAATACAAGAAATAGCGTTTGAGCCTGTTATGTTTTCTTCAGATAAAATTAAAATAAGCAAAGTAGACTTTGAAAGATTGAAAGAAAGTGCCTTGAAAGCATATACCCAGCACAATTTATATGCCACTGTATCAAAGCAGTTAGAGAATTTAAAACAAGAAAAACAATATTATAAAAATCAACTGGAAGATTCAAGGAGATGTAGGGCTGAGGAATATAATGATTTTAGGTATGAATTAAAATCTTTGGAAAAAGAAAATAAAAGACTTGGTTTTGAAATAAATAAAGTTAATGAAATTCTTAGGAGCATGAGCAAAGAGTCTCAAATTGAATTTTTTAAAGCAAAAAAAGAAATTGAAAAAGAAAATATAGAAATTGAAAAAGAGAAAAATAAATCATATGAAATGAGGCTATGAAAAAGAGAAATTTCGTGTACATCAACACGAAATTTCTCTTTTTTTATTTTTCTTTAGAAATACTAAACTTAAAAGGGCTATTTTTTATCATTTTACCCCTTACAAATGGCTTAAAACCGTTGAGTTTTTCTATTTCGCAAAAACAATCTTTAGCGAAATAAATCTCTTTAACAATATATGAATACAAAATTTTTTAGAAGTATATTGATAAAATAACATCGAAGCATTAAAATGTGATTAGATGTTATTTTTAAAAACTACATCTAATTTTGGGGGGGAGAAATATGAAATTAAATAACACAAGAAATTATTTTACAGAATTAACGATATCGGTATTACAAGAGGAGGGATGGGAAACTAAATTAGAAGAAGGCTATATTATTGCTAATAAAAATAACGATGAAGAAAGATTGGTAATATATGTTGTATCTAATGTGATTGGATTAAAAGAATCATCTACTTCAGTTGCAAAAGAAAAGCCTATCTTGAAATTAAAAAGAAAATCAGAATTACTAGCTGGTGATAATACTCCATGTATATCATATGGGATAGCAAAAAAATCTTTAACGGAGTTAGAAGTTTTAATTACTCCAGTTAGTGCTATAGAAGAATATGGATATGTTGGTGGTGAATATTCAAGAGCATCTAATCATTATCATTATAATTATATGAAAGTAAATGAAAATGAACTTCCTAAAGGAGCAATACTTAGATATTGTTGGAGTGGTAAAAAATTAAAGAATAATAAATAGAATTTTCAAGACAAGTCTTATGGGACTGTCTAAAATCTTGATTTATCTTGTTTTCAAAAGTGTATCAATAGAGTAAACCCTATTTATACTAAAATACAAATATTGGCTTAACGGTGTAAATCTGCATTTTCAGGATGCTACCTCTATTAGAGTGAAAAATGTAAAAATACTACTTATACTAAATTTAATACAGGGAGTTTTTCAGAGTGTTGACAAAGTTATTTACAAGTTAAAATTATAAATGTTTAAATAAAAAAAACTTGCATTATGTAAATAATGCAAGTAAAATTTAATTAAAATTAAATAAAAAAGTTCCTTCAAACTCTTATCAACTAAGCAACCAACTTAGAAGATAAGCCAATCTTAGTAAGTGCAACCAACACTTAAAAAGCCGTTATGAAAAGAACTTCGGAAAAGTAACTAAGTCAAGGTTATATCACACACATAAAACCAAGAACAAAAGCTACTTTTGAATCACTTATTCGATTATGAATAAAGTATAAATGATTAAAGAAGAAATTTCAAGCCTTTTATGTATGGTAATACCTTACATGAAAGGCTTTTTTAATTATTTTTAGGTTGCATATCACCTATATGATATGTAGTGGGACGAGCCAGACAACCACTAAAAAGAAGAAGAAAGGTGAGTTCAGCCGATGCAGAAAGTGAGCCTCCGTACAATATACCTAGTCCTTATCTTTAGGTGTACGGGATTGAGCGTGGTGACAACGTAAAGGTCAGGTGTGGGAGTTCTAGGAGCATAGGTGCTCGGGAACCATGAGCAGATATTTCGTAAGCATTAGGATAGAACCGTAATGTAGAAAGCTTGTGGGTGTAAATACACGTAACAGATAAGGTGCAGATAATAAAGGCGACCGAGGTTATACCTTGTATTATAATTTTTTAGTCTTAGTATGTATGCAGTTATTTCCTTACTGATAGTCATAATTATTTTTATGTCTATTAGTAAGGGAATAACTGCGTCCATTCGGCTCCCTCAGTTGCCCTTGTATTATACGCCTTCGGCACTGATTTGCAAGGATTGTGTTGTTTTTTTGGAGACCAACTGGAATATTAACTAACGGAATGTAGTGAAACGGAATGAGTAAGTTAATATGTAAGGCGGTAGGCTTGGAGGGTGAATGCGTTAGCAGAGGGAACCTATGCAGGTTCCCTAAGAGAAAGAGATAAATTATTGATAATGCTTTTTATTTATGAGATAATTAAATAAATTTTTGTATAAAAGGATAAATTTATTTAATTATAAAGGAGAATATTTAAAATGATGTGGGAGAGTATTTTTTTATTATTTTTTCTATAATAAGAATTTTTAAAAGTACATTATTTATTGATTATACAATTTCGATTATATTTATAGTGTTTATTTGTAATATGTTTGTAATAATAAAAAATATTAACTCAGGAAATTATAAATAAAACTGGAAGTTTAGCTTCCAGTTTTATTTATCTTTATGGATAAATTTTACCTTTCAAAGTTAAAATTCTATTTCTTGAGATCTATTCTGTCTTTTTTTATTTTTTTGATTTTTTCTTAACAATCAAAAATGTTGTTATTAAAATTATGATTATAATTAATATAATTATAAAAATTGGTTCAAATTTTAGTGAAACTAATTGATTGGTTATATTTTTCATTACAATTTCCTTTCGATATATTAGTTAATTTACTGTTAACCACGCAGAAGTAGTTGTTTTACTTGTTGATTTTGGCCAATATCCTGAAGGCATATCGACAGTATGTACTGTTTCCATTTTGTATTTTCCATTTTTTATGCTTTTAGGTCCAGTCATATTAAAGTAATTTGAATCTGTTTTAGAGTCACTTCTAATCATCCATGTAGTTCCTTTATCATCATATATTATTGATGAATGATGTATTTTTTTAGCTTTGCTTCCATCAGTAAAATTCATTTGAGTTTTAGCTGAATATCTAATTTCACTGCTAGATACTTTAGATAAAGTCGAAGATGCAGTCATAAGTGCTCCATCAATTATTCTATTTCTTTCATTTAAGGTTTGAGTTGAATATGGAGTATCGAATAATTCTTCTTTAGTTTCTATATCAAATTCATCGAAAGTTTCTGGGAATATGTTTTGATAGTATTCACCTAAAGACATTGCTTTGATTTCATCAATCGTGTACTCTAGTTTTACTAAATTTTCATTTTCTAATGTTTCAGCAGAAGTGGTTGGAGCATTTGCAAATAGTAATCCAAACATTGTTAGTGATAGAATTGATAGTAATTTTTTTGAAAGTTTTTTCATATTTATTCCCCCTAATAAATTAATAAATGTTATATATGTTAAATTTTACTGCAAAGTTACTATTATAAAAAAGTCTATAATTTTTTTGAAATTTTTGATAAAATAATATTTAGGTAATTTGAAATCTAATATTTTTATTTAACTCAAGGAGCTATAGGCTCCTTTTTTATTTTTATAGATACAAAGAAAAGACAAATTTTTAATAAACAATATGATAAGGTTTAGTGTAGTAACAAATAAAAAGGGAGTTGAAATTTGTGGCTACAAAAGTTGTAAAGGAAGAAGTGATAAGGGTTAGAGTAGATAAAGATTTAAAAGATAGATTAAAGAAAATGTGTAAAAATAAAAAAATTACTATGAGTGAAATGATAACTTTTATGATTGAAAATGAGGTTAAAAGTTATGAATTTAAATTGGAACATAGTAATAATACTGAAAAGAAAATTGTAGCTACAGAGAAAAAGCTATTGAAATTAAAAGAAAAGTTAAATTCAAATAAAAAAGAAATTGGAATGAAATCAAGGTGGAGATTTTAAAAATATTTCTTTATACTGCGAAGCAGATCATAGAGAAATATTTTTAAAATACTACCTTGATGGAATGAAAATTAACATACTGGAGCAACGAAGTTGCACTCCCATAAAGGAGTGCGACTTCTTGGCATACGCCGAGTACCGTCGGAGACCAATAAAAATTTTGGTCGAGCTTTTTTAAAAGGTCGTGGGTGAGGCGGTAGCCGAGGGCAAAGCCCTTTAACCTCGTAGAGCGAACAACTTTACGCAGTAAAGTCTAGTGAGTTATACTTTACATGGAAGATTTGCCGATTTACCTTCTGATTTGGGATGTATTTTGCATAACTTTCACATAACTTTGTGTAGGTTTGTCATATAAATATTGACCTTATTAATACTGGATATAGAGAAGTTCAATATGCAAATATTTCATGTAAAGTATGAGAAAAAGGAGAGATGCAATATGAGTTATATGGTTTGTCACGGGATGAAGTCTAAAGCTGGAGATATTAAAAATATTGAAAAACATATTGAGCGTAAAAATAAGGATTACAAGAATAAAGATATCGATAAGAGCAAAACTCATTTGAATTATGATTTGCATTATGAAAGATATCAAAGTTATAAATATAGAATTAACGAGAGAATTAAAGAAGAATATACAGGCACTAGAGCTATACGGAAAGACGCTATTTTCATGGTTAACTTTGTAATAAGTTCAGACCAGGAGTTTTTTAAAAACTTATCTGAAGAAAGACAAAGAGAATATTTTAAAATTAGTTATGATTATTTAAAAGATTACTTTGGGGAAAAGAATGTTGTCTCTGCCAAAGTTCATTTAGATGAAACTACTCCACATATGCACTTTACTGCAATACCTTTGATTGATGGCAAATTAAATGCTAAAAAATTGATGAATAGAAATTTTTTAAGAAAAATCCAAGATGAATTGCCTAAAATTTTAAATGATAATGGTTTTGAAATTGAGAGAGGGATAGAAGGTTCTAAAAGAAAACATATTGAAACTGAAACTTATAAGAAAGAACTTGAGAGGCAATTAAATAAGACTAAACTTGAAATAGATAACTTAAAAAAAGAACAAAAGGCTCTAGAATCAAATATAAGCGATTTTAAGAGCGATTTAGATGTTATAGAGGATATAAATGCTATAGAAAGTAAAAAAACGTTTCTAGGGCAAAATAGAGCCATTTCAGAAGGTGATTATGAAAAAATACTTCTTAATTTTACTAAAATGGCACTTGAAAAACAAAAATTAGAAAAAGAAATACTTTTTTTAAAAAATAATTCTGAAATAAAAGATTCAAATATTAAACACCTTGAAAATTCTATTGAATACTACAGAAAAAGAAAAATTGAAGATGAAAAAGAATTTAAAAATACTTTAAATGAACTTAAAGATAAAATTAATGAATTGAATAAAACTATTGATAGTAATTATAAAGACATTAAGAAAAAAGTTCGTGAAGATCATGCCAAAGGTATAGAAAAATTATTAGATAATTTAAATGAAATGCGTGAAGAAAATGAAGAATTAAAAAAGTTAAATGAACGATATAAGAATATAGCAGATAATCGTATTGACACAATTATAGATTTATATAAAGAACAAGAATGGACAGATGAATTTTTAGAACTTATAGGAAAAGAAAAAATGCTTAAATCATTTATTGAAAATAAAAGAGAAAAAGAAGAAGAATTTTATAATAATTCACATTCATACAATAATTTTAATAAGTCAAAAGAAAATGAACATGAAATGAGTTTATAAAAAAAGGGGTGTTTTCACCCCTTTTTTTGACGAGATTTTTTGTTAAAAAAATCGAGTTTCTTCCTTCTTGATACTATCGGCAACTATTTCGATTTAATAAAAAACTCTGGAGCCATTGAAAACTCTAGTGTTAAACGCAAAAAACTTGCTTTTTTCTGTATACTATTTTATAATTTTAAGTGCCTAATTCAAAATTATAAATTTAATATAGAAAGGAGCAAGTTTTTTTTAGTACCCAAATGGATACAATTTTATGCTATTTGTATCTTATATCTAAAAAGACATAAGGGCTATTCACTATGAGTAATGGTAACAAAAATAACCGAAAAAATCAAGAAACAAAAATTGACATATTAAATAAATGTACTGATAAAAGATTAAAAAACCCTAAATTTAGTGAGTATATAAAACCATTTTTATCTGAAAATATGAATCTTAGGGTGGTTGATTGTGGTACTTTTTTAGAATTATTAGGAGATTTTGAGATGGAAAATAAAAAATTACATAAGAGTAATTTTTGTAAAAACAGATTTTGCCCAATGTGTAGTTGGAGATTAGCTTGTAAAGATAGCTTAGAAATATCAATTCTTATGGAGCATTTAAGAAAAGAGGAAAATAAGGAATTTATATTTTTAACTTTAACAACTCCTAATGTGAAAGGTGACAGTCTTGAAGAAGAAATTAAAAAATACAATAAATCTTTTAAAAAACTTATGGAACGAAAAGAAGTTAAAGTTATAATTAAAGGCTACATAAGAAAACTTGAGGTAACTTATCAAAAAGAAAAATATATAACTAAAGAACTTTGGAAAAGAAAAAAAGATTATTACGAAAAAAGAGGATTAGTTATTGGAGATTTAGAACCTAATTATGACACTTACAATCCTCATTTTCATGTTGTTATAGCAGCAGATAAAAGTTATTTTAAATCTAGAAATTATATATCTCGTGAAAGATGGCTTGAATTGTGGCAATTATCAACAGGAAATAAATCAATAACACAAGTTGATGTAAGGAAATCAAGGACTAATAATTTAAAAGAAATTTATGAGTTAGCAAAGTATTCAGCTAAAGATTGTGATTATTTGATATCAAGACCAGTATTTAAAATATTTTATACCGCATTAAAAGGGAAGCAGGTTTTAGTATTTAGTGGATTATTTAAAGAAGCTCATAAGATGTACAAGCTAGGGGAATTAGATTGTTACAAGAAACAGGATGACATAGAGTATGTTTATAAACTTTATTATAATTGGTGTAAAAATGAATATGAAAATATTAGATGTATTGAATTAACTGAAGAAGAGAAGAAAAAAATAAATAAAAAATTAAATGATTGTATAGAAATGGATTAAATAATAGAAAAAACAGAATAGACTTTAAGATCTATTCTGTCTTTTTTTATTTTTTTGATTTTTTCTTAATAATCAAAAATGTTGTTATTAAAATTATGATTATAATTAATATAATTATAAAAATTGGTTCAAATTTTAGTGAAACTAATTGATTGGTTATATTTTTCATTACAATTTCCTTTCGATATATTAGTTAATTTACTGTTAACCACGCAGAAGTAGTTGTTTTACTTGTTGATTTTGGCCAATATCCTGAAGGCATATCGACAGTATGTACTGTTTCCATTTTGTATTTTCCATTTTTTATGCTTTTAGGTCCAGTCATATTAAAGTAATTTGAATCTGTTTTAGAGTCACTTCTAATCATCCATGTAGTTCCTTTATCATCATATATTATTGATGAATGATGTATTTTTTTAGCTTTGCTTCCATCAGTAAAATTCATTTGAGTTTTAGCTGAATATCTAATTTCACTGCTAGATACTTTAGATAAAGTCGAAGATGCAGTCATAAGTGCTCCATCAATTATTCTATTTCTTTCATTTAAGGTTTGAGTTGAATATGGAGTATCGAATAATTCTTCTTTAGTTTCTATATCAAATTCATCGAAAGTTTCTGGGAATATGTTTTGATAGTATTCACCTAAAGACATTGCTTTGATTTCATCAATCGTGTACTCTAGTTTTACTAAATTTTCATTTTCTAATGTTTCAGCAGAAGTGGTTGGAGCATTTGCAAATAGTAATCCAAACATTGTTAGTGATAGAATTGATAGTAATTTTTTTGAAAGTTTTTTCATATTTATTCCCCCTAATAAATTAATAAATGTTATATATGTTAAATTTTACTGCAAAGTTACTATTATAAAAAAGTCTATAATTTTTTTGAAATTTTTGATAAAATAATATTTAGGTAATTTGAAATCTAATATTTTTATTTAACTCAAGGAGCTATAGGCTCCTTTTTTATTTTTATAGATACAAAGAAAAGACAAATTTTTAATAAACAATATGATAAGGTTTAGTGTAGTAACAAATAAAAAGGGAGTTGAAATTTGTGGCTACAAAAGTTGTAAAGGAAGAAGTGATAAGGGTTAGAGTAGATAAAGATTTAAAAGATAGATTAAAGAAAATGTGTAAAAATAAAAAAATTACTATGAGTGAAATGATAACTTTTATGATTGAAAATGAGGTTAAAAGTTATGAATTTAAATTGGAACATAGTAATAATACTGAAAAGAAAATTGTAGCTACAGAGAAAAAGCTATTGAAATTAAAAGAAAAGTTAAATTCAAATAAAAAAGAAATTGGAATG
>ERZ1673743.3936-NODE-3936-length-10887-cov-4.608567_pt1 | contig 10887 bp, 10 predicted proteins | sample MGYA00580197_ERZ1673743 | MGnify/ENA primary metagenome ERZ1673743 (study PRJEB41218, sample SAMN15661795) | gut metagenome | host: Homo sapiens | place: Canada: London | collected 2015-08-20/2019-03-30 | study: EMG produced TPA metagenomics assembly of... | reverse complement strand
CATGGTGATTTCTTTTAGGTTCTCAGGAAAGTCGAGTTCCTTCAGTGCAGTCAATCCGCAAAAAATGCCCATTTTCTCCACCGAATTCGGTAATATCACTGATTTAAGATTGGGCATTTTGTTAAAACCATATACTTCCTTTACCCCATCAGGTATCACTACCTCTTCCACAGATGCTCGCAGCGGAGAGAATACATCTCCTCTTATAGTTACAACCTGATAGCGCAACCCGGTAGAGGAGTCCGTGACTGTCGACGGCACTGTGATTCTGGTCATGCCCTGAAGGTATTCTGCATTCATACTCTCCACAGTGGGAGCAATCAGAGCGGCAGTCCCCTCCTCCTCCGAAAGAACCTGAAAAAGCATCGGGCCGTCCCAGAAAGTGGTGACAATCTCACCCCGTGCCGATACCGAACCGACAACGCACAGAATAAGTGCGACAAGCATTTGTTTCATGACTGATGTTTATTTAATAAGGATTTTATGATATTGAATCTCGCCTAATGCAGTCTCAAGCGATACCACATAGATGCCGGGGGTGATGGCCGGTGATGAAAGCGTGACGCTGCCGTTTGCCTCATTTATCCGCTCGGTGGCAAGCACATTGTTTGAGAAATCCCTGACATAGATGGTACCTTCCGGAATATAGTCAATATCTTCTTCAGCGCCAAACGAGTATTCCACATCCATGCTGTCAGGTGATGTCTGTTTCACTGACCTGATGGCCGGCTGCGCCAGTGTGCTCACATCGTTGACATACGCCCCCGAGGCTTTTACCACTCCGTTTGCCACGTCAAATGTAAAGGGGATTTTATTATGCCGCAATATGGTGATGTGGAATTTGTCATTCGCATCAACGAACACACTTGCCTTATCATTATGAAAACGTTTCACCATTCCGGTCGTTTCATTCCAGAAACCGATCATTGATAATGAATCCACCGACACGCTGACGAAATATTGGGTGGATGTTCCCGACCCAATTGCCTTCCGGTAGGTGAGATGCACATTTGTCTGCTCTGTGGGGAGGGCCGTATTCATATACAATCCTGGATCACCGTAAACATGATACAGCTCTTTTTGCGCCGGAATACATTCTTCCAGATTAATCCCGTTTACCAGTTTTCCGACATACCATCCCTTGCTCATATAGGTTTCACCGTTATACAGTATATTACCCAAGGTCAACCAGTCCTCTTTTATCAGCCTTCGGATGCTACTTATCTGATTAAGACGCAGTTTGGTGGGAAAATCACGCTCAATCGTCTGTGTATCATATTCCGGGAAAGGCCATATTGTCTTGAACATCCCCAATGCGAGAGCATCATTTAAACATGTATAGCTCGACTGTGTAGCAGCGAACACGGCAGATGCTCCCCAGCTCGAGGTCAAAAGATGCTTGGCAAAACCATTGGGCTCATCAAACTTCCCTGTCAGGCAGGTGATGCTGAAAACAACCGGATGATAGTCCATTCTATCCCTTGTTATGTCAGTGACAGCAAGTTCGGGCAGTTTCCATCGCGTTGTATCGCCATGCCCCCGATAAAGGAAATAAAAACACCCTCTGTCATAAAGTTTCAGAATGGAGTCTGTGGTTGCGTTCCACTTGTAAGCGACAGGATAAAGCAGATCCTCAGGAATATCCACTTCATGACCGCACAAATTACCCCAGTAAAGAGGTGTTGCATCAACATCTTTTGAATATAGCCTGTGGACAGTCTTGCCGTTAGCCATTACATGTTGCCTAATATCCTCGCAGGTCTTGATATATAAACCTTGCTCGGAGATATGATATGCCTCATCCCCATAAAAATTCGATACATGGGCGCCCTGTCGATAAAAATCAGGATTATCAAGCGAATTTTTGTAGAAATTCCTCATCTTGTTAAGAATAATAGGCAATTCCTGATCATGATTCAGCAACATTCGACCGGTATAGAATGTACGGAATGTACGCTCCTTCTCGTTGCCTACGCACGCATACGGATAATCCGTAAGACATCTGGTGTTTGATTCGGTATTGTAATACGCTGTTGATGTCGCGGCAGGGATTTCCTCGTACTTCCCGCCAAGAATGATATATTTCAGATTCCTGTCATCATTATATGCCTGAGCTATCGAATCCTTAATCTGCTTGACGGTCCATCGGCTTTTTGCCATGATTCTGACATCATGACCACATGCCTTCTTCCACCGGGCATAATCCGCGAATTTTTCGCGGTGAAATAGTGCCGTGATAACAAGATAGTTGGCCGGACGATTGGAAAGACCCGACTTCAGCACCTCCATTGCATCAGATCTTACCGGACCGACAATGACCCGTTCAGGGTCATCACCGGCAGTATCGGTATCCTCGCAGTCAAACGAGAACGTGTACGAGAAGTGATAGCATACGCCGATGCCTTTTTCCTTTCCATAATATTTGAAGGGTTCGATATGAATGTAAACCTCTTTGTATTCCTGCGAGCTGCCGCCGATTGTGAGCGTAGCGGCCGTGCGGTCGTTTTCGTCATCAAAGATCGTGATTGGCGGCACCGTCTCAAGATTCTCCCACTGTTCCTCGAACAGTATCGGCCTGGCAGGTGTAGGCTCAAAATCATTGAACCGCTGCCACTGCACGAAATTCTCGGTAAGCGTGATATTCGTGGCATCCACCGGAATCTGGAACACTAACGTGCGTTGCGGCAACCCGGCTGTACCCGGCACGACCGACGGATAGAAATCTTTCACCTGACACCAGTTGGATGCGGGATAAAGATTGTCGGGGTAATACTCGAGTGTGGGGAATATGAACTCGATGGTGACCGATGTCGAGTCGTCTGCAATAGTCATATTGCAGATCGGTGTCAGGTTCTCAGGCGCTTCGGGCAGAGAACCGTCATCCATCGGAGCCACGCCAAGACGCAGTGTCCTGGCTGAAACCATGACCGCACACAGAGCCGTCATGACGAGAATCAAAAAACCTTTTTTCATATTTTCATATTTTAAAATGAATATTCAAAAAAAGTTGTTAGTTATGCAGGTATAAATTGTCGGTAAAGTCAGGTTTTTGATTCTTTTGCGGTTGCAGTGTGTGCAAATATAATGCGGGATGCCTCGGAAAACAAAGGGGCAATCAACAATTCATGGCATTGTCTAAAGATTGTAGCCGTTTTGTCACAAAAAACAAAAACTGATGGAGCAGGTATAGTCGGGGATAGCAGGCAGTGACGATGCCTCAGAATGACATCTATTTTTTGACAGATGCATTCAGTCTGGAGTGGGTATGCAATCTCAGGGTTTCACGCGCACAAGGGTGAGGCCGTCGCGCAGGGGGAGGATAACGGTCTCAAGGCGGGGGTCGGCGGCCACGGCGTCGTTGAAATCGAGGATGCCGAGGGTCTGGGGGTCTGAGGCCGGCGGCTCGGCGACAACCTTGCCGCTCCAGAGCGTGTTGTCGGCCAGGATGAACCCTCCCGGGCGTATCAGCGGTAGCACCTGATAGAATGTCTCACGGTAGGTGCGTTTGTTCCCGTCGATAAAGGCCAGGTCAAACGGCGCCTCGGCGGCAAGCCGGGGCAGGATGTCGGCGGCATCGCCGATATGGAGCGTGACGCGGCTGCCGTAGGGAGACGACGCCAGGTTCTCGCGGATGAACGATTCCATCTCGTCGTCAATCTCGATGGTATGCAGGCGGCAGTCCTCGTCAGGCATCCCCTCTGCCAGACACAATGCCGAATAACCGGCGAAGGTGCCGATCTCAAGCACCTTCCTTGGGGCGATCATGGCCGACAGCATGGCCAGCACGCGCCCCTGCACATGCCCCGAGCACATGCGCGGGTATGACGACCTGAGGTTGACGCGCCTCTCAATGCGCGCCAACGACTCATGCCCCGGCGTGGTATGCGCCGCTATGTATTCGTCGATTCTTTCGTCAGGCGTCACACTTCTCTCAACTTTCTTAACTTTCTAAACTCTCTAAACTCTCTAAACTCCATAAACTCCCCAAAACGCCCCTCACAGTAGCGCCTCCACAGCCAGCCGGTACGAGTCAAGCCCGAACCCGGTTATCGTGCCACGGCACACCGGCGCTATCAGCGATGTGTGGCGCACCGCCTCGCGCGCGGCCACATTAGAGATATGCACCTCCACCACCGGGCGCTCTATGGCGGCGATGGCGTCGGCGATGGCGAGCGACGTATGCGTGTAGGCCCCGGCATTGAGCACTATACCGTTGAGGTCGGGGTCGAAACCGGCGTCGTGCAGACGGTCGATGATGTCGCCCTCGTGGTTCGACTGGTAATAGTCTATCTCGACCTGCGGATAGTCGGCGCCGAGAGCCTTCACATAATCTTCCATCGACACGCGCCCGTATATCTCGGGCTGGCGCACGCCCAACAGGTTCAGGTTGGGGCCGTTGATGATCAGTATTTTTGCCATGTGTGGAGGGGGGGACGGTATGCCGGGATTATTTCTTGAGGCCAACGACCTGTGTCGGGGGGAGGGTGGCGTTGCGGCGGTCGACAGCCTCGGTGACCTCATGGGCCAGATGGATGAACTCGTGCCCCATCAGCGAGTCGCGGCGCGCTATGGGCTCGCCGCCGTCGCCGCTCTCGCATACCGTGGCCACCAGCGGAATCTGCGCCAGCAGTTTCACGCCAAGCTCCTTGGCCAGACGCACGCCGCCTTCGCGGCCGAAGATATAGTATTTCTCGTCGGGATGGGTTTCGGGGGTGAACCAGGCCATGTTCTCTACCAGCCCGAGGATGGGCACATTCACCTTGTCGCCGGTGAACATGGCTATCCCCTTGCGGGCATCGGCCAGCGCCACCTCCTGCGGGGTGGTCACAATCACCACACCGGTTATGGCCAGGGTCTGAACCAGCGTCAGGTGGATATCCGAGGTGCCCGGCGGCATGTCGATCACGAAGTAGTCGAGATCGCCCCAGTCGGCATCGCCGATAAGCTGTTTCAGGGCGTTCGAGGCCATCGAGCCGCGCCAAAGCACCGGGGCGTTCTTGTCGACCAGGAATCCGATCGACAGCAGTTTCACGCCATAGCGCTCGATGGGGATGATCAGGTCGCGGTCATCGACCTTGTGCATGTAAAGCTCCTCGTCTTCGACACCGAACATTTTCGGCATCGACGGCCCGAAGATGTCGGCGTCGAGCAGACCCACCTTGTACCCTTCGCGCGCCAGGGCCACCGCCAGGTTGGCGGCGACGGTGGATTTCCCCACGCCACCTTTGCCCGACGACACGCCGATGATGTTCTTCACGTGGCGCAGCGGTTTCTCGGCAGGCACGGGCATAGACTGGCGTGTGATCACGCCTACGTTCCCCTTTATGTCAACCTCGGGCGAGATATATGTGGTGATCGCGGCCTCGGCGGCGCGCACCAGCGACTTTATGAACGGGTCGGTGGGCTTGTCGAAAATCAGCGAGAAACTTACGCGGTTGCCGTCTATGCGGATGTCGTCGGCCACCATGCCGGCCTCGACGATGTTTTTGCCCGACGCCGGATAGCGCACGTTGCGCAGGGCGTCAAGTATAAGGTTGGGATATAAGCGTTCCATGTCGGTTGTGATTACAGGTTATTGTCGGCCGGGCGTGAGAAATCGCCGGTCTCGAGTGTGCCGCGCGAGAATGAGCGGTAGGTGTCGTGCGGAATCTCCACATCAGGCTCGCGCAACTCGCCGGCAGAGCCCGGTTTCAGAGCTATGTATTTTATGGTCAGGCCGCGGGCCAGCCACTGCTGCTCGTAATATGTGCGTATCTCGCGCAACCCCTCGGGCAGCGTGGGGTCGGCCATCGCCGCGGGGCCGTAGAGGTCGTCGGTACAGGCCAGCACCTCCATGCCGTTCTCGCGGGCCATGGCCAGGGTATAGGCATACAGGAAAGGGGAGTCGGTCTTGAGCCGCACCACGCCCCCCGGCGCCAGGATGCGGCGGTAAAGCGCCATGAAGTTCGTGCCGGTCAGGCGCTTGCGCGCCTTCTTCATCTGCGGGTCGGGGAAGGTGATCCATATCTCAGACACCTCGCCGGGAGCGAAAAAGCGGTCGGCAAGCTCGATGTTGGTGCGCAGGAAGGCTGCGTTGGCAAGCCCCTCGTCGCGTGCCTGACGGGCACCCGTCCACATGCGCGCCCCCTTGATGTCGAGGCCTATGAAGTTGCTGCCGGGGAAACGGCGGGCAAGCCCCACGGTATATTCACCCTTGCCGCACCCCAACTCGAGCACGACAGGGCCGTCGCCGCCGAACTGCTTTTCGCGCCACAGGCCGCGCAAAGGGAACCCCTCGGCCTCAAGAACCGAGTACGGATACTGGAAGACACTGTCTATGGTCTCCATTTCCCTGAACTTCTTCAATTTGTTCTTTCCCATATCAACTGACAAAGTTACAAAAAATCTTTCACACGACCCGCATCTGCCGCCGGTCGCACCACGTTACACAATATTTAACTATCGGCGGCGTTATTGGTAAGGGTAACAGACTGCCCGCCGATTCCGACTTGACATGGCTTTATCGCTGAAATATTATATACTCAACCCCCTGCACGGTGTGCTGCACCGGTTTTCCAGGCAATGGATAGCCCTGAGGTATCTCAAAGCCTACCACCGCCCGATGGAGACCCGTAACCCGCGCCTCTATCACGACCAGGTGTTCTGGCTGATGAACAACACCCCCCAGGAGCGCCAGGCACGCCTGGCCGACAAATACGCCGTGCGGCAGTATGTGGCGGAACGTGCCGGCGAAAGCCTGCTTGCAAAGCTATACGGCGTGTATGAGTCGGCCGACGAGATCGATTTTGAAGCCCTGCCCAACAGTTTCGTGATCAAAACCAACAACGGCTGCACCACGAACATAATCGTGCGAGACAAAGCACAGCTCGACCGGCGCCATGCCGTGAAAAAGCTTTCGCGATGGATGGATATCCATTTCGGCGATCTTACCGGCGAGCGTCATTACTCACTGATAAAACCGCTGATCATAGCCGAGGAACTGCTTGTGCAGGACGGCGACCCCGAAAAACCCCTCATCGACTACAAGCTCGAGTGTTTTGACGGCAAACCGGCCTTCTGCACCGTGTTCTCTGACCGGGTGGAGGGAACCCACACCAAGAAGTGCATTATCTACGACATGGACTGGAAACCGGTGCCCGACTCGTGCGCATATTCGCTGAGCCACATCATTCCCGGCCCCGTGACGCCGCCCCCGCCCTGCTGGGACGAGATGAAACGCATCGCCGCACGCCTGTCCGAAGGGTTCGAGTATGTGCGCGTGGACTTCTATGTGATCGACGGACGCCCGATGTTCGGCGAGATGTCGTTCACCCCCGGTATGGACACCGACTACACTCTCGCGTTCCAGCGCCGCCTCGGCGACATGATAAGACTGCCACAACGTTCATGACACCCTGCCGATGAGCCACCCCGACAACGGAAAGAAACCGCAGTCACCCGCAGACACGCGCCACGTACTGGCGGCCGCCTCGCTCGGCGGCCACTGGATACAGCTGCTGCGGCTCACCGCCGGCATGCACCGGCGCGGATGCCAGGTCGACTATCTGTCGACGCACGACCGGTGCGCCACCATGATTCCCCGGGGGAGCCGGTTCTTCCGGCTGGGCGACTTCAGCCGCACCGACGCCTGGCGCCTTTTTCCGGCCCTGTGGCGCGCAATCCGCATTGTCAGGCGTCTGCACCCCGATGTGGTCGTTTCCACCGGGGCCGCACCGGGCCTTGTCACCATCATCGCCGCAAGGCTCTGCGGCGTGCGGGCCGTGTGGGTCGACTCGATAGCGAATGTCGAACAGCTGTCAATGTGCGGCCGTCTGGCATCGCGCATCGCCTCCGAAACCTACACCCAATGGCCGGAGCTTGCAGGCGGCCGCGTCAGATATGCCGGGAATGTGCTCGGCGACGACGCCTGACACCCACATACCCCGCCACGCGCCATTGAAACCACACGAACCCGACGAACCACCCCTCCCGATGATATTCGCCACTACCGGCACCCAGTTGCCCTTTGACCGTTTCCTTGAGATGCTTGACAGCATCGCCCCGTCGCTCGGCGGCGAGGAACTTGTAGTGCAGGCCATTCCCGACCGCTACCGACCACGCAACCTCACCACCCGCGGATTCATTGCCCCCGACGAGTTCGGCGAGATTTTCTCGCGTGCCCGTCTTATCGTGGCGCATGCCGGCATGGGCACCATAATCTCGGCTCTCGAGAGCGCAAAGCCGATAATCGTGGTGCCGCGCAAAGCAGCTCTCGGCGAGCACCGCAACGACCACCAGCAGGCCACAGCCAGGCGCCTCAGCGAATTAGGCTATGTGCATGTGGCCGACAGCACCGACACTCTGGCCACCCTGATTACCGACCCCGCGCTGGCACCCCTGCGCGCCATCTCACCAACGGCATCATCCACCCTCGTTTCAGCCATCCTCGCCGGATGAACCGCACCTCCGACACGCGCCATTGCGGCCGCATATTCTGGATGTTGCTGATTCTCAATCTGGTCAGCAACAGCCTTGTCCTGTGGCAATACCCCTCTCTGTTCGGGGTGCTGTGCGTCGTGTGCCTGTCGGGACTGTTTGCCACGGCCGAAACGCTCGCCGTGCATCTGCTCGGCCGGGTGTGGAAACCGCTCGGCACAGCCGCGCTTTGGATCATGACGGCTCTCTACACACTGCTGACAGCCACCGATATCTTCATGATCACTACTTTCGGGCAGGTCATCTTCTATCATACGGCCGAACTCATCATGAACACCCGCGCCGACGAGGGCGCCACTTTCGGCAAAAGCTATTTCGGACCGCTCACCATAGCGCTGTACGCAGGCGGGGCGGCGGCTTATATATATGCGGCATGGATGCTTGCCCGACTCGCCGACGCACATATCGGCGCACGCTGGGGGCGCCGCATCGCCATCGGCACCTCCGTTGCGGGCACAGCGATATATCTGTATATGGGAGTGGCGGCCGTATGCTCGGCCGGAACGAACGGCGGATACATACCGGCCTACACTACCCTGACGCGCGTGCTCAACAGTCTGCGCCACTCGACACAGACTCTGCGTTTCACCCGCGAGCTCACAGCCGCATGCCGCGAGGCCGAGGCAACTGCCGTCACCACCCCCGAAACCGATTTTGTATTCATCCTCGGCGAATCGTTCGCCTGCCACCACACCCCTCTTTACGGCTACGACAGACCGACCACCCCGAATCTTTCGGCCTGGAGCGCCGACTCGTCGCTCGTGGTGTTTACCGATGTGATCTCCCCCTCCGACAACACCCTCAACGCCATGAAGTATATGCTCAATATGAGCGTTGTCGACCGGGGCACATCATCCACACCGATATTCCCCGTGCTGTTCCGCAGGGCCGGTTACTATACCGCCCTGTACGAGAACCAGTTCACCACCGGCGACGGCGATTACTTCCAGAGCGCCCCGGAACTGTCCGGCATCTGCTATGACTTCCGTTCAGACCGCTACCTCGCCGACGACAGCATCGTTGCCGCCGCAATCCGCCCCGTGGGACGCCCGGGATTCTATTTCATCCACCTGTACGGGCAGCATTATTATTACCGCGACCGTTACCCCGCCTCGTTCGCACGGTTCACCCCCGACGGATACGACAGCCGCCGTTTCACCCCCACACAGCGCGCCGACCTGGCCGCATACGACAACGCCACACTCTACAATGACCATATCGTAGCATCGATTATCGGAAAGTGGCGCGACCGCGACGCCGTTGTCGTCTACATTTCAGACCACGGCGAAGAGATTCACGATCTCAGTGACTTCTTCGGCCACGGCACGGCCAAAGGCGCCTCAGACCCCTCGTTCCAGCTGCGCGTACCGATGATGGTCTACATGACCCCGACATTCCTCCACCGCCATCCCGAAAAGGCACTCGCAATACGCCGCGCCGCCCCGTTGCGCGCCACCACCGACGATATCGGCCACATGCTCATGGAACTTGCCGACATCTCCACCCCCTCCTTCGACCCCGCGCGCAGTGTCGTGAACCCCGCCTACGATCCCACCCGCCCCCGCCTGATCCGCATCAGCTACGAACCGCACCCTCAAGTCTATGATTGACAACCGATTTACAAAAACCGATATTATTCGGAACGATTTCAAATAAGCATTTCGGCAATTATCACAAAACGCTGACGCACAACAAAATTAGGCGTCAATACGCAAATTTTTCGTCTAAAAATTTGCGTATTCGCCGACAATCGCTTAACTTTGCAGTCGCAAAAGCCCACATGGGTGGATGTATATTAAACGTAATTTGGAGAGGCCCATTCGTCTATCGGTTAGGACGCAAGATTTTCATTCTTGAAAGAGCAGTTCGATTCTGCTATGGGCTACTAAAAATAACTAATAACAGCAAGTCAGCGCCCGACTGAGCATGGCTTGGAACAAATGACATTTTACCTAAAAATGGCTAACCATAAATCAGCTTTAAAACGCATCCGCCAGACACAGAGCCGTCGTCTGCGCAACCGTTACTACGCTAAAAGCGCCCGCACAGCCGTGCGCCGTCTCCGCGCCATGACCGACAAGGCACAGGCCGAGGAGTCTTACAAGAAAGTATCTTCTATGCTCGACCGTCTGGCCGCAAAGAAGTCTATCTCGAAGAACAAAGCCTCGAACCTGAAGAGCCGTCTGGCTATCCTGATCAACAAACTCGGCTAAAACATTCCGCTACGGGCGGTACATTAGGCCGCATAGGTTCCGACAGGAGACAGCACTCCACATAAACGAAAATTTCGATACTTATCCAATAATATTCTCGTAATTTTCGACCCACAGGGCTTGAGAAAGCCAGTGGGTAGATTTCGGCCCATTCGTCTATCGGTTAGGACGCAAGATTTTCATTCTTGAAAGAGCAGTT
>ERZ1673743.3930-NODE-3930-length-10902-cov-73.803264_pt1 | contig 10902 bp, 11 predicted proteins | sample MGYA00580197_ERZ1673743 | MGnify/ENA primary metagenome ERZ1673743 (study PRJEB41218, sample SAMN15661795) | gut metagenome | host: Homo sapiens | place: Canada: London | collected 2015-08-20/2019-03-30 | study: EMG produced TPA metagenomics assembly of... | reverse complement strand
TTCCACCTTTCTCTATATACCGCTTCCTTCCTGACTGCAATCGAAATGAGATATTGTCACGTTTCAATTGCGCACAGGTCGAAAGCGTGGTTATCATTATAGGAGCAAAGAGGGACGGACTTCCTTCATCGTCCAATAATATAAGCTGTTCCGTTGACGAACATACGGCAAGTGGCACCGTTGCGCTCCTGAAACTTCTCCATGATCTGCCTCATGCCCTTCACAGCCTTGGCCCGGTCTCTCACGGCCAGTCCATAGACGATGCCTGCGCCCACGATAGATCCGCAGGTACCTTCTCCGTTGCCCATGCCCGCTGCGAAACAGTTGCCCGCGTGCTTGATGGTTTCTTCGTCCAGTCCTGTCAGGTCGCAGTAGGTGCAGAGTACGGACTGTGTGCAGTTGTGCGAGCCGCAGCGTTTCTTCTCCGCTGCCAATTCCTTTCTACTTTCCATTGTTCTTGTTCGTCTTGATTCGGTTAGTTTTTGTAGTTGGCCTGCAAGCGGCAAGCCTGCAGTTGGGATGGTTCTGCAAAGGTATGAATCCTTTGCTGAAAAACCGCCGATATGCACGAAATAGTCCTAAAAAGAATACCGTCGTTGTTCTTGCGTACTCCAATGTGCCGCCCATCGAAATTGATAGAGCAATGTCATGACCGAGTCTTGCTGATCCACTGTTGTGTTTTTCTGTTCAGTCAACTATTGCAAAGACATTGTTTCTTCCATACGAAATGCTTCATAGTTCAGATGTGTCAATATTCTTTTTTATGACCGAATTTTGTGGTAGAACATCCATGTGCAGCACAATTAACGCACTTTGTCTGACCTGGTTTATGCTTGTGTGTCTGGCAACCACATCCACAATAACTGCCGTTTAAATGTTAAAATCTGGCAGTGTCGACAAAAATCCAAGTAGGCCTTGCTTGTTTTGAAGAAAATTTGCTAACTTTGCAGCGGCTCTCTAATCTGCGTGTCAATTTAGGTTTACTCAATGTTGATAAGCAGACAGCCAACGCCGAGCTGAAAGCTGAGAAGTCCAAACAACTTTCTCGGTAATAAGTGGGCTGTGGGTGGGAAGGGAGTCAAGACATATAGAAGGCGTTTATCTGACGCTGTGTTTGAGACGAACTGGAATCTTGCAACCTCTCAGTATCTAAGTCTCGAATATGGTCAACGGTAGATGTCCCGGGTGTGATTATATCAATCCCGTGGAGACCTTGTAAGCATGGATTGTACCATTTCGGATGCAATCAAATGTTTTATATAGGTCTCTTAACGGTATCGGTTTTCATATCGGCGTGGGCTCTGACGTTGTCTGTTCGACTTAGATAGGCAATGCAAGAGCCTCAGTTCGTGGAATAGGCAACAGGACGATTCCACGCTTTTTGTGTCAAATAGTTGCAAATTTAATGCAAGACATAAAAACGATATGAACGCATTGATTAATGCGCATACCCATCGAGGTCGAAGCAGATCTCCTTACGTTGGACTTACCTCCAATGTCCTCCCCGAAGCGCAACGCTCACATACAGGGGTGTCCTCGGACTATGTACAAAAGGCAAATCACGAATGGTTCGTGTTGCGAGTTACATACAATAGAACACAGAAAGCACATGGCATCATATCAACCTCTGACGTTCAGTCATATATGCCTATGCATTATGTTATAAAGAAAGAGATTGGGAAGAAGAAGCGAATTTTACAGCCTCTTCTTCCCAATCTTCTTTTTGTATATACTACAAGGGAAGTTGTAAACTCCATTATCAAGAAAAAGGGAGATGAAACATCTGTATTAAAATTTTACCTTGATAAGACAAAGCCATTAGAGGAAAATGGAAAGCATCCTCCTCTCACTATTCCATTTGCAGCAATGATGAACTTTATTAAAGCAACAAGTACCAGTAATGAACATGTACGAATAGTGTCATCAGAGCAATGTCATTACAAAAGTGGTGATATTGTTAAGGTGATAGACGGAGAATTTGCAGGTGTTATTGGTAAAGTAGCTCGCATTGCAGGGCAACAACGTGTGGTGGTGAAAGTTACAGGATTGTGTCTGGTGGCAACTGCCTACATCCCATCGATGTTTATCGAGCATATCGTAGAATAATAACGTAAAAAATAAATTAAATCATTATGAAAACATTTCGGATCATTATGCCGCTTTTGATGCTTATGCTTGTTTTTTCGTGCAAGAACGAATTACCAAGCCTACCATCTTTTGGAGCGTAAGCAATTTTCTTATAATACAACTTTAAAACATTACGACTATGATTAAGAAGATTTTTCTGACAGTAGTTTTTTGTACTGTTAGTGTGTTCACTATGGCTCAAAGCCAAACCGTAACCCATGTTGTTCAGCGTGGCGAAACCATAGAAAGCATCGCTGAGATTTACAAAGTAAGCGTTAGGGATATCAACAAGGCTAATCCTAATGCGGATGGTATTGTATATGTGGGAATGAAGCTGAACGTCCCCATTGAGAAAATGGATACTTATACGGATGAAGCTCCACTGCAGGATGATGCCGAGCAAAGAAACACACAAACTGTTTCTTACTATTCTACACCGACAAAAAGAAAAGGTAATGTTTCTACCAACACGTGGGTACGAAATCAGACACGAAGTATGTGGGGATTGACATATTTCGCATGTGACTTTGAAGATGTGAAAGCATCCGGTCATTACGGACTTACTCTTGATATGCTTAACATTGGTGAGTCATTATTTGGTTTCAATACCACATTAGGTAGTCTTAATTATGGACTTGTAGACAAGGAACACACAACAGATCTGATATTGTTTGGTCCGAACGTTTCATACGAAATAGTTCAGAATGTTATACTTTCCCTTCCCGTCCAAGCTATGTGTAACGTTTCTTTTGAGGGAAGCGATACGAAAACAGCTTGGGGATGGGCTATTTCGCCACGACTATATTATAGCTTCGGAAAAGTCAATGTTAATGCAGGTATATTGGTTAATGGTGGCTTTAAGAAAGAAGAAGATGTTACATGTGGTTTTACTGTAGGTATAGGATTTGGAGTTTAAACAATGAGCATAAAGAGTTTTTTTCTTGTTTTTTTCTTGTTTGTGGTATGTCGGATTTCTGTCTTTGCCCAAGATGCCATCATTTTCCGTGATGGTCGTGTGAAGTCTGTCAAGATAATCCAGACCGACAACGACAAGACGCTCTTCAGAGAATCAGACAACAAGAAAGCCCCTGAAAAATATGTCGAGAACACGAAGGTGTTTATGTTGAAGTTCAAGACACGTGGCAATGTGGTGTTCGATAGTAACGGTGAGCGCATACTTGCAACTTCTGAGCCTACGCAAATTCCCAAAGATGCTATTGTTGTATATTATAAGAATGGAAGAGAAGTCCCTGCTTATAACCTGACAATGGATGCGAATGTCGTTTCGTTCAAAACGGACAAGAAAACCAAGGACAGACCGGTGTTTTCACCAAAGTCGGAAGTTTTCATGATTAGTTATCCTGACGGCACACGTGACATATTGGTCAATCTTGCCCAAGAAGAACAACAGCAACGAGAGCGTGAGGCAGAAGAAGAAACGCTAAAAGCACAGCATGAGGCAGAGGTGGCAGATTCCATCAAGGAGGCAGCTACAGAAGAAGCAGCATCTGCAACAAATCCCAAGAAGGCAACTATCGTAACAAAGAAAGGTGTACGCATGAAGGTCTGGGTTTGCAGCGATACCCCAACTATGGTGTCGTTCAAGAAAGTGAATTCAGCCAAGGCACCCATCTTTAATATGAGCAAAACAAAGATTAAGAACATAATATACTAATTTCAAGTTACATATATGAGACGAATTTATATGATGATAGTATTGTTCGCAATGATGTTCCTCTCCAATTCAACAAAGAGCTGGGGACAGGATATTGTGAATCTAAGGCATATCGTGCAGTGTGGTGAAACGATTGAGACTTTGGCTGACAAGTATAGGCTTACAACTGATATTCTGAAAACAGTCAATCTCGGAATGGATACCTTTTATACAGGCTTAGAAGTCTTCATTCCTGTGGACAGTAAATATCTGTGTCTTCGTTCAGAGGATGATAGCGAGATAATTCTCGAAGACATAGCTGGATATTTCTCAGAATATCAAGAAGCGTCACGCATTTTCAATTATGGCAACTATAAGAAAGCGGACAAACTTTTTGAATCCACAATACAGAATCACGGAAAATATCTGCCATGCGAAGAAGCCTATTTTGGCAAAGCCATGTGTGATTACAACCGCAAGAAGTGGAGCTCGGCTATTGAGGGCTTTACACAAGTCATCAGCATAAAAGAATGCCCGAAAGAACTAAAAGAGCTAAGTCGTGGCTTGATGGCTAATGCAAAAGAACAGCGTAAAGCAAGAAGCCAAAGGACAGCCAATTTCTTAAGTGGATTATTCCAAGCAGCAGCTGAAGTCGGTACGGCATATATGGCTGCAAGCCAAGCTAATGCAGGACAAGCGGGCTACGGTTATCCGTCAATGCCACAAGGTAAAAGTTTGGGAAGCATGAGCAATGCTGAGTTTACAAACTATGTAAATACAAGTCTTGCCCAACTTGCAAACTATTCTGTTATGCAAGTGGAACAGCAATGGAAACAAGAAGAAATTCAGGTTAAGACGGGATTTGCTTCTTCCTATCGTCAGTTGAATGGTCGAGAGCCATCAGCGGAAGAAGTGCAGGCTGCATACGATAATTATATGCAGACAAAAGTTAACGCATACAGCACTGCGCAGAAAGTAAGTAGTGGATTGTATGACAGGGAGTTGGGGATAAGTGGAAATTCTTCCTCAGCATCAGTTAGTTCTGGTGGCTATAAATGCAAGAAACTGTCGGCCACAGACAAGGCTCATTGCAACGATACGGGTGTGTGCCAGAATTGCAATGGTAAAAAAGTGACTCTTGATATGCTTGGCAATACAGTAGAATGCAAAGTGTGTTATGGCAATGGCATTTGCCCATCATGTAACGGCAGATTATAACGAATAATACTAAATTAGAGGTTGCGCACGACACGAATAAAGTGTATCAAGAATGAAGATTTTTAGAAACTTGAAGTTGATTGCCGTGATATTGGCAACAATAATGGTAAGCTCCACATTCGTAGCATGTGGTGGTAGCGATGACGACGAACAGAACGAATGGAATTCGTCTAATGGCAATGGGTACGACAGCAGTTCAGACCCAACTTATGAACTTGTAAAGAAGAACATTTCTGCAAGCGTCAGCTATGGCGATTATAGTTGGAACATCTCTATAAAATCCAAGTTAGCCAGTGCATTTCCAGGAAAATCTATAACATACGGAGTGGAAAGTGGTTATGGTGACTATCAGTATTATGAGCATTTCAAATTCAACAACTCTAATCAAAAAAATGACGGGAATGGGAACATTACTGTTAGTTATCCTGTCTTTGTTGGCGATGAATATTCATACGAGGGCTTTACGTGGATTGGCTATAAAGGATTGAAGGAGAAAAAGGCAAATGGCGAAAGTTTAAATAGTGACGAACGAGACTTATGGAATGAGATAGTTAAGGTTATGAATGCAAAAGAGAGTAAGGCAAAATCAACCTATTGCGGAAGGCTCTATGCACAGTTTGACAACAAAAGATATATATATTATACATTTGGTCAAAAGCCATCATCTGGCACAACCAATGGCGGTGGAAGTTCTAACAATGATGGTGGTACGAGTGGAGGTAGCACCGGAGGTTCCACTTCATACGAGAAACCAGACATTGCCTTTAACGATTTCACTGCTTACCAAACCAAGCTGAAAGTTGTATATAAGATATACAACAAGGATAAAGCCAAGGTTACTTCTGCCAAGGTGTATTATGGCACAAGTTCTAATCCGACGAAATCAGTTTCGGCATCAGTTTCAGGAGCTCTTATTACTGCAAATATCTCGGGTCTGAAGAAAGGAACAACTTACTATGTTAAGTGCGTCGCTACAGGCAAGGGTGGAACAACGACTACTGGAACAACAAAAGTTATAACTAATTATTAATTTGGAAGTTGCTCACGACACGGACGAAGTGTGAACAAAAATGAAACTAAACATATTTTATAGCATTGCGATTACCGCTCTGCTGCTTGTATTTTGTGCTTGCTCAAGTGATGATGGCGAAGGCAAGAAAGGAAACATATCAAACAGCATAGTCGGTACTTGGGCAGTGAAAAACATGTCATGTTTTGACACAGAGAAGCTGAGAGCAGACATCATTACATTTACCGCCAATAATCGAGTGGAAGCAAAACACTATGTAGACAATACTGGTTATGGCATCTTCAAATATGATGACACATACAAAGGTTCATGGTCTGTTGACGGTAATAAAATATGGATGAACATGCCTTCATTTTGGATTGGGCCAAATGACTTGGTTGTTGAGAATATTCAAGAGAATAAAATTAGCTTTAGTCCTTGGGGAAATGAAGGTGCATATGCAACCATGGAAAAGTATACAGAACCCGAAAATAGCATATATGGCTATTGGGAATTATCAAATTGTAAAGGCACTTTAACAAAAGAGAACGGCAAGGTATTTGATATTAATGACGCTTCATTTACTTTCCATTATTTGTATTTCTCAAAAACAATATTACAAAATCACAATAGCTATAATGGCGTAATATTGGATGACCATGAGAAAAGTCCTCAATTAATGAATTTTGATTTTGATGGTTCAAAAATTGTAATTTATAAAGTAGATAGTGGAAGATTCTTGGATGGAGATTTTACGGTAAAGAGTATTTCTGATGACCACATCATTTTACATTTTTATGGTCATGACGCACCAACTGAAATCTTTGACATTGACATGTATCTAAATAGAGTTCCTACATTCCTTAATCAATAATAATAAAAAGTTGCGCACGACACGAAAAAGTGCAGAATCAAGAAATGAAAACAAACAGATTATTTCACCTCGTTTTTCTTCTTGCAATAGCAGGATTTACACTTTCGGGGTGCAGTTCGCCAGATGACGATTATGACGAAATAATTGATGACAGCAACGATGAAGACGATGATGACAATGGAGAAGACAACAACGGTGGCAATACTGGCGGAGATGTAAAGAAGGATAAAATAGTGGGCTGTTGGTATGACGTTTTCATCGATTACGAGAAGAGAGCGACGCATATGCTTTATAAATTTGATGCAGACATGCACTACACCTATCAGTCCAATGACGGCAGTTCCTCATCGCAAAGTGGTGGCACATACCGCTACAATAGCGACAGTATTTTCTTTCAACCTGATGCCGGAAAGGCTTTCAAACGAAAGATAGACAAACTCACCAACGATGAATTTAGGTTTAATGGTACTTCATATAATGCTACAAGTCTGCCATCGTTAAGTAGCGGCAATGTCCCAGGCAAATCAGAGACTGCGTTGATGATGTGGTGTGGCCGTGACGAAAAAGGCAACGCTCTCATAGAGATAATCCCTTACTGGGGTATATCAAAATTCTATTACTCGTTCTCAGAGAGTAAAGAAGACAAGATGACCATGAGAACGTCGTATGTGACAAGAACCTATACCAATGTCAAACCAGGAACGACATATTATCTCACAGCCTATGCCGTGGACTCAAAAGGTGTTCAACATCCGACAAAGACTATATCTATTACGATGCCAGGCGCAATTGGTACAAAGAATTATTTCAATTTCAATTACAAAACTTACCCACTTGAAAGAGTCGTTATGTCACAGAAGCGTTTTCCCAGCGGAACCGGCCAAGGCAGCAACACGAAATATCTCACATTTTACTCTACGGATGATACTTATGTACAGTTTGAGTACAACGTAGCAGAATGGGAAGGTATAAATAAAGAATGGGTAGAGGGAACGTATACCATATCGCGGCTCGGCGGTTATTACAAGTATAGTTGCCATGCAAAAATAGACGGAAAATTGCAAAGTCCTTCCGACTATGATTTCACAGGCAAACTTGTAATTAAGAAAACTAGCAACTACTACACTTTCGATTTCACGCTGGAAGAAATGAAAGGGCACTTTGAAGGCTCTGTGAAATAAACAATCTATGACAGAGACATCATATACTTATACAAAAACATAAGATAGAAATAATCTTAACTGAAGTTTCGCAAGTGAATACTACTGGAACAACAAAAGTTATAACTAATTATTAATTTGGAAGTTGCGCACGACACGGAATCAAGTGCCTATATAATGAATTGGTTTAAATTTTCTTTCATGGCATTATTTATTGTCGCTCTTTCCGCCTGTAGTGGCAATAATGATGATGTAGGTGACGCTGATTCACAAGAGCCTGATACTCCTACGAAAATAGATATGTCATTGTTAGCCGGAACATGGGAATATGACTGGAACAATGACAACAATATTGACTATTTAAGTTTTGACGGTAGCGGCAAAGGTGAACTTGTTGAGGCTGGAGGTTTATTCACAAATATCGAGTTCTTTACAAGAAGCTATAAATTTACATACAGTACGAACAACAACAATGTTACTTTAAAGTTCGCATCGGGTAAGAGTGGAAAGATAGAAATAACTTCATTGTCAAAAAATCGTCTTACATTCAAGCGGACACAGTTTGAGTATTCATGGAACACATCCGAACCTCAATATAGCAAAGTAAGCAGTAAGTCGGATTGGTTCTATTCAGAAGGTCCAGCATCAGAAGATTTGACAACAAATGTTTGCGGAACGTATAAAGGAAAAGTGTACAATGCTGATGGAAGCGTTTTTGAGAAATACACTCAGATTGTCATAACTAAAATCAACAATTATTCTGTTGAGGTCAAAAACTCATGGAATAGTAAATTGGATGATGTTTGTTATTTAGATTGGAACAGACGGAATGACAGTTCCATTGAGATTTATCGCAAGTCGGGTTCTTATCCATATACAGTGACAGGTGAAGACATAGAACTTAGGTATCTCACTGGTGGTGGCGCAATGATTTTTAAGGGAAGCAAAAATGAAGACATCGGTGATGGCAAATTTTATAGTGGAACAATAGGTGGCCATGATTATGTAGATCTTGGACTCAGTGTCAAATGGGCAACCTGTAACATTGGAGCAAATGACTTAGAGGCGTATGGTGACTATTATGCCTGGGGTGAAACCAAGAGCAAAGATAGCTACACATGGAGTAACTATCTTGTTGAGGAAAACAAATGCGGAACCTCCGCAGACCCTTTAAACATCTATGTTTCCTCTATAAAATCAATTGCTTCTACCAAATATGATGTAGCCTATTCTTTATGGGGTTCAAAATGGCGTATGCCTACAAAAGCCGAAGTTGAAGAGTTGTTGGACAAATGTACTTTCTATTGGTCTACTGATTATATGGTCAATGGCTGTGTTGTAGTAGGTCCAAATGGTAATAAACTGTTCCTGCCAGCATCGGGTTGTATTGACAGCAAAGCAAATGAAGCAAAAAACAAGCGTGGTTATTATTGGGTAGCCTCATCTTATGATAAGAAAACTGCTTATTATTTGCGCATTGGTGACGGAATACATGACATCATGAATTATTCAAGATTTACAGGACGTTCCGTTCGTGCTGTTGTGAAATAAGTTCTCATCCTAATATAAGTTGCCGATGATACTTGTAACTACACAGAGGCTTTTGAGATAGATGATGACAATGACGAAGAGCCTTTTTACGAATTTGGAAAGGGAACCTGCGTATTTCGGTGATACCCGTTCACCAATTCCGGTGATATCCGTTCACTCGGTTGGTAATCTTCTGTATCGGCGGAAAAGTTAATATTTTTTCTTAAGTTCTCACCTTTTAACTCAAATCTTTTTGGTTTGTGCGCGATTCTGTCGAGACAGGCCTCCGCAATGAGCTCACTTTTAAAGACATTGTACCAGTCCTTGATTGGTAGCTGGCTTGCCAGTATAAGAGCCTTCCGGTTATGCCTGTCATCGATAATCTGCTCAAAATCATGCTGTATCTGACCTTCGAGCATGAGCATACCAAAGTCGTCGATAATGAGCAGGTCGTGGGCGAAGAGCTTACGGAAGAAGTTGGTCTCTCGCCCTTCAAGATGCACGAGCTTGAGTTGCTCGATGAGCATGTATTCCCACAATAACTGTCGCGTGACATGCCATGTAGCCGTTCACCGTCTCCCTGTTGATTGGTAACTTGCGGGCTATGCCGCGATTCGATTCGCCCAGCTGCTTCAGCTGTAGGACATGTTTGATTAGACTCATTTCCTTTACTGTTCCCGCCATATCTATACTAGTGTTTACTGATTTCCCAATACAAAGATAGATGAAGAATACGTAAAGGTGAACGGGTATGGGCGGATTATGCACGTAGTCTCGCAACAAGCGTCAAGGTTACAGAGAGAACAAAGATTAGAGATGTTAGGACAGAGAGACTTACCTACTGTCCTAACATCATTTTGACAAGCGACTCTATGCGCATCGCCATTAGAGTCAAGAACCAGGAAAGTGAACGGATATCCCGCGTTTTGGGTGGGTGGATATCCTCCGTTTTCACTTTCAGCCTTTTGCTCTATTTTAATACGCCATTAAAACGATGCAAATCGTTTAAAATTACTTGAGACAATCAAATGTTTTCGGACAATTTTGACAAGACATGTGAATCAATACTTCTCACAGTTATTGAGGAGCCGGACACAAAATAGCAAAGCGTCTTATCGAGGCTTGCCCCTATTAACGTTATAACGTTTAACGTTTTCTACAACGGGGATTCAAAAATTGAAACGAGAATGTTCTGCTATACGTATAGTAGTGTATTACCCATTGTTGATTCTTTCCACCAATTCATCTGGTGTAAGTATTTCCATCTTTGAGAATCCAAACCACTTTTTGCCTAAGTCCTTAATGGATGCTCCTATGTGATACACATCAT
>ERZ1673743.3929-NODE-3929-length-10909-cov-4.759812_pt1 | contig 10909 bp, 10 predicted proteins | sample MGYA00580197_ERZ1673743 | MGnify/ENA primary metagenome ERZ1673743 (study PRJEB41218, sample SAMN15661795) | gut metagenome | host: Homo sapiens | place: Canada: London | collected 2015-08-20/2019-03-30 | study: EMG produced TPA metagenomics assembly of... | reverse complement strand
CAACGTACAGCTCCCGCTCGCAAAATACGAAATTTATCTCACTTTCTCGAAGTCTCCCAGCGTGTAGAAATTTGTAATTGGACTTTTTCTACACGCTGAAAGCCGTAAAAATTACGGCTCTGCAAAATCAAATGTTATTTGGTTTTTATGGTTTTTACTTTGGACCATGAGGAATAAACCTTGATTGTTTTTCCTTGATATTTTACGTTTTTGTATGTGCGAATGCGAACGTAATATTTTTTCTTAGCTTTGAGCTTTTTAACAGTGGTTTTTGTGGTTTTCTGCTTAGAAATTGTAACTGTCTTTTTATTCTTTTTAAACTTCTTATCGGTTGCAAGCTGAATTTGGTATCCCTTAATTGTGCTTACTTTTTTCCACCTTACCGTTATTGCTTTTTTGCCCTTTGAAAGCTTTGAAATTGAAGCCTTTTTGTACTTTTTGTCAACCCAATTTCCGGATACCTTTTTCGCATTTTTTGTTGGCTTTGAAGCCTTTGTTGCAGTCGGTTTTGTGGTCGGCTGCGTTGTAGGAGCAGAAGTTGTTGTGGTAGTAGTTGTTGTGGTAGTAGTTGTATAATTAGGATTTTTTATCTTATGGCAAACTAAACAAAATTCCTCGTTATTGTCAAACACGTGATTATCGGTTTTTGCAAGTTCTTTTGTTTCCAAAGTTCTGCCGCATATGCTGCAAACAGTAGATAAAACACCTATTTCGGCGCAAGTCGGCTCTTTTGTTATTTTTTGAATTTCAGTACACATACGAAGTTTTGGGTGTTCCTTATACTGTTTATCGCTTGTTGCCGCAGATATGCTCGGACTCCAAACAGGTGCGTAGTGCGCATTATTCATATCACCGCCGGTATAAGGATAAGCGGTAAACGAAAAATTCGGAGCTTTTGCGCTGATTTCTTGAGCGGTTTCTCCGTCCAATGCATAAATGATTTTTGAAACGCTGTTATCTCTTTTTAAAAATGTAATAGTGTAAATATATTTAAACGGGTATTTATGATTTAAAGCCCATTCCTGAGTTTTTGATTTGTCAAAACCGTAAAAAGTAACATCATCTTTTCCGATAGGTAAAATTCCCTGTGCACTTATTTGACACGTTTGGTCATAAATAATTATACTTTGCAATTTATCAGCCTTGCTGAAAGCATAGCTTTGAATCTCATCAATTCCGACATTTACAATAACTTTTCTGATTTTGTCGCCAATGTTTCCGTAATCGTAAGATGAAGCGCTGACAGTGCCTTTTCCGGTAAAGGTGAGCGTTCCGGTTGCCTCGTCAAAGCTTGATTTAACGCTTTGCTCCGCCATTGCCGTAATGTTAAACCCGGCACTCATAGTAAGAAGCATAACAAGGGATAAAAAGATTGATAATGCCTTTTTCACATAAACCACCCTTTATAATAAGTATATATTAATTATAACAAATAAAATAGTATTAATCAATATACATTATTGATTAAATATCAATATAGATATTCATTGAAATATTTTAACAATTCATTAGGTGTAACATTTAAACATTTACAAAAAAGTGCAAATTCATAGTCGGTTACCTGACGTTGATTTTTTTCTATCTTACTAACCATTTGTTGGTCGATATTAACATTCATTAACTGCATTTTTGCCGCTAATTCATTTTGGGATAAGCCGCATTCTTTTCTCAATTCTGCAAGTCGTTTGCCTATAATGTTTTTATTACCGTTAAAAGTTATTTGTTTCACATAATCAGTCCTTACGTTATATTAACGTATTGACAATATCATATATTTATTGTATAATTACGTCACAATAACGTAATCGTTAATTAAAATCAAGGAGTAAAAGATAAAAATGAAAAAGAAAATAATTATACCGATTTCCATTGTTGTTTTAATCATAATTTTTATTGTGAGTTTTTCTATGTGTTCTTCAAGCAATTCGCAAGATTATTATGAGAATGATGATTTTAGCGAGACAGATGGATTTACAGAGGATAATGAAATTGAAGACAATATCAGTTCTGTAGGAAATGAAACAATTCAATACCCGTCTGAAAATGACGAATGGGAATATGACGTGTATGAAACATATATAACGCTGAAAAAATATAAGGGAAACAGTAAAACGGTGAATATCCCGTCCGAAATAGAAAATAAGCCTGTAAAATCAATAGGCTCTAAATGTTTTAATAAAGATGACCAAGGCGTTTATAATGATACACCGCCGCTCAAGGAACCCGAATTTACTTCAATTAACATTCCTGATTCGATTGAAGTTATTGAATCAGCGGCGTTTAAAGGTGTTCAAATATCAAGACTGATAATTCCCCAAAGCGTATATTTTATTGACGAGTATGCATTTGCATATAATGATAAATTAGAAAACATAATCTTGCCAAACAGCATTACTGTAATTAAACAAGGAACATTTATGAATTGCACAAATTTAAGTTCAATTCAATTACCTGATAATCTCGAAGAAATTCAGGGTGGGGCATTTGAAGCAACGGGATTAGAAAATTTAGTTATGCCTGATTCGGTTGCAAAATGCGGCGACCAAGTATTTGCTTATTGTTCAAAGCTGAAAAGTGTAACATTGTCTGAATCGTTAATAACAGACACTAACGGAAGTGAAATGTTTGAAAAATGTTCAAGTCTTACGGAAATTCATTTTTCAGGACTTGAAGCCGGATTGAATGAATATGACCTTATTGGGGTAAATATAGATAATTTAACTATATACGGCAAATCAGGTTCAAAAGCCGCAACTTCTGCCACAAGATTAGGCATAAAATTTGTTCTTGAATAAAAATAAAAAAGTGACCATAAGGCTGAATTAACAGCTTTTATGGTCACTTTTTTATTTGAAATATTATTTTTTTCTGCTTTCGGATTTAAGTCTAAGTGACTTGTCAAGAATAGTCTTTCTCAAACGGATTGACTTAGGAGTTACCTCCAAAAGCTCATCGTCAGCCAAAAATTCCATACTCTGCTCAAGTGAAAGGGTAGTAGGCGGAACAAGCTTTAATGCCTCGTCAGAGCCGCTTGCACGTGTATTTGTAACATGCTTTTTCTTGCATACGTTGCAAACGATGTCCTCGTCCTTAGCGCACTCACCGACAATCATACCCTCATATACTTCAACACCCGGACCTACAAAAAGACGTCCTCTATCCTGAGTGTTCCAAAGACCGTAGCCTGTCGTAGTTCCTGTTTCGTGAACAACGATTGAGCCTCGATCTCTTGTTTCGATATCGCCCTTGAATTCCTCATATCCGGCGAAAAGCTGGTTCATAATACCGTTGCCGTTTGTATCGGTCAAAAATTCCGAACGGTAGCCGATAAGCCCTCTTGACGGAATTTTAATTTCAAGGTGGGTCATACCTGTTGAACGGGTATCCATATTCTCAATTTCGCCTTTGCGTGAGCAAAGCTTTTGCATAACGTTGCCGACGTATTCCTCAGGCACTTCGATAATAGCAAGCTCCATAGGCTCAAGCGTTCTGCCGTTTTCGTCTTTTTTAAGGATAACCTGCGGACGTGAAACCTGAAATTCGTAATTTTCTCTTCTCATAGTTTCAATAAGGATTGAAAGATGAAGCTCACCTCTGCCCGATACCTTGAAAGTATCCATAGAGTCTGTTTCCTCAACTCTCATTGATACGTTCGTTTCAACCTCTTTGAAAAGTCTGTCACGAAGGTTACGGGAAGTTACATATTTGCCCTCCTTGCCTGCGAAAGGAGAATCGTTTACCATAAAGTTCATAGAAATTGTAGGCTCGTCAATTTTAACGAATGGAAGCGGCTCAATGCAGTTAGGGTCGCATGCTGTTTCGCCGATATTGAGGTCGGCAATACCTGCCACGCAAACTATATCGCCAAATTCGGCATCGTCGCAGTCAACTCTTTTAAGACCTTCAAATTGATAAATCTTAGAGAATTTAACGTTTTCCTGAGTGCCGTCCTGCCTGCAAAGAACATAAGGAGTGTTTACCTTAATTGTACCTCTCTCAACTCTGCCGACGCCGATTCTGCCAACATAGTCGTCATATTCAAGAGATGAGAAAAGGATTTGAGCAGGGCTGTTTGGGTCACCTGTCGGGGATGGTATGTATTTAAGAATAGCGTCAAGAAGCGGCCTCATATCGCCCTCTCTTACGTTAGGGTCAAGGCTTGAATAACCGTCCTTTGCAGAAGCGAAAACAACAGGAAAATCAATTTGGTCATCATCTGCACCAAGCTCTATAAAGAGGTCAAGCACCTCGTCAATAACCTCCTGCGGTCTTGCACCGTCACGGTCAATTTTGTTTACAACTACAAGCGGGGTTTTCTTAAGGCCTAAAGCCTTTTTAAGAACGAAACGTGTTTGCGGCATACAACCCTCAAATGCGTCAACAACAAGAATTACGCCGTCAACCATTGTAAGTATACGCTCAACCTCGCCGCCGAAATCAGCGTGACCCGGAGTATCAACAATGTTGATTTTTGTATCTTTATAGTGGATAGAAGTGTTTTTTGAAAGAATTGTAATTCCACGCTCTTTTTCAAGGTCGTTGGAGTCCATAACTCTTTCCTGCACCGCCTCATTATCACGGAAAATACCGCTTTGATGGAGCATTTCATCAACAAGGGTAGTCTTGCCGTGGTCAACGTGGGCAATGATAGCAATGTTTTTTATGTCTTTTCTTGTACTCAATTAAATCACCTTATTTCAAATTCTGCGTTATTTTGTAATTTTAAAGCTGTCACGCAGTGCAACCGTTCTGTTAAATACAGGCTTTTCGTCTGTTGAATCCTTATCCTTGCAGAAATATCCGTTTCTCATAAACTGATACTTAGCGCCAACTTCGCAGTTGCGAAGCGCTTTTTCAACATAGCCGCTTACAACTTTTAATGAGTCGGGGTTAAGGTTATCTTCAAATGAGCTTACGCCTTCCTCGTCGCTTGGGTTTGCAACGTTGAAAAGTCTTTCATAAAGTCTTACCTCGCAAGGCACATTTTCCTTAGCTGATACCCAATGTATTGTGCCTTTAACTTTTCTGCCGTCAGGGGAGTCGCCGCCAAAGGTTTCAGGGTCGTAGGTTGCGTGAACACAGCAAACCTCGCCGTTTTCGTCAAGGTCATATCCTGTGCAAGTTACGTAATAAGCCTTGTAAAGTCTGACTTCGTTGCCGACAAAAAGACGTCTGTATTTCTTAATAGGCTCAACCATAAAGTCGTTTTTCTCAATCCAAAGCTCTTTGGTAAACGGAATCTTTCTTGTGCCGTATTCAGGGTGGTCAGGATGATATTCACACTCAATTTCCTCAACCTTGCCCTCAGGGAAATTATCAATAACAAGCTTAACAGGGTCAATAACAGCCATAGCTCTCGGTGAGTTAGTGCCGAGATTATCTCTTACGCAAGCCTCAAGAAGCGCAAAATCAATAACGCTGTATGCCTTTGACACGCCTATTCTTTCACAAAAATCACGAATAGCGGCAGCAGGATATCCTCTTCTTCTCATACCGCTGATTGTTGCCATTCTTGGGTCGTCCCAGCCGGAAACAATATTGTCCTGAACAAGCTTTAAGCACTTTCTCTTTGAGGTGAGTGTGTAGTTAAGATTCATTCTTGCAAATTCAATCTGCCTTGGCTTTTCACCCTCAATAAGTTCGTCTACAAACCAATTGTAAAGCGGTCTGTGATTTTCAAATTCAAGTGAACAAAGCGAATGGGTTACACCCTCATAAGCATCTGAAAGCGGGTGCGCAAAGTCATACATAGGATATACGCACCATTTGTCGCCTGTTCTGTGGTGGTGAGCATACATAATTCTGTAAATAATAGGGTCACGCATATTGAGGTTAGGAGATGCCATATCAATTTTTGCCCTAAGCACCATTTTTCCCTCTTCAAATTCACCCTTTGTCATTCTGTCAAACAGGTCAAGGTTTTCATCAATGCTTCTGTCACGGTAAGGTGAATTTTTACCCGGCTCGGTAAGCGTGCCTCTGTATTCTCTCATCTGCTCAGGTGAAAGCTCACAAACGTAAGCCTTGCCCTTTTTGATAAGCTTGATTGCACATTCATATAAGAAATCAAAATAATCCGACGCATAGTAGAGATTGTCCCAATCAAAGCCGAGCCATTTGATATCCTCTTTTATGGCATCAACATATTCAGTGTCCTCTTTAATCGGATTTGTATCGTCAAGTCGGAGATTGCATTTGCCTTTGTATTTTTCTTTTACGCCGAAATTGATGCAAATTGCCTTAGCATGACCGATATGAAGATATCCGTTTGGCTCAGGAGGAAAACGTGTTTGAATTTTTGAATATTTGCCTTCGGCTAAATCCTCGTCAATAAAATCATGAATGAAATTTGACGGTGCTTTTACTTCTTCGTTCTTTTCTGCTTCTGCCATTATTTATTCTCCTTGTAATATTCAAGTGCTTTTGTAAGTCTTTCTTTAACTCTCTTTTCGCCTAAAAGAGCGGTGATAGAGAAAAGGTCAGGAGTGTTAGTTCTGCCTGTTAAAGCAACACGTATAATTGTTGATACGTCACCAACGTGACCTTTGAAATTGTCAGGATTTTGCTTGTATTCCTTAACGTTGGGAGTGCAGCTGCACGGCTCGCAAATTGATTTAATTCTTGAAAACCAAGCGTCCTTGTCATCGTTTAAATTAACTTCGTCAATGTATTTTTCAAGAACGTTCTTTGCAAGTTCATTTGTTGCATTGCCGCAAAGCTCATAGCAAGGGGTAAACGTTTCGTCATACATATAACTGATATAATCCGGAATATCGGACCATTTTGCGAGGTCCTTTCTCGGCTTCTTGTTTTCTCGGTCGATATTAAGAATATCCTTTGCATATTGCTCATCCTCAGCATAAAGAGCTGCAAGCTTTTCGTCATATTCCTTTGCCCAAGTATTTGATAATTCAAATACTTCTTCGGCGCTCATTTTGCTTATAACGTTTTTGGAAATATCGGTAAGCTTAACAAAGTCAAACAATGCACCCGACGCACTCATCTTTTTAAGATTAAACGGAAAATCATAAATGCTTGCGTTTTGATTTGCCCTTCTCCAATCCTCAAAGTTAGAGTTCAAAATTGTCATCATATATTCGTTTACCGAAGCGGCAGGGTAGCCAACCTCGGAATAATACGAAACAGCAGACTCAGGGTCTTTTCTCTTTGAAAGCTTGCGCTTACCGCCGTTTTCCTCCTTCATAATCGGAGCAACGTGGGCATATTTAACAGGCTTGAAGCCAAGTACCTTAAAAAGCTGAAGGTGAAGAGGAACGGAGGCAATCCATTCGTCGCCTCTTGTTACGTGTGTTGTCCTCATCAAATGGTCGTCAATTGCATGAGCAAAGTGATATGTCGGAATTCCGTCTGTTTTAAGAAGAACAACGTCAATAACATTTTCAGGCATTTCAATTTTGCCCTTAATCATATCGTCAAAATAACATTTTTTTTCGATATCGCCAGGCGATTTTAATCTTAATGTCCACGGCATACCGTTTTCAATGTTTTGCTTTATTTGCTCAAATGAAAGGTTACGGCACTTTGCATATTTGCCCCAATAACCCTTTATGTCATCATTCTCTTGCTGTCGCCTGATTTCGTCAATCTCCTCGGCAGTGCAAAAGCACGGATACGCAAGCCCTTGTTTAACAAGGCTTTTTGCATATGTTTGGTAAATTTCTTTTCTTGCGCTTTGGTAATAAGGTCCGTAATCGCCGATTTCATTTCCTTCGCCGATAACGCCTTCGTCAGCCTTAATTGTGTAAACCTCAAGACCTTTGAGCATAGCGTCAACAGCACCGTCAACTTTTCTTTTTTGGTCTGTATCCTCAACTCTTACAAAAAATACTCCGCCTGTGTTCTTAGCTGTAAGATAAGAAGCGAAGCAGGTGTAAAGATTTCCGAAATGAAGATATCCGGTAGGACTTGGTGCAAATCTTGTTACTCTTGCGCCCTCTTTAAGCTGCCTTGGCGGATATTTTTCCTCATAGTATTCAGGTGCTTTGTCTATGTTTGGAAAAAGCAAATCAGCAAGTTCGTCAAAATTCATCATTTTCTCACCCTTATGTATAAAATTCCAATTTAAAATTACATAATATTATTACATAAAATCTATAAATATTCAATATTAAATTATATATTTTTTATTATTTAGAATATTATTATTGAAAATAGACAGATTATGTGATAAATTAAACTATAATCTATATATTATTTTATATTATTTTAGATTTTGGGGTTTTAAAATGGGTAAAAGAATAGCACTTTGGGATAATCTTAAGTTATTTTTGATTTTTTTGGTTGTGCTTGGGCATCTTTCGTTTGATTATTTTGATTCAAGCCAAATGTTTCGCACAATTTCAATGGTTATTTATACCTTCCATATGCCGGCATTTGTATTTATAAGCGGGCTTTTTTGTAAAAGGAGTGTTAACAGCGATTCTCCGCCGATTAAGCGTTTTTTCTCTTTTATGATGCTCTATTTATTTTCAAGAATACTTAACTACATACCTAATATCATCTTCGGCGTGCACTCGTTTTTTGACGTGCTTTCTGCCAAGGACGAGCCGTGGTATATGATGGCAATGGCGCTTTGGTATATGATGGCATGGGCAGTAAGAAAGATTGATTCAAAATATGTACTTATTACAAGTATAGTATTCGGATGTTTTATCGGATATATGAAAGGCAATACCGATTTTCTTTGCATTATGCGCCTGATAACGTTCTTCCCGTTCTTCTATGCGGGTTGTGTGCTTGATTTGGATAAGGTCAATAAGGTTACGTCAACTAAGGGAGCAAGGATATTTTCGGCAATATATTTTTTCGCTTTTGTACTCATAATGACGCTTACTGTTGACTACTCGCAGGAACTTTTCCCGCTTTTAAGCGGACGAAGAAGATATTTTGCGCTTGATGACAGCCTTGCCGATTTCGGTTGCCTTTTGCGTCTTGCATATTATGTTGTGGTCGGGCTGTTAATATTCTCTATTGTGTCCCTTTGTCCACGCAAAAAACTCAGAATTACTTCCGGCGGCAGGAAAACGCTTCAGATTTATATTTATCACCGTCCGATTTTATATATAATGGAAAATGCAGGTCTTTTTTATCTTATTCATCAAATTGGTGAAGGCTGGGAATGGGTAGCGATTATCCTTATCTTTGCGCTTACGGCACTTTTGTGTTTTGATTTTTGGCAAAAGCCGATTGATTTTATTATGAATCCAAAATTAAAGGAGAAAGAAAATGCAATTACCAAATGACCCTGTTATGCTTATGAGTGTTATTAATCTTAAGCTTCGTGATTTTTACTCAAACCTTGACGCTTTGTGTGAAGATATGAATGTTGATAAAGGTGAACTTTCAGAAAAGCTTTCCTCGGCAGGCTTTGAATATGACGAAGAGCATAATCAATTTATATAATATCTATGTATAATTTATTATTTCAGCCACAGTTTTTTTACTGCGGCTGAATTTTTTTTCAAAAAAGTATTGACTTTTTGAAAAATATGTGTATAATCTAAATTGTAATCGATACAAAATAACATTCGTTACAAATTAGCACGAAAGGAAGTGAGCAAATGCAGACTAAGGAAATAACAGAACTTTTCAAGCAAAATGGTATTAAGGCAACGGCGCAAAGAATTGCTGTTTATAAATATCTTTATGAAAACAGAATTCACCCCGATGTTGATACCGTTTATAAAAATATGGTTAAGGATAATCCTTCTTTTTCAAAAACTACTGTTTATAATTGCTTGCAGGCGCTTACCGACAGCGGGCTGATTATTCCGGTTGTTATTGAGAGTGAAAAAATCAGATATGATGCCAATCCTAATTTTCATTCGCATTTTAAATGCAGATGCTGCGGAGGAATATTTGATTTCACTTGCAAAATCAGCAATGTTGAGGGCATTGACGGTTTTGATATCGAGCGCAGAGATGTATATTACAGCGGAATTTGCAAAGGCTGTAAAGGAAAAACAAAAAACTAAAATAATTTTAATTTAAAGGAGTAATTTATTATGGCTAAGAAGTATTATTGTCCGGTATGCGGATACGAAAGTGACGAACCTATCGATGTTTGCCCTGTTTGCGGTGCAAAGATGGCAGTAAGAGAAGAGGGCGAAACCTCTTGGGCTGCAGAGCATAAGGTAGGCATTATCGACGGTGTCAGTGAAGAAATCGTAAACGGCCTTCGTGAAAATTTCCAGGGCGAGTGCACCGAGGTTGGTATGTATCTTGCAATGGCAAGAGTAGCTCACAGAGAGGGCTATCCTGAAATCGGTCTTTATTGGGAAAAGGCTGCTTATGAAGAAGCAGAACACGCTGCAAAATTTGCTGAAATGCTCGGTGAAGTTGTAACAGATTCAACTAAGAAAAATCTTGAAATGAGAGCTGCTGCAGAAAACGGAGCAACACTCGGCAAAACTCAGCTTGCAAAGCTTGCTAAGGAGCAGGGTCTTGACGCAATCCACGACGCTGTTCATGAGATGGCAAGGGATGAAGCCCGTCATGGAAAGGCATTCGAGGGTCTTCTTAAGAGATATTTTGCATAAATTTTAAATAAGAATTTGAAAAGGCGGATTTTATCCGCCTTTTCTTTTATAAAGAATGGCGGTTTGTGGCTCAAAATAATAAACAGTCGTCTAATATACGGCGGTTAATCTTATAAAAACAACAAAATGTTTGACAAATTGATTAATTTGTATTATTATTGCTGTACTAAATAACTAACGAGGCGAATAAGATGGAAACTGTGTTTACAAATGCAGATTTTATTTCACTTGACGAACATAATAATACATATTCCGTTATGGTTGTAAAAGGCAAGAATATTGTTTATATGGGTTACAGTGTACCGCTTGCTTACGATGATGCAAAAATTGTTGATTTGGGCGGCAGAGCT
>ERZ1673743.3916-NODE-3916-length-10945-cov-4.527824_pt1 | contig 10945 bp, 9 predicted proteins | sample MGYA00580197_ERZ1673743 | MGnify/ENA primary metagenome ERZ1673743 (study PRJEB41218, sample SAMN15661795) | gut metagenome | host: Homo sapiens | place: Canada: London | collected 2015-08-20/2019-03-30 | study: EMG produced TPA metagenomics assembly of... | reverse complement strand
TTGAAAGATTCATACCTATTCCCATTGTACGCTCAACTTTTCCACGCACCGGAAACCTGGATGCTCTTTTATAGTCTTCCTCGTTTATAAGTATCAATCTGTCCGTATATCTTGCCAAATATCTTTCTATAGGATAATACACCCAGTTCTTTATAGGTGCTCCCTTGTAAAAATGCAGACCATGTGCCGTATATATAACAGGTACATTTCTTCCTGTCTCCTTTCTTACTTTTTGTGCCGCTGCTCGTGCCAGAACACCACTCATAGGCATATGACAATGTATAAAATCATATTTTTCATCAAGCATTAACTTTTTAAGCTGTTTATAGGCAATCTTTACGTTTTTTGAAAAAGGCGAACGCTCAAAATCTATCTGATGACAGATTATCCCCGTTCCTTCCAGTCTGCTATTGTCATTTCCATATACTATAGTATCAAAGTTTGATGCATAATGCACTTCATATCCCATTTCCTGCAATATTTTTACATTATTCATCTCAAACTGCGGCACAAAACCGCTAACTCTTGTAACAAGAAGTGCCTTTTTATTTTCATTGATCATTTTTTACAATTTCCTCAACTATCTTTTCCACTGACTCTGCATTTTCATCCACATTTTTCTCAGCCGTCGTCTGGTTGTCTGCAACACCCTCTGTTGCCTCTTTTTTCAACACTGTTTTAACTGTCATAAGTATAAGTTTTATATCTGTCCATAATGAATAGTTTTCAATATAAAATAAATCCAGTTTTAATTTGTCATACGGTGTTGTATTGTATTTTCCATAAACCTGTGCATAACCGGTAAGCCCCGCTTTTACCCTTGTCCTAAACGGAAATTCCGGCATTTCCTCACAATACTGTTTCATTATCTCCGGTCTCTCGGGTCTTGGTCCCACAAATGACATATCTCCCTTTATTATATTGAACAACTGTGGCAATTCGTCGACACGCGTTGCCCTGATAAATTTCCCTACCGGAGTGATACGCTCATCATTTTCCTTTGCAAGTTTTGCAACACCGTCACCCTCTGCATTTACTATCATACTCCTAAATTTATATATTTCAAACTCTCTCTCATATTTCGTACAACGGATCTGCTTATAAAACACCGGACCTTTGTCGTAAAGTTTTATTGCTGCCGCCGTAAACAGCATAACCGGTGATGCTATAATTGTCATAGGTACAGCTATAATAAGGTCTAATGCTCTCTTAAATAATCTCTGGTCAAAGCTTAATGTATATCCTTTTGAGAGAAGAAACGGTGTATCAAATACATGAATCCTGTCTGCCCCCATAAGTATAATATCTGAAATTTTTGGTATTACATACGCTCTCACTTTGTTTGCATAGCAATATTTCAACATGTCATTTCTTTTTTCTGCCGATATATCACCTATAATTACTGCCTGAAATTTTTTTATTTTCTCTGCTATCTTGTCAATGCCCTCATCTATGTTTATCGCATCATATATTGCATACTTGTCCCTTCTTGCCTCAACTTTATATACAAGGTCAGCCGCCGGTCTGTCTCCATATATCAATAATATCTTCCACGGCTGGAATATTCTGTTGTAAAAATGTATAATCAGAAAATTCCATATTGTTGAAACCAACATTTCTACTGCCATTATACCCACAAGATAAATAGGATTTACAAATCCGAATGCAAGCAGTGATATAATAAAATACATAACTACATTCGACAAAAAAAGACTTAGATACTGTGACAGCATAACTTCAAGCCTTCTGTATTGTCCTATCTTCATGCTTCCATACATCGTTGAAAAGAAAAACAATATCATTGCATACAAGCCGATGATTGCATAATGTCCTCTGCGGTAGAATGTTGTAACAAACATAGTTCCCGCATAATAGTGATACCATGCATATGAAAACACGAGTGCCATCAATACTATATTTATGAGTGACGCAAAAAACAATATAGTTTTTTTGTATGGGTCATAATTTTTCATTTTTATCCTCATTTCTTACAATAACGAATACTTATCTGTCTGACATATCATATCAGGCTTGCGTACATACAGTAAATCAATACTAACCATTTTACTAATTTCTCTATTTAATGTCAACTTTAGTGTTGTTTCTTTCAAAAATGTATGTATAATATATATGTTACTGACTTTCAGCAACAATTTTATTTTAGGGAGGACTATTATGGCATATCAGAATGCTAAAAAAAATCAGGAATCTGCTGAAAAAAAATATCCATTGGGACTTTTACTTCCAATTATTGCTATACTCGGTGTGATTCCGCTTATTACTTATATGTATAAATATTATACAAAACTGGAAAATTTTGAATGGTTTAAGGGTTCGTCACAAACACTTGACTTTTTCCTTCATACAAAGCTTGTCTGGTTCATCATTGCATGTGTCTATATTATTTTTTGTCTTATCTATGTAATCTTTGCAGATGAGCAGAAGGCAGCATGGACTAAACAACTGATACCGCTTGCTATTTATTGTGGTATCACTTTTATATCAGCTCTTGCATCTAAATACAGATCATTTTCTTTTTCCGGAATTTACGAACAGTTTGAACCTGTATGGGCTCTCATGGGTTATTGTCTTACCGCATACTACTGCTTTTTCATTATGCGTTCGGAAGCAGCCGTAAAGCGTATTATGCCATGGTTTGTTGCCGGCATATCAGTCATGACTGCCCTCGGTCTGTCACAGGCATTCAAACATGACTTTTTCCGTACAGACTTAGGTTTTAAGCTTATGACACCGTCAAACTACACCGGAAATAAATTCAAATTCAATTTTGAGGAGGGACGTACATATCTTTCTTTATATAATCCAAACTATGTTGGCTTTTATGTATGTCTTGTGGTTCCAATCCTTGCAGCTCTCATCTTTACATGTAAAAAAGTCTGGGCAAGACTTGGATGTACTTTCCTTATAGTAGCTCTCATGGTAATACTTTTTGCATCACAGTCACGTGCCGGTATTCTTGCACTTATGTTCTCACTTATAGTAATGCTTCTCTGTATGAGAAAGGTGTTTATCAAGAATATTAAAATAGTTATTATTGCGGTGATACTGTTTATAATTGCATTTATCGGGATAAATGTTGCAAATCATGGTATTCTTATCAATCGTTTAAAAACAATGTTCAACAGTGAGGCTGAATCCCATCCGCTCAGTGAGATTACAACAAACAAAGACAACGTTTCAATCGTCTACAACAATAACACTCTTGTTGTTAAATGCTCACAGGATTCAAACGGAAATGATATATTTGAACTTTCTGACAAAGCAGGCAATGAGATTTCTTATTCACTTAACGAAGATAAGTCTGCTTACGTTATAAATGATGAAAGATTTCCTTTTTCATTTACTTCCGTTCGTTCCGATAGCTTCAATGGTTTTCAGGTTACTATTGATGACAAACAGTGGTACTTTACAAACATGATGAAAGACAATGATACAAGTTATTACGGAATGTCAAACGGTGCCATCATGAAATATACCAAACAGGATACTTCAATTCCTTTCCTCGAAAAGCACTACCATTTTGCTAACATGCGTGGTTATATCTGGGCTAGAACAATTCCTCTTTTAAAGAAGTATTTCTTCCTCGGTTCAGGTCCTGATACTTTTATCATTGCATTCCCTAACAATGATGCAGTTGGACTATACAACTCAGGCCATACTAATGAAATCATCACAAAACCTCATTGCATGTTCCTGCAGATAGGTGTCCAGACTGGTGTCATTTCGCTGATTGCATTGCTTGTTTTCTTTATATGGTACCTGGTAAGCAGCTTAAAACTCTACTGGAAACATGATTTTAACGGTTATATGTCCAAAATCGGTGTGAGCATATTCGTTGCAGTTATAGGTTATCTTATAATCGCTCTCACCAACGATTCATGCATCGCAGTAGCTCCTATCTTCTATGCTTTAATCGGTATGGGACTTGGTATCAATTACACTTTAAAAAAAGATAAAGAACAATCTGCTGAAACTGTACAGTCATAAAATGATGCAATGGTCAAAATACCTTTTGACCCCAATATCATAACCTCACAAAAAAATAACACCAATCACTTGATGATGATTGGTGTTATTTTTTTGTGTATATCATAATCTTCGGTGTACGGCCCGGTATACGATATACACAGATATAGCAAATCATGTCCAATATTTTCAAACTCCCGGATGCGTGTACGGCCACTTCTTCAAATCTGAAAATGCCTTCGCATGTTTACTTCTTGAGTAAGTATTTTACCTTTTTGCTATCCATTAATAATATCGGATTTTTTTAGAATTTAATTAACAACTTTTATCATTATTTTGCCAATTCGAGCATTTTCTGAAGCGGTTTACATGCCTCATTCATAATATCATCAGAAAGAAGCACTTCCTCTGTCGGATTTTCCATAACTGCTGCCACTTTTTCAAGACTTACCTTCTTCATATTCGGACAGAACTGTCTGTGACCTACCGAATAAAATTTCTTATCAGGATTCTGTTTACTGAGTTTAAAGAAAATTCCCATCTCTGTACAGATAATAAATTTCTTGCATTCACTCTCTGTAGCATAATCAAGTATTCCTGCTGTACTTCCTATATAATCGGCAAGTTCAAGCACGTCCTCCGTGCATTCAGGGTGTGCAAGTACGAGTGCATCAGGATGATGCTCTTTTGCTTCTGCAACAAGTTTTGGGTCAATGCTCTTATGGACATGACAGAAACCGTCGTTAAATATAAATTCTTTTTCAGGAAGCTGCTTTGCAACATATCTTCCAAGATTATTGTCAGGGACAAAGAATATTCTTTTATTATTTATATTCTTTACTACCTTAATTGCGTTTGAGGATGTTACACATACATCTGACACAGCCTTTATCTCTGCTGTCGAGTTTACATAACAGACTACCGCCACATCGTCATACTGCTCTCTAACCTCTTTTATACGGTCTACAGTAACCATATGAGCCATAGGGCAATCTGCTGTCACATCTGCCATATATACATGTTTTTCAGGATTCAAAAGTTTTGCGCTCTCTCCCATAAATGAAACTCCGGCAAATAATATATTTTTTGCCTCTACCTCTGTAGCAACTTTGCTCAGATAAAATGAGTCGCCTACATAGTCTGCTATATCCTGAACAGCACCATCTACATAATAATGTGCCAATATAACAAAATCATTTTCTTTTTTTAATCTCTCAATCTTTTGAATAAGTTCTTCCATTTTTATCTCCATTTCATTTTAGTAATATATCAGGATTCATCGGCTATTGCCTTAATTATTTTCTATACAGCTGCTTATAAGCTGTTCAAGCTGCTCATAAGATTCTACTTCATTTACTTTTCTTCGTATCGATGATGAGTTTTTGTATCCTGCCGTATACCAGCCCACATGCTTTCGCATCTCACGTATTCCAAGATATTCACCTTTATATTCTATCTGTAGTTTTGTATGCCTTAATATCATGGCAGCAACTTCATCAAACGACGGCTTTTCAGAATATTCACCTGTTTCTTCATATTCTTTTATCTGTCTAAACAGCCACGGATTTCCTCTTGCTCCTCTTGCAAGCATAAGTACGTCACAGCCCGTTTCTTTTTTACATCTGACTGCATCCTCCGGTGTGAATATATCACCACTCGCTATAACCGGAATTGTCACCGCTTCTTTTACTTTTTTTATAATCTCCCAGTCTGCTTTTCCCGAATAATACTGTTCCCTTGTCCTACCGTGTACCGCAATCGCACTTGCACCACTTTGTTCCATCAGCTTTGCAAATTCAACAGCATTTATATTGTCATCATTGAAGCCTTTTCTGAATTTCACTGTTACCGGCTTTTTAATTCTGTCTGATATTACTCTTACAATCCTAGATGCAAGTTCCGGATTTTTCATAAGTGCCGAACCCTCACCATTGTTTACTACCTTCGGTACGGGACACCCCATATTTATATCCAATATATCAAAATTTCTTTTCTCTATCTGCTCTGCCATATCTGCCATGAGTTCAGGTTCTGAGCCAAATAACTGTAATGCTATCGGATGTTCTGTGTCATCTATTTGCCACAATGGTTCCGTATTTTTATTTTTATAATAAATACCTTTGGCACTTATCATTTCCGTATAAAGCAAATCTGCACCAAATTCTTTACATATGGTACGAAACGGCATATCCGTGACTCCCGCCATCGGCCCCAATGCAAGGTCACCGTCTATCTTTACATTTCCAATATAAAATCCACTCATATTTCTCTCTATTTTTTCTGTTTGCTGTAGATAAGCTGCAATCCCTTTAATGTGAGATCCCCGTCATATATTTCAATAGACTTTGTATTCTCATATACTACTTTTCCAAGTCCGCCTGTTGCAATAACTTTTGCATTCATAAGTCCTGATTCTTCCTTGATTTTTCTTATTATATATTCAGTCTGACCTATAGTTCCATAAAAAAGTCCTGCCTGCATGGCTGAAGTGGTTTCTTTTGCAATGATATTTCCCGGACATTTTATTTCTATCTCAGGAAGATTAGCTGTGTTGTTCCAAAGTGCATTTGCCGAAATTCTTATTCCAGGACTTATAACCCCACCCTTAAATGCTCCATCGGCTGTCACAAGGTCATATGTTGTAGCGGTTCCGTAATCTACTACTATTATAGGACCTCCGTAAAGTTCAAATGCACTCACGGCATCTACTATTCTGTCAGGACCTATCTCTTTAGGATTCATCGTATCAATCCTTATACCTGTTTTTGTCCCTGCTCCCACTACTATAGGATGGCAGTCAAGGTATTTTATTATTCCGCTTGTAAAGGAGTACATCATTTTAGGTACAACTGATGCGATTATAACTTCAGTTATGTCATCAGGTTTGTATCCCTTCTGCTCCAATATATTGCATAATAATTCTCCGTATTCATCCGATGTCCTTGGTACCTGTACCGTAAATCTGAATCTTGCGGCAAGCTTTTCTCCATCAAATACTCCAAATGTCACATCTGTATTTCCAACATCTACTGCTAATAACATGCTTCTATCCTCACATTTCTATATCGTCTGTCTGGTGCAAAATCACTGCTCTATAATATTTTTCAAGTGACTCGAGTAAATCTCTTTTTTCATTCTGAAGTGCTTTTATTTTTAATGCACTTCCTATCTCATCAAATGAAAAGTCATCCTCCTCGGCTACAACATTCATATAAAGATTTCCGTCTTCATCATATTGTAATGAAAAAATCCCGCCTATTTCAGCCGTATACAGCACACACATAATCTGTAACTCGTCCTTTATAGCCTGTGGAAGTGAACTGAAGTTTTCATTCAGGTAATATTTCTGCTCATAAGCATTCGCTGCACATAATATCACGGCATCACTGTTTATATCTGCCTCATCATACATAACCGTATAACCCCCTTACCGATACTTCTCCAGACACTATACTTTTTATGCCTTCTTTTGTTTCAACTAACAGAGAGCCATCCACATCTATCCCTCTTGCTATTCCAATCTCTTCATCTTCCGGTTTTGCTGTCTCCGCCATGCCGTAAAGCACTTTTACTTCACTGTTCATGCTTATAAGCATGGAATTATATTCGTCTGTAAGTGCCGACAAATCATTTGTTTTGAGAAACTCTTTATAATAGCTGTCAAACTTTTCTACAACCTTTGCCGCCAGTTCATTTCTGTTCACTTTTCTATCCGTTTCAAGATATATGGATGATGCATTTTTTCTTATTTCCTGTGGTATCTCATCATCATTTACATTTATTCCTATACCGATGACTGCATAGTTGACATAGTTCATCTCAGAACTCATCTCGGTAAGTATGCCACATATCTTCTTTTTATTGATAACAATATCATTCGGCCATTTAATCTTTGCTTCTGTATCGCATATATCTTTTATGGCTGCTGCTACTGACATTGCCGCAAGAAGCGTAATTCCCGAAAGATATTTAGGCTCAATTCTCGGTCTTATCAGAAGGGTCATAAATACATTGGCTCCTTTTTTCGAGCACCAGCTTCTTCCCCTTCTTCCCTTTCCTGCCGTCTGTTCATCCGATATTATCAGTGTTCCTTCTTCCTCACCAAGTTCAGCAAGCTGTTTCGCTTTCGTATTTGTCGAATCTATTGTTTCAAAAGCTTCTACCTTTTTGCAGATACATTCCTTTGAAAGATAACTCTCTATAGCTGATGAATTTAATATATCCGGCTCACTTATAAGTTTGTATCCCTTATTTGATACGGATTCTATCTCAAATCCTTTTTCTTTTAATTGTGAAATATTTTTCCAAACAGCCTGTCTTGATACGCCAAATATCTCACACAATCTCTGCCCTGATACACACTCTTCTCCTGCTGTACGCAGTATGCGTAATATTTCGCTTTTCATGTTAATCACCATTTTTCTGCAGTGCTATTATTCTTATCTCTCACCAAGTGTTGCTACCATTACTGCTTTTATTGTATGCATACGGTTTTCTGCCTCATCAAAGACTACTGACTGTTCAGATTCAAATACTTCATCTGTCACTTCAAGTTCACTCATTCCGAACTTCTCATAAACTTCTTTGCCAATCTTTGTCTTAAGGTCGTGGAAAGCTGGAAGACAATGCATAAATATAGCATCTTTGCCCGCATTTTCCATAACTTTTTTATTTATCTGATATGGAGATAAAACCTTTATTCTCTCTGCCCATACCTCATCAGGCTCACCCATTGATACCCATACATCAGTATATAAAACATCTGCTCCCTTTGTTCCACTTTCAACATCCTCAGTGAGTGTGATTGAACCGCCTGACGCTTTCGCATATTCCTGACACTGTTCAACAAGCTCCTGATTTGGGAAATATTCTTTTGCCGTACATGCAGTAAAATGCATTCCCATCTTTGCACATGCAATCATGAGTGAATTTCCCATATTATAACGGGCATCACCCATATAAACAAGTTTCACTCCTTTAATTTTTCCTAAATGCTCCCTTATTGTAAGTAAATCTGCAAGCATCTGTGTTGGATGATACTCATTTGTAAGACCGTTCCAAACCGGAACTCCTGCATATTTTGCAAGTTCTTCAACTATGTCCTGTCCATATCCTCTGTACTCGATTCCGTCAAACATTCTTCCGAGAACTCTTGCAGTATCAGGTATACTCTCTTTCTTTCCTATCTGAGAACCTGACGGGTCAAGATATGTAACACCCATCCCCATATCATGTGCTGCCACTTCAAAAGAGCATCGTGTACGTGTGCTTGTCTTTTCAAATATAAGTGCAATATTTTTATCTGTGTAGTTTTTAATTGATATTCCGTTTTTCTTTTTTGCCTTTAAATCAGCCGACAAGTCAATCATATACTGTATTTCTTCCGGTGTAAAATCCTTTAAAGTAAGAAAGTTGCGTCCTTTTAAATTGATAGCCATTGATATGTCCTCCATTTCTTTTTCTTATATGCATATAGAGTCTGCCCTCGACAGACTCTAATCTATTAAAATTTTAAAAACTGCTGTTCATGTATTTTTGTTTTATGACTCTTTTGCAATCTCTGTAACAGATTTTGCGAGCCCTGCAAGTCCCTGAATTTCAGACGGAATTATAATCTTTGTAGCTTTTCCGTCTGCTGCCTTCGCAAATGCATCAAGGCTCTTTAATTTAATTACATTATCTGAAGCAGCTGCCTCATTGAGCATTCTTATTCCATCTGCATTTGCCTGCTGTACTGCAAGTATAGCCTGTGCCTGACCTTCTGCTTCACGGATAGTTGCTTCTTTTTTAGCTTCTGCTCTAAGAATTGCCGCCTGTTTTTCTGCTTCCGCATCAAGAATTGCCGACTGCTTCTTTCCCTCTGCCACAAGTATCGCAGACTCTTTCTCTCCCTGTGAGCGAAGGATTGCTTCACGCTTTTCACGCTCTGCTTTCATCTGTTTTTCCATGGCATCCTGAATTGCTGCCGGCGGAATAATATTTTTAAGCTCAACTCTGTTTACCTTGATTCCCCATGGGTCAGTTGCTGTATCAAGTGATGAGCGCATCTTTGCATTTATTATTTCTCTTGACGTAAGGGTCTCATCAAGTTCAAGTTCACCGATTACATTTCTAAGCGTTGTGGCTGTAAGATTTTCGATTGCCATAATCGGATTTTCCACACCGTATGTGTAAAGTTTAGTGTCTGTTATCTGATAAAAGATAACTGTATCGATTCTCATAGTAACATTATCTTTTGTTATAACCGGCTGTGGTGGGAAATCTGCCACCTGCTCCTTTAAATCAACTTTTCTTGCAACTCTGTCGATAAAAGGGATTTTGAAGTGTATTCCGACTCCCCATGTTCCCTGATACCCTCCAAGTCTCTCAATAACATATGCTCTTGCCTGTGGCACTACATTGATACATGATAAAAGTATGATAGCCATTATGACTACTACTGCTATTAAAAATTCCATTTTTTCAATTCCTTTCTACCAAATCTCTTTTTCAACTATAAGTTTCACACCTTTTATTTCTTTTACCCTGACTTTTGAACCTTCCGGTATTATTTCTTTTTCATCAGCACTTCTCGCCGTCCACTCAAGCCCCCTGACAACGACTGCACCTTTTTGATTGAAATTGTCAATCTCCTCTGTAACTTTTGCCTCTTCTCCGATAATACTATTTATATTCGTCTTGGTTCTGCTGTTGTTTAAATATTTTTCTGCAACAGGTCTGGTAAACAAAAACAATATAACAGATACTATGCCAAACAATGCAAACTGCACGGCAATCGGTGCATGAAAGAGTGCTGCAACCACCGCTACAAGTGCTCCTGCCGCAAACCATATGCTAGTAAGTCCCATCGTGATTATCTCTATAATGAGAAGTACCGCCATGGCTATAAGCCAATACATCGGTTCCATACCTCTTCTCCTCTCCCAATATTTATGCGTTTTTTTTTCGCATATATGCG
>ERZ1673743.3911-NODE-3911-length-10962-cov-5.090584_pt1 | contig 10962 bp, 7 predicted proteins | sample MGYA00580197_ERZ1673743 | MGnify/ENA primary metagenome ERZ1673743 (study PRJEB41218, sample SAMN15661795) | gut metagenome | host: Homo sapiens | place: Canada: London | collected 2015-08-20/2019-03-30 | study: EMG produced TPA metagenomics assembly of... | reverse complement strand
AGGATACCTCCGTCATGTTCATCATCGGCTTTACGGAGTTCTTCGCCCAGCACCGCTACATCGTGGGTGTCAACAATATGTATTTCCCCTCCGCCACCATTGAAATGATCGGCTACCTGACCCTGACACTGATCGCATCCCTGATCCTGCGGCTGGTGGAAAAGCTCATGGACGGCTCCGACAGCTACGAGCTGGCTCAGGGAGATCAGCTGGTGATGGCGGCGGGCACTTACAGCCATCCCGACCGGGGAACACCCTTTGACGAGGTCAACCGGGAATACACCGGCGAGGAAAAGCGGAACCGCATCCGCATCGGCCTGAAAAACCGCAACGGCAGCACGAGAGGAGGACGCTGATATGAGCGAGAATATCTTAGAGATCCGCCACCTCGGCAAGTCCTTCGGCACCCATGAGGTTTTGCGGGATATTGACTTTACTGTCAAGAAGGGCGACGTTATTTCCATCATCGGCGCTTCCGGCTCCGGCAAGTCCACGCTGCTGCGGTGTGTCAACCTGCTGGAGACCCCCAGCAGCGGACAGATCCTTTACCACGGTACCGACGTGGCGGGCCGGGGCGTCAATGCCCCGGAGTACCGCTCCCATGTGGGCATGGTGTTCCAGTCCTTCAACCTGTTCAACAATATGTCGGTCCTCAAAAACTGCATGGTGGGCCAGATGAAGGTCCTCAAGCGCAGCAAGGAGGAGGCCCGGCAGCAGGCACTGAAATATCTGGAAAAGGTGGGGATGGCCCCCTATATCAACGCCAAGCCCCGGCAGATCTCCGGCGGTCAGAAGCAGCGGGTGGCCATTGCCCGGGCACTGGCCATGGACCCGGAGGTGCTGCTGTTCGATGAGCCCACCTCCGCTCTGGACCCGGAAATGGTGGGCGAGGTGCTGAACGTCATGCAGGCGCTGGCCCAGGAGGGTATGACCATGCTGGTGGTGACTCACGAGATGGCCTTCGCCCGGGATGTCAGCTCGCAGGTGGTATTTATGCACCAGGGCGTGATCTGCGAACAGGGCACACCGGCACAGGTCTTTGGCGACCCCCAACAGCAGGAGACGAAGGAGTTCCTGACCCGATTCCGGGGCGTGGAATAAGGAGACTGCAATCGTAAAAGAGACCCCGGCGGCTGTTGAAACAGCCGCCGGGAGTTTTGGCTATTTTGCTTCAGAAACCGGTCGGAAAAGCTGCGCAGTACTCAAATAAAACAAAAAGATAAAACACAGCCCGCTGTTTTCAAACAGCGGGCTGTAAACATTCGGGAATACGCAGGCGCTTACATGGATTCGTGGAAGGTGCGCTTGACCACCTCCAGCTGCTGCTCGCGGCTCAGGCGGTTGAAGTTCACGGCGTAGCCGGACACGCGGATGGTCAGCGTAGGATACTTTTCCGGGTGCTCCATAGCGTCCAGCAGGACCTCGCGGTTCATCACGTTCACGTTCAGATGGTGCGCGCCCTGGACGAAATAGCCGTCCAGGATCTGTACCAGATTGCTGCGGCGTTCCTCGGCGGTCTTGCCCAGTGCATTGGGCACAATGGAGAAGGTGTTGGAAACACCGTCCTGGCACACGGCCCGGTAGGGGATCTTGGCCACGGAGTTCAGGCTGGTCAGCGCGCCGCTCTCATCCCGGCCGTGCATGGGGTTGGCGCCGGGGGCGAAGGGCTCGCCCGCCTTGCGGCCGTCAGGGGTGGAGCCGGTCTTTTTGCCGTACATCACGTTGCTGGTGATGGTCAGGGCGGACAGCGTGTGAATGGCACCCCGGTACAGCGCGTGCTTTTTCAGCTCGGCAGAGAAGTAGGAAACGATCTCCACGGCGATATCGTCCACCCGGTCATCGTCATTGCCGTACTTGGGGAAGTCACCCTCGGTGACGAAATCCACCGCAATGCCGTTTTCATTGCGGACGGGCTTCACCTTGGCAAACTTGATGGCGGAGAGAGAGTCGGCGGCGATGGAAAGACCCGCCACGCCGAAAGCGGCCAGCCGCTCCACCAGCGTATCGTGGAGGGCCATCTGGCTGGATTCGTAGGCGTATTTGTCATGCATAGAGTGGATGATATTGATGGTGTCCACATACAGCTCGGCAACGTAGGAGAGCACCTTCTTGTAGTTCGCCAGCACCTTGGGATAGTCCAGTACTTCGTCATCGTCCTTCTGGATCTCGGGGATGACCAGCAGGCCCTTCTTCTCGTCCGCACCGCCGTTGATGGCGTACAGAAGGCTCTTGGCAAGGTTGGCCCGGGCACCGAAGAACTGCATCTGCTTGCCTACCGCCATAGCGGACACACAGCAGGCGATGCAGTAGTCATCACCGTACATGGGGCGCATAATGTCGTCATTTTCGTACTGGATGGAGTCGGTGTCAATGCTCATTTTGGCGCAGTAGCGCTTGAAGGCGTCGGGGAGGTTCTGGCTCCACAGAACGGTCAGGTTGGGCTCGGGAGCGGTGCCCAGATTGGTGAGGGTGTGGAGATAGCGGAAAGTGCTGCGGGTCACCAGAGTGCGGCCGTCGATACCCATGCCGCCCAGAGACTCGGTGATCCAGGTGGGATCACCGCCGAACAGCTCATTGTATTCCGGGGTGCGCAGGTGGCGCACCAGCCGCAGCTTGATGATGAACTGGTCGACCAGTTCCTGAGCGCCGGACTCGTCCAGCGTGCCGTTGTCCAGATCCCGCTGGATGTAAATATCCAGGAAGGTAGCGGTGCGGCCCAGGCTGGTGGCAGCGCCGTTGTTTTCCTTTACACCGGCGAGATAGGCCATGTACAGGCTCTGCACAGCGTCATGGGCGGTCTCAGCGGGCCTGGTGATGTCACAGCCGTAGCCCTTGGCCATCAGGGCCATCTCCTGCAGAGCGCGGATCTGCATCTGCACTTCTTCCCGCAGGCGGATACGCTCGTCGGTCATAGCGCCGTCCAGAGCGTCCAGATCCTTTTTCTTCTCTTCAATCAGAAAATCAGTGCCGTACAGGGGGACGCGGCGGTAGTCACCCACGATACGGCCACGGCCGTAAGCGTCGGGCAGGCCGGTGAGCAGGCCCACGGTACGGGCCACCCGGGTGCGGTGGGGATAGGCATCGAACACGCCGTCATTGTGGGTCTTGCGGTAGGTTCTGAAATGCTTTTCAATTTCGGGGTTCAGCTTGTAGCCGTACTGCTCCAGAGCGGATTCGGCCATGCGCATACCGCCGTACAGGTTTACGATGCGCTTCAGGGGAGCGTCGGTCTGCAGGCCGACGATCACCTCATTGTCCCGGTCAATATAGCCGGGGGCGAAGTTATTGATACCGGAGATGGCATCGGTCTCCACGTCCAGAATTCCCTTGTGCAGCTCCTCCAAAATCAATTCATGGGACTTGTCCCAGACCTTCCGGGTGCGTTCGGACGTTGGGGCCAGAAAGCTCTCGTCACCGGCGTAGGGGGTGTAGTTCTTCTGAATGAAATTACGCACGTTGACGAGATGACGCCACTCGCCGGTACGAAAGCCCTTCCAGGCGCTGCAGTTTACATCAATAGGCATAGTTTTATACGCTCCTGTCTATTTTATTTAAATATGGAATTCACGGTCAAATCGCTGCTGCCAGTCAGCCAAGGCTTCCGGCGGAAGGGCGGGTACGTCCTCTAAGGAATACGGGATACCCAGTGCATGATACTTGTTCGCACCCAGCGTGTGGTAGGGCAGCAGCTCCACCCGCTGAATGTTGCGGATCGTATGCAGATACGCGCGCAGCCCTTCCAGATGGGCGTCGGAATCCGTGAGTCCGGGGACCACCACATGGCGGATCCAAAGGGGTGTGCCGGCGTTTTGCACGGCGGAGAGGAATTGTAAAAACTCCTGCGGAGACTGTCCCGTGATGCCGCAGTAACCGTCCGGCGTGAAGTGCTTGATGTCCAGCAAAACGAGGTCGGTATAGGACAGAATTTCCTCGTAGCCGCCGCAGCCGCAGCCTGCGGTGTCGATGCAGGTGTGGATACCCGCGTGTTTGCACAGGCGCAGGACCTCACATAAAAAGTCCTTTTGCAGGAGCGGCTCGCCGCCGGAAAAGGTGACGCCGCCGTTATCGCCGAAATACGGCTTGAAGCGGAGAAGCTTGTTCACCAGCTGTTCAGGCGTGAAGATCTGCTCTTTTCCGCTGCGCATGGCCCAGGTGTCGGGGTTGTGGCAGTAGCGGCAGCGCAGGCGGCAGCCCTGAAAGAATACCACCGTGCGAATACCGGGGCCGTCCACAAGACCCATTGATTCAATGGAATGGATGTATCCCTCGATCAAATAGAAAAACCTCCTTTTCAACAGATCAAATGATCCGTATAAAAAGAAAAAGCCGCACCGATCTGAGCTTTTTCTGCCCAGACGGTCGGCTGGTTTCACGATCATACTCCATGTGGTAACATCCACTTCCGTCAGTCATATGATCACCATGCCCATAGTATATGGGCTTTGGAAGCTTTTGTCAAGCACCAACGCGCGGTGACTTTCTCAACGTGTATACGCCGGAGGAGTGGAATGCAGCGCGGCAGATAGCCAGAGCTTTGCCCGCAAGCTGAACAGGGAAGGGGTCAAACTCTATGGGTGACAGCCTGCGCTATCAGGACTGGTTTGAAAAGCGGCACATGACCTGCGCGGTGCGGAAATCTTAAATGGAGTGTGACGGCGGTAACGATTTAGTTGTGCGGCAGACAATGGAGAAAATGCGAAAATGCAAGGTTCAACTTTATAGCGACCGAAAGGTTATACGGGCCGCTCCGAAATGCCACAGCTGTTTGAGCATTTCGCCTGTATGCAAAAGAAAGCACACCCGTTGACACGGGGTTGGTGTCGCAGTGGGCAGATACATGAGAGACTGTGGCGTTTTACCGCAAAAACAGCATATACCATTATTTCATAGCATACTATTGAAAAAAGTTATAGGCCATTCGACGAACTTTATGTGAAACTTTTTTGCTTCGACAGCCTATTATACTGTATTTACAGTATTTACAGCGGTAGGAGGGCCGTATATTTGCCAGAACAGGATGGGGGACCGGGACAGGGGATGCGGCATGCATTAAGTAAAAATAACGTAAATGCTTTGCTATCGACAAAGCGCTTACGTCATTTGAAACATTTTGGACTTGCAAACTTGCAATGTGTAGAGTTATAATCATATCAAGAACGTAGCTGTATTAATATGGCCTGCCCCTCAGTAGGAACGGAGGAGCAGTTTCTAAGATACAGCTTGCTCATTAGGCTGATCCGCCCGATTAGGGGGCCACCTCAAAGGGCGGAGAGTCTTCGCGTTAAATACAGGGAAGAATAATAGGAGGAATTACGTTCATGGCAAAAAACAAAGTGTTTAAGACGATGGACGGTAATGAGGCTGCCGCATACGTATCTTATGCGTTTACCGAGGTAGCTACCATTTACCCCATCACTCCTTCCAGCCCCATGGCTGACCATGTGGATGCATGGGCTACCAATGGCAAGAAGAACCTGTTTGGCCAGCCCGTAAAGCTGGTCGAGATGCAGGCGGAGTCCGGCGCGGCCGGCGCAATGCACGGCTCTCTGGAGACCGGCTCCCTGACCAGCACCTACACTGCTTCTCAGGGCCTGCTGCTGATGATCCCGCCCATGTACCGTATCGCCGGTTCTCAGCTGCCCGGTGTTATGCACGTCTCTGCCCGTACCGTGGCCACCCACTCTCTGTCCATCTTCGGTGATCATTCCGACGTTATGGCCTGCCGCCAGACCGGTTGGGCACAGCTGGCTTCCGCCAGCGTGCAGGAGAGCATGGACTTGGGCGCCGTTGCCCATCTGTCTGCCATTAAGGGCTCTATCCCCTTCCAGCATTTCTTCGATGGCTTCCGGACCTCTCACGAGATCCAGAAGATCGAGGTTCTGGACTATGAGGATCTGGGCAAGATGCTGGATTGGGACGCTGTTCAGCGCTTCAAGGATCATGCCCTGAGCACCGAGCATCCCACTCTGCGCAACACCCTGCAGAATCCCGATACCTTCTTCCAGTCCCGCGAGGCCTGCAACAGCGCCTATGATGCGCTGCCCGCCATTGTCGAGGAGTACATGGGCAAGATCAACGAGGTCACTGGCCGCAACTATCAGTTGTTCAACTACTACGGTGCTCCCGATGCTGAGCGCGTTGTGGTGGCTATGGGCTCCGTCTGCGAGACCCTGCTGGAGGTTGTTGATTATCTGGTGGAGCGCGGCGAGAAGGTCGGCTTCATTCAGGTCCATCTGTTCCGTCCCTTCTCCATGGAGCGTCTGCTGGAGAAGATCCCCGCTACCTGCAAGTGCCTGACCGTTCTGGACCGCACCAAGGAGCCCGGCGCTCCCGGCGAGCCTCTGTATCTGGACGTGTGCGACGCCCTGTGGGAAGGCAAGCGTACCAACATCGAGGCTCTGTGCGGCCGCTATGGCCTGGGTTCCAAGGATACCACTCCTGCCCAGATGAAGGCCGTGTTCGACAACATGAAGGGTGAGAAGAAGAACCACTTCACCGTCGGCATCAACGATGACGTTACGCATCTGTCCCTGCCCGTTGGCGAGAATATCGTCACCGCCGGCAAGTCCATCATCTCCTGCAAGTTCTGGGGCCTGGGCTCCGATGGTACCGTTGGCGCCAACAAGAACTCCATCAAGATCATCGGTGACCACACCGACCAGTACGCTCAGGCTTACTTCGAGTATGACTCCAAGAAGTCCGGCGGCGTTACCAAGTCCCACCTGCGCTTTGGCCATGAGCCCATCCACAGCACCTACTATGTCACCATGGCTGACTTTGTGGCCTGCCACAAGACCTCTTACATCAAGGACTTCGATATCGTTTCCGAGATCAAGCCTCACGGCACCTTCCTGCTGAACACCAGCTGGACCGGCGCTGAGCTGGAGGAGCACCTGCCCAACCGTGTGAAGCGTCAGATCGCCGAGCGTGAGATCAACTTCTACACCATCGACGCTACCGCTATCGCTATGGAACTGGGCCTGGGCAACCGCACCAACACCGTGCTGCAGGCTGCCTTCTTCAAGCTCTCCGGCATTATCCCCATTGAGGACGCCGTGAAGTACATGAAGGCCGCTATCGTCAAGTCCTACTCCAAGAAGGGCCAGAAGATCGTTGACATGAACAGTGCCGCCGTTGACAGAGGTGTTGACGCTGCTGTGAAGATCAACGTTCCCGAGTCCTGGAAGACTCTGGCTGACGATACCAAGGCTCCCGACGCAAGCCTGCCTCACTACATCCGTGCGATTCAGATTCCTGTCAACAAGCAGGCCGGCGATGCCATCCCCGTGAGCGAGTTCATGCCCTACGCTGATGGTGTTACCCCCTCTGAGACTTCTAAGTATGAGAAGCGCGGCATCGCTGTGAAGGTGCCTCAGTGGATCCCCGAGAACTGCATCGGCTGCAACAAGTGCGCTCTGGTCTGCCCCCATGCTGCGATTCGTCCCTTCCTGCTGAACGCGGAGGAAGAGGCTGCTAAGCCCGCCGCCTTCGTCACCAAGGAGGCCAAGGGCAAGGGCTTCGAGGGCCTGACCTTCCGTATGCAGGTCGATCCTCTGGACTGCCAGGGCTGCGGCGCCTGCGCCAATGTCTGCCCCGCCAAGGAGAAGGCTCTGGTCATGGAGCTGCTGGATACCCAGATGCCCGAGCAGGAGAACTGGGAGCATGCCCTGACCCTGTCCACCAAGACCAACCCCATGGACAAGTTCACCGTCCGCGGTTCTCAGTTCGAGCGTCCTCTGTACGAGTTCAGCGGCGCCTGCGCCGGCTGCGGCGAGGCTCCTTACATGAAGCTTATGTCTCAGCTGTTCGGTGACCGGATGTTCGTTACCTCCGCTACCGGCTGCGCCTATGTGGTGGGCTCCTCTACCCCCTCCTTCCCCTATGCGACCAACGAGAAGGGCCATGGTCCTGCCAACTCCAACTCCCTGTTCGAGGATAACGCCGAGTATGCCCTGGGCATGAAGCTGTCCATCGACCAGATGCGTCGTCAGATGGCTGCTCACGCTGAGGCTGTGGTGGCTTCTACCTCCGACGCTGCTCTGAAGAGCGCTCTGGAGGCTTGGCTGGCTGAGGGCGATAACGGCGACAAGACCCGTGCTCTGTCCGAGGCTGTTGTGGCTGCTCTGAACGCTACCACGGAGACCTCTGATGATATCGCCTTCCTGAAGGCCAACAAGGATGCTCTGCCCAAGAAGAGCGTCTGGATGTACGGCGGCGACGGCTGGGCTTACGATATCGGCTTCGGCGGTCTGGACCATGTCCTGGCTTCCGGCGCTGACGTGAACGTCCTGGTTGTCGATACCGAGGTGTACTCCAACACCGGCGGTCAGGCTTCCAAGGCCACTCAGCTGGGTGCCGTGGCTCAGTTCGCCAACGGCGGTAAGAGAACCGGCAAGAAGGATCTGGGCGCCATCGCCATGACTTATGGCAATGTCTATGTTGCTCAGGTCGCTATGGGTGCCAACGAGCAGCACCTCATCACGGCTCTGAAGGAAGCTGAGGCACATCACGGTCCCTCCATCCTCATCGCTTACGCTCCCTGCATCAACCACGGTATCTCCAAGGGCATGAGCCAGGCTCAGCTGGAGGAGAAGCTGGCCAGCGAGTGCGGCTATTGGCCCCTGTGGCGCTATGTGCCCGAGCTGAAGGCCGAGGGTAAGAATCCGTTCATCCTGACCAGCAAGGAGCCCAATGGCCAGCTGCTGGACTTCATGATGGGCGAGACCCGTTTCGCTTCTCTGACCAGAACCTTCCCCGAGACTGCCAAGGTCCTGTTTGCCGAGGCCGAGGAGTTCTGCGCTCAGCGCTATGCCAAATACAAGCATCTGGCTGAGCAGTAATTGTCGGTCAGAATCAGCACGAAACGTGAAATTGGTGTGAAAGCAAACCTTGCTTTCTGATGTAATCTCGTCTTGTATGGGTACAAGCTCAAATGCAGCAGCGACTCAGGAAAACAACTGAGGTTACATATCCGTTTTCTGTTTTTACTCTTACCATACTCTCTCCGCATAAAAGGCTCTCTGGCATATTGCCAGAGAGCCTTTTGCATATAATTGGGAAACGATCATGATGTACCGCTGTGCCGCGTTACCCGCAAGGGCAGCGTATTCGATCATCATGCATTCCGCAACAGCAGGTTGCTTGTCATACCGATAACTTTGGGGTATGATGACCGTGAGGTGATGATCGTATGGATACAAAGGATATGATTCTGGAACTCAGGACAAAGATGGGACTGTCACAGGACGAGCTTGCGGAAAAGGTATTTGTGACCCGTCAGGCGGTTTCCCGCTGGGAAAACGGTGAAACAACGCCGAATATCGAAACCCTGAAGCTGCTCTCAAAGCTCTTTGATGTCTCCATCAATACGCTGCTCGGCTCACCGAGACAGCTTATCTGTCAATGCTGCGGGATGCCCCTTGCAGACGGGGACATCAGCAGGGAGACAGACGGCTTTTTCAATGAGGAGTACTGCAAGTGGTGCTATGCTGACGGCGAGTATATGTACCACGATTTAGACGATCTGATCGAGGTCTGCGTGCAGAACATGGCCAGCGAGGAATTTCCCGCCGAACAGGCGCGGGCCTACCTGGAGAATACGCTGCCAAAGCTCAATTACTGGAAGCGGTATGAAAATCTCGGCGGCGCGGAGGCTTTTGCGCAGTATAAGCAGACGTTGATGGATGAATTCAACGACCTGCATATTGACGGGATGCCCAAGGTGGAAAAGCTCAACGCGCTTGTAGGCAAGTATATCAACCTTGCATACCGCCTTCCCAACGGAAAAACCGTCAAATTCCTTGACGATCAGGCGACCTACCTCGGCAACCAGCTGGAATGTGAGTTTGGCGGCGACCACTGCTTCGGCATTGCCGCAAATATGGATTTTCTGCTGGTCTGCACCTATGAGGAAGACGGCAAAAACCCGGAGCTGGTCGTTTACAAGAAAAGATAGCAAAAATCAGGTGCACGTCTCACGGCGTGCATCTGATTTTTTTTGACTGAACAGGCTGACGGAAAAGGGCGCGTCTGTGTGCCGATCCTGCAGGGAATCTGCCAGCGGGCAGGCATGTTCTGTAAGGACGCGGCCAAAACGCCCATGATCCAGCGCCAGCGGTGTGATTACCGAGCAGGTATTTGACTTGGATCGATCACACACCAGAAGCCGGCTGCACCTTCCGTAATGCGAACGGCCTTTTTGCAGTGAAACCTATCAAAAATTGACAATATGGCTCAAATCAGGTAGGATTGCAGAGAGAAAACAGCTGGCTTTTGCGGGGAAGAACGTATTCATGGAGGCTTCTAATGAGTGAAATGATAGAGAATACAGGCATGGACCGGAAGAAATTGGAAACGTTCACCTTGGAAACCTATCCGGCAAGCGCGGACCGTCCGTGGCTCCAATATCCCAATTATGAGGTGTTCCGCCACAGCAGCAATCAAAAATGGCTTGCGGTGGTCATGGATCTGCCGAAAAGCAAGCTCGGACTGCAAGGTGAGGAGCGGATAGACGCTGTCAACTTGAAATGCGGTCCCATTCTGGCAGGCTCGCTGCTGATGGAGAACGGCTTTTTTCAGCCTATCATATGCGGAAGGACAGTTGGATTACCGTTGCACTGGATGGCAGTGTGGCGGATGACAAAATCAAAATGCTGCTCGATGTAAGCTATCAGGCAACAGCACCAAAGGTGCGCAAAAAGAGGGGCTGACAGCGTTTGAAAGGGAAAACGGCAGCTGCTGAATCGAAAAGAAAAGGGGACACAGACTCCTCGGTGGGTCCGGACACGAGAGAATCTTAACGATTTTTAGCGAAAACACGTCTTGACAACGGGCGGAAAACCGTGTATTCTTCGTTCAAAAGGGAGTAGCTTGCACAGCTTTGTGTATCCGTTGGCGTCAGTACGGGCCGTTTGGCTCCGCTGCGGATTGAAATGGCGAGACTTTTGTATCAATGTGAAGGCA
>ERZ1673743.3894-NODE-3894-length-10999-cov-4.591466_pt1 | contig 10999 bp, 9 predicted proteins | sample MGYA00580197_ERZ1673743 | MGnify/ENA primary metagenome ERZ1673743 (study PRJEB41218, sample SAMN15661795) | gut metagenome | host: Homo sapiens | place: Canada: London | collected 2015-08-20/2019-03-30 | study: EMG produced TPA metagenomics assembly of... | reverse complement strand
ACGCCGGTACTCAATGCTTCATCGAACTGACGCTTTCTGAGCGCGTCCCGGCGGCATCAGTCGTGGTGATACGGCTCGTTGCGCAATATCGTCTGCGCCCGGTAGAGCTGTTCGGCAAAGAAGAGTCTGATCAGTTCGTGCGGAAATGTCATCCGCGACAGGCTCACCTGCCCGTTCGCCCGGGCGTATACTTCGGGCGAGAAACCGTATGGGCCGCCGATAAGGAACACAAGGTTGCGCAGCCCCGAGTTGGCGGCGTTGTCGATGTATTCGGCCAGCTGCCTCGATGTAAACTCCTTGCCGCGCTCGTCAAGCAGTATCAGGCGGTCGTCAGACTTCAGACGTGCAAGAATCTCACGCCCCTCGGCCTCTTTCTGGGCCTGGGGCGTTGATTTTTTTGTGGCCTTGACATCGGGAATGACTACGGTTTCGAGCGGCATGTAGCGCGCGGCGCGTGCCAGATAGCCGTCGGCCGCGTCGCGCAGGTATGATGTGGTGGTTTTTCCCACCATCATGAAAGTTATCTTCATATTCCGGTTGCACACGAGTCTCGGTGCGAGTCATGTGGCGCGAGAGCGTCGCATTGTCGTGCGGCAGGCTACAAACCCGGCACAAATCTTTGAGAACTTGTGTTTTTTCTGTAATTTTGCACAAAGATAATATAATTAGCAAAACCAAGAAAGCATCTATATGAAATCACGTCAGGAACTGATTGACGATCTGCTGACGCTTGCTTTCGCCGAGGATTTCGGCGACGGCGACGCAACCACACTCTCTACAATCCCGGCCGACGAGCTCGGGCGCCAGAAACTCATCGTGAAGGAAGAGGGCATACTTGCCGGTGTTGAAATCGCACGCATGGTGTTCGAGAAGTTCGACCCCTCTCTGAAAATGACCGTGTATATCAACGACGGCGCCCATGTGAAACCGGGTGACGTGGCTTTTGTAGTCGACGGTCCTGTGCGCTCTCTGCTGCAGACCGAGCGTGTGATGCTCAACATCATGCAGCGCATGAGCGGCATCGCCACCGTCACGGCCAAATATCAGAGCCGTCTCGAAGGTCTCGCGACCAAGGTGCTCGATACGCGCAAGACTACCCCGGGCATGCGTCTGCTTGAGAAAGACGCTGTGAAGATCGGCGGGGGCGAGAACCACCGCATCGGGCTTTTCGACATGATTCTCATCAAGGATAACCATGTTGATTTCGCCGGCGGCATCCACAATGCCGTAGAGGCGGCCCGCAAATGGTGCGCCGAAAACGGCAAGGACCTCAAGATCGAGGTGGAGGTGCGCAACGAGGATGAAATCCGTCAGGCGCTTGCCGAGAATGTCGACCGCATCATGCTCGACAACTTCACCCCTGAACGCACACGCGGCGCCGTGGAGATCATACGCGCCGACGACAAGGCCAACAACCGCCACACCGAAATAGAATCGTCGGGAGGCATAACCCTCGACACCCTGCGCAGTTATGGCGAGACCGGTGTGGATTTCATTTCTGTCGGTGCCCTCACGCACTCTGTGAAAGGTCTCGACATGAGTTTCAAGGCATGCTGATGGAGGAGACCCGGAAAATCATCGCCGACTTCACGGTCGTCGAGAACCGCCGGCTTACCGACCGGTTCACATTACTGACTTTCAACGGGCCTGTACCCGAAGGTATCAGGCCGGGCCAGTTCGTGCAGGTGCGCGTCGACGATTCTGCGTCGACATTCCTGCGCCGTCCTATCTCGATCAACGACGCCAACGCGGCCACCGGCTCGTTGAGTCTGCTTGTGCGCCGTGCCGGTGACGGCTCGAACCGGTTGTGCGACCTACCTTTGGGCGCCAAAGTGAACATGATACTTCCGCTCGGCAACGGTTTCACCCTGCCTGAGAACCCCGCCAAAAGCTGTCTGCTTGTGGGCGGCGGAGTAGGTGTGGCACCGCTCTATATGCTGGGCAAGGAGATAAAGGCCCGCGGCGGCCGACCCACATTCCTGCTGGCGGCGCGTACACGCGAGGAACTTCTGCTTGTTGACCGTTTCGCCGCTGTCGGCGATGTGCTTACAATTACCGACGACGGCAGTGACGGCGAAAAAGGGTTCGCCCACAATCATTCGGCACTCGCAGGCGAACGCCGCTGGGATATGGTTTACTGCTGTGGCCCGGCACCCATGATGAAGGGCGTGGCCCGTGCCGCCCGTAACTCGGGCTCGGCGTGCGAGGTTTCGCTCGAGAACATGATGGCCTGCGGACTCGGCGCCTGTCTCTGCTGTGTCGAGAACACAGTCAAGGGTAACGTATGCGTCTGCACCGAAGGCCCTGTTTTCAATATAAACCAGCTGACCTGGGAATAACCGGCGGTATCCCGCTGTCATAAAAAGACCGATCAATGAATACTGACACAAATACGGGTGTGAGACTTGCAGTGGAAATCGGCGGCATGTCGATGCGCAATCCCGTAATGACCGCCTCGGGCACATTCGGCTACGGCACCGAGTTTACCGATTTCATGCCGATGTCGGCCCTGGGCGCGTATATAATCAAGGGCACCACGCTCGAACCGCGCCAGGGCAACCCCTATCCGCGCATGGCCGAGACACCTTCGGGCATGCTCAATGCCGTGGGGCTTCAGAACAAGGGTGTGGATTACCTCATAGAGCACATCTACCCCGAAATAAAGAATTACGACTCGAACCTTGTGGTGAATGTCAGCGGCTCAAAGCCTGAAGACTATGCCGAGGTCGCCCGCCGTCTTGCGCCGCTCGACGGTGTCAAGGCTATTGAAATAAATATCTCGTGCCCTAACGTGAAACAGGGGGGCATGGCGTTCGGCACAACATGCGCCGGAGCCGCAGCCGTGACAAAAGCCGTCCGCGAGGCGTGGCCGCGCACCATGATTGTGAAACTGTCGCCCAACGTGACCGACATAACCGAGATAGCCCGCGCTGCCGAGGCTGAGGGTGCCGATGCCGTCTCGCTCATCAATACCATGATGGGTATGGCCGTTGATGTCGAGCGCCGCAAGCCGTGCCTCTCCACCGTCACGGGTGGCCTGTCGGGGCCGGCGGTTCGTCCGGTTGCCGTGCGGATGGTATGGCAGACGGCCAAGGCTGTGAGGATTCCGGTAGTCGGACTGGGCGGCATCTGCAACGGGCGCGACGCCATTGAGTTCATGCTCGCCGGCGCACGTGCCGTGGAGGTAGGTACCGCGAATTTCCTCAATCCCGCCGTCTGTGCCGAAATCGTGGAGTGGATGGCCGAGTGGTGCCGCAGACACGGCGTTGCAGACATAAACGAGATTGTCGGCGAGATCTGACACGTCAACCGTTCCGCACAGAGATGGAGAATCAACGTAAACGCATAGCCGTACTGGGTTCGACAGGCTCCATAGGCCGTCAGACCCTTGACGTCATAGCCGAATATCCCGACCGGTTCGAGGCTGCCGTGCTCATAGCCGGCAGCAGGGTTGACCAGCTTGCCGAGCAGGCAATCAGGTTCAGACCCCGTATGGCCATAATCGCCGACGAGACGAAGTATCAGGCCCTTAAGGATGCTCTCTCGCCCCATGGCATCGCCGTGGGCGCCGGGCGCGAGGCTGTCATTGCCTCGATGACCGGCATCGACTTCGACACTGTGGTCACCGCTACGGTAGGGTACAGCGGGCTGGAACCGACGCTGGCGGCTATCTCGGCCGGCAGAGACATCGCACTGGCCAATAAGGAGACCCTTGTAGTGGCCGGCGATCTGGTGAACCGCCGCCTTGCCGCCTCGCGGTCGCGCGTGATACCGGTCGATTCGGAACATTCGGCCATCTACCAGTGTCTGATGGGCGAAGACCGAAAGTCTGTGCGCCGTCTGATCATCACCGCGTCGGGTGGTCCGTTCCGCAACACGCCGGCCTCGGAACTGGCCAACGTCACCGTGGCCGACGCGCTCCGTCACCCCAACTGGTCGATGGGTGCCAAAATCACCATAGATTCGGCATCGATGGTCAACAAGGCGTTCGAGATTATCGAGGCACGCTGGCTGTTCGGTGTCGAGCCCGGGCAGATTACCGCTCTGGTGCATCCGCAGTCGGTGGTTCATTCAATGGTCGAGTTCAACGACGGCGCCGTAAAGGCTCAGCTCGGCATGCCCGACATGCGTATGCCGATACGTCTGGCGCTCGGCGACGGCAACCGCCTCGCCACCCCCGAGTCGCCGCTTACATTCGACCGCCTGGCCACGCTCACGTTCGAGAAACCTGATACCGGGCGTTTTCCCGGCCTCACCCTGGGGCATTATGCCCTTGAGCGCGGCGGCAACACGGCATGTGTCATAAATGCCGCCAACGAGATTGCCGTGGCTGCGTTCCTTGCCGGGAATCTCCCGTTCGTGAAGATATATCCACTTATCCGCGAGACTGTTGAGCGTGCCGAATTTATCGCCGCTCCCGTTTTTGACGACTATGTGGAGTCAAACGCGCGGGCACGCCGCATTGCTGCGGATCTTGTGGCATGCGGTGTCTGACCCCGTTTTTATACATACAAATCAATAGCAACAGGAAAATTTGGAAACATTCTGGATAAAAGCCTTGCAGCTTGTGGCTGCCCTGTCACTGCTTGTGACCATCCATGAGCTCGGACACTATTTCTGGGCACGTCTTTTCAAGATACGTGTCGAGAAATTCTATCTGTTCTTCAACCCCTGGTTCTCGCTCGTGCAGTATGACCCCGCCAAGGGCACACTGCGCCTGGGCACCTGGTCGAAGAAGAAAAAAGATGCCGACGGCAACGACACCGACCGGGAGGAGGAGCATCAGCTGGCATCGTTCCGTGTGGGCCGCGACCGCAGCGGCGATGCGAAAATGTCGGGCTGGCGCAAGACCGTCTACGGCATAGGATGGCTGCCTCTGGGTGGCTACGTCAAGATCGCCGGCATGATCGACGAGTCGATGGACAAGGAGCAGATGGCTCTCCCTCCGAAAGCCGACGAGTTCCGCGTCAAACCGGCATGGCAACGCCTTTTCGTCATGACCGGCGGCGTTATAAACAACTTTATCCTCGCCATAATAATCTATGCCGGAATAGCCTGGTACTGGGGCGAGAAATATATCCCTATCCAGAACGCCACAGAAGGGTATGACTTTACCGAGCAGGCGCAGGAAATGGGTTTCCGCAACGGCGATATAATCATCGCCTCTGACGGCAAACCTCTCGACAGCAACGACATGATGGCGCTCTACCATATCCTCGACGGCAAGACCGTGACTGTGGTGCGCGGACAGGGGTATAAGGATACCGTGGTGATCGACCTGCCCCCGCAGGCCGTGACGAAAGTGTCTGAAAAAGGTTTCATGGCCCTGCGTGTGCCTGCATACGTGAAACGTGTCATGCCGGGCGAACCTGCCGCAGAGGCCGGTCTCGAAACCGATGACCGCATCATCGCCGTCAACGGCAAACCCACACCGGCTTTCACCGAACTGTCACCGGCTCTGCTTGAGAATGCCGGACGCCAGACCGACATTACACTTCTGCGCGGCGCCGACACCATCCATGTGACGGCGGTGCCCAACGGCGCGGGCAAGCTCGGGTTCGAGCTGAAGCCTCCCACGGAAATCTTCGAGATCTGCGTGAACAAGTATTCCCTGCTCCAGGCCATACCTGTGGGGGTGAAGAACGGCACCAGTTTCCTGGTGACATACGTAGGCTCGCTCAAGCACCTCTTCACCAAAGAGGGCGCGCAGAGTGTGGGCGGTTTCGGTGCCATCGGCAGTATGTTCCCCGAGCGCTGGAACTGGCGCACATTCTGGGAACTCACCGCTTTCCTTTCGATTATCCTCGCATTCATGAACATCATCCCCATCCCGGCGCTTGACGGCGGCCATGTGATGTTCCTGCTGTGGGAGATAATATCGGGCAAGGCGCCCTCAGACAAATTCCTCGAATACGCGCAGACGGCCGGCATGCTCTTCCTGATAGCATTGCTGATCTATGCCAATTTCAATGACCTTTACCGTTTTGTACTGAAATGACGAACCTGAAACTAAAACGAGGCAAAGAAGAATCGCTTGACCGTTTCCACCCCTGGGTCTTCTCGGGGGCGCTCGCAACCGAGGTGCCCGACAGCGTGGCCGAGGGTGATGTGGTAGGCGTTGTGGCGGCCGACGGCCGGTTTATCGGTGTCGGGCACTATCAGATCGGCTCTATTGCCGTGCGCATGCTCGACTTCGCCGACACCGTGATAGACGCCGCGTTCTTCAGCCGGCGTCTCACCGAGGCTTACCGCCTGCGCCGCACGTTGAATCTTCAGCGGCCCGACAACGACGCGTTCCGCCTGGTGCATGGCGAGGGTGATTTCCTCCCGGGCCTGGTGGTCGACATCTACGGCCCGACTGCCGTCGTGCAGGCCCATTCGCCGGGCATGCACTATGCCCGCGAGACAATCGCACAGGCTCTGGTCGGCATAGAGGGGCTTGGTGTCAGGAACGTTTATTACAAGTCCGAGACCACCCTGCCGTACAAGGCCCGTCTTGACCCGCGCAACGATTATATCATAGGTGGCGACGAGGTCTGCACGGCCACAGAGAACGGCCTGAAGTTCAACATCGACTGGCTGCGCGGACAGAAAACCGGATTCTTCGTAGACCAGCGCGACAACCGCTCTCTGCTTGAAAGGCTGTCGGCCGGACGCCGCGTGCTCAACATGTTCTGCTATACCGGCGGTTTTTCGGTATACGCCATGCGTGGCGGCGCGGATGTGGTTCATTCAGTCGACTCGTCGGAGAAAGCCGTGAAACTCACGCGCGAGAACATAGAGCTGAACTTCCCCGGCGACAGCCGTCACGAGACATACGCCGAGGATGCCTTCAAGTTCCTCGATGCCATGAAACCGGGCGACTACGACCTCATCGTGCTCGACCCGCCGGCTTTCGCCAAGCACCGGAGCGCCCTGCGCAACGCCCTGCGCGGTTATCAGAAACTCAATTTCAAGGCTATGGAGAAGATTGCCCCGGGTGGCATAATCTTCACCTTCTCATGCTCGCAGGCCGTGAGCCGCGAGCAGTTCCGCCTTGCGGTATTCTCGGCCGCCGCCCAGAGCCGACGCAAGGTGCGCATTCTGCATCAGCTCACTCAGCCGGCCGACCATCCGGTCGACATCTGCCACCCCGAAGGGGAATACCTCAAGGGGCTGGTGCTCTACATTGAATAACCCCCTCTCACGATATGAAACATCTGAAAACAGCGACCGCCGCACTTACGCTTGCCGCCGCATCATCAGCAATGATGGCTAACACTACCGACCCCAACAACCCCTCGGGCACCGTTGTCGACCGTTTTGCCGACATCGAGGTAATGCGTTACGCAGTGCCCGGTTTCGAGAACCTGACACTTGACCAGAAACGTCTGATCTACCACCTCAACGAGGCAGCCCTCGCCGGACGCGACATCCTCTGGGATCAGCATGGCCGCTACAACCTGGCGCTGCGCGATCTGCTTGAGAATGTCTACAAGAATTATACTGGCGACAAAAATGACCCGCAGTACCGCGCTTTCGAGCTGTATCTGAAACAAGTGGAGTTTGCCAACGGCCCGCACCACCATTATTCATCTGACAAGTTCATCCCCGGTTTCACACGCGAGTGGCTTGACGCACAGATAAAGGCCAACACTGCGGTCGACCGGAAACATGGCGCCGCTACCAAAGATTACGCCGACCTCATGCGTCTGATTTTCGACCCGGCTTTCATGCCGAAGATGACTAATCAGGCCGCCGGACAGGATCTGATTGCTACCTCAGCCGTGAACATGTATGAGCCGGGGCTGACACAGCCTGAAGTCGAGGCATATTATGCCGCGCTCAAGGATACCACCGACCTCACGCCTGTGAGCTACGGCCTCAACTCGCGTCTGGTGCGCAAGGCCGACGGTACAATCGGCGAAGAGGTGTACCGAATCGGCGGTCTGTATTCTCCCGCCATCGAGCGTATCGTTAAGAATCTGCGTGCCGCGCTCCCCTTTGCCGAAAACGACGCCCAGGCCGCATCGATCAAAAAGCTCATCGAGTATTACGAGACCGGCAACCTGCGCACGTTTGACGACTATTCGATTCTGTGGGTCGAGGATACCGATTCGCAGGTTGATTTCGTGAACGGATTCATAGAATCATATACCGACCCTCTGGGCATGACCGGCTCGTGGGAGGGTATGGTGAACTTCCGCAACCCCGAGGCATCGCACCGCACCGTCGTCATCTCAGACAACGCCCAGTGGTTCGAGGACCATTCGCCCGTCGATCCCCGTTTCCGTCGCGACAAGGTGAAGGGTGTGACCGCGAAGGTAATCAACGCCGCAATTCTTGCCGGTGACTCGTATCCCGCGTCGCCGATCGGCATAAACCTGCCCAACGCCAACTGGATCCGCGCTGCCCACGGGTCGAAGTCTGTGACCATCGAGAACCTTACCCAGGCTTACGATGATGCCGCTCACGGCAACGGTTTCAACGAGGAGTTCGTGCCTGACCAGGCCACACGCGACCTGATGGACAAGTATCTCTTCATCACCGACAACATGCACACCGACCTGCACGAGTGCCTCGGCCACGGTTCGGGCCGTCTGCTGCCGGGTGTCGACCCCGACGCCCTCAAAGCTCACGGTTCCACGCTTGAGGAGGCCCGCGCCGACCTGTTCGCGCTCTATTATCTGGCCGACCCGAAACTGCTTGAGCTCGGTCTGCTCGACAATCCTGACGCTTACAAGGCCGAATATTACAAGTACATGCTCAACGGCCTCATGACACAGCTCATGCGCATCACCCCGGGCGCCGATATCGAGGAGGCTCACATGCGCAACCGTCAGCTCATCGCTGCCTGGGCGCTCGAACATGGTAAAAAAGAGAATGTTGTAGAGCTTGTGAAACGCGACGGCAAGACATACGTGCAGATCAATGACTACCGTAAGCTCCGCGATCTGTTCGGTCAGCTCCTTGCCGAAATACAGCGCATCAAGTCAGAAGGCGACTATGCCGCCGGCGAACGCCTGGTCGAGCAGTATGCAGTCAAGGTTGACCCCGAACTGCACCGCGAGGTTCTCGACCGCTACTCGCGTCTTGACATTGCCCCCTACAAAGGGTTTGTGAATCCCGTCTACACAGCCGTGACGGCTCCCGACGGCACAATCACTGATGTCACGATAAGCTACGACGAGGAATACCTGCCCCAGATGTTCCGCTACTCTTCTGAGTACGCCACCCTCGCCAACTAATCCCCACACATATAATGTTACAGATACGGCAGGATGCCCATATTGGGCATCCTGCCGTATCTGTAACATTATAGTGGAGTCAGAAAATCGAGCTGGATATTTCGGTGGTGAAACGCTCAAGGGTCTCTATCCCCATCAGGGAGTTGCCGTGGAGGTCGAGCTCCGGCCCCCAGACGGCAATCGACAGCTGTTCGGGCAGATATGCCACGATACCGCCGCCGACACCGCTTTTACCCGGTAATCCCGCGCGGAAAGCGAAGTCGCCCGATTCGTCATAAAAGCCGCAGGTGAGCATCAGCGCTCCCAGGCGTTTGGCCTGGCTTGCCGTGAGGATGCGTTGCCCGTCGACGGGGTTTATGCCACGGTTGGCAAGGAACATGAATGCCCGTGCCAGGTCGACACAGTTCATGGAAATGGCGCACTGGTGGCAATATACGTCTATCAGTGCATCGACATCGTTATAGATGTTGCCGAAACTGCGCATGAAGTAGGCGAGCGCGCGGTTGCGGTCGGCGTGTTTCAACTCAGACTGTGCCACGCGCCGGTCATAGTAGATGTCGTCGTTTCCGCACAGGCTCCTCACGAAGTTCAGTATCGCCTCTTTCGGGCGGCTGTAAAGCTCCATCAGTCGGTCGGTCACCACAAGTGCGCCGGCATTGATGAACGGGTTGCGCGGGATGCCTTTCTCGTATTCGAGCTGCACGAGCGAGTTGAAGGGATTTCCCGAGGGTTCGCGTCCAACCGACTGCCATATCTCCTCGCCGATGTGGCTCATCACCATGGCGAACGTGAATACCTTGGATATACTCTGTATAGAAAAACATGTATGCGCGTCGCCTTTTGTCACGGTGGCACCGTCAATGGTTTCAAGCGCGATGCCGAACTGCCGTGGATCAACCTCGGCCAGTGCCGGTATATAGTCGGCCACTTTGCCGCGCCCCCGCAGAGGGAGCACTTCATGGTATATGTCGGCGATGACTTTTTTGTAATCTTGGGCTGTCATGTGCGATGTGACTGGTTAGCGTGTGGCAAATATAGTCAAACTTCCGCGTATTGTATGCGGCCCACACATAATTGTACAACATAAAATCGCGGTCAGGCGTAATGCCGGGCCGCGATTCATCATGATATTCCGTTATGATTGTTTAATGTCAAGTCAGTCGGTCTTGATAACAAGGAAGTTCGATTTCTCCCAGAACTGCCCGGGGTTGGTAATCTTGAGAGTCTTCATGCCGTTGGTTCCCTCGACAATCTGATAGGAAGATGCGGGCTGGTTGGTCATGACCTTTGCCTTGTGAGAGTAGAGGGGAATGGAAGTCAGCGTGGTCTTGTCGGCTTTGATGAAGGCCGCGGTCTCGACCTGACCGGGGAGCACTTTCGTCTTGCGCAGGAATCCCGACTCAATTACCTTCTTGGTCTTGAGCTCTTTGTTGGTGCCTACGATATAGTAGCATGTGTTGAGTTCGGCGTTGAGCGATGCGGCACGTTCCTGGGCGGCTGCGCGCTCGCTTGATACATTGGCCACCGTGGTGTTGAGCGAATCGACAGACGAATTCAGCTCGTCGATACGCACGTTGGCGGCGGCCAGTTCGTTGCGCAGTGATGTTATCGTACCCTCCTGGTCGGCAATCTGTGCTTTAAGGGTCTCGATGGTGCGTTGAAGCACCTTGTTGTTGGCTCCGGCGTCGTTGAGTTTCTTCTCAAGTTCGGCCAGACGTTCGCGGCGCTGCTGCAGATCCTGCTGGATGGCAAGAATGTCGTCGCGTATCTGC
>ERZ1673743.3892-NODE-3892-length-11001-cov-13.142609_pt1 | contig 11001 bp, 8 predicted proteins | sample MGYA00580197_ERZ1673743 | MGnify/ENA primary metagenome ERZ1673743 (study PRJEB41218, sample SAMN15661795) | gut metagenome | host: Homo sapiens | place: Canada: London | collected 2015-08-20/2019-03-30 | study: EMG produced TPA metagenomics assembly of... | reverse complement strand
GAATATGATCCTGAAAATAATGTGTGGAACGAGGTGAAAAACGGATGATGAAATTTTTAGTGAAACAGCAAAAAATCGAAGCACTGGAGCGAGAGGTTCTTGCCTCTGACCAGATCGCATTTGTTTCGGTGAAGTTCGTGTTTGATGGAGCTTGGAAAACGCTGCACAAGGTGGTGCAGTTCACGCAGTGCGAAGAAACATACAACGTGGTGCTTGGCACAGAGGGAACGACTTGCTTGCTGCCTGCCGAACTGCATCCCGGTGCGGTGAAGATGAGTTTGTTTGGCTACGATGCAGAAAGCGATACTACGGTTCGAGCAACCACTGTTCCTGTCACACTGCATATTCGACCGTCCGGCTTTGTGGAGGACGGTGCAACACCCATTCCGCCCACACCGGATCTATATACGCAGCTTTTGAAAAAACTTTCCGAGATGCAAACCGGAGCAAACGGAAAAGACGGCAGTTCTGCTTATGAGATTGCCATAGAAAACGGTTTTGTGGGAACAGCTGCAGAATGGCTGGAGAGTTTGAAAGGCAAGGATGGTATTGATGGCAAGGATGGATTACCCGGAAAAGATGGTGCAGACGGTTTGCCCGGGAAGGATGGCACAAATGGGAAAGACGGCTTACCGGGGAAAGATGGGCGTGACGGAAAGGATGGTGTTTCTCCGGATTTGACAAATTATCCAGATACCGATGCTGTAAAAGCACTGGTTCAGGACGCTGTTCAGCCACTTCTGGAAAAGGCACATACCCACGAAAATCAATCCGCATTGGATCAAATCACTGCCGCTAAAATCGCACAATGGGATGGTTTCGGCACACAAATCAACGGGCTTAGTACAAAGGTTACAGTCTATTCGGAAAAGACAGAACGCACTCTGGAGAGCCTGCAAAAGCAAATCGACAACCTGACAAGCGGCAGAAATTACACCGTTCTGTTTCAGTCCGAACAGAATGCCATTTCGACCTATGCACCGGACATCAGCATGATTCTGGACGGCAGCTATCAGACAATGGCGGATTTCCTGACTGCTTATCCGCAGTTTTGCAGTGCAGAAAATGATTTCATGTTGTCCTACTCGCAAACGTGTTTTAACTGGGATAAGTCGGTCTTGACCGTTTGTGCAAAGCCTCTGTCTCTGACGAAAAATGCGGAAATCGTGATGTCCTATCAGTCGGGTTCCAGCGAAGCCGGAAGGCTGTATCTGGTGCAGAAACCGCAGAAGATCGACATTCCTATTGGTGTGTATGTGAATACAGAGATCGATGCAAATCGTGCGGTTTCTCTGGATTTCCAATGGCTGCAGTCGGAAACCTTTATCACCACCATCACAGAATGCACCGGCATTTCTGACGGCGAATATTACCTTGCATGGGCAGGCAGAAGCAACAATTCCCACCCAAAAATCCGATTCCTGAAAGTACTGGAGGACTAAAAATATGATGAAAGATACTATTTGCGTGGCTGTCGGCTTGGTCGGCGGCTTTTTTACTGCCATTTTTGGCGGCTGGGACTCCGCTCTGGTGACACTGGTCGTCTTTATGGCAATCGACTTTTTCACCGGCATCATCACCGCCATGATGAAAAAATCGAAACACACGGAAAGCGGCGGACTTTCTTCCAAAGCCGGCTGGTTCGGTCTGGCGAAAAAGGTCTGCACTTTAATGCTGATCGTCGTTGCAGTTCGGATGGATATTCTGCTGAATACCAACTATATCCGGGATGCTGTTTGCATCAGCTTTTGCCTGAACGAACTGCTTTCCATCGTGGAAAATACAAGTTTAATGGGAATCCCGTATCCGCCTGCAATTCAAAAAGCAATTGATGTTCTGCAAACGAAAATCGGCAGAACCGAAGAAACGACCGACAAGGAGGAAAAGTAATATGGCGATTTTAAGACCCGATGCAACAACGACATTTGGCGGTGTCACCGTCAACGAATATTTACTCACCAAACACAATCCCAACCGCATTGATATGCCCTCTGTTTCCATGGCAGGGAAAATCATCGGTGTGACCGTCCACAATACCGATTGGATCACCGTAGCAAGCGGCACGACCCCTGCGGAACAGTACACGAGAGCAACGGTCAATAACAACATGAAGGATGTGCGAGTTCATTACTATGTGGATAACGTGTGTGCATGGCAGAATCTGCCTCACAGCCTGAGTGGCTGGCACGCTGCTGACGGTTCTGGGAACGGCAACAGAAGAACCATTGCCATCGAGTGCATTATGTCCTCTGCGTATAATTCTACAGATAAGAAGTCGGAGGACAACTGTGCGAAACTTGCCGCAGCACTTCTGAAACAATATGGATTGGACATCAATCATCTCTACACGCATACCCACTGGCTGAATGTTCGTGACGGACGAAACGGAACGATTGACCAGCTGAATACCATGTACAATCGGTACAAGATGTGTCCGGCGTACATTTTACCTCATTGGACGGAGTTCAAGAAAAAGGTACAGTCTTATTTGAATGCTGGAACTCCCACTATTTCTGCACCTTCTACAAAGCAGCTTTACCGAGTGAGAAAGTCTTGGGCAGATACGAAGTCGCAGCTGGGGGCATATTCTTCCTTAGAAAATGCAAAAAAAGCCTGCAAGGTCGGATATTCTGTATTTGATGCCAACGGAAATGCGGTCTACACCAATGGCGGCAAGTTCACCAAGGGGCAGAAGATTGCCATTCGTGCCAACACGCCTCTGTTCGCCAGTGCAGAAACTACATCTGTAACCAGAAGAATCAGCGGCACTTACTATCTGTATGACGGCATTGCCTGCAAGAACGGTCGTTATCGGATCACCACAAAGCCGGAGTTCTGCGGAAAGACACCGGTGGGACAGTATGTGACCGGTTATGTTTCTTGGGATAATTTCGGGGTGATTGGATGAATGCAGAACAAAAAGACCAGATCCGACAACTGCACAGCAGCGGTCTGGGCTACAAGAAAATCGCAGTCCAATTAGGGCTGTCTGTTAACACTGTGGCTTCTTTCTGCAAACGGCAGAGGGGAAGCGAATCCTGCCCACACTATCCGCAGTGTGGGCGTTCTGTTGTGCAGACACCACACCGAAAACCGAAACGATTCTGTTCCACACAATGCCACAACACTTGGTGGAATCACCATGCTGTATCGAAGAACGGCAAATTACAGCAGCTCTGCCCTATCTGCAAAGAGCCGTTTTTCGCCTATCCCAGTTCGCACCGAAAATATTGTTCCCGTCTTTGCTATGGGAAGCACAGAAAGGAAATGGCACATGGAAAAAGAACATTACCATAAGATCATTACGTATCAAACCACAGTTTCGATTTTGAAAAGCTGGATGCGTGCTGGATTGGTCACGCCGGAGGAATTCCAAAAAATCAACACCATAATTGCCGAACGTTCCGGCATATCTTTGTGCAGTATATTCCTTGACTCCTGCCCGATCGTACGGTAATATGTCATCGGAAAGGGGGAGATTATCACGGCACGAGTGATACAAAAAGTTGCATTTCCACAGAAAAAGCCATTCCTGTTGAAACGGACGGCAGCCTATGCCAGAGTGTCCAGCGGAAAGGATGCCATGCTCCATTCTCTGTCGGCACAGGTCAGCTATTACAATCAGCTGATTCAAAGCAATCCGGAGTGGCTGTTCTGCGGTGTTTATGCAGATGAGGCATTGACAGGAACAAAGGAAAATCGGGTGGAATTTCAAAAGCTGCTGAATCGGTGCCGGCGGGGAGAAATCGACTTGATTCTGACAAAGTCCATTTCCCGTTTTGCACGAAACACAGTTACCTTGCTGGAAACCGTACGAGAACTGAAAACACTGGGCGTTGATGTCTATTTCGAGGAACAGCGGATTCATTCCATGAGTTCAGACGGCGAGCTGATGCTTTCCATTCTGGCATCCTATGCACAGGAGGAAAGCTATTCTGCCAGCGAGAACAAAAAGTGGCAGATGCGAAAGGACTTTGAACAGGGAAAAGTCGGGAGTATGCGAATGCTGGGATATCGGCGAACCAAGTCCGGAAAACTGGAAATCGTACCGGAGGAGGCAGAAATCGTCAGAATGATTTTTCTATATTATCTGTCTGGTATGGGCAAGCTGGCAATTGCCAAGAAACTGAATGAACAGCAGATATGCACGGTGCGTGGCTGTGCATGGACGACAGAGGACGTAAGGCGAACACTCCGCAATGAAAAGTACACCGGAAACCTGTTGCTGCAAAAAAGTTTTCGGGAAAATCACATTACCAAGAAAAAGGTGGCTAACATCGGACAGCTTCCGCAGTATTTTGTTGCCGGTTCGCATGAAGCCATCATTTCGCAGGAACAGTTTGATGCAGTGCGGAAACAAATGGCGGAACGGCAGAAAAAATATGCCGGTTCCTGTACCACAAACCGATATCCATTTACGCAGAAAATACGATGTGCCTGCTGCGGCAAGTATTACCGCAGAAAAACGACTGTGACCGGTGTGGTCTGGATTTGTTCCACTTACAACACCAAAGGGAAAAAATACTGTCCAACAGCAAAACAGATTCCGGAAAATACGCTGCTCTCTGCCTGCTGTGATGTTTTGGAAATATCGGAATTTGATGCGGAGCAATTTGCGGAACGAATCGAACAGATTCAGATTCCTGCACCCAATGAACTGCAATTCTGCTTTTCAGACGGAACGGAACAAACCGTATCTTGGAAAGACCGTTCCCGTTCGGAAAGCTGGACAACGGAAATGCGAGAGAAAGCGAGGCAGAAAAAATGGCGACAGTCCTAAAAATACCGGCAAAGTTTCATCCCATAACGCATTTGCCGGAAACCAAGGTTCAGAAACGCAGAGTGGCAGCCTATGCCAGAGTTTCCACGGATTCCGAGGAGCAGCAGACCTCCTACGCTGCACAGGTAGATCGTTACACCAAGTACATTCAGGAACGGGCAGACTGGGAGTTTGTTGCAGTCTATACAGACGAGGGCATTTCTGCCCTGAATACCAAACATCGGGATGGCTTTAATCGCATGGTGGCAGATGCTCTGGACGGCAAAATCGATTTGATTGTCACCAAGTCAGTCAGCCGGTTTGCACGAAACACCGTAGATTCTTTGACGACTGTACGAAAGCTGAAAGAAAAAGGCGTGGAGGTGTTTTTTGAGAAAGAAAACATCTACACGCTGGATTCCAAGGGCGAGCTGCTGATCACCATCATGTCCAGTCTGGCACAGGAGGAGAGCCGTTCTATTTCGGAGAATGTAACTTGGGGACAGCGAAAGCGAATGGCGGACGGCAAGGTCAGCTTGCCGTACAAGCATTTTCTGGGTTATCGAAAAGGAGCAGATGGCTTGCCGGAAATTGTGCCGGAGGAGGCGGAAATTGTTCGGAACATCTATCGTTGGTTTATGGAGGGAAAAACGCCGACTGGCATTGCGAGAACATTGACAGAACAGGGCGTTCCGACACCTGCCGGAAAGGAGCAATGGTGTTCCAGCACAGTGAAAAGCATTCTGACCAATGAAAAATACAAGGGCTCTGCTCTATTGCAAAAGAGATTTACGGTGGATTTTCTCACCAAAAAATCTAAGGTGAATGAGGGTGAAGTACCCCAATACTACATTGAGGAAAGTCACCCTGCCATCATAGTGCCGGAGGAATTTGAACTGGTGCAGGCAGAATTGCTGCGGAGGCAAAATCTACGGCGGCAGTACAATGGAAAGAGCGTATTTGCTGCCCGGCTTGTCTGCGGCGACTGCGGAAATTTCTTCGGGGCAAAGGTCTGGCATTCCAACAGCAAGTATCGGCAGGTGATCTGGCAGTGCAATTACAAATTCCAAGGGGTGTGCAAATGCCAGACACCCCATTTGCAGGAGAGCGTCATACAGCAGCGGTTTCAGGCAGCCGTTCAGGAATTGCTGCAAAAGCGAAAAGCAGTTCTGGAAAACTGTCAGGTGATGCTGGAACTGCTTACGGACTGTACAGATTTAGAGCGTCAATTGCAGGAACTGGAAACGCAGAAAATGCGGATTTCGGAACAGGTGCAGGGATATGTTCGGGAGAATAGTGAAATCGTGCAGGATCAGGAAAAGTATGAGGAACGGTATCAGGCACTGGTGGGACAATACGAACCGCTGCAGAAACAAGAAACCGCTCTGCAGGAACGGCGAGCAGAGCGATTGGCAAGACGGGAACAGATTCAGGGCTTTCAAAGAGTATTGAACGGACAAAATGGGATGCTGCCAGAATTTGATACACAATTGTGGCTGGCTGCTGTAGAAAAAGCAGTGGTGCATCGAGATGGAAAAATCGTGTTTGTTTTGAAAGATGGGACGGAGTTGGTGCAGAAAATTTGAGGGGAGTGGGGTGCAGAATGCACTCCCTTTGCTTTTCAGGTGTGCATTGTATCATTTGTGACGTGCGTTTCCAGGAACAGTTATCTGAAAGATAACTGCGAGCAGGAAAAGCACGTAGTTTCGGTACTTTATCGAGGCTGCGTGCTTTTTTATTGGTGTTTTTTCGTTGTATGAAATGGTTCATTTTTCAAAAAAATTGAATTTGACCCCAATTTGACCCCAAAACATCAAAAAAAGAATACGGCAAAGAAAATATTCTCTTTTTTATTGAGTTTTCAATTTAAATGTGGTATAATGTAGATAATAAAATTATATTTTTCACGGAAGGAAAAATCATATGTCACAGCCTTATAGCATGCCGATATCAGATTTACTTTGTAAATACTATAATCAGTTAAAGCGAAATAAAGATGGTACAATTGTTTATGATAAACAATTTAAAGAAGTGACAGAAAACCTTTTGAATCTTGAATGCTTAGATTCTTCGTTATACAGCACTTATGATGCATTCTTTCATGCAGTAACAAATGGTTCTGTTTTGTATGACAAACAGCAAAAAGCATCTGAAAACGCAGATATGATAAAACCAGTTGAGCCAGAAGATATTTTAAGTATGGTAAGAAATGTGAACGAAAGATTGTACAACACATCTACTTCTGACAGAATGACATATCGAATTCCAGAAGGCAGTAAATCTAAATACAAATATGTGAATGATGTGCTTACAGATGAAATCTGGAAATATTGGAGGCCAGGAGAACAGATATTCATTTCGGCTGGTACAGGAAGAGGAAAAAATACGTTTATCAAAAAAGAGCTGTTAAAAAGTTACGGCAGTCAAAAAGTTGTTATCTTTGAAAACAGACAATCCCTGATGCAGCAACAAATTATTGATGTAATTTCTGAAATTGATCCGGAGATTTTGAAATATCAGGATCTTTCAGAAGAGAATATGGTAATATTCGGTTCTTATAGAAACATCATGATGATCTCTTACCAATGTGCCGCTTTGAAGTGCCTTTATCCAGATACAGATTTTTGGAATTTTTATTCGCAGGCAAGGTATCTTATATTTGATGAAGCACATTACATATTGGATGATGCTCCATACAATAAGGGAATCAGCTTTTTTGTACAAACATTTTTGAAAAATCAATTTCCTGCTGCAACCAAGATATTTATGTCTGGTACAATGGAAGAAGTTTATGAATACATTCAGTTGTTAAATGTATTTCCAGAAAAACCGATAGATATAATCGAAGAAAAGGAATTTCTGAATGAAAATAGTAATGGTAATTCTAATACATTAACAAGAGATTTACAGCATCGTCAAAGCCCATATTCCATACTTTCACTGCCGACAGATTACTCGTATATTGAACCATATCAATACAAGAAAACAGAGGATATCTGTACAGAAATTTCCAAGTCGCCATCATATGAAAAGTGGTTGATTTTTGTAAAATCCATTGAAGATGGTGCAAAGTTAAAAGGAAAATTAGATGTAGTTTGTAATGGTTCTGTATGCTTTTTAAGTTCTGAAAACAAGAAAAAAGATGAAAATGCAGAGATTTACAATCGACTCATACGGGAATGCAAATTTGATTGTCGGGTACTGATTGCAACAACTGTTATCTACAATGGAATCAATATAAAAGATGACGCTGTAAAACATATTGTCCTTCCATTTACTTCGATGTCTGTAACAAAACAATTATTGGGCAGAAAGAGAATGACTGAAAATGAAACAGTCAAGACCTATTTTCCTGACATTACTTATGATGATGCAAAAAGGCGATACCGTGACTGTATAAGAGATTGCATGGATCTTATCAGTCTCAATCAGAATTTACAATATTGTGCTTTATGCCAACTGAATGGGCTTGCCAATACTGCACCGTCAAAATACTATTATTTAGTGCCCAAGCAAGTAGCCATCCAAAATACTTTTTCGACAATGATGATGGCAATTCCAAATAGTCCTGCGATTTACAAACTGTATTATGATACCTGCTTTTACATTTTTGTACTTCAGAGGTTGAAAACAGGACAGTCTGATTTTGTAAAAATCCTTCTTACACACCTCGATATTGCAGAAAAATATGATGATGTAACTGATATTACTTTAGAAATATCAGATGAAAAAATGCAGGGAAATCAGGCAGCGTTTGCTGCGTATCTTGAAAGCCTCTTGGGGAATGATATTATTTCACCAGACGAAAATGGTTCTTTTGATAAATTTCTTGAACTAAAACAAAAAATTAATGAGACATATAAAATTTTTCATCATGGAAAAGCACTCGATACGCAATGGAAAAATAAAGAGAGATTCTTTTCAGGAGAAAAAATACAGATGTTTTTTTCAGAGCTTGATCTCCCATATGAAATTGAAAGCACAAGTTCTAAAGGGAGCAGAATCACCAAAGTAACTAGAAAACAGTTGCAATGAAAAAATAGAACGATGCAAATTCAGACTATGGGGAAAATTTGTAAAATTGATTTTTACAAGCTGAAAAAGGCTATATTACGCTGTTTTTTTGAAAATGAAAATTATCTTGTCAATGGAAAATTAAAGATGTAAAAAAGAAAGGAGAGCATGAAAGCTCTCCTTTTTATGGTTATATGGTAATCATTACAATAAACTCATTCTGCTGCAAAACGATCTCGTTCACAGGTGCCGGCGTGGGTGGGTACATTGTGGCTAATTTCTGAGAAATGGCGGTTTGCAAACATTGGATGCCATATTGCAGGTCGCTTGCTTCAATACTCATATCATCAAAATCAATCGGATTCAGTAGAAAGCCATTCAGCATCGGTGTTACTACAATTGCATAGGACTGTGTTTGCGACATAATGGGCAAAGTGAAGAACTCCTCCATCACCTTCATTTCTTCCTGCTTCTGGCTATCCAGAACGTGGGTATAAGTATCCAATGTAAACGAAACAGAGTAATGTCCAAGCAGGATCGAAGTTGTTTTTGCATCCATCCCCTGCTCCATCGCTCTGGTTGCAAAAGTATGTCTGAGGGCGTGAAAGGTATAATGCCCAAGACCAGAGGATTTCAAAATTTCGTCATAGAAATCTTTGAATGTTCTGGGTTCCAAGTATCCGCCCAATGGGTTTGTCACCAGAAAACCAGAATCCTGATAAGCTGTACCAGCTGCCATGGCATCGTTCTGCTGAACCATTTTCCATTGCTGCAACTCACTTGCAATATTGGGAATCAATGGAATCGAGCGAATGGAGTTTTTTGTTTTTGGCTCCTGAATCACAATTTCTGTCGAATTACCAACACCATTGTAATCTACTTTCGGCAGACGATTTAGCGTACGGCGAATAGACAGCATTCTCTTACCGAAATCAACGTCTTCCCAACGAAGACCAAGCAGTTCCCCCAGACGAATCCCTGTTGCAAGTGTCAGACGAATGCAAACACCGTACCGGTATTTGTAGCTGGTATAGATAAGCTTTTGCTGCTCTTCACGAGTGAGAATCTCAACCTGTGGCTTTTCATTGCGTGGCAGACTAACCGCATCGCAGGGGTTAAAATCGATGTAATGCTCCAGCACCGCCTGATTCATCGCTTTGTGCAAACATCGATGAAGGTTCAGGATGGTTTTTGGAGAAAGTCCCTGCGTATTCTGCTTATAGTTGTAGAAGTCCTGCAACAGCTTTGTGGTAAGATCTTTCAGCTTGAGCGTGGGAAATGCTGGTGCAAGGTGATTTTCAATGTATCCTCGATAGCTGACATAAGTAGATTGCTTGACTTTGTTTTTCATGTAGGTTTCCAACCAAAGCCGCAACCAATCAAGAAAAGTGGTTGACGTGGGGTCAACGTGTTTCTGAAAGTGAATCTTGTACTCTTCTTCGTGCAGCTTTTGAATCGCCTCTGCTTTGGTTTTAGCATAGTAGGAGATGCGTTTCGGCTTCCCTGTTTCAAAATCGTAGCCTGCTGTGACACGGATCTCAAATCTGCCATCTGATCGTTCCCGTATGCTGCCTTCATTGTGGTTTCTTTTTTTGCGTTCCATATCGGATCCCTCCTGTATTTATTTTATAATGTTGTTGCATATCCGATTAAAATGGATTATTTTGTCTGAGTCGATAGTAGGAGGATTGAGAGATATCAAGTCCCTGCAATGATTGTAAAACTGAAATTTCTTTTATATCGCCCTGCCTGATAATAGAATCTCAGTTGTACAGTTTTGCAATTGTCAGATGACCAAATCTGACATTTATCCACAATGATATTATCCCTACTAACACCCTAACTTTTTGACACAGGTTTTGATAAAAAAATGGCTGTCCTAGAAAGTGTACTTTCTGAGACAGCCAAAACATTTAAAAGATTACTGGATTGCTTTCTTGACACTGGATTGTACAAATCGTATCATGAAGAAAAGTCGTATCGTACAGCATCTCTTCAATCTCATCGGCAGAGTAACCATAGTCCAACAGCAAGAGAACATCCTCTTCCGATACGCCATAGCATCCGCACATTTCCAACAACAATTCTTCCTGTTGCGTGTAATCATCTTCCCAATCATAATCAGAATACTGCCACACAACATTCCTGAAATCGTTCTGCATCATAAATATTGAGAGCTTGTGTTCATAGGCGTTTTAAGAGTGTAGCAGCATGAGAAATCATAATCA
>ERZ1673743.3891-NODE-3891-length-11004-cov-9.701891_pt1 | contig 11004 bp, 10 predicted proteins | sample MGYA00580197_ERZ1673743 | MGnify/ENA primary metagenome ERZ1673743 (study PRJEB41218, sample SAMN15661795) | gut metagenome | host: Homo sapiens | place: Canada: London | collected 2015-08-20/2019-03-30 | study: EMG produced TPA metagenomics assembly of... | reverse complement strand
CCGTCCATGATGGTGACGGAGTAGCCCATGTCCTTCAGGTACTCTTCCAGATCGGTGCGGTACAGAGTCATGAAGTTATCAGCGAACTGATAGATGCAGACACCGATGTTGGCAGAGCCGGCAGCAGAAGCAGCGGTGCTGGAAGCAGCAGCGGAAGAAGCAGTGGAAGCAGCAGTAGAGCTGGAGGAACCGCCACATGCGGTCATGGCAGCGGTTGCGCCCACGACAGCAGAAGCCTTCAGGAAGTCACGACGAGAAATCATTTTCATAATTGTGTTCTCCTTCATTCGTATCATAGCAATTTCACAGGCGCATTTATTGCACGCACCTGGATTTCCTGTTTGTATTATAACCGCCTGCGAAGAGGTCTGCAAGAGAACAAGTCCACAAGAATCTGAGATTTCTTTTGTGCTGTTTCAACAAAAGGAATTTTCAAAGGACAAAATAATTTCCGTAACAAGCACAATTTTTCATAAACGTGCAACTTCTGGATAAATCGGTCGGAGCAGGGTCGGATTTCTTTCAAAAAGATTACAAAATGTTGCATGACACGGTTCGACCCTTCCGGACAGAAACCGTGCAGCTCCCGGAAATTACCGGGAGAACTGAAAAAACTTTTCAACTGTGGGGTCTTTCCGGCAAACCGCTGCCGGGCAGCGCGCCCCGCAGTTTTTTTTGCGCTCCGGACGGAATTACTGCAAACGGATTTCTGGAAGAAAAAACAGCTTTTTCTGAAAGATGCGATAGAACGGAGTTTTTTAAGACTCAAAATTATACGATTTGAAAAAATCGTGTTTAAAAATACGAAATGGCCCTGAAAAAGCACACACTGTTGCGGCAGCACGAGGCGTGGTAAGCTGTTGCCATAGCCCGGAGCCGCCGGGCAGAAAGGAGGAACCAACACGAACCATGGGGCAGAGGAAAACGTCCAGGGGGCTGGACAGCCTGAGCCGGGCCACCGACATCCTGAGCACGCTTCTGGCACAGCAGGTGCGGGAACTGAATGCCCGGCAGCGGGAGAACCGCCGCAGCGGGGCAGAGGACCCCGGGACGATGAAGGGCCTGAAGGAGGCCACGGCGGTGCTGAAGGATCTGGCTGCGGTGGCGCGGTCGCTGAACGACCAGGGCGTGCAGGCGGAAGGAACGGAGAGCGGTGTGGTGCTGCTGCCGCGGGTGGAGGAGGAAGAACCATGAACACAGAGGAACACCGGACCCCGGTGGTGTGGCGGCCCCAGCCCCGGCAGGCCGAGTTCATGCGAAGGCCGGAGCCGGAAGCACTGTACGGCGGCGCGGCCGGCGGCGGAAAAAGCGATGCATTGGTCATCGAGGCACTGCGTCAGGTGGATATTCCGCATTACAGAGCGTTGATCCTGCGCAAAACATACCCGCAGTTGTCGGATCTGGTGGACAAAAGCCAGATGTACTACCGCCGGGCCTTTCCGCAGGCGCAGTACAACGCCACGGCCCATGTGTGGAACTTCCCCAGCGGGGCCAAGATCTACTTTGGCTCCATGCAGTATACCAAGGACCGCACCAATTACCAGGGCAAGGCCTACGACTTCATCGGCTTTGATGAGCTGACCCATTTTGAATGGGAAGAGTACAGCTACATGATGAGCCGCAACCGCCCCACCGGGCCGGGCACCCGGGTGTACATGCGGGCCACCACCAACCCCGGCGGCATCGGCCACGGGTGGGTGAAGGCGCGGTTCATCACCCCGGCCCCACCCGGCACGCCCATCGTGGAGGAATACACGGTGCGGCGGCCGGACGGCACCGAACAGAAGCTGCAGCGGGCAAGGGTGTTCATCCCTTCCAGCATTTTCGACAACCCGGCTCTGCTGCAGAACGATCCCGGTTATCTGGCCAGCCTGGCTGCCATGCCGGAAGCGGAAAAGCAGGCGCTGCTCTATGGCAGCTGGGACAGCTTTTCCGGCCAGGTGTTCACCGAGTGGCGCAACGACCCGGCCCACTATCAGGATCAGCGCTGGACCCACGTCATTGCCCCGTTTACCATCCCGAAGCACTGGCAGATCTACCGGGGGTTCGATTTCGGGTTTTCCAAGCCGTTCTCGGTGGGGTGGTATGCGGCCGATGAAGAGGGGCGGCTCTACCGCATCAAGGAGCTGTACGGCTGCACCGGCCGCCCCAACGAGGGCCTGCGCATTGACCCGGTGGAACAGGCCCAGCGCATCCGGGAGGCGGAGCAGAACGACCCCGTGCTGCGGGGGCGGGTGATCCATGGCGTTGCCGACCCGGCCATCTTTGATGAGAGCCGGGGCGAGAGCATCGCGGCCATGATGGAGCGGAGCCCCAACTTCTTGCACTGGAAGCCCGGCGACCACACCCGCCTTGCGGGAAAGATGCAGTTCCACTACCGGCTCAACTTTGACGCCGACGGCCGCCCGATGCTGCAGGTGTTCAATACCTGCAAACACTTCATCCGCACGCTGCCGAACCTCGTGTACGACGAGAGCAACGTGGAGGATATCGACACCCGGCAGGAGGACCACATTTATGATGAGTGCCGGTATGTGCTGATGGAGAACCCTATCAGCCCGCCGGCCCGGCGCACGGCCCTGCCGCCGCCGGATGACCCGCTGGATCTGCACCGGCAAGCAAGATTTTACAGGATCTGAAGGAGAAGAACGATGGACGATTATCAGAACGAAGCGATGCCGGTGGGTGCGGCGGAGGTGGCAGCGGCCACACAGACCCTGCAGCGTTACAAGGCCGGCAAGGCGGCACTGGACAGGCGCCTGGTGGACAACGAACTGTGGTTCCGCATGGGACACTGGAAGAACTACCAGAACCCCATGATGCCCGGCAAGGCGCAGCCCAGCAGTGGATGGCTGTTCAACAGCATCGCCAACAAGCACGCCGATGCCATGGACAACTACCCGGAACCCAATGTGCTGCCCCGTGCAGCGGACGATGAGGCAACCGCGCGGGCTCTTTCCAGCGTGCTGCCGGTGGTGCTGGAACAGGCAGATTACGAGCAGGTGTACAGCGACTGCTGGTGGCGCAAGCTCAAGCAGGGCACCGGGGTCACCGGTGTGTTCTGGGACCCGGCAGCCCGGGGCGGCGTGGGGGATATTGCGGTGCGGGCCATGAACTTGCTGATGCTCTACTGGGAGCCGGGCGTAGCGGACATCCAGGACTCACCGGATTTTTTCAGCCTGAGCCTGGAGGACACCGCACAGCTCACGGCCCGCTACCCACAGCTGGCAGGCCACACCGCCGGGGTGCTGGATGTGCCCCGCTACATCCACGAGGACGGCGCGGACACCGCTTCCCGCAGTGTGGTGGTGGACTGGTACTATAAGCGCCCGGACGAAAGCGGCCGCATGGTGCTGCACTACTGCAAGTTCTGCAACGGGGTGGTGCTGTACGCCAGCCAGAACGACCCGGCACTGGTACAGCGGGGCCTGTACGACCACGGGCAGTACCCCTTCGTATTCGATCCGCTGTTCATGGAAGAGGACAGCCCGGCGGGTTTTGGCTACATCGACGTGATGAAGGATTGCCAGACCGCCATCGACCAGATGAACCATGCCATGGACGAGAACGTGCTGCTGTCGGCCCGGCAGCGCTATGTGCTCAGCGACACCGCCGGGGTCAACGAAGAAGAGCTGGCCGACCTGAGCCGGGACATCGTGCATGTGGTGGGCCGTCTGAACGACGACAGCTTCCGCCCGCTGCAGACGGCCGGTCTGCAGGGCAGCAGTCTGAGCTACCGTCAGAGCCGCATCGAGGAACTGAAGGAGATCAGCGGCAACCGCGACATGACCCAGGGCGGCACCACCGGCGGTGTGACGGCAGCCAGTGCCATTGCGGCCCTGCAGGAAGCCGGAAGCAAACTGAGCCGTGATATGCTCAAGAGCGCCTACCGGGCCTTCTCCCGCCAGTGCTACCTGATGATCGAGCTGATGCGGCAGTTCTATGATGAACAGCGCATCTTCCGCATCGTGGGGCCCAGCGGTGAGAACCAGTTTTTGCCCTTCTCGGCGGCAGCCCTGCGCCCGCAGCCGGTGCGCGAGGTGGGCGGCGTGGAGCTGGGCAGCCGGGAGCCCATTTTTGACATCGTGGTCAGCGCGGCCAAGAAGAGCACCTTCAGCCGCCTGAGCCAGAACGAGACGGCAAAGGAGTGCTATCAGCTGGGCTTTTTCGACCCCGCCAATGCCGACGCGGCCTTGGCGGCGCTGGAAATGATGGACTTTGAGGGCATCGAGAAAGTGCGCCAGCGGGTGCGGCAGAACGGCACACTGGCCCAGAAGCTGGTGCAGCTGCAGCAGGCGGTCCCGCCGCAGACCGGCACCGGTGGTGCGGTGCTGCCCGGCAGTCTGCCGGTGGCCGCTGCGGCCCGCGCCATGAACGTGAAACTGTAAGGAGGTGAAACAAGAATGATGAAAGTATGTTACAGCGAGCTGGATGGCCCCGAGGGCCTGAGCTGCCGACTGGAGGCTGCCGGACATGCAGGCTTTGCCCCTGCCGGGCAGGACATCGTGTGCGCCGGGGCAAGCACCCTGATGCAGGCACTGGTGTACCTGCTGGCCGGGGAAGAAAATGCCCATGCCGACGCCTGGGAGGAACCGGACGGGCCGCGTCTGGCCGTGCAGGCCGACGCACCCTGTGCCGCATGGGTGCAGGGTGCCTTTGAGCTGGCCAAGGCGGGGTTCACCCTGCTGGCCGAGCGCTACCCGGACAATATCCGCTTTGCGGATGTGAGCCGCCGGGGCGAACAGAGCATGATGGACCTGCAGATGTTTGCAGAAGAGGCAGCGCCTGCGGCCCCGGCCCTGAGCCCGGCACAGGCCCGGCAGGCCGTTGCCTCCGGGACGATGGAACCGGGGGTGAAAACTGCGCAGCCGGTGCCGGAAGCAAAACCGGATCCGGAGCCGACCGAACCGGAGACGCCCCAGCCGGAGCTGCCCCGCCCGGCGGTGCCGCCCCTGCCGCTGCAGGCCCGAAACGCGGTGCGGGAGCTGCATGCCCGCTGGGCGGCTGAGGAAGCCGACCTGCGCCGCAGCCAGCCGGAGTTCCGCCTGCAGGAGGAGCTGAAGAACCCGGAGATGCGCCGCCTGATGCAGCTGCCCGGCATGCGGATGCGGGACGCCTACCGTCTGGCCCACTACGACGAGAGCCTGCACCGTGCGGCACAGGCCGTGGAGCAGGGCGTGGTGCAGCGCATCCAGCAGCGGGCCGCCCGCCCCGCAGAAAACGGCATCCGCCCCGGTGGTGCGGCCACGGTGCACCCGGATGTGGCCAGCATGACCCGCGCCCAGCGCGAAGCTTTGGAGCGCCGTGTGCTGCGCGGTGCTCAGATCGAACTGTAAACCCGACAAGAGAAAGGAAAAACGTATGATGAACTTCAACATCCAGCTGTTTGCCGACAACCTGCAGAACACCACGGCCACCATGTCCAAGGAGATGAAGACCTTCTATGAGAAGCGTCTCATCGACCAGGCAGAGCCGCGTCTGGTGCATGACCAGTTCGCGGATTACTACCCGGTGCCCCAGAACGGCGGCAAGACCATCGAGTTCCGCAAGTACGACAGCCTGCCCAAGGCCACCACGCCCCTGACCGAGGGCGTGACCCCCAACGGTCAGGCCCTGAACGTGACCACCATCACCAGCGACCTGCACCAGTACGGCGGCTGGACCCCGCTGACCGACGTGCTGCAGATGACCGCCATTGACAACAACGTGGTGCAGGCCACCCGTGTGCTGGCCAGCCAGGCGGGCCGCACCATGGACAGCATCACCCGCGATGTGCTGGCCGGCGGCACCAATGTGATCTATGCACCCAAGCAGGCCGCCGACGGCACCGAGACCGCCGTGACCAGCCGCAAGACGCTGGACAAGAGCTGTACCCTGACCCCCAAGCTGTTCTTCCAGGCAGCGGCCCAGCTGGGTGCCATGAACGCCGACCCCATCGGCGACAGCTATATTGCCATCATCCACCCCTATGCGGCCTACGACCTCAAGACCTGCAAGGAGTTCATTGAGGTACATAAGTACGCCGACCCGGACACCATGTTCCGCGGCGAGATCGGTAAGCTGGGCAACATCCGCTTCATCGAGACCAGCGAGGCCAAGATCTGGAAGGATGAGACCTGCCCCACCGGCTTGGCGGTGTTCGGTACCCTGGTGCTGGGTGCCCATGCCTACGGTGTGACCGAGCTGGAGGGCGGCGGCCTGGAGCACATCGTCAAGCAGCTGGGCTACGGCGATGACCCGCTGAACCAGCGCGCTTCGGTGGGCTGGAAGGGCATGCGTGCTGCCGAACGTCTGGTGGAGCAGTACATGGTGCGCATCGAGAGCGTGTCCAGCTACTCGGCCAACGCCGCCGCAAACTGAGGAGGTGTGCAGGATGACAGAAAAGAACGTGCGCATCCGGTTGTTCAAGGACAACAGCCGCTATAAGGGCGACCTGTTCGTCAGCGTGAACGGCGTGAACTACAAGATCCGCCGCGGTGTGGAAGTGGAGGTGCCGCCCGAAGTGGCGGAGGTGTTGGAACACAGCCAGATGCAGGACGAGCGCACCGCTGCCCGCATTGCGGCAGCGGAGAACGCGGCACAGTAAGCAACAGGACCGGAGCCCGGCAGGGAGATGCCCCGCCGGGCTTTTTTGAAAAGGAGCGTGGAACGATGACAGTAGGACAGGCGCTGGAACGCGCCGAGGAACTGCGGCCCGGCAGCCGTGTGTCCGTGCACACCCGGCAGGAGTGGCTGCGGGAAGCAGACGGCATGCTGCGGGAACGCTTTTTCAAGGCCAGTGATACGGATGCTTTTGACACCGTGGGGGCGGACCGGGCTTGGGACGATGGCCTGCAGGATGAGGATGTGCTGCTGGCCCCGGCCCCCTTTGATGCCCTGTACCCGCATTACCTGTGCGCCATGACCGATGCCGCACTGGGCGAGACCGACCGTTACGCCGGGGAGCAGGCACAGTACAATGGCATTCTGGCAGAGCTTGCGGCCTGGCTGCGCCGGACCTATCCGCCGCGGGCCTGCACCCGCTGGCAGTGGTGAAAGGAGGGATAAGATGGTTCTGGCGAACCGGACCAGAGTCCAGAACAGCCGCACCCTGCTGCGGGCCTTCGGGGGCCTGAACGAGGGCTACGGCTGCTCCGAGGCAGAGTACAGTGCGGGGATCAATTTTTCGTCCCGGGATTTCCCGGCGCTGAGCACCCGCAAGCCCCGCCGGAAGCTGCGGACCCTCACCGGCCTGAATGGGATGTACCACCTGAACGGGCTGCTGACCGTCTGCGGGAAAGACCTGGTGTACACTCCGGACGACGGCGGGGAGACTGTGACCTGCACCGATGCGGTGGCCGACAGCAAAAAGGCGCTGGTGGGTCTTGGCACGAAAATTTTGATCTTTCCGGACAAGGTCGCCTTTGATACGGCAGACGGCAGCGTTTCGGCGCTGGGAGCCTGCTGGAAAGCGGAGGGCCAGAGCGTGGAGTTTGCTCCCTGCGATGCGGAGGGCAGGACCTACACGCCCACAGGCGTGGGCCGGGAAGAGCCGGAAAGCCCGGCGGACGGGCAGATCTTCCTGAAGGTGGAGGACGAAGAGCACCCCTGGCGGTACGATGGAACATTGGAAGTGTACAGCGCGGCGTCCGGCAACTGGACGGCGCTGCCGCTGGACTATTGCCGCATCACGGCGGCCGGTGCGCAGGAAAAATTTTGCCAGTGGGACACGGTGACCGTGCAGGGCACGGCGGCAAAGCAGGCCGGACAGTGGGAAGCACTGGACGGGGACTGCGTGGTGTATGCCGTCACGGAGAACAGCCTGTGCGTGCGTGCCGACCCGGCGGGCGACTATTTTTACGGCACACTGGTGCAGGGGACCGATGCGGCCCAGTGGACCAGCCTGGACGGCAGCCAGACCCGCAGCATCGCGGCGGAACAGACTGTGCAGCTGGAACGCCGGGTGCCGGACCTGGACTTCGTGACCGAATGCGACAACCGGGTGTGGGGCTGCAGCAGCCGGGAAAATGTGATCTACGCCTGCAAGCTGGGCGACCCCACCAACTGGTTTTCCTATCGGGGCATTGCGGCGGACAGCTATGCGGTGACGGTGGGCAGCGACGGAGCCTTTACCGGCGCGGCTACCTGCATGGGCTATGCGTTGTTCTTCAAGGAGAACACCCTGCACAAGCTGTGCGGCACAAAGCCCTCGGATTTTCAGCTCACCTCTCTGCGCTGCCGGGGCGTGGCCAAGAATGCGGCCCGCAGCCTGTGCGTGCTGAACGAGACGCTGTATTATCTCTCGCCGGATGGGGTCATGGCGTGGGACGGCAGCATCCCCACCAAGGTGTCGGCGGTGTTGGACGCCAGCCGGCTGGCCAACGTGCAGAGCGCTGTGGGCGGTGCGCTGGACGGCCGGTATTATCTGCACATCTCCCGCACGGCCGGGACCCAGGGGCAGACCCGGCTGCTGGTGTATGACACCGAACGCGGGCTCTGGCACGAAGAGGATGTATGCTCCTGCGACATGGCCAGCACCGGCGGCCAGCTGTATCTGTGGGACGGGCAGGCCCTGTGGGCGGCGGATCCCAGCCGGGAGAGCGACTGGCAGAGCACCGAAGGTGTGGAACAGCGGGTGTCGTTTGAGCTGGTGACCGGTGACATCGGGCAGGACGGGGCAGAACAGCGGTATCTGTCGCGGCTGACGCTGCGGCTGGACGCGGCCTGTGCCAGCACGGTGGAGGTAGCGCTGAGCTACGACGGCGGCCCATGGGAGACAGTGGCAAGCCTGACCGCCCGGGAGGCCCGCCGCAGCTATGACCTGCCGCTGGTGCCCCGGCGGCACAGCACCCTGCGGCTGCGCCTGCGGGGCAAAGGGCAGATCACCCTGCGCAGTCTGGCGAAGAATCTGGCCGCAGCCAAAGGCGGCCTTGTGGAAGAACAGGAGGAAGCAACATGGCAAGTGTGAACGGTCTGAACCGGCTGGGCCTGCCGAAGTTGAGCGAAAACATGGACCCGGAGGACGCAAGAGCGTTGCGCAGCTACCTGTACCAGATGCAGGAACAGCTGCAGTATGTACTAACCAATCTGGACGTGGAAAACCTGTCGGAGGAGCTGCGCACCCGGTTGAATTCGTTGTAAAAGAAAGGAGAAGAGCATGGCGACCAAAAAGAAAGAGGAAGAGCTGGCAGCGCCGGAGGCGCAGAGCGGCTATGACACCAGTGGCCTGGAAAACCGACAGCAGGTGGAAGAGGCCATGGCAGGGGCCGGTTACCGCCCCGGCCAGAGCGTGACCAACGCCGCAAACGCGCTGAAGGAGTGGCAGGACAAGCGCCCGGAGGCGTACCAGAGCAGCTACCAGGACCGCATCAATGAGGTTCTGGACCGTCTGCTGGCACGGGAGAATTTTGCCTACAGCTATACGCAGGACCCGCTGTACCGGCAGTACGCCCAGCAGTACACCCAGAACGCCCACAACGCCAGTGCCGATGCCGCTGCACAGGCGGCAGCCCTGACCGGCGGCTACGGCTCCAGCTATGCGGCCAGTGCGGCACAACAGGCCTACCAGCAGCAGATCGGTGCGCTGAACGAGGCCATCCCCAGCCTGTACAGTCTGGCACTGGACACCTACACCAGCGGCGGCGATGAGCTGGTATCGCGGCTGGACCAGCTGAACGCCCAGGAACAGAGTGCGCAGAAGCAGTACGACCGGCAGCTCTCAGATTACTACACCCAGCTGCAGCAGAAAGGGGAGGACTACAACAACGCCTACGCGCAGGATTACGGGCAGTATCAGGACTATCTGAGCCGTCTGGACACCCTGCACGGCTACTATACTGCGCAGGAACAGGCACAGGCCAGCCGCCGCCAGCAGACCTTCAACGGCATCATGACCGTGCTGGGGGTCATCGGGGATGCGATCCAGCTGGCCATCAGCGGCACCACCGGCATCGGCTCGCTGGCGGGCAGCCTGCTGAACACCGGGTACAACATCGTGTCCGGCACCCGCGCCTACGAGGCCGACCGTGCCGATACGGCATGGAACCAGCAGATGCAGGAAAAGCAGCGGCAGGACAGTCTGACCCAGCAGCGCTATGAGAATGAAGCCAGCGAGCGCGCCTATCAGGATGCGCTGAAGCAGCAGGCCTTCAACAACAGCGTTACCTCGGAAAAGCTGAACATTGCCAAGGGCGAGTGGGCGCTCAAGCAGTCCAATGCGCAGGCCAAAGCCAGCCGTGCGGCGGGCAATGCGGCTGCAAAAAGCAGCGGCAGCGGCAAGGCATCGGGGAGCGCTGCGGGAACGAATGCGCTGAAGGGCAGCAGCGTGGTGCCCTTTACGGCGGCACTGCTGCGCAGCCGTGGCAAGAGTGACACGTCCATTGCCAATGCCCTGCAGAAAGAGGGCTACACCACCAGTGAGATCGCAAAGATCCTGCAGCAGATGAACCAGTAAGAGAAAAAGCGGAGGCGTCCATCATTTGATGGACGCCTCCGCTGCTGTATCTGTGATTTTGGGTTCGAGCCAACTGGGTACCCCACCAAAGAGAGCGGGACCCCGGTAGACATTCCGAATGGTTGGGACCCGCGCACTAACAAACAGCCCACTGGGCTGTTTGTTGCCCTGCCTGCGGCAGTGCCGTGCTTTTCGAGTCCCACTGGGCACCCCACCAAAGAAAAAATCCGCCGTTGCAAACAGCTGGTGAAATGGACCCCGGTAGACGTTCCGAATGGTTGGGACCCGCGGGCTAAGCAACAGCCCACTGGGCTGATTGCTTACGGTGCTACGCACCGCCGCCCTGTTCTCGTCCCACTGGACACCCCACCAAAGAAAAAATCCGCCGTTGCAAACAGCTGGTGAAATGGACCCCGGTAGACGTTCCGAATGGTTGGGACCCGCGGGCTAAGCAACAGCCCACTGGGCTGATTGCTTACGGTGCTACGCACCGCCGCCCTGTTCTCGTCCCACTGGACACCCCACCAAAGAAAAAATCCGCCGTTGCAAACAGCTGGTGAAATGGACCCCGG
>ERZ1673743.3889-NODE-3889-length-11015-cov-8.591332_pt1 | contig 11015 bp, 6 predicted proteins | sample MGYA00580197_ERZ1673743 | MGnify/ENA primary metagenome ERZ1673743 (study PRJEB41218, sample SAMN15661795) | gut metagenome | host: Homo sapiens | place: Canada: London | collected 2015-08-20/2019-03-30 | study: EMG produced TPA metagenomics assembly of... | reverse complement strand
CCGCAGCCCAAAGCTAAACCGCATGGCAAGCGTACATTGACATTCTTCCATCCCCCGATTGACCGACCGCGGGCTGTTGCCAGGTCCCTATCGGTCAATGGCGCAACCCATCCGGAACCCGCCCTCAGCTCCCCCGGAGCGCAAGGCGATGCCTCCTCGTTAGCCCCCATAATGGCTGTCGCCGGCATAGGAGGTGCGAATCATTTCGCACCTCACGCGTTCGCGCAGCGCTAATGGTATTATTAATACTCAGGAAGCGTTCATGGTCTACGCCGAATGCGTAAGGTGCGAAATGATTCGCACCTCCTAAGCCTCGCGGCCCCTCGGCTTTCCGTGTGTCGCTACCACAACATCGCCTCTCCGAAGCTCCGTTGTTGTGCGTATTCCTCCTATCCCCACGCTCGGCTAACGCCTTCGCGTGGGGTTGGACACGACCACGGCCCTCCGGGCCTCCGCTGCTGCCATCCTCAGTACTGTGCTGAGGGCGGAAGCCCGAAGGTCCTTAAGCCGTAGGCTTTCTCCCCCCGAAAGCCTCCATAAGGTAGTTCTGTGAGCGAGCTTCAGCTCGCCGTTTCCGTCCGGATGGCAGGCGCCCTGAGAAAAGCAGGCGAGGCGGCTGCAGAGCTGCGGCGTCTCGGAGCGGCAGTGTCTGAGCGCAGCGAGTTCTGCCGCTCAGCCGCAGCGCGGCCGTCCTCGCCGTAAAGCTTTTCTCCGCGACTCTTGGTCTTTTGGTCCTTTTCGGCCTGCGAAAAGAACGCAATTTGCGCCCCTCGGTCTTTTGGTCCTTTTCAGCCCGTGAAAAGAACAGACGCCCTGCTATGGAAGCATGTTCAGGATCCATGCTCCGTAGCGGGGCGTCGTGTTTTAGACCATCCGGATGGCGAGGCGGCTTGTCAGAGTGGTGCATATTCAAGGAGACAAGGGCGAGCGCTGATGGGGGCAGTACGTCAGTACGGCCCCGAAGCCGAGCTCGAAGTCGACGCCGAAGATGCGCCGCTATCACAAGCCGCCTGAAAGAGCTCCCGTAGGGAAGCTCGTTAGCATCCACGCTCCGTAGCGGGGCGTAATATATACGTGGCTATAACTCCAACCCACCATTGATGGGATGCTATATAAAAAACATATTGCCATGAATGGCTATTTATTGTAACTTCGCAAATAATACGAATCTGCCGGTCAACCACACCTCCCATGCATGCAGTCCCACACATATCTGTAATTGTATTTTTTATTGTCGCTGTTTCTGCCGTTGCAATAACCTTAATAAGAATACATCTCAAAAACAAGCTCAAAAAATTTTCAGAAAATCTCACCCATATACCTTCTTATCGCGACAAATCCAATGCCGAACCGGGATGTGAGGAATTGGAGGTATTGAGCATCGGTAACTTCATTGATATTCCGACTGACCTTACCAATGCTTTTAATGGCAAAATCATCTCTTCAACGCAAAAAAGGGATTTTGTCAATCATTATAACCCATATTTCCAGGAAGCAAATGCTCTGTTGAATAAATTGGAAGTTTATAAAATCTATCCACACGAAATACTATCAAGTTTCATCGATGATTTCAAATCTATTGATAGTCTCGTCAAACGTCACAATGAATGCGTCTTTGAATTTCTGCTCTCTACGCATAAGGAGTTTTTCGATCATTGTCTGGCATATCCGTTAGATTCTCAGCAAAGGCGTGCAATCATTTCCGAAGAAGATAATTGTTTAGTCGTCAGCAGTGCCGGAAGCGGAAAGACTTCATCAATCATAGGGAAAGTGAAGTATCTGACCGAAATAAAAAAAATCAGACCAGAAAAGATTCTGCTAATAAGCTATACAAATAAGGCGGCTGCAGAACTAACAGAAAGAATGCAACTTCCGGAATTAAGAGGATATACGTTTCATAAGCTTGCCATTGATATTATAGCAGAGACAACTGGTCAAAAGCCTTCAATATGCGACAACACTGATGCACTGTTTGTAAAAATCTACCATGAGTTACTGAATAATACTGGATTTCGGGAAAGCGTAATCGAGTATTTAATTGATTACCAGCCGATGGAAGAAGATTGGGAAAAGCGGAAAAATGAACGAAGGCAAAATCTTTCCGAGCAAAAGGATGTACAGTTGAAAGCCATATTCCCCGATATGGACGGAAATACCGTTTACGTACGGAGTGAACAAGAGCAGAAAATATGCTTCGCGCTGTCGGCTCTTAGCGTAAAATTCAGATACGAAGAGCCATACGAACATGCTTTGGCCGACGGGATGTACTCACAATATAAACCGGACTTTTCCATTTATTTTGAACAGGATGGAAAAACAAAGCGAATATATCTGGAACATTTTGGCGTGGACGAGCACGGACTTGTACCCGCCTGGTTTGCCAAAGACAAGGGCATTACTTACGAGGAAGCGAACAAGAAGTACAACGATGGAATATCATGGAAAAGAGCGGCACATGAGAAATTCGGCACAGTATTGCTGACTACCTCAAGTGCTGATTTCCATTACTCCGACATTCGGAATAGGCTGAAAATCTTATTGGAGAAAGCGAATGTTCCCATACATGAGAAAACGGATGCTGAATTATACGATATGGTTCTACCGCCGTATAGCAGACAGGAAAAAGCATTTATCCGACTTGTAGTAACGTTTGCGACCCTGATAAAATCAAGCTGCAAATCAATTGACATGGTATTAACGCAAGCTCGCAATGCAGGCGACGAACGCAGTACATTCATTATTAAGAATATCCTGCAACCGGTTTATACAAAGTATATTGAAGAGCTAAAGAGCAGTAACCGAATAGATTTTACCGATGCCATTCTGCTTGCTACCGACATTTGTCGTTCCAGCCATCCTCGACAATACGAGCACATCATTGTGGATGAGTTTCAGGATATTTCGATTGATCGTTATAACTTCTTGAAAGTTTTGCGGGAAGGCCATACACATACTAAACTTTATTGTGTGGGCGACGACTGGCAGTCCATCTATCGTTTCTCAGGAAGCGACATGGCGCTCTTCAACCAGTTTTCAGATTACTTCGGTCCAACGGAAATCAATAAGATTGAGACGACTTATCGGTTTGGAGAGCCCTTAGTCAGCCTATCATCTCAATTCATCCAGCGAAACAAAGCTCAGATAAAGAAGTCCATCCGGCCTTTTGACCAACAGATTAAAACCGAATTGATGTTTTGCGAGTATGAAAGGTGCGATTATTGCAATGTTATCGGACAATTGGTTGCATCAATTCCACCCGGAAAATCCATATTTTTATTAGGAAGATACTCATTCGACGATTATTACCTTTCGTTCATGTATAAATCCGTAAAAGAAGGCAACCGCTTTTATTATATCATCGGCGATAGGAGAATAGAGTTTCTGACCGTACATAAATCTAAAGGCCTTGAAGCAGATTATGTTATAATTCTTCAATGTAATAAGGATACGTACGGGTTTCCATCATTGGTCACCGATAATCCGGTGCTGAATTATGTTCTGACAGAAAACGACAAATATCCATATGGTGAAGAACGCCGATTGTTCTATGTGGCCGTAACAAGAGCAAAAATTAAGACATATGTCATGTACGACAGACGTTTTCCTTCTGTTTTTGTGAACGAATTCCTTCATCCCGAAAAACTCTCGGAAGAAAGTTACGCCAAACACCCAAACGCGAACAAAAGGTGGTCACAAAAAGCGGATAAGTTCCTGCTGCATCTCTTTCACGAAGGGAAAAGCATAAAATATATAGCCGAAAAAATGGGCAGAAGTCAAACCTCCATAGTAATGCGGTTAGGCAAACTTGAAGGCAACCCATATGATATTCATTAATTTGAGATTAATTAATTCCCAAAATTCCTGACGGGGGTTAGCGGGAGATTTCGGCGGAGAGCATGCGGTGGCCGAAGCGGCAGTAGATGCATTTGCGCTTTTCGCAGTATTCGCGACGCAGCTGGATGAGGGCCTGGCTATCGAAGGCGTCGGCGGCTTCGATGCCTGCGTCGGCGAAAAGGCGCGTAACGGAGTTGTTCTCGGGTTCGATGGCCTGGAGTAGCTCGATGTCGGAGGTGAGTGTGTCGTCGTCGCCGCGATATGTGGCGTAGGCGTGACGCAAAGGTACGGCGGCGTTGATTATCAGTGTGTCGATGGAGGGGCGGCTAAGCGCCCGGGGCGATGTGGCCTGCGTCGGGGCAAATGTATAGTGTGTAGCCCAGAAGCCGCGCAGGGTTACGTCGAAGAGCTGGCGCATGCGGTCGATGGTGTCGGCTTCCACAAGGCTGCTCATCAGGTAGAAGCCTTCGTGGACTTTCTGTGCCAGGGCAGCTATGCGGCGGTGGGGAAAGTTCTGCGGACGGGTACGCGCCATCTTCCACGCAAGTGCGAGCGGCCGCAGGGAGTATTTGTGGCTGAAAAAACGGTAGTCGTCGCGCAGACGCGTTATGTAGGGGTCCTCGCCTGCGTCGGGCGGCGGAATAAGGCCGGCTTGACCGAACATGAAGGCTTCGACAGATGTCAGCTCGTCGCGGTGGCGGTTGAGGAATTTCAACGGGAGCTGCCGCGCGAGTATTTCCATGGGTTCGCTGTTGAGCCCGAAGCCGAGGGCGCGGGCGAGGGTGACGAACGCGGCGGCTTCCCAGTAGCCGGCGCTATCGTCGACGAGACTGCGGATTCGTTCGCTCTTCATGTAAAGTCGCTCGGCACCGAGCGACGTAAGCCAGTCGGTATGGTAAATGTAGGGCAGCGAGGCGATGGTGGAACTGCAGGGGAGCGACGCCCCGGCGTGGTTGATCAGCAGGTTGCAGCGGCGCGCTCCCTCGGGGGTGCAACGCATTATCATCTGGGGAATCAGCTCGCCGCTGGAGCGGTAGACGGGCGCGTCGTCGACCTGCACTACATGCAGTATCACCGAATCGTAGGCGGGATCGGCATCATGGTGATGGCGGAACCAGTCGGAGGCGCGCACATGGATTTCCACGTTTCCCACCCAGGTCTGGCCGTCGATTTCCACGGTAGCGTTGAAAAAGTCGGGCCCGGCATCGGCGTTGAGTATCCCCTGGTCCACGACGCAGACGCGACGGCCGTCGACAGTGGTCTGACCGCCGCGGAGACCGAGACGGTGCTGCCATACGAATTGCATCAGTTGCTCCATGGGGCTTGGTAAGAGGGGATTGTTCCGCTGTCGGGCCGAAGGAAGAGCCGACACTCAAATTTAGCTCATTTTTTTCAGTCCGGCAAGCATTTCGGCGGGAGTGAGCCGGAGCTGGGGGTGAACCCACTGCGGCCACAGTTGAATCATGGGTTTCAGTACGAATTCCCGCAGATGCATGCGCGGATGGGGCACTTCGATACCGGGCTGACGCACAACAGTATCGTCGAGGCAAATCAGGTCGATGTCGACAGTGCGGTCGGCATAGCTTCCGTCGGCGTGGCGGTGGGGAGCATCGGAAATCGACCGCTCCACGGCGTGCAACCGCTCCATAAGCTCGGGCGCACTGAGCGTGGTATGGATGTTCATTCCCACGTTAAGGAAGCGATGCGACGACGTGAAGCCCCACGGCTCCGATTCGATTATGTCGGATACCTGAACCCCGGAGGGCTCCGACAATAAGGCAACCCCAGCGACCGCACGCGCCAGATAGGCGCGGCTGTCGCCGAGGTTGGATCCTATGTTGATATGCGCTGTGGCCATATCGTGCTGTATTGCAAGGTGTACCGGAATTCCGGCCGGATGCGGAGCTGCGGGGCGCTACATCAGAGGGCGCGGGCAACTTCCACCTGCTCGAAGCCTTCGATGATATCGCCGACCTGGATGTCGTTGTAACCCTGGATGGAAAGACCGCAGTCGAGACCGGCAACGACCTCTTTGGCGTCGTCCTTGAAGCGCTTGAGCGAGCCGAGCTCGCCGGTGTAGCGTACGATACCTTCGCGGATGAGGCGCACTTTGTTGGAACGTTTGATTTTGCCTTCGCGCACAATGGCTCCGGCAATAGTGCCGACCTTCGAAATCTTGAACGTCTCGAGCACTTCGGCCGATCCGGTAATCTCTTCCTTCACCTCGGGAGCGAGCATGCCGGCCATGGCGTCCTTCACCTCCTCGATGGCCTGATAGATGACCGAATAAAGGCGGATTTCAACGCCTTCACGCTCTGCGTCGCGACGCGCAGCCTGCGAGGGGCGCACCTGGAAGCCGATGATGATGGCATCGGAGGCGGCGGCAAGCGTGACGTCGCTTTCCGAAATCTCGCCGACGGCCTTGTGGAGCACGTTGACCTGCACCTCGGGGGTCGAGAGCTTGATGAGCGAGTCGCTGAGGGCCTCGATGGAACCGTCGACGTCGCCCTTTACGATGATGTTGAGTTCGTGGAACGAGCCGAGGGCCTGACGATGGGCGATTTCCTCAAGGGTGAGGCGCTTGGATGTGCGCATGCCCAGTTCGCGCTGCAGCTGCTGGCGCTTGTTGGCAATCTCGCGGGCTTCCTGCTCGGTCTCGAGCACGTTGAAGGTGTCGCCGGCGGTGGGAGCGCCGTCAAGTCCAAGAATCAGCGTGGGCTCGGCGGGGCCGGCCTCCTTGATGCGCTGGTTACGCTCGTTGAACATCGCCTTGATCTTGCCGTAGTGGGTGCCTGCCAGAATTACGTCGCCCACGCGGAGCGTGCCGTTCTGCACGAGCACGGTGGCCACATAGCCGCGGCCCTTGTCGAGGCTCGACTCGATGATCGAACCGGTGGCGTTGCGGTTGGGATTGGCCTTGAGTTCGAGCATCTCCGCTTCGAGGAGCACTTTCTCGAGAAGCTCCTCCACGCCGATGCCTTTTTTGGCCGAGATGTCCTGGCTCTGGTATTTGCCGCCCCATTCCTCCACGAGGTAGTTCATTGCGGCCAGTTCCTCCTTGATTTTGTCGGGGTTGGCGGCCGGCTTGTCGATTTTATTGATGGCGAACACGATGGGGACTCCGGCGGCCGAGGCGTGGTTGATGGCTTCGACGGTCTGGGGCATGACATCGTCGTCGGCTGCCACAATGATGATACAGAGGTCGGTGACCTTGGCGCCGCGGGCACGCATGGCGGTGAAGGCTTCGTGGCCCGGGGTGTCGAGGAATGTGATGTGGCGGCCGTCGGAGAGCGTCACGTTGTAGGCTCCGATGTGCTGGGTGATGCCGCCGGCCTCGCCGGCGATTACGTTGGCCTTGCGGATGTAGTCGAGAAGCGATGTCTTGCCGTGGTCGACATGGCCCATCACGGTGACGATGGGCGGACGGGCCACGAGGTCTTCCTCCTGGTCTTCTTCCTGAGAGATTGCCTCGACAACCTCCGCCGATACGAATTCGGTCTTGAAGCCGAACTCCTCGGCCACGAGGTTGATGGTTTCGGCGTCGAGACGCTGGTTGATGGAAACCATCACTCCGATGTTCATGCAGGTACCGATTACTTTGTTGATGGGCACGTCCATCATCGAGGCGAGGTCGTTGGCGGTAACGAACTCCGTGAGCTTGAGCACGCGGCTCTCTGCTGCTTCGAGTTCGGCGGCTTCGCGTTCGCGCTCGGCTATGGCCTCGCGCTTCTCCTTACGCCATTTCACGCCACGTTTCTGACCTTTATCCTTGGCGGTGAGGCGTGCGAGCACCTCCTTCACCTGCTTCTGAACGTCTTCTTCGTTGACGTCGTTATGACCGGGACCGCGGCGGTTGCGGTCGCTGCCTTTGCCCGACTTTCCGTCGCGGCCGCGGCCTCCGCCCTGCCCGGGCTGCGGGCCCGAGGTCTTCTCGATATCGATTTTCTCCTTGCCGCCGATGCGACGGCGCTTCTTGCGGTCGCCGCCGGCTTCTGAAGCGGCGCCGTTGCCGCCGTTTGCCTTGGCTATGCGCTCGTTGCGACGCTCCTCCTTCGATTTCTTTTTTGGGCGTGTGGACTGGTTGATGGCCGAAAGGTCAATCTTGCCGACCACGTTGATTGTGGGGCCGTTGGCCGGGAGGCCGACGGTGAAGATTTCCTCTTCCTTGGCCTTTGGAGCTTCGGGAGCAGGGGCAGCTGCCGGTGCGGCATTCTCCTTAGGAGCGGATGCGGGGGCGGGAGCAGTTTCAGCCTTCGCCAGAGGGGTTTCCTGAGCGGGAACGGCCTTAGGCTCGGCCTGAGGCGCAGGAGCGGGTTTAGGGGCTGCCTGAGTAGCCGGCTGGGGCGTGGAGGTAACTGCCGGCTTCGGTTCCGGCTTCACCTCTGCGCTCGGCGCAGGCTTGGGAGCAGGTGCGGGCGCCTGCTTACGGATGGGGTTGCCATGAGCGTCAAGCTCTATCTTGCCAAGAATCTTCGGCTTATTGATTTCGGAGGTAAGACGCACCTCCTCTACCTCGCGCGGCGCAGGAGCGGGTTTGGCCTTCTCGCGCTCGCGGGCGCGGTCGGTCGAGAGCTGCTGCGACTTGTTTTTCTGGTCGCGGTCGTTCTTGAACGAGCTTTCCAGAAGCTCAACGACGTCTTCCTCGATGCGCGCGTTGGGGTTGTCGTCGACCTCGATGTTTTTGCCTCGCAGGAACTCTACAACGGTAGGCAGGGCAACGTTGAGATCTTTTGCTACTTTACTTATTTTGATTCTCGCCATGTAGTGGTTTTTGTGTTCTAAAGTGATTTTGCGGGTGGAGTGGAGAGGATTCGGGAGTTTCACGGGAAGACGTGGCTCTCACGGCCACTTTTGGCGTGAATCAGTTGGCGGGCATCTCGTCGGCCGGAGCCTCGGGAGCTTCGTCGGCGGGAGCATCAGCAGAAGCCGCGGGAGCATCGGCCGGTGCCTCTTCGTCCTCGAATTCGGCGCGCAGGATTGCAAGCACGTTGTCTACAGTCTCCTCCTCGAGGTCTGCCTTGTTTACGAGATCCTCGCGGGGCGTATTGAGCACGGCCTTGGCTGTGACGCAACCCATATCCTTGAGTGCCTCGATTACCCATTCCTCGATTTCATCCTTGAATTCGTCGAGGTAGATATCCTCCTCAAACACTTCGTCGGTGTCGCGGTATACGTCGATTACGTAGCCTGTAAGCATCGAGGCAAGCTTGATGTTGAGGCCGCCCTTGCCGATGGCGAGCGAAACCTGGTCGGGTTTGAGGAACACTTCGGCCTTCTTCTCCTCCTCGTCGATGCGTATCGACGAGATTTTGGCGGGCGACAGAGCGCGCTGGATGAAAAGCGAGGGGTTGGCCGTATAGTTGATTACGTCGATATTCTCGTTGCGCAGCTCGCGTACGATTCCGTGGATGCGCGATCCCTTGACGCCCACGCAGGCGCCCACGGGATCGATGCGGTCGTCGTAGCTCTCAACGGCGATTTTGGCGCGTTCGCCCGGGATGCGGGCCACGGCGCGGATGTTGATAAGCCCGTCGTGGATTTCAGGCACCTCCAGCTCGAAGAGGCGGCGTAGGAAATTCTCGTTGGTGCGCGAAACGGTGATTTTCGGATTGTTGTTCGTATTGTCGACGTTGGCGATCACCGCGCGGATAGTTTCGCCTTTACGGAAGAAATCGCCGGGAATCGACTGGTTTTTCGGCAGAAGAAGCTCGTTCTTGTCGTCGTCGAGCAGGAGGGTCTCGCGGCTCCAGGTCTGATAGACTTCACCGGTTACGAGCTCACCCTCGAGATCCTTGAATTTGGCGTATATCGCCTCCTTCTGAAGTTCGAGAATCTTGCTCTGAAGAGTCTGGCGCAGCGTAAGGATTGCGCGGCGGCCGAAATCGGCGAATATAATCTCCTTGGTGTGCTCCTCGCCGATCTCGACCTCTGGATCGTTGTCAGCACGGGCGTCGGAGAGCGAAATCTGGAGATTGGGGTTCTCTACATCGCCGTCGGGCACAACTTCAAGATTCTGGAAAATCTGGACGTCGCCCTTGTCGGGGTTCATGATTACATCGAGATTGTCGTCGGTGCCAAACATCTTGGCGAGCACGTTGCGGAAGGATTCTTCGAGCACGCTGATCATCGTGGTCTTGTCGATATTCTTGAGTTCCTTGAACTCGGCGAAGCGCTCGACCATGTTGGGAGTTTCCTCTTTCTTAGCCATTTTATATGTCTGTATTTTTTATTATTCTGAATGGCAGTGGAATCAGAGGCCGGCGGGGCCACTTCTTCCTTTAAAATTTCTGAGTATTAGACCCGATTGAGCCGGGAAATTTACTTGAACGAGATAAGATACTTCACCTGCTTGGCCATGGCAAACGGGAGGGTCTCGGTCTCGGTTTTGAGCACGGGGCGCTTGGCTCCCGGCTCCTTTACTTTCACCTGATATTCGAAAGTGAAGTCGTCGGCGCCTACCGCCGTAAGAGTGGCCTTGATTTTTCGGCCGTCGCGGGTGAGAATCTCGATTTCGTTGCCGATATTTTTCTCATACTGGCCGCGCACTCTGAAGGGGGCGGTCAGTCCTGCCGAACCGACCTCGAGGTCGTAGTCCTCCACGTCGCGGTCGAAGTCCTTCTCGATTGCGCGCGTCACGGCCGCACAAGTGTCGATATCGAGACTTCCGGGGGAGTCAAGTTCAACCACAATATTGTTCTGCGGACTTACGGTGATATCCACAATAAAGAGGTCGGTGCCCTCAATAGCTTTTTCAACCGACTCGCGCAGGAGATTCTTGTCTATCATAAACAGCGTGTAAATTAGCCGGACAATATTGTCTGGAAATCAGACTGTCCAAAATAAAGGGAGGAAGCCGAAAGGCCTCCTCCGATAACCGATGCAAAATTACTGAAATTTATCGGAATATGCAAATTCCATCGCCCGGATGGAGCTACATGAGGCGGAAATTAAGGCCAAAAAATAGTTTATATTAAAAATTTAACAATATTTAATGCGCCAGCAGACGATTCAATTTTAAAATCGCGCAGTTAATTAACACTTCTACCTTATTATTCAGCTACACCCCCTAAGGACCTTAAAAGGCCTTAAAGACCCTAAAGACATTAAAGGCCCTAAAGACTTTAACGACCTTAAAGACTTTAAGGAGCCTAAAGGCATTAAGGGAAGTTAGGGGCCGAGAA
>ERZ1673743.3885-NODE-3885-length-11021-cov-4.010031_pt1 | contig 11021 bp, 10 predicted proteins | sample MGYA00580197_ERZ1673743 | MGnify/ENA primary metagenome ERZ1673743 (study PRJEB41218, sample SAMN15661795) | gut metagenome | host: Homo sapiens | place: Canada: London | collected 2015-08-20/2019-03-30 | study: EMG produced TPA metagenomics assembly of... | reverse complement strand
AGTTGGTTTCCTAGAGTTATTCGTCCCCCAAATGAAATAACTCTAGGTTTTTTTTGTTAATTTTTCTTTTCTTTTAATCTAGCTACTTCTTCACTAACTCTTTTTTTATCAATTTTATTAAAAAGAACTTCACATTCTTTAATTAATCCTTCTTTTTTTTCAGTAAAGCTCCAAATACTTTCATTTAATCCTATTGATACTTTTATTTTTTCACAAGTTCCTGGCATAAATGGATATAATAAATTTGATAAATTAACTATAATTTGAATACAATTATAAGTGACATCTTTACATTTAGCAGAATCACTACTTAATAAATCCCAAACCTTACTATTATCAAAATATTTATTTCCCTTTTTGCATAAATTCATTATGTCATTTAAACTATCTCTAAAATGACCTTCTTCGATTTTATCACCTATATCAAAATATAAATTCAAAATTTCATTTTTTAACTTTTCATCCATCTTTCCATTAGGTACTCTATTAGCATAATTTTTCCTAGAAAATAATAAAACCTTATTAACAAAATTATTTAGTTCTCCTACTAACTCATTATTATGTATATTTATATATTCTCTCCAAGTAAAATCAGTATCTTTATCTTCTGGTGAATTTAATGATAAATAGTATCTGAAACTATCAGCATTATATTTTTTACATATGTAATCTGCCCAAAGAGCCCAATTTTTAACTGCTGAAAAAGGCTTACTTTCAAGTTTTAGATGTTCTCCTGATATTATTCTCAAATTAGGATTTTTTATGCCAAGTCCTGCTAAAATTGCTGGGAATATTACAGTATGAAAAGGTATATTATCTTTTCCGTGAATAAAATAAACTCTTGAGTCTTCACCTTCCCAATATTCTTTATAATCCTCGCCTCTTTCTTCAAGACATTTCATACTAGCTGTTAAATATCCCATAACCGCTTCTATCCAAACGAATATTTTTTTATCTTCATAACCTTCTAATGGAACATCAACACCCCAATCAAAATCTCTAGTTACTGCCCTATCTCTTAGTCCTTCATCTAAATATCTTTTTAGTATCTTCTTTGCATTTTCTCTCCATCCATCTTGATTTATATATAATCTTTTAACATCATTCTCGAATTTTGATAAGCTAAAAAATAAATGTTTAGTTTCTTTTAAAACTGGCTCAGAATCACAGAATTTGCATCTTATATCTATTAATTCACTACTTTCAAATTCACCATTACAATTTTCACAACCATCACCAGTTGCTTCTTCTCCGCAAATTGGGCATTTTCCTATAATATATCTATCAGCTAAATATTCATTACATTTTTCACAATAAGTTTGTTCTACATTCTTTTCATATATAAAACCCTTTTTATATAATTCTAATATGAAATACTTAACCTTTTCTTCATGATACTCTGAATGAGTTTTTGCAAAAATATCAAAAGAAAACCCTAATGATTTAAAGCATTTTTTAAACTCTTCATGATATTTTTCTACAGCTTCTAATGGTGTTATTCCTTCTTCTTTTGCCTTCATTGTTACAGGAGTACCATGACAGTCTGTTCCAGAAAGAAAAACAACCTCATCCCCCATCATCCTATGATACCTAGCTAAAATATCTCCCGGTAACAAAACTGCAATTCTTCCCAAATGTAAAGGTCCATTAGCATAAGGCCATGCATTACCTATAATAATATTCATTAAAAAACCCCCTTTTATTTAGTTAATAGTTTTGAGTTATAGTAAAAAGGTCAGCAAAGCTGACCTTTTTTTCATTTCCTAAAATCCGCTTATGCCAACTTTATTCCTTAACTTATCACTTGTCACTCACTACTTTAATGAAACACCTACTCATTAACACTCGTAGGTGTAAGTTCAGTTAACTAAATCAAATATTTAGAACTTCACTTATCTAACAACGCTTCCTGTTGGTAATTCACCTGGATTTACTAACTTTAATACGCTATCATCATCTGTAGCTGCTGCTAATATCATTCCTTGTGATAATTCACCTCTTAAAGTAACAGGTTTTAAATTAGCAACTAAAACTACATATTTACCAACTAATTCTTCTGGTTTATAGTGCATTGCTATTCCTGAAATAACCTGTCTTTCTTCTCCATTTAAATCAACCTTTAATTTTAATAATTTTTTAGCTTTTTTAACTGGTTCACATTCTAAAACTTTAACTACTCTTAAATCTATTTTTTCAAAATCCTCAATAGTTATTTCTTCTTTAATTGGTTGCATTTTATATTCTTCTTTTGGCTTGTTAGCTTCTAATTGAGCTAATCTCATAGCTTCTAATTCTTCTAAAGTCTTAGCTACATCTATTCTTGGGAATAAAGCTTCACCTTTTTTAACTTCAGTTCCTGGTGTTGTTCCATCAAATCCTGATAATGAATCCCAAGTTGTTGTAGTAATATTTAATTGAGCATTAATTTTTTCACTTGTACTTGGTAAGAATGATGATAATAATACAGATGCAAATCTTAAGCTTTCAGCTAAATTATATAAAACTGTACCTAATCTTTCTTTCTTTTCTTCATCCTTTGCAAGTATCCAAGGAGTTGTTTCATCTATATATTTGTTTGCTCTTCCTATAAGTTCAAATACATTTTCTAATGCTTCTGGAATTCTTAAATTATCAATTGCTTTTGTTACTTTAATTGGAGTTTCTATAGCTAAGCTAATTAATTCATTATCAATCTCTTCTTTAGCTGTTGGTGCTGGAATTACTCCATCAAAATACTTTTCAATCATTGCAACCGTTCTTGATAATAAGTTACCAAGGTCATTACAAAGATCCGAATTAATCTTCTTTATAAATATTTCATTATTAAATAATCCGTCTGCTCCAAATGGAATTTCTCTTAATAAATAATATCTAACTGCGTCAACGCCAAATTTATCAACTAAAACTACTGGATCAACAACATTTCCTTTAGATTTTGACATCTTTCCACCATCTACAAGTAACCATCCATGCCCAAATACTTGCTTTGGTAACTCTTCACCTAAAGCCATTAGCATAATTGGCCAGTAAATAGTATGGAATCTTAAGATATCTTTACCTATTAAATGAACGTCTGCAGGCCAGTACTTCTTATATAATTCATCATTTTCACTTCCATATCCTAAAGCAGATATATAGTTAGATAATGCATCTATCCAAACATAAACTACATGTTTTTCATCAAAAGTAACTGGAACTCCCCAGTTAAAGCTTGTTCTTGATACACAAAGATCTTGTAATCCTGGTTTTAAGAAGTTATTAACCATTTCATTTTTTCTTGATTCTGGTTGAATAAATTCTGGATGCTCATCAATATACTTCATTAATCTATCAGCATATTTACTCATTTTGAAGAAATAAGCTTCTTCCTTTGATTTTTCAACTGGTCTTCCACAATCAGGACAATTTCCATTAACTAATTGAGTTTCTGTCCAGAAAGATTCACATGGAGTACAGTATAATCCTTCATAAGAAGATTTATATATATCACCTTGATCATATAATTTTTTAAATATTTTTTGAACTGTTTCCTTATGATAATCATCAGTAGTTCTTATAAATTTATCATAACTTATATTCATCATACTCCATAGTTCCTTAATTCCAGCAACTATTTCATCAACGTGTTCCTTTGGTGTTATTCCCTTTTCCTCAGCTATTCTTTGAATTTTTTGACCATGTTCATCTGTTCCTGTTAAGAACATTACGTCATATCCATTTAATCTCTTAAATCTAGCTAAAGCATCCGCTGCTACTGTTGTATAAGTATTACCGATGTGTAACTTAGTAGATGGATAATAAATTGGCGTAGTTATATAATATGGTTTTTTAGTCATATTACTTCCTCCTCTTTTTTGTTAACAATTTATTGCTAAAAGTTATAGCTTAAAATAATAGAATCATTAATTTTAATTACTAACTAAAAACTCTAACTCCTAACTAAAAAATGCCTCTATATAGGCTTTTATACCCATATAGAGGCGTTATATACGCGTTACCACTCTATTTCATATTTATTTCACAATAAATATCTCATTAGGTGACTATCATCACCTTGCAATATAACGGTTGCTCCCGTATTACCCTAACTTTTTCAAGCTCAGATAATCAGCTCCAAGACCATCTTCATAAAGTTCAGTAACACTAGCTCTCACCCATTCTAGCTCTCTTTAGATACATTCCTTAACTACTCTTCTCTTCTATGCATTTATTAATTTTATAATATGCTAAAATGTAAAAACTGTCAAACCTATTCTATTTATTTTTAAACTTCTTTTTTATTATGCCCTCTATTATCATAAAATTTACACATATCACAATAAATAATATGAAAATAATAGTAATTATATTAATATCAAATAATAATCTTGCTATTATTATAATTGTAAATAATAACGTTCCTGTTGTACTAAAAACCTTACTAGCAACCTTATTTCCATACTCCCATTCTAAATTACTATTTTTTGCACTTCCAAATTTATATCCCCTACTCACATCAGGATATTTCGAATATTTATTTTCAAAATACCATCCACATGCCCATAATATTATTGGAACTATTTCTAAAATAACAAGTATAATAAAATCCATTTTATCCCCACTTTACTATATATTCTTAAAAATAATTATAAATCATTTTTTATTATAAAGTATGAATAATATATAAATTTATCTATAAAAATATAATTTTTAACATTTTTTGATTTTAATAAAAAATATAATATTAAATAGTGAAATTTGACTATTTCTTAGATATAATATCTAAAGGGATAGGAGGCTTAATTATGGAAAAATTTCAATTTCCTAAGGTTGGACTTAGAACAATAAAATCAGGTATAGCTGTTTTTCTATGTTTGTTACTTTTGCCTAACGAACCTTTTTTTGCTTGCCTTACTGCAGTAATTTGTTTACAAGATACTGTTTATAACTCAATTCATATGGGTATAAATAGAGGTGCAGGTACTATATTAGGTGCTAGTTTTGGCTTAATATTTTTATTCTTATTTAGATCATTAGAAAATCATATATCTAATACTTACATATCAAAACCACTTATATACTTAATTATTGCTATAGGTATTATCTTAATGATTTATCTATGCAATATTCTAAAAAGGCCAGGTGCTATAAATATAACATGTATTGCATTCCTAGGTGTTACTACAGCTCATGCTTATAGTGATCCCTTATTTTATGCAACTAACAGAATAATAGAAACATTGCTTGGAATAGTAATTTCAATATTAGTTAATAAACTTATAACACCACCACCACATAAATAATTGGAATTTTATAATAAAAAAATTTAAATATAAGTGTATCTACATTATAGATTAAAACTATCAAAAAAGGGTTATGCTTCTGCATAACCCTTCTAATATATAGCCCTCTTTATTTATTTTTCTTATTGCTTAAGCTTCTTCAACCTTCTTACCGAATATTTGTACTCCTACATATAATGCTATTAATGAAATTGGCAATACTATATATATTGGAACTCCAAATCCCGATGGAATATATCCAAATAATATAGTTACTGCTGCAACAAATAGCGAATACCATATTTGTGTCTTAACATGTTCAATATGATTGCATCCAGCTCCCATTGAAGAAAGTATTGTTGTATCTGATATTGGTGAACAGTGATCGCCAAAGATAGCTCCTGTTAATACCGCACTTGTACAAACTACTACAAATGACATATCTGGATTAATTGAATATGCTAATGGAATTGCAAGTGGCATTAATATACTCATTGTTCCATATGCAGTTCCTGTAGAGAATGAAATTACTGCCCCTAAAATAAATATTAAACTTGGTAATAAGAATGCTGGTATTGCCCCTTTTAATACTTCAACTAAATAATATGCAGTTCCAAGTTCTTTAATTACTGATCCTAATGACCAAGCTAATATTAATATAACTCCAGTTATTATTAACCCTTTCATTCCATCAACCCAAACTTCAATAGCTTCACTTAAAGTAAATATTTTCTTACAAACTCCCATTAAAATAGCAACTATTGAAGCAAATAATGCTGATTGGAATAATGCTACAGAAGCATCTGAAGCAGCAAATGCTTCCATTATGCCTTTAAATGAAAATGGTGAATTAATCATAATTTCTTGAGTTGCAGATGGATCTCCACCAATTATTGCACTATATCCACTATAATAAAATGCTACTAATGCAGAAATTATTAATGCTCCTATTGGAATAATTGCATTCCATATACTAAGCTTAACACCTTCTTTTGGCTCTAATTCATCCATTTGAGCTGTTGCTTCAACTGCAACCTCATCTTTAATATTCTTATCTCTGTTTCTTGCCGCAATCTCAGCTTTTCTCATTGGCCCAAATTCTTTTAAAGTTAAAGCCGTTATCACTATAAATGCCAATATCAATATGTTATAGAATCTATAAGGTATTGTTTGAAGAAATACTCCAAAACCACTTGCCTCTACACCTATTGAACTAAATCCTTCACCAATTAAACTTACTTCTAATCCAATCCAAGTAGAAATAATAGCTAGCCCAGCCACTGGTGCTGCTGTAGCATCTATAATAAAAGCCAATCTTTCTCTTGATATCTTCATTTTATCAGCTACTGGTCTCATTATTGGTCCAACTATTAGTGAATTTGCATAATCATCAAAGAAAACACATAAACCTAAAAGCCAAGTTGTCATTTGTGTACTTTTTACCGTCTTAGCCTTTTTAGCTAAAGCCTCTGCTATAGCCTTTGCTCCTCCCATTTTTGCAACTAAATTAATTACTCCCCCAATTGCAAGCACTTGAAGAACTATCCCAGCATTCCACGGATCTGCTAATGAATTCAAAGCTCTATTTACAAAATCTAAGAACGCTTGTATAAATGCCCCAAATACATTATGTCCTGCCAAACTAATTAAAAAGCTTCCTGATAAAATACCTATAAACAATGAAATAACAACATTTTTTGTTATAAAAGCTAATATTATTGCAACTAATGGTGGTAGTAATGTCCATAGCCCAAACTTATTTGCATTCACCGCCGGTTCAACTTCTGCTGCAAATACAACTGACGTTGAAAAAATAAATACTAGCATTGTAAGTAATAATACTTTGTAACTTCTTTTCACTTCTTTTTCCCCCTTATTTTATATAAAAGCGAATAATAAGGGCACCCCAAACTAACAATAAAAAAAGACCTTGAGTTAACACTCAAGGCCTTGTATGTACTAAAAAATTATAAAACTACAAGTCTTAAATGATAGCTCACCACAAAATACTTTGTGACAGTAATACATATATTCTATGTATTCCCAGCTATACAACCTTAAAGCATTAGTTGTACGCTTCGGCGATTGCTCCTTTCTTATTGAATCACAGTGCTTTCCTCATCAATAATACTATTAACTTTCGCGCCTCTACCCTAGTTTATTCACTTTTGTTATTTATAAATTGATTATATAATCAATTTATTGCATTTGCAATACCATTTTATAACTTTTTATACATATTATTTTCCATTTTTACTCATAAAGTTTTCAATCTCTTCCACAGTCTTTATAATATCACTAGATAAATTAATAACGCCATCTTCTGTAACAAGGATATCATCTTCAATTCTAATTCCTATTCCTTCTTCGGCGATATATATTCCTGGTTCAACAGTAAATACAACTCCTGGCTCAAAAATAATATCTCTATGCGGAGTTTCAATATCATGTGTATCCATACCTAAACTATGACCTATACTATGATAGTAGTACTTTCTTACTTCACTTTTATCTTTAATTAATCCAAGCTTTATACATTCTTCTGAAATTAGCTCTGTAGCTTTTTCATTTACATCCTTATATTTCATACCTGGCTTAATTAAGTTGATAATCTCTTCATTTACCCTTAAAACAGCATTATAAACTTCTTTTTGTCTTTCAGTGAATTTACCATTAACAGGGAATGTTCTTGATATATCTGCATTATAACAATTATATTCAGCCCCTAAATCAAAAAGAATTAAATCATTTTCTTTAAGCTCACAATTATTATCAACATAATGTAATGTTGTAGCATTTTCTCCTGCGGCAGCTATTGTTGTAAAAGCTAGCCCTGTTGCACCTTTAACCTTACAATTAAAATCAAAATATGCTTCTAATTCATATTCCTTCATTCCAACACGAGCTTCAGACATTAATTTTTCAATTCCGCTTTTTGTTATTTCAATAGCTTTTTTTATTTTATCTACTTCTTCTTGTGATTTTTTTAATCTTAATTCACCAATTTTACTATAAACATTATTTATTCTAACTTGTTGATACTTAGTTGTTATTTCATTGGCAAATCTATGTGAAATAGTTCCTTCTCTGTTTGCACTCATTCTTTCTAAATCTAAATAAAGATTTATTTCTTCCTTCATAGTAATCATTCCATGGATGTCTCCGTCAAACTGGCTCTTGAATTTAACTTCATCTACAGCCGCAATCTCTTCAGCTTCTTCTTTACGTATGCTTTTACCTACCCATTTTTCCATCTCTAGATCAATGTCTTTTATATAAAGTTTAGAAGATTTTACTCCATTAATTTTTGTCATAACTAATATATGATCTTCTTCTTTTATTCCTGTTAAATAATAAAAATTTCTATTTGGTGTAAAAGGATAAGTTTGATCTCCTGTCTTCTGAATTGCCTTTCCTGCAAATAAAATCACAATTGAATTATCCTTAATTTTATCTAAAAGATTATCTCTATTAAATTTATAAATATTTTTATTCATAGCCCTATCTCCTTGCAAATAATATTTTGTCATTTAGTTTTATTACTCTGCTGCTAATAACTTAACGCTTCTAACATTAGGTAAAGAATTTAACCTTGCAGCTAATTGACTTATACTTTTCTCCATATGCGAAATATCAATAGTAACAGTTACATTAGCTGATAAGTTTATAGGAATATCTTGGTTTATAGTTAATATGTTTCCCTTATAAAAAGCAATACAATCTAATACTTTAGATAATGTTCCTGACTTATGTGTCATTAAGATTATTAAAGTTACCTTTTTTGACTGCATATCTTGTCCCATTGGAAATACATCATCTTTATATTTATAGTATGTACTTCTACTAATACCTACTAATTTTATAGCCTCACTTATATCCTTTGCATTCCCAAGTTCAATATTCTCTTTTACTTCAATTACCTTTTTAAATATCTCTGGTAATGATCTTTCATTTACAATGTAAAATCTATCTTCCCCCATAATCATTCTCCATTCGATTTATTTTATTAATATTATACAACCAAAATTTTTACAACGCACTATAAATTTTACATTTAAAAAATTATTTACCTTTATATTAATTTACAAATTTCACCTTTTTAAATTTTAACAATGATGAAAATTAAGAATATTACTTAAAAGAATAATATAAATTCTTAATGAAAATCATACTAATTTCTGAAAATAATATCCTTAACTTTTCAGTATTAACTCATAATTAAAGAATAAGTACTTTAACCATTAATATTGCCATTATAATAGCAGACATATCTGCCATTATAGCTGCCCAAACAGTATGACGTGTTTTCTTTATTTTAACTGCTCCAAAATATACAGTTACAGTATAAAATATTGTCTCTGTAGTTCCCATAATTACCGAAGCTACTAAACCTATAGGGGTATCAGCACCATAATTTTTTAAAATATCAGTAAAAACTCCCATAGCTCCACTTCCTGAAAGAGGCTTGATTAATACTAAAGGTACAACCTCCTTTGGTAAATCTATTAGTTTGCAAAGTGGTGCAATTGCATTGTTTAACATGTCTAACAGATTAGCTTCTCTAAATATTTGAACTGCTATTATCATTGCTAAAAGATAAGGAAAAATATTTACACAAACCTTTAATCCATCCTTTGCTCCTTCAACAAACCAATCATAAACCTTTCTACCCTTTATCATTCCATAAGTAATAATAATTAAAACTATTATAGGAATAATACTTTTAGTTATATAGTTAAACATTAATATCACCCCATAATCCTAAAAATATCTTTGCAAAATTTTACAACAAATAACACCAACAATGGCTGCAGTACCAGTTGATATTATTGCTGGAAGTATTATTACTCCAGGATTTGTGGAACCTGCTGCTGCTCTTATAGATAATACTGTTGATGGAACTAATTGAATACATGCCGCATTTAATACCAAAAATAATGCCATATCATTACTAGCTCTCCCTTTTTCATTATTCAACCTGTCCATTTCTTCCATTGCTTTTATTCCAAAAGGTGTAGCTGCGTTTCCAAGCCCCATCATATTAGCAGTTATATTCATAACTATGGCCCCTAAAGCTTTTTCATCCTTTGCTGATTCTTTAAAAATAAGTTTTAATATTGGTTTCATAAGCTTGGCTAGTTTTTCTGTAAATCCACTTTTTTCTGCAACCTTCATTACTCCACACCAAAAGCACATTAATCCTACTAATCCAATTATAAAACTAACTGTAGAATCAATAGATCCTATTATGGCATTAGATATTCCTTCACCATTGCCAGTAAATATTCCAACTATCAAACCCAGAAAAATCATTACAAACCATATATAGTTAATCATTTTTTTCCCCTCTCTTTATTCTTTACTTTACAATATATGCCTTGCATCACATATTTATTAGTGATAGGATAAAGATATTAACATAAGTGAAATTCTATTTTTTGAGTTTTACTTTCACCTTCAAGGGTACTTAGAAGGATTTTCATACAAGTTTTAGTTACCTAATAAAGGAGATACATAAATGAAAGAATCAAATTTAAAACTAGCTCAAAAAGATATCGATGAGGCATTAAAAGCTGTAGAAGAAATGGAAAGCTACATTAATGAGGGAAATGAAGAAAATGCTATATTAAAACAAAAATTCATGACTCTAACAGAAAAAGTTCAAAAATTAGAAAATTTACTTAGAACAGAAGGAATATTATAAAAGTATTAAGATTGTATTTTTTAATTAAATAAAAATTTTATCAATTGAACTTTTAA
>ERZ1673743.3875-NODE-3875-length-11040-cov-21.826582_pt1 | contig 11040 bp, 9 predicted proteins | sample MGYA00580197_ERZ1673743 | MGnify/ENA primary metagenome ERZ1673743 (study PRJEB41218, sample SAMN15661795) | gut metagenome | host: Homo sapiens | place: Canada: London | collected 2015-08-20/2019-03-30 | study: EMG produced TPA metagenomics assembly of... | reverse complement strand
ATTGGCCCAAAGAACAACGGGAATGTAGAAACCGAAGCTCAGCACGATGGTCAGCCACATCCAACGGAAAGCTGAGTCGTTGTGCTCCTTGGCGCTGCGGTAGAACAGCACGATGATCAGCAGGCCCATCAGTGCAAAAGGAATATTACGGTAAATGCCCCAGGACAGCGGGGATCCATCGCTCAGCCACTGGTTCTGCGGCATCATGCACAGGATAACACGCACAGCAGCCAGACCGTAGACGGCGGCAGTCAGGCCATTGCTGCCCTTGACCCGGTAGCGCTCACGCCAGACATAGTACAGCAGCACATAAAAGACTGTCATTGTCACAGAGGTGATCCACTTACCCAGACCCAGGGGAACGGTAAAGTTTTCAAGACCCGTGGTGCATAGAGCCAGAGCACGGGGAATCAGATGGAACGAGTCGCCGGTACCCAGAACGACAGCCATCAGACCGAACAGCTTGAACTGGTGGCTGCCCTTGCAGCCGCGGATCATCAGGATACCGATGGTGATGACGGATACCAGATACACCGCATCAAAAACAGTTTCTACGATTGCTTGCATAGTTGATTGCTCCTTGTCGATAGATCAAATTTATTGTAACACTGCATTTTTTTGCAGGGTCGTCTTAATTTTTACGGTCATCCGGGGCTTGCCTGGCATAGCTGCATCCAAAGCACAGGATGTTGAAGCCGGCAGTGCTCCACACAAGGCAGGCGAGCCGCAGCAGGATACTGCGATGAACCTTCCTATGAGCATCCCCTTTGAGTGAACAGTGTTCAATTTGGACGTTATAAAATTCCCACAGCAGTGTGGGAAGAAAATGCGGTCAATATAAGGTTCTGCGCACGATCTCCAGCACAGCGGCGGGGTCGTAGTCCTGCCGCAGCAAAGCAGACAGCATAAGCGAAAACAGAACATCGGCAAATTTTTCAACGGTGAATTGCTCATTAAAAGCGCCCGGACGGATCTTGGTATCCTGTTGCAGCACCGTACACAGACCGTTTAAGATATGGTGCCAGATTTGCTGCATGTGCCGTTTGCCATCGGCCTTGTCCTCCTGCATAAAGCCGAGAGAGTGCAGTGTGAAGAATCCGGGATACTGCTCATAGCCGTAGGCCATGCGCTCGTACATCCATTTGACACAGGTCTGCACGTCCTGAAATACAGCCTCGTCCTGCGGGCGGTGGAAAATTTCGCACCAGACGCTCTCGACCGTGGCGCTGATAAGCTCAGCCTTGGAGTCATAATAGTTGTAGATCGAGCCGACCGAGACCCCGCATGCCGATGCGACAGAACGGATGCTGACTGCCGCCCAGCCCTTTTCCCGGATAAGCTCACGGCTGTTTTTTAAGATCTCTTCCTTGGAGGTCACGATCGTATTCATGTAGTCACCCTCAATATGAACAATGTTCATTTTTATTATACTGCCCCTTTCCACTTTGTCAAGAGGATTTCATAAGTCGCGGGCCGGCTGGAAGCTCTGGCTTTCCCAGGGAAGAAGAAACCGTGATACTGGTTTGATTCTTCCTTGGGTGTTATTTTTTCTGTTGCTTTGGACGCGAAGAAGCCCCGCCTTCAAACGAAAAATCTTGAAAGCGGGGCCTATTTTTATACGTTGTTCTGCTCTATTTTCGAGAGGTTCAAAAAGCCGGAAGGCAATTTTTTATTACTCGAGCTCGATCGTGGCCGGCGGCTTACCGGTGCAGTCGTAGAACACGCGGTTGACGTGCTTGACCTCATTGACGATGCGGCTGGTGACAGTACCCAGCACGTCCCAGGGCATATTGTAGCTCTCGGCGGTCATGAAGTCAGTGGTGGTGACAGCGCGCAGGGCCACGGCGTAGTCGTAGGTGCGCTCGTCGCCCATAACGCCGACGCTGTGCATATTGGTCAAAGCGGCGTAATACTGGCTGATCTCCTTATCAAGGCCGGCCTTGGCGATCTCCTCACGCCAGATGGCGTCGGCGTCCTGCACGATCGCAACCTTCTCGGGGGTCACTTCGCCGATGATGCGGATGCCCAGACCGGGGCCGGGGAAGGGCTGGCGGCTGACCAGATACTCGGGCAGACCCAGCTCACGGCCAGCCTGACGGACTTCGTCCTTGAACAGGTTGCGCAGAGGCTCGACCAGCTCCTTGAAGTCCACGGTGTCAGGCAGGCCACCGACGTTGTGGTGGCTCTTGATGACGGTGGACTCACCGCCCAGACCGCTCTCGACGACATCGGGGTAAATGGTACCCTGTGCAAGGAAATCGACCTTGCCGATCTGCTTCGCCTGTTCCTCAAAGACGCGGATGAACTCCTCGCCGATGATCTTGCGCTTGCGCTCCGGCTCGGTGACACCGGCCAGCTTTGCAAAGTAGCGGTCACGGGCGTCCACGCAGATGAAGTTGATGTCAAAGCCGTTGGCGTTGCCGGGGCCGAAGACGGAGCAGACCTCTTCCTTCTCGTTCTTGCGCAGCAGGCCGTGGTCAACAAAGACGCAGGTCAGCTGCTTGCCGATGGCCTTGGCCAGCATGGCCGCCAGCACGGAGGAATCGACGCCGCCGGACAGGGCGCAGAGCACCTTGCCGCTGCCGATGCGCTTCCGCAGGGCCTCGACGTTGTTCTCCACGAAGGAGTCCATCTTCCAGTCGCCGGTGCAGCCGCAGACGTTGTACACGAAGTTGTGCAGCATCTTCTTACCCTCAGCGGTGTGGAGCACCTCGGGGTGGAACTGGACGGCGTACAGCCCCTTTTCCTCGTTCTCAGCTGCGGCCACCGGGCAGTTAACGGTGTGGGCAGTGATTTTGAAGCCGGGCGCAGCCTGCTCAATATAGTCGTTGTGGCTCATCCAGCAGACGGTGGAGGGCTGCACATCGGTGAACATCTTGCTGCTGTTGTCCACGAAGACCTCGGTCTTGCCGTACTCACGCTCGGGGGCGCGGCAGACATGGCCACCCAGCAGGTGCATCATGAGCTGGCTGCCGTAGCAGATGCCCAGCACAGGCACGCCCCAGCTGAAGATCTCGGGGTCGACGGTGGGCGAATCCTCCAGATAGACGCTGTTGGGGCCGCCGGTGAAGATGATGCCCTTGGGGTTCTTCGCCTTGATGACGGACAGGTCCGTCTTATAGGAATAGATCTCACAGTAGACATTATTCTCGCGGACGCGGCGCGCGATGAGCTGATTGTACTGGCCGCCAAAGTCCAGCACGATCACGGTTTCATGCTGCATGATGTTCTCCTCTCTATATATCACTGGTGTGCTTCTTATAGCTAAGATTTAGTATAGCACATTTCACAACCAAAAGCGACATCTTTTGTGTATTTTTCTGTTTTGTTTTTCGTTTCGAATTGTAAACCTTTTCACGAATCCAAAGTTGACGCAGCGTTTGCAGTCTGCCATACTGGGAGTATGGCCGCTTTGGGCCAGAACGTATAGGAGGAATAATTCTTATGAGTCAGAACACCCAGGCCGCTGCGGCCACCAAGTCCAAGTTCTCTGTGCGGGACATCTGCTATGCAGGTCTGTTCGCCGCCGTCATCGCCGTCATGGCCCAGATCTCCATCCCGATGCCTCTGGGCGTCCCCATGACCATGCAGACCTTCGCCATCACGCTGGCTGCTGTGGTGCTGGGTTCCAAGCTTTCCGCCATCGCTTCGCTGGTGTACCTGGCACTGGGCGCTGTGGGCGTGCCGGTGCTGGCAAACTTCTCCGGCGGTTTCGATAAGTTCGTCGGCCCCACCGGCGGCTTCCTCATCTCTTTCCCCCTGATGGCCTACATCATCGGCCTCGGCGTGGAGCACCGTGACGCCTTCAAGGGCGCTTTCGTCACCGCTGTCATCGTCGGCACGGTGGTCAACTATGTGGTGGGCGTTGCACTGTTCGTGGTCGTCGCCCACAGCACCATCGCCGTGGGTATCACCGCCTGCGTCCTGCCCTTCATCCCCACTGCCATCATCAAGGCAGTTCTGGCCTGCGCCATCGGCCTGAATCTGCGGAAGCGCATTCCGGGGCTGAAAGCATGAGCATCGTACTTCGTCCCCATCATCTGCTCTGCACGCAGGGCTATTCCGGCAAAGGCTATGACAACGATTTCGTGGCCCACATGACCGACGTGGTGCATCAGCTGCGGGATGTTCCCGGCACCACCATCCACCTCACCTTCTCCACTGACACCCTCTGCTCCTGCTGCCCCAACAAGCTGGGGACTGACCTCTGCGACACGCAGGAAAAGGTCAAGCGCTACGATGCAAAGACGGTGGAATACTTCGGTCTCGAGGAAAAGGATTACGTCTACCAGGACCTCATCCGCGAGATCGACGCCAAGGCCACGCCGGAGATCCTCGCCGACATCTGCCGCGACTGCTGCTGGTTTCCCATCAGCGCCTGCTGCAAGAATATCTGCGAAGGCCGGTATGTGAAATAAAGCGATAAAAAATACGGGATGCTGCAAAATGCAGCATCCCGTATTTTTGTTTTATCAGGCGATGAACTTATCGTACAGGCCGAACACGAAGATGAACAGGACGATGAGGGGCAGACCATAGGTCAGGTAGCCGCGCATCCAGTCGTGCATCTTGAGGCCTTCGCCGGTGTTGACTTCCTTCTTGTAGTTGTCCCAGCCCCAGCCGTAGCGGGTGACGCAGAACAGCAGGTAGACGAGGGAGCCCAGCGGCAGGAAGAGGTTGCTGACGAGGAAATCCTCCAGATCCAGCACCGCACCGCCGAAGATGGCGAAGCCGTCCCAGGCCCAGACGTTGTAGCCCAGCACACAGGGCAGAGAGAGGGCGATGATGAGGAAGAAGTTGACAAGGCTGGACTTCTGACGGTTCCAGCCGGTCAGCTCCATGCCGCAGCAGATGATGTTCTCGAAGACGGCCAGCACGGTGGAAAGCGCCGCAAAGGCCATGAACAGGAAGAACAGGCTGCCCCACAGACGGCCCATCGCCATATTGGCGAAGATGTTGGGCAGGGTGATGAAGATGAGGCTGGGGCCGCTGGTCTGGTCCACGCCGTAAGTGAAGCAGGCCGGGAAGATGATGAGGCCGGCGGTGATGGCGACGAAGGTATCCAGCACCACGACGCGGACGCTCTCGCCCAGCAGGGCGTGCTCTTTGCCGATGTAGCTGCCGAAGATGGCCATTGCACCGATGCCGAGGCTCAGGGTGAAGAACGCCTGATTCATGGCCCCCACCAGAGTGTTGACGATGCCCACTTCCTTCATCCGCTCAAAGTCGGGTACGAGGAAGAAGGTCAGGCCCTCCTTTGCGCCGGGCATGAACATACTGTTGACTGCCAGCACCACCATGATGACCAGCAGGGCGATCATCATGACTTTCGTGACTTTCTCGAGGCCGTTCTGCAAACCGCGGGCGCAGACGAAGATGCCGATGGCCACAACGACCACCATCCAGAAGCCCATGGTCAGCGGGCTTGCCAGCATCTCGGTGAACTTGCCAGCCGCCTGGTCGGCGTCAAGCCCCACCAGCTTACCGGCAGCGGTCATGTAGAAGTAGTGGAGCATCCAGCCGGCCACCGTGGTGTAGAACATCATCAGCAGGTAGCAGCCGATGAGGGTGAAGTAGCCGTGGATGTGCCACTTCTGGCCGGGCTTTTCGAGGGCCTGATAGGCGCGCACCGGGCTCTTGTGGCTGGCACGGCCCACGGAGAACTCCATGGTCATGATGGGCAGACCCAGAATGACGAGGAACAGCAGGTAGAACAGCACGAAAGCGCCGCCGCCGCCCTGGCCTGCCATGTAAGGGAACTTCCACACATTTCCGATGCCGATCGCGCAGCCGGCGGAAAGGAGGATGAACCCGAGTCTCGATTTGAGTTTTTCGCGTTCCATTGATTGTCTCCTTTATTGCACCTTGCAAAAATCTGCGCCCGTCGTTTCGTCCACGACGGGCGCACAGTATATTGATTATATCACAGCTTACGGCAAATTTCCCAGAAGTCTTGCTTGAATCTTTTTCATGTTTTTCTCAGGAGAGTTTGCTGTATTTTCATGTTTTGAGCAGTTCCGACTGCATTTCGTCCAGCTGCTCGTAGCTGTAAAGGCGGTTGAGGGCTTCCACCAGCTCTTTTTTCGAGAGCCGGGGCGGCAGGCCGAGAGCGCAGAGCAGCTTTGTTTTCCGCTCAGCCGAGCCCGCCGTACCCGAAAGCCCCCACTCATAGAGGTCGGTATAAGTAATTTGCCGCCCCTCCGGCTTTGCAGGGGCAATGCCGGCTTCTTCGCCCAGAGCGTCCCGGAGCGCCTGCAAAACAAGGGCATCGTCCACGCCCTCGACCCCCAGAAGCCCCTCTTTGCCGGGCTGAGCCTTCCGCTTTTCCTTGCCGTGGATGGCCGGAACGTAGGCTTGCACCACGTTCTTCTCCCCCACCAGATTCGTGATGTAGGTGCGGATGCGGAAGCCCGCCGCGTCGGAGTCCGTCAGGAGGATAAGGCCGTTTTTGTGGGCCAGCTGTTTGAAGAGCTGCTGACGCTTCTTATCCTTATAGATGCCGAAGCCGTCCGTCAGCAGGATCATGGCGTCGGTCAGGTGGGAGAGACGGGCCGCATCGTATTTGCCCTCCACGATGAGCACACGGTCGGTGTGCAGCAGTTCCAGTTTCTCGCTCATCTTCTTCCTCCCGCCATCGCCAGGCGGCAGAGCGCCGTTTCCAGCAGGGTCTGCGCGCTCACGGGCTGGCTTTTCAGACTCTTGTCCAGCTCAAGCAAAATCTGCATACAGGCTTCCAGCTGGGGCAGCGTGTAGTGGCTGGCTGTCTCGGCAGAGCGCTTGAGCCGGTAGTCGCTGCCCTTGTAGCCGAAATCCTTGAACACGGTGCTGTAGCTCTTCCGCTTGGCTGCGCCCAGTTTGACCCGATAGAGGTCCACATAGCTGCCGATCATGGCCGCCGTGATGGGGATGGGCTCCTGCTGCAGGCGGAGAAGCGTTTGCAGCTTTTTGCAGGCGCCGGTGGCGTTTTTCGCCGTTATCATCCGTATCATCTCGAAGACGTCGGCCTCGAGGCTCACAGTCCCCATCTCGGCCACCATGGCCGTGGTCACGGTCTGATAGCCGGAGAGGGCGCAGAGCTTGTCCACCTCGTTCTCGAGAAGGAACGGGTCTTCGCCGCAGCGTTCCAGCAGGGCCGTCGCCGTACCCTCGGAGAGGGTGGTGTCCTGCGCCTTGGCGCGGTCCATCACCATGACCTTCAGCTCGTAGGGCTTGGGTTTGGCCAGCTCTTCAGCAAAGCCGACCTTGGTACACTGGGCGATGAGCTTCTGCGCCCGCTTGCCCAGCTTGAGCTTATTGCGCTCCATCTCGAACACGCTGCCCAGCACCACCACGGCATTCTCGAGGCTGGCCAGCGTGGCGCACAGCTCGTCGAGGTCTTTGTCGCTGTAGGCAGCGGGGTCCACCTCGGGCAGAAGCACCACGCGCCGCGTCCCGAAGAAGGAGATGGTGCCTGCCGCCATGATGAGCTGCTCGATCTCGGGCGCAGCACCGTCCAGAACGGTCGTCTCTTCGTCCTCACCCTCGGCCAGAAGCTTTGCCGCCCGGGCCACGGCCTGCCGGACAAGATAGCGCTCGCTGGAATAAAAATAGTAGACCGGACAGCCTCCCTGGGCCAGCTGCCGGAGTTTCGTTTCCGTTGCCAAATGATCGGCTCCTTTGTATTTGGATTATTTTATTCTATCATACTCTGCCCGCTTTGAAAAGCGCTCACTCCTCGAGACGGAGGCGCAGCCGCGAGACAGGCTCTGCGTCTCTCTCCATCCAGCGGTATTTGCTGCTCAGGGTCAGGCAGTCGGTGTACCGGATATTCTCCGGCCTTGCCATCGAGGCCAGCAGCCACTCGGCCCGGATGGGCTTCGCAGGCCGGACGGTGCCGCTGAGGGTGATGAACCTCTGCCCGCCGACACGCATCCGCAGAATGCAACCCTGCCGGGTGCGGAAAAGCTCCAAGTCCACCCCGCCGCAGGAAGCACGGCGGGTGGTATTCTCGGCCAGAGCGGCAGGCTCGATGCGCTTTTGGGCCTCGATACGGCAGGGTTCTTCCGGCTGCATCCGCAGGTCAACCAAAAGCTCGACCGTCTTTACGCCCCGCTTTTCCAGTTGGCTTTCCACCGCCCGCCGGGTGGTGCTGCCGCCCCGGAAGAGGACGACGGCCTTTTCTCTCTGCGTAATAATGACAGCGGGTGAAGCCCGGGTCCCCACCAGCTCGATGTTCACCACATTCCAGCTCAGAGCCGTTTCCAGCCCGATAGCCAGCGCTGCCAGCAGAATGACCGTCGGCAGAGCTACCCGGAGCCGGACGTGTCGCCGCATTGCCATTGCGCAGAGCAGGATCAGCACAAGACACACCAGTGCGGCATAGGTTCCATCAAACCAGAGGGACGCTCCCGGCAGAACGGACACCCGGAAAGCCCACTCGTTCATCAGCCATGCCAGCCCTTCGGCACAGAAGGCCGCCGGGCGGCGGATGATCTCAAACAAAGGCAAGCCTTCTGCCGCCAGACCCAGCAGAGCTGCACCGAGGCCGAAGCTCAGCATCGGCCCCACCAGCCAGAGGACGGCCACGCCCGACGCCACAGCCCAGACCGTCGTGCTCATCCCGCGCAGCACCAGCACCGGGAAGGTCGCCGCCGAGGCACAGAGGGAGACGCAGAGCGAGTCCCACACGCCGCCCGCAAAGCGGCGGAAGAGGAGCACTGCGCGGGGCGGTTTCTCGCGGTGGCTTTTCCGTTTCTTCTTTCTGTCGTAATAGCGTTCCCGCCCACGCCCTGCGCACTCAGCACCGGCCAGTGTTCCCATCACTGCCGCAAACGACAGCTCGAAGCCCACGTCATAGACCGCGTATCCGTTGCCCAGACACATAAGGACGCCTGCCGCGCCCAGCGAGGTGAGCGTATCCGCCGGGCCTCCCACCCAGACGCCAAGGGAGCTGACCCAGACCGCCACCGCCGCCCGGAGGACAGAGGGCGTCGCGCCGGTGATGCCCACCAGCAGAAGGGCCGTTCCGGCCCGGAGCAGCGACCGCATCCGCCGGTAAGCCCGGCTCCGCTCCCGCTCCTTGTGGGGCAGAGCATCCAGCAGGCCGCAGAAGATGGTGACGTGGAGGCCGCTCACCACCAGCACATGGGAAAGCCCCGCGCCCCGGTAGGCACTGCGGAGAGTCGAAGTTAGATGGCTCCGGTCGCCCACCACCATCGCGGCCAGAACGCCGCCGGTGTTTTCGGCCATGCCTTTTCGCAGGGCGCGGCTCAGCGCCGCCTGAAGCCGAGCCGTCCGGGCGCGGAAGCTCTCGCTCTGCCCAAGACGAAGCATCCCGGACAGATATTCCGCGCTGAGGACAATGCCGTCGGCGTAGTCGTCCAGACGCTGGGTAGCATCCGGCACATCCAGCGAAAAGCGGCCCCGGATGCGGCCTCCAGCCTCACATTTGGGCAGGCTGGCACACTCCACCCGGAAACGGACAGTCTCCCCATCCACCGTCTCCACCACCAGCACGGCACTCACCCGGCCCGCCGTGTAGGCGCGGCCTGTACTCTTCACTTCGGCGGTGAGGGTCACTTCTTTTCCGGCGTAGGCGTCCTGTATCTTTGCAAGCCGTGCGCCGGTCGTTTTCATGATGCCGACGCCTAGCACTGCGCCCAGAAGCAGGCAGACCGCATACCCTCTCGCGGCCCCGCCTCTCCACCAGACCAGCAGGCAGAAGACAACAAAAATTGCCGCAGACGGCAGCAAAAGCCCCATCTGCGGCAAAAATGAGCGTAACACTAACACACCCAGCGCACTCAGGCAGAACGCGCAGAGCGGGCGTCGCATATCGGTTTAGTGGAGGAACAGAGGCAGCGGCTCGAGGAAGATGATGTCCTTGCGCTGGGCAGCATCACCCTCGGCCAGAACGGCGGCCTGACCCACGATGGTACACTGGGTCTGCTCGGCCAGCTTGTCCAGAGCCTTGAGAGAGCCGCCGGTGGAAATGACATCATCCACGACCAGCACCCGCTTGCCGCTCATCTTGTCCAGCTCCTTGCGGTCGATGACCAGCTTCTGCTTGCCTGCGGTGGTGATGGACTGATCCTCCACCACAACGGGGTCGGTCATATACAGCTTTTCGCCCTTGCGTGCGCAGACGTAGGGCTTGCCGCTCTGGCGGCTCATCTCGTGTGCCAGAGGGATGCCCTTGGCCTCAGCGGTCAGCAGGATGTCAAACTCGGGGCACTTTTTCAGCAGCTCGGTGGCAGCAGCCACGGTCAGCTCTGCGTCGCCCAGCATGATGAAGGCCGCAATGTCCATGTGGTCGTTCACCTTGCAGATGGTCAGCTCACGGGTCAGGCCCGCGACATTCAGCGTATAAGTCTTAGCCATATTCAACGATCTCCCTTACTTTTTCGGAATCAGACAGGCAGCTTCTCGCCGCCCAGAACATGGAAGTGCAGATGCTTGACGGTCTGGCCGGCGTCCTCGCCCACATTGGAGATGACGCGGTAGCCGTTGTCGAGGCCCTGCTCCCTGGCGAGCTTTGCGATGACCGCAAAGACATGGCCCAGCAGAGCGCCGTCTTCCTCGGTCAGCGCAGCGGCCGAGGGGATGTGCTTTTTGGGGATGACCAGGAAATGCACCTTGGCCTGCGGGGCGATGTCATAGAATGCCACCACCTGCTCGTCCTCATAGAGCTTCTTCGAGGGGATGTCCCCCGCTGCAATTTTGCAAAACAGACAATCTTCCATGGGAATCGCTCCTTCCTACTTTCTATTATCTGGATACTGCGGCGTATTGTCAAGCCTCTCCCCTTGGGAGAGGTGTCTGCGAAGCAGACGGAGAGGGCAAGGACGCTGACAAGAAATTAAAAGCACAGCGACACTATCGCTCTGACAAAACTCTTGCCTATCACGACGCCGCAGCTCTGGGGCCACAGGCTTGCCCTCTCAGTCACCTGCGGTGACAGCTCTCCCAAAGGGAGAGCCTTTCACGCGCAGCTCCTTTGTTCAAACATCAGCCCAGCTGCTTCTCCACGATGCCCTTGACAGCGGCCAGAGCCTCGTCGAT
>ERZ1673743.3859-NODE-3859-length-11068-cov-7.987469_pt1 | contig 11068 bp, 13 predicted proteins | sample MGYA00580197_ERZ1673743 | MGnify/ENA primary metagenome ERZ1673743 (study PRJEB41218, sample SAMN15661795) | gut metagenome | host: Homo sapiens | place: Canada: London | collected 2015-08-20/2019-03-30 | study: EMG produced TPA metagenomics assembly of... | reverse complement strand
TAGATGATTTGACCACAAATTATCTGGTTTACAGTCCGTGTGTCTATAACCGCCCGGATGATAACTGGCTTCTGGATATGATGTGGCACGTTATGTTGAGGATAAAGCTCGTCTGTATCAGCGTTTTGAAAAGCTGACAGTAGAAGATTTGGTAGGAACAGAGTGCTTTCCGTGTATTAATGAAGTGATTCTGACAAAGCTAATGACAGAGATCAGTGACCATATCATTGATGTGGATACCATTACGAATACCGTTGAAAAACGGAGAACTTGTGTATGGTATGAGCCATTTGAGAATTTTTATGACGGTATCTTACAAGTGGCGAATATGCAAAGTTTCTTTAAGGAACATTCTGCCGGATTCCATACCGCAGAAGCGAAAAGTATCTGGAAAGAATATACTGAGAGCTACTATCAGATGGACACTTATTACCGTTTGTTCCATCTTAGTTTTCAAAAGAGTTTGGAGACTTCCAATATTCTGCTGGATGATTTGTTCAAGCATGTTGTCGATAAGGTGGAAGGACTTTATACGCACTGGTTCTTAGGTGAGTTGGGCAACAACTGGTCGGATGTATGTGCGGATGAACTGGCAACTTACGGTAAAGTTCTGGAAGTACCGCAACAGGAGGATTTTTACCGTTCCCGTATCCAAACCTCGGATACGAAAGTATTTGTAATTATCTCAGATGCCATGCGTTATGAAGTGGCGGCTACGATGGCAGATCAGCTTCAGCGAGAAACGCAAAGTAAGGTTTCTATCAGCAGTATGCAGAGCATCTTCCCTTCTACTACGAAGTTTGGTATGGCAGCTTTGTTGCCGCACAAAGAATTGACAGTAGAGGTTCGGAACGATATTTTGACGGTTTTAGCAGATGGACAGTCTACGGCAAGTACTTATAGGGACAAGGTTCTGAAAACAGAAGATTCGGCAAGCGTGGCCTTGAAGTATAATGACATTATTGCTATGAAACGAGCGGAAAGATCAATAAGGATATGGGTGATCTGCTTATTACAGATTCATCAGTCAAGAAGCTGACCGTAAATACGTTGTTTGAGCGATACATGGCAACAAAGAATATCAAGGAAAGAACGAAAAAGAATTATATCCGTATGTGGGACTATCGGATACGAAATACTTTGGGAAATATTCGTGTTGTAGATTTTAAGACATCTCACGTAAGGACGTTCTTTTCAGCATTGTCAGATGAAGGACTGGCACACAGCACGATCAAAGGTCTTTATGGCTTATTGAATCCCAGTTTTGAACTGGCAGTGGAAGATGGGATTATCCGCAAGAATCCGGTAACTGGAACACTTGGAGATTATGGGGCTCCGGCAAAGGAGAAAGAAGCATTGATACTGGAACAGTAGGAAAAACTTTTGGAGTTTGTTGAACAGAGTAATGTGTATAAGCCTCATCTTCCAATGATGCAAGTTATGTTTGGGGCTTGCCTGAGAGTGAGTGAAACCATCGGCTTAACCTGATGCTTGGTTTGCAGAGTAATGTGGAGATCGGTGGACTAGTGGATTCATCTTCAATACAAAGCATGGACGTCCGATAATGTCGGCGGGAGTGAACAGCTTTCTAAAAAATATTGTCAATGCCTATAATAAGAAAGAAAGCAAACTGGCAGAAGAAGAGAAGCGAGAGACGGAGCTGATGCCGCCTATTTCATCGCATACCCTTCGTCATACGGGATGTACCAGATTGGGTGAAAACAACGTCAATCCCAAAGTTATGCAGTATGTGATGGGCCATTCAGATGCACAGATCACAATGAATGTCTATAATCATATTGCAGAAAAGTCTCATGTGGAGAATGGGATGTCTAAAATGAACCTGCCGGAAACTGTACCTGTTGTGGTATAAATCATAAGTTGTTGTCGTAAAAATGTGGTCAAATCAAGAAAATCGAGTGCGAAAGCAAGTGAAAAATCCCTGTGAAGTAGTGGCATACGCCATGCACAGCTCGGGAAAGAATTCCCTCGCTGTCGGGCTGTCGCCCTATACATTTCCATGAAAGAGCCATCTTTACCAAGCAAGCTTGAAAGATGGCTCTTTCGCGTAAATGTGCATGGCTCGTAGCGTTCACAAAATCTTCACAAAAAAATTAGCACTCACCTATTGACAGTGCTAATAATAGGTGTTATATTACATGTAGAACAAAGGAAGAGGAAAGAATGGAGGAATGACTTATGTTAATGCCTAGTGTATATGGAAGAGATTTCTTTGATGATTTAATGGATGGTTTTGGATTCCCGGATGTAAATAAGAAGCTGTATGGCAGGCATGCGAAGAACATGATGAAGACAGATATCAGGGAGACCGATGAGGGATATGAAGTGATCATGGATCTGCCGGGATTCAAGAAGGATGAGATCGAGGTTCAGCTTGAAAACGGTTATCTGACTGTATCAGCAGCCAAGGGACTTGACAAGGATGAAGCCGATAAGAAGGGTAAATACATCTGCAGAGAGCGGTATGCCGGTGAAATGAGCAGAAGCTTCTATGTAGGTGAGGATATCCTTGATACCGATATTCATGCAAGGTTTGAAAATGGTATTCTGAAGCTGGATGTTCCAAAGAAGGAAGCGAAGGCAGTGGAAACAAAGAAACATGTTGCCATTGAAGGATGACAGGTAACCTGCCCCGGACTTTCCGGGGCATTTTTTGAATAAGCAGAAAAGAGGGTGAGAACAGTGGCTGATAAACGAGATTATTATGAAGTACTTGGCGTAGCAAGAAATGCAGATGACGCAGCGATCAAAAAAGCATACCGTAAGCTTGCGAAGAAATATCACCCGGATATGAATAAGGACAATCCCTCCGCTGAAGAGAAATTCAAGGAAGTCACGGAGGCTTATAATATATTAAGTGATAAGGAAAAGAGAAAACTGTACGATCAGTTTGGTCATGCTGCCTTTGACGAAGGGGGCGGCAATGCCGGAGCCGGTGGCTATCAGGGCGGTTTTGGATCAGATGGTACCTTCCATTTTAATGGCGGTCCCGGTGGCGGCTATCAGGAGTTCCATTATTCCGGAGATAATCTGGATGATATTTTTGATGGTATTTTCGGAGGCTTCAAAGGAAAGGGCTTCGGCAATGGTTTCCATTCGAAAGGCTTCCACACGCAGGATTTTGAGGATGATGGCGGGTTCTTTGGAAGAGGGGGCAGAAGCCACAGCCAGGAAGGAGAGGATGTCTTGGCTAAGGTGGATGTTACCTTTGAAGAGGCAGCCCTTGGCGCTGATAAGGTGATTCATTTCCGGTCACCAGACGGGAAAGAAGAGTCCCTGCAGGTGCATATTCCCGCAGGTATTGATTCCGGACAGAAGATCCGGCTGAAAGGCAAAGGCATGCCGGGAAGAAATGGCGGCGGTGCCGGTAATATGCTTCTGGAGGTCAATGTCCTTAAGAAACCCGGCTTTGAACGGAAGGGCATGGACATTTATACCACAGTTGAAATTCCCTTTGCAACAGCAGCCCTTGGCGGTGAGGCGATCGTACCTACCTTAAATGGGCGGGTAAGCTGCAAGATCAAAGAAGGAACCCAGTCCGGAACAAAGATCCGGCTGAAGGGCAAAGGAATCGTATCCATGAAGAATGCTTCGGAAAAAGGTGATGAATATGCGGTGATCCAGATTCAGGTGCCAAAGCATCTGAGTCCGGACGCAAGACAGAAACTGACAGAGTTTGTAAAGGCAGCTTCCTGATGAGGGAGGCTGCCTTTTATTATCTTTTACAGCAGCGTTTACATGGGATGTATCCATTTTTAACGGCATCGTTTAAATAAAATTTTTTAGATTCACTTAAACCTGAGCAATGTGGAAGAAGATGATACTTTTTACTTTTTGGGGATATCCAGACAATATTTTCCTGGGTAATATTAATGTTGAGAATTTGGCCAAGGTATGTCATGGTAGAGGAACTGATTCAGGGAGAACAGTTTGGAACAGAAATCCATGGAATTGAAGGACGTTACAGTGTATTGCCGCCGATTGCTTTTTCTGTGAATAAAGATGGAATCACCGATCCGTTAAACTCTGTGAAGTTCGGACCGGTAACCGATCCGGCTTATCATTTTGAAAAGGTGCAGGAAAAGCTGCTCAATATGGCACAGACCCTGAAATTTGAAGGAACGGTGCAGGTAGATCTGGTTTACCGGAACGGAGAGTGGTTTATTATTGAGATCAATCCCAGATGGTCCGGCATGACGACTACAACGGCAGCCAAGGAAGGAAGAAATCCACGTGCCATCTTTGTGGACAGTATTCTTGGAACTGACAAGAATTACAGTATGAAGCCATCAGTACCGACCAGGGAAAAGAGGATATTCTGAATGTCCTGAATGAATTCTGGCTGAAACAAAAATCCGTCTGCTTTCGGAGGATTCAAAGGAAAGGGATTGGCGGCGAGAAGCCGCAGCCAGGACATAGGAGGAATCGTTGGCATATGAATTATGCCGGACGGTTCCTTTTTAGTTATCTTTTATATAAACAACAATATCTTCTACCTTACAATCCAGAATGTGGCAGAGTTGTTCGACAGTCAGTAGAGTAACATTTCTGTTATGTTTCAGGTTATCAATCGTCCCCTTGCTGATGCCATATTCATTAATTAATTTGTAAGTAGATAAATTCTTTTCTTTTAATGTTTTCCACAATGGGGCAAATGACATCATATTGATAAACTCCTTAAAATTATTATATGGTCAGAAACAGGAGGAAAATATACCCAGCATGTTGGGAATATTTTTGTGGACAAGGAGTAAGGAAGGAAGTAAGATATTTTTAAAACCAGTATGTACTTTGCCGGTACTTATTGTCAGAAAGGAGCAGACAGTTATTCTGTCGGGAGCAAAGTACAAAGGAGAGACAATTATGGAAGACAGTTTGAAAAATGCCATAGAACAGATGAAAAATGGTGAAGAAAAAGGCTTTAATGAAGTATATTCCGCAACTTACAACAGAGTGTATTTCAGGGCAAGGCAGATCATGAAGAAGGAAGAAGATGCACAGGATCTGACGCAAATCGTTTTTACAGAAGCATATAAAAGCATACATACATTACAGGCATCGGAGGCTCTGTATTCCTGGCTGGATGGGATAGCTTATAATCAGGGAATGAAGATCTACAGGAAACGGAAAGAGGTTTTATTAACAGAGGAGACAGAAGGAATATTTGATGCCCTTGAGAGCAATGATATTTCTTCCATGCCAGAGCTGACCGCAGACCAGAGGGCAACGGCCGACATTATCAGAGGAATAATAGAAGAACTTCCGGAATTGCAGAAAACAGCAGTTGTTGCCTACTATTTTGACGGGCTGAAGGTGGAGCAGATTGCAGAACTGATGGAATGCTCAGCAGGTACGATCAAGAGCCGGCTTAATTATGCAAGAAAATATATCAGAGGAAGAGTAGAGGAAAAGGAGAAGAAAGAGGGGTACCGACTACATGTGGTTGCACTTCCTGTCTTCTGGTATGCCATTAAGCTGATGGCGGATAAAACTACACTTACAGCGCAGACAGCACAGGAAATCTATTGCGGTGCATGCAGGAATGTGGGGCTGCAGGCAACCTCTATATCTGCAAAGGGAGCGGGGGAAGTGACAGGTGGAGCCGAGTCAACAGAGGAAACAAGCAGAGCTGAAGCAGCAAAAACAGCAGGCAGGGCTGCAGCGGGCATGACGAAATCTGCTTCTTTCAGCACGGCAATAAAAGCAGTGATTGTTGCAGGAATCATAGGTGCAGCAGGGCTTGGAACTGTGGGAATTATCCATGCAGTAAAAGGTAATGGAACAGAAATCCCGGAGAATGAGGAGCAAATAATCAGTGAAGAAACATCAGAAGATGAGGTTGAAAATGAGGTTGCACTGACAAGTGAGGAAGAGGCAGACAGTGAGGATGGAGGATTAATAGAAATAGAAGAAACGGATAAAAATGCAGAAGTGACAGATGAGGAAATACCGGCAGGAGAGGCAGCGGAAACAGAACCCAAAACAATAGCAGAGGTGGAAAATTTAGACGAGTACGAAAAGTGGGAGACGGAGGAAGGATCTTCCGGTCAGACAATGTATGTGAAGCAGACCGGTTCAGAAAAACAATATATTTCTGATGATTTTTATCTGACCCTTGGAGAATATGAGGGATATTGGACACTGGACGGGCAGGAACTTCATTTTCAGGGAAAAGATCTTGAAATACTGAAGCTGACAGATCTTGAAGGAAATCCGATAGATCGCAGAATCGCATTTTATTATTTAAATGAAGAGGGAATGGTGTTTGTAGATATTCCTGACACAGAAGACTGGGATACCTATGCCTTCCGGGATATTCCCGATTATATTTACAGGAAAGTTTCCTGATCAGAAAAAAATAAAAATATTTAAAACCCAAAAGAATTATGAGGGTACTTAATGATATAAAACATACAAATGGAGGATAGTAAGATGTTAGATTTATTCATGAACAGTATTTTTTTCCAGACCTTTGGAAGTGGATTTATTAAGGGGTTTAAAAAATTCCAGCGGCTTGGCATGTGGGCTTATTTCCTGGCGTTACTGCCTTTTTTCGTGATTATGGTCTGCTATCAGGGCAGTTATGACAAGGCAACGTGGATTGAAAAAATTTTATTGACAGCATTGCTGCTGGTGATTCTGTTTTTGCTTGTTTTTGATGTCAGAGCGGTAGCCTGCTTCTTTGAAAAGCCGGAGGAATCTGAGTATTTTCTTGCAACAGGTGTCACAAGAAAAGAGGTTTTAAATGATAAAGGACTGCTTGGTGAGTTTAACGCTTATGTGATGAGCCGGAAATTAAAGGTGCCGCATAAGACATTATTTAATGTATGTGTACCTATGCCAAACGGAAATTATCAGGAAGTAGATGCCATCATCATTACAGATAACTGGCTTTATGTGGTTGAATGCAAAAATAGGGGTGGTGTATTTACAGGAAATTTTGAAGATAAAAACTGGGTACAGAAAATAGGAAGTAAAACACATAGTGTATATAACGTTTATCTGCAGAATCAGGATCATATCACGGCGATTGAGTATTTTCTGCAGTCAAAAGGTGTGATCACTGCCGGAGATCCGTATTGCTACAGTACCATGCTTACGGGCGGCGATCTGCAGCTGAGTGTTACAAATAACAGGGTACCGATTGATTTTGCTTTTGGTGATGCTTCATTTATAAGCAGCCAGATTGCAAGTGTGGAAAACAGGAGAACGGAAAACCGGGGAGAGAATTTTATGGACAGAGTGTATATGGCATTATTGCCGTATGCTCTTCTGGATAAGAAAAAGAGGGATCATATGCAGGCGACAAGAAAAGAACTCAGTGATAAGGGCGGACTGAAGAAAGGAGAATACCATTATTATTATTTCGAAAACGGAATCCCCGGAATCACAGATGAAGAAACTGTTTTAAGAGAAAACAGGGTATATACACAGATCAGTACCGGAAATCAGGATGATACATTTCCGATATGGAAGACAATGGCAAATTTAAAATACGCAGAGAGGTAAAGGACAATGGAAAATATGAATGATTATCAGATTCAGGATGGCGATATCAGAAAGGTAAGAAGAGTGGAAATTCGGGATGACTGGGACAGTCCTGAGCAGATTGCACATCCTGTAAGTGAGGAAAAGGTACAGGAATATCTGAAAAATAAAAGTGATAAGCCGATGATGCTTCCTAAAATGGTTTTGGCTGCACTTGTCGGTCTTTTGGTTCTTTATGGAATTGTTCATGGAATCTGTAATCTTATGAGAGCAAATGGTGGAAATTCATCGAAAAGTTATGCAAGTGTGGCTATGATGGAAGTGGATGGAACAGAAGAGGAGGCAATGCTGTGAAACAGTGGGAAGTAGAGGAAAATATAGAGCATTATCTGCCTTCACAGGATGAGATCATTCTGGCAGAAGATACACTAAACCTTATTAATCTGGTCTGTAACTGTAATGCGCACTGGAAGGATCTGAAGGAAATGTATGCAAGGCTGTCCTATGGCTGTGTGGCCATGGCCGTATGGCAGGAAGATGGCGAGGAGTACTATACACACGCATGGACGGAGATTCAGGGTTCAGAGGTTAAAGTGTCTGTAGGAGTAAATATCCTGGAGGTGGCAACACGGCAGGTTTTCCGATATGAGAAGCCATTTGAACATGGAAAGCTGGTAGCAGGAACAGTTGACTTTGAGAGCCTGAGAAGAGATGAGCAGAAGAAGGAAGAGGAGACTGTGCCAGAATTTTACGAAAGAGACATGCAGGAAGCAGAAGAGGATGACTTTGACAAAAGACTGAATGCAGCACTGCTGTATGGAGAACCTGATACGGAAGAAGAGGAAGAACCGGAGGAGGAAACACAGAGCAAAGTGGAGGAAGCACCTGACAGATTTGCAGAATATTTGGAGGATCTGCAGTATGCAAAGAGTTTCAAAGAGCAGTTTGGAACTGACAGCACAGAGATGAACGAGGAAACAGCCAGCACGAAATTTTATTTTGGCGTTTTAAGGGATTTCTTTGGTCTATAAGAGAGGATAAGAATACATTGAAAAGAAATATTGTTTTACTGCTTGGACTTCTTCTGTGTCTGAATGTGGCGGCCTGTGGCAGCAAAGAGACAGGCAGCAGTACAGATCATACGGCGATGGAAGAAACAGTGAACGGGGAAGAAGCGGCAGAAGAAAATGTGGCAGAGGACGAATATGTACTGGCCGGGGATGAACAGTTCCGGATTACGGATACGGCAGACATTTCCATGAAGGAGCGGTGCAATAATTACGCATATCCGTTTGATATTGTGATTCCTGTGGTAGAAGGCTGTGAGTTAAGAGAAGCCGATGACATGAAATTTTACGAGATATTTAATCCCAATATGAGCGATTACTACAGTATTGGATTTGTCACGGAGAAAAGAAGCGGCGGCCGGATGTTCACGAACGGCACCGGTGTAGATGGAGAAATCTTTGCAAACGGGCAGGATATGGCAGAACGGAATGTACCGACTAATGTTGCACCAAGTGTGTATTGTCAGTATAACAGTCTGGATAATGGAGACTATACATTAAGTTATGAGATCAATCTATACAGTAAAAAAACAGTGGCAGAAGCAACTTTTTATATCAGAAACAGTGAGGAAGCAAGTGAGGCAGATGAGGTGCTTTTCCGTTTAAATCTGAAAATACGAAAAGAAGTGGGTGTAGACAGAAGTGCCTATATGATGGATTATATTGAACAGCTGAAGGAGGGAATTTTCGAGGGAATGGGACTTGATCTGGATCTGGATCAGGAAACCATGACTGAACTGCACAGAGAAGCTTTGGAGGAAAAGACAGATGGAACAGGTGCCAATGTATCTCTTGTACCGCAGATCAGAGAAGCAGGGGATGAATCATCAGATCCCCAGTACGAAGAAGTGATAGGGGATGTGGATGTTGATACCGGTGCAGTTACAGTATCAGATATGACAGAACTAGTAGCTGGTCTTGATTTTAAAATAGATGAATCTGTTTATGATTATAAAAGTCTGGGACTGGATGGACTTACGATACTTGCTCCTGGCGGACAGTATATTACAGGATATACGGACAGCGGTATAGAGGCTGCATTTGATAACTTTATGATAACAGTAAAATGCCAGACGACAAATGTTGCACTTCCGCCATCCACTGATGATGTCATACTGGCAGACACAGATGGATATACGGTATACAGGATGACTGACTTTGATGACAACAGTAATAAAAGATCTTATCAGCGATATCTGATTTATGATAAGGAAAATGGGGCAGGACTGAACATACATCTGGAGGTCACCAAGTATGACAGCAGCGCTGCTGATCGTTTTATCAGCGACTATCTGCCTGCGTTTGAGACAACACTTGCAGGGAATTTTTAAATCTAGGTTTTAGAATGAGCGGAAGGCAATTTCGGTTGCCTTCCCTTTCTTTTTCTGCCGCTTTCTGGATGATTGCATGAAATAAACAGTATTTATATACCGATACACGGAAAAGTAAGTCAATTTAGTGCAGTGATAAAAACGGGGCAAAATGCATATGATAAAATTGAAAAAACGGGGCAAAAGAGTTATTGTTAAAAAGGGAGGATGAGCAGGCTGCTAACGCTACTCCTACTGTATAAAAACGGATATAGTGTTGGGAAATATATCAGTATTGAAAAGCAGATAGAGAAAACGAAAGATCGTTATTACGATACTCTTGAAGAATCCGATGCAGGATGGCATGAGGAAGAAAATGATCCGACACCGTTTATCAGATATATGCTGCAGGTGATTCTGGCCTGTTATACAGAATTTGAAGAACGCGTCGGATTAATGACTGAAAGCAGAAACGGTAGTACAGCATACGACATTGTCAAAAGGTACACCGAAGAAAAAATTGGAAAGTTTATGGGAGCAGATGTTGTGGCTCATTGTCCGAGCATAGGAAGATCGTCTGCACTGGCAGCATTAAAGAAACTAACCGAGGAAGGACTTATTATCAGAGAAGGTCCGGGCAGAAGTACATTTTATGTTCGTGCGGACAGCAAATAGATTTCGTCCAAAAATCAGCTAATTTGGATGAAAAGAAAGAATGCTGGATGAAAGAATTGAAAAAAAGTTTTTGTCTCCTATTGACAAGAAGCGTGGGAGTCTGGAAGAGGATACCCAGGCATAGATTCATTAAAGGAAATATCCATCTATTTTTTTGTGTCAATTGATGATTTATCACGCACATATGTACTACATTATCTCTGATAGTGGGCTTGCATCTGACAAAAAGATTCAAAGGTCAAAAGGAAATTTCTTTAACCCGATTCATGTCCTTCGGGATAAATTTAAGGGCAAGTACTTTTATCATCTTAATAAGTTGTATTTATCAGCCCGTCTCTGCTTTCCCAAAGAAATGCACATAATTTAGTAATAGCTATTGAAGCAGAAATGATTTAGCAGTGTAATAACATTACTAAAATTTGTGCAATGCACAAAAATATGGAGTGACATCGTGGAGATTAAGAGAGATTCATACCTTGAACAGTTAAAGATAAGAAAAGATAACGG
>ERZ1673743.3834-NODE-3834-length-11131-cov-79.384977_pt1 | contig 11131 bp, 5 predicted proteins | sample MGYA00580197_ERZ1673743 | MGnify/ENA primary metagenome ERZ1673743 (study PRJEB41218, sample SAMN15661795) | gut metagenome | host: Homo sapiens | place: Canada: London | collected 2015-08-20/2019-03-30 | study: EMG produced TPA metagenomics assembly of... | reverse complement strand
AGGCGGCGGAGGTCACGGGAAAAACGGTAAAACAGATCACCAACATGGTGTATCGCGGAAAAGAGAGCCTACGAAGGCTCTTAGAACGGGAGGGAATCACAAATGCGGAGTCATGAGGAACGGGTCACGGAGACCAAGCGGCGCATTGCTAAAATTGAACAGGAGAAACGGCTGCGGCGCAATACGATCACCATGGCTTCCGCTGTGGCGGCGTGCCTTGTGCTGCTCATAGGCGCGTCCCTCGCCATGCCCGGCATTGCCGCAAGCATCCAGACAGGCGATTATTGCGGCTTTGAAACTGCGGCAAGCATCTTTCACAGCGGCGTAGCTTTGGGATATATTGTCATCGGGCTTCTGGCGTTTTTACTGGGCGTGTGCGTGACCGTTTTGTGCTTCCGGCTGCGGCAGATGAACCGTGAGGACGGGCAGGACAAAGAAAGCGAGGGAATTCATGGAGCTGATTGAGAACCTGCTGCAATTACTGACCACATTCGTCGGTGCGCTACTTTCGGGTATCTCTTGCCGAAAAAGTGGGCGGCAGGCGTACTTCCTGCTGCTGTGCTTCTACGGCTGCTTTGCCCTCGGTGCGCTCTACTGGACGCTGTATCTGCTGCTGTTCGATACCACGCCGCGGGTCTTTTATGTGTCGGAGTTCGGCTGGGTGGCCAGCGTAATTTTCCTACGCATTTTGCAGGCCACGCTGACCGGAACAAATGAGCGCAGTTTCCACTGCCGCAGGGCATGGCTTGCGCCTGTGTTCGGCGTGCCGCTGCTGGCGTTCTACTGCACTTTCGGGGACATTTTCTCCAACCTGATCTGGTGCGGCATGATGATATGGCTCTCCTTCTGCGCCATTCGAGGGCTTGCCTATGCGAAAACGCAGACGGGCACAGCGCGGAATATGCGGTGGTTTCACATCGGCGTGCTGTGCTTTGTGTACGCAGAATACCTGCTGTGGACGGCGGGCTGCTTCTGGCCGGATACCTCTCCGGCAAGTCCAACCTTCTGGTGCGATATGCTGCTGACGCTTGCGATTCTGGGGCTGCTGCCTGCCACGAGAGAGGCGGTGGAAGCATGACCTACATCGAAAACATCTTCATCTGCATGGTATCTCCCCTGCTGGTGGCCGCTCTGTGCATGGGCAGGCGGCAGCTCCGCTTCTTCCTGTTCTGCATTGCCGGAATGGGGGTGTGCCTGCTCTCGGCCTATATCAACACCTTCCTCGCGGCGGTGTGTCAGGCGGACGCCCTTGCCGCCACGGCGGAGATCGCGCCGGTGGTGGAGGAAATGATGAAGCTGCTGCCGCTGGTGTTCTATCTGCTGGTGTTTGAGCCGGAGGGGGATAAAATCAAGGCTGCCGCCATCACGGTTGCCCTCACTTTCGCCACCTTTGAAAATGTGTGCTATCTCATCCAGAACGGCGCGGACCGCTTCTCCTTCATCTTCTTCCGGGGCTTCGGCACGGGCGCGATGCACGTCCTCTGCGGCTTGATCGTGGGCGGCGGGCTTGCCTACATGTGGCGGCGGACGTGGCTGAAGGTTGCAGGCACCTGTGGGCTGCTGGGCGCAGCCATCACCCTCCATGCCATCTACAATCTGCTCATCGCCTACGGCGGCGCGGCGCAGTACATCGCCTACGCCCTGCCGGTGCTGCTGGTGGCGGCAGGAAGGCTATCCGTTTTCCGATTATCACGGAAGTAATAACCGAATATCCACTCTTTGAGAGCTGCTTTTTGGCAGCTCTCAAATTTTTGTGAAAAATTATGCGTTTTGGGTGAGAGTTTTTTCGTTTTTTTGTACCTATATAAGTGAAAGGGTTTTTATCACAGTTTCAGACAAACCGGAAGGGGGGTTCAAACGAAATGTACGATACCGCAAGACGGGTCGCACTCGTCAAGCAGCGGGTGCGGGAAAACAACCGCCGAAGGCAGCAACGCGGCATATATGGACTGAGCGCCGCGTGTATGCTGCTGTTCGCGGTGCTGATGCAGGCGGCAGACGCATTTGCAGTGCAGGGACAGACCGCCGCATGGGGCAGCTTCGGCGCGATGCTTCTGCGGGAGGACGCAGGCGGCTATGTGCTGGTGGGCGTCGTCTCCTTTGCTGCGGCGGCAGCGATCACTGCGCTGTGCTTTCGGCTCAGAAACAGAGAAAACTGTAGAAAAGGCGGAGAGGATAAGCCCGCCCGACACGAAAAGGAGGAGAAAAGCCAATGAAAAAACGAATACTCAGTATCTTGCTTCTATGCTGCATGGTGCTGACCATGCTGCCGACAACTGCGTTTGCATCGGTGAGCGATTCGCTGGGCAACACACCTGAGGAAAATCAGGCGATTTTGGAGCAGCTCGCCGACCTGACTGGCGGTAGCAGCGACCAGGTGCTTTCCATGCTGAACGCTTTGGGGCTGCTGGATGAAGACGGCAATTTCAAGGTGGATCAAACCATCACGCTGGACGGCCAGGTGTTGACACTGGCGGCCGTCATGGAACTGCTGGAAAATCCCGCCACGGATCTCACCCGTATAGCCGACGTGGATGGGACTCCGGTGGCGCTGGGCGATTTGAAGACCATGATCCAAATCGAACAGGAGCTGCAGCGGATCAAGGACACCTATTTCTCCGGCAGGGAGTTTACTGGGGAAGCACTGGAGAATCTCAACAGCCTGATGGAGCAGCTGGAGCTGCAGGGTATCAGTTTGCAGTATTCCGCCTCTGCCACAAAGCCTGAGGGCGTTGAGACGGTGGATATGAGCGGCATGATGAGCCAAACACTGGAGAGACAAGCAAACAACGAATGGAAATCCGGGACTTTTACTGTATACCGCGGAAAACCGGCCGGCTTTTCCTACCGCATTCAAGGAGGCCAGCTCAGCAAGTATATCACCGATGTGGAGGTCTCGATAGGCGAGACGAGTAAGGTCGTCGAGCAAAGCGACGGGTCCTACAAGCTAACCTATGACGTAGGCGAAACTTACAGTTTAGGTGGTTGTAAAATCACTGTCAAGGTTCAAACCAATGGAGGGAACCCAGACTGGCTCAAGGATTCTTATTCCTATGGCGACCTGCTGGGGATGATCGAATTTTACGATGCGGAAAATCTGGTGTTCTATGACGGCGCCGCTTATGCCGACCACTGTCAGCTCAAGCTAAAAAAGACGGTTGACGCCCCCGCAATAAAAACATCAATGACCGCGCCGGACTATGAGAAAACATACAAAAGTGAAGGCACAATACAGGGGGATATGTATATTCCTTTGCTGGCGGATGAATACAATGCCGGCGAGGGTGCCAAAAATCCGGATTTCGTTGCACTAAGCGATACCATCGGAATTCTGGAGGGCGCCCGCAACTCGGTGCTTCCCGGCGGCTCATCCAAATTTTATCAGCCATACCAAATCGACGCCAGCATCAAGTTTGACTGGAACCCCGGCAAAGAGACCTATACCGGCCCTGCGCCGTATGGCTATGATAGTGCCACACAACCCCATGCCCCGTTCTATCTGATGGAGTACAAGTTCGATGAAGCAGATCTGACGCCCACCAGCGGCGACAGAAAGAAACCGGGGAACTGTACGATTCAAAAGGGCAGTACGGTCAAAATCTCCCTGCAGTCTACCACGCAAAACAGAGGGGATCAGAAGTACTGGCTGCCCTTCCGACTGTATATGAAGAGTGTAATTGACGACCAACCATATGCCTCCGCCACCGTCAATACCAGCAGCGTCACCGCCAGGCTGTTGGACACGGACGCCCCCATCATTCAAAGCGTCACGGCCCCGGCGGGAACCTATGCCAGCGGACAGCATGTGCCCATCACAGTTACCTTTAACGAGTTCGTGGATCTTAGAAACGCCAGCGTGACCATCAATGGCAAAGAGTATACCGCCGCTGCTCTTTCCATGAACAACTACGGTGTCACGGCAATGCTCTGGTACCCGGTGCAGGATGCGGATGCCACCACGGTCACCGTCAATGGTATGACCGGTGTGGAAGATGTTTTCGGCCATATGCTGGATACCACACTCTATCAAGGCGATTCGATTATCGACGTTACGCTGAAGAGCGTCTTGATGCGCAACGCTTCCACCGAACTGACGGCCACCTACGCCAACGGCAAGGCATCGTTCACGATGCAGGCCAACATGGCGCAGGACTACGAGACCGCATACAGCAATTATCACACCCCGGAAGGAACAGAGCCGAAGGAAGCCCCTTTCCGCCTCGAGCTGAGGTACGACTCCGCGGTTGAACCAATCCATCTGCAGGTCTATCTGGACACAGAGAAGGAAGCCTTCACCATTAGCGACTACGCAATCGCACCCGCGGCTAACACCCGCACCTATACGGTGACGCTGCAGGCCAACGAGGGCACGAAAGACGCTCCTGACTGGGTGAGTGTTCTTCCCCTGACCCGGCAGTTCACGGTGCCAAAGAAAGTTTCCGCGCACACGGTGACCATCGTCCCGGAAGCGAATGACGCCGACTATACGATTTCCCTCGGCGAAACCACCCGCCCCACGCTTAGGGCCGAGGTTTTTGGGGAAGGCGGTGAGCAGGCAAGCTACACCACCGGCAAATGGAGCAGCAGTGACACGCTCATTGCCACCATCAACGAGGATACCGGCGTTGTTGCCACCACAGGAACCAAGGTGGGAACCGTCACCTTTACCTTTACGGCGGACAACGGGACTGAGGACCCTGCCGATGATGTGACGGGCGAGTCACAGCCCTATACCGTGACGGCAGGCGATTCCCTGGCACTGGTGATTCCCGGCGGCTCGTCCATCGTGACGCGGGTAAATCAGCCCGCCACCGTGCTGTGGAGCTCCAACGCCGCGCTGATGGCGCCGGACAAAGAGTTCAATTACAGGATTGACCTGTATGAGGGCAACTACGCGAATGAGGCGGCGCTGAGCGGCCTCAATCCCGTTGCGACTTATACCGCCGGCAAGGATAAAAACAGCGTGCGGATCGAGGAGAATGTGCTCTCCAGGCTCTCCAACGGCGATACCCCTGCCTACACGGTATTGGTCTCCATGCCGCACCCCAACGCCGAGGGTGAGAACGTCCGCCTGTCGGCACTTGCCTGGATCATCGTGCAGGCACCACCTGCCACAGCCAAGCTGACACCGCCCCAGAGCATTTACCTCACGGATACCGACAGCGCCGTCAATATCGACTGGTCGGTGGAAAACGCCACTGACGGGGCCTCTCAACAGCCCACGCTGACCATTACCCGGGTCACAGAGGACAACACCACCCAAGAGGTGGCCAGAGAGAGCCTATCCGGTACCTCCGGAAGCTTCTCCCTGTCATTGCAGAGTGTGAAGGACGGCAATCTAAAGGACACCTATCAAGTGGTTTTGAGCGTGGAGAACCCTGGTGAGGAATCTCCCAGCACAGACTCCTTCCCCCTGTATGTCTACGATGCCGACGCACTGAAGGTGCAGGACGACAAAGGAGACACGATTTCTAAGCTGACCATGGACAATACCTCCAAGGTCAGCGGCAGCCTGCCCACTGATACAGCTGAAATTTTGCAGCTGCGCCAGGAGTTGGGGCTGATCGAGTACATAGGCATCAACTATGACGAGTACGGATGGAACTCCTTTAAAGACGGCATCCGGTGGCTCTCCAGCAACAACAATGCCATTTCCGTCAACTACAAGCAGGGCGGACTGTATGAGGACATCAGAAACTTCTCCTTTGATTCCTACCTTCCCGAAACCAAAATGGCGCTGTCCGGCTTGGCCAACGGTACCGCAACCGTCACGGCTACCCATGCCGCCACGGGCATGCGTGCCGATGTACAGGTGACAGCGAAAACGCTGCAAAATAAGTTCTATCTCTTCCAGCTGACGCCTGCAGCGGAAACTACGCTGCAATACACCGATGGCAAAGGTGTGTCCAAAACGGTCACGACCAACAGTGAAGGCGTGCTGGCGCTTTACGAACCCAACGGAATCGCCAGTGAGGTGTCTCTGCAGTCCGGCTCCGGCGCGGATATTTATCTGGGCACCATCTATAAAGAAAATCTGCGTTCCGGCGAGCAGGATGCCACAAAACTGCAGCTTTATCCCTTGAATACCTTCAGCCTTCGGCGAGTCGCCCGGGCATCTGTGACGCTCATCACGCCGGGCGGCGATCCGCTGGCGAACAAGACGGTGACCGTTCGCGGTGGCGTTTATAAAAACGGAGGCTACTGCGAGACAGCTCTGCTGGGCTCCGGGGCAGGAGCACTTGTCAGCGGCATCACCGGCGACACCTATACCACGGATGCGGAGGGAAATATAACCGTCTATCTGGATTCCACCCAGTTCTGGTCGGCCGAAAAGGGCGAGTGCAACACCACGGTGCTTTCCACTCTGGATCAGCTGGAGTACATTCTGGAGATCAGCGCAATTGACGGCGACAAGTACTATCCGCTGCTGCTGACCGTCAACGGCAAGCTGGGCGTGGATGATGTAATGCGCACCGCAGAGGGCGTTGTCTCTCTGGAGTGCGTGCCGGAAGGGGAGGAAAACAAACCCTTCATTGTGGCGCAAAGCGTTGATTACGGTCTTGCCAACGGTCAGAAGGTGGATGTCCGCAACTCGACTGGGAAGATTGGCCCTAACAGCAGCTTTAAAACAGCAACCCTGCACACCACCATGTTCCTCTGGGGCGAGAAGATTGCCAACGCGAAGAATTACAGTCTCAAGCTGGCGGACGAATACGGCGTTCTTCCTGCCGCCCAGAGCAGCAGTACCACGCAGTATCCCTTCTCATCCATCCCTGTAGCGGAAAACGATCTGACCCTCACCGAGGCCACCATGACCACCTCTGGATGGATCGCCGACGGCAAGGATGTAGGTATGAAAACGCAGCTGAGCCTGAACGGCAGCCTGCTGCAAGAGAAAATAATGCCCTTCCGGGTCGTTGATCTGACCCGAGTGCCCAAGGTGACAGAGGATGACCGCGTCACCGGTATTCTGCCGACGATGGCAGCTTCCAGTATAGTGAAGGAAGTCGGCTTTGGCGAAGTGGGCGATAGTAACATTCTCAAGGTGCTGACCGGACGGCTGCATGATCTGAGCGGTCCGGTGAACAGTTCCGTGTTCAAAATGATTATCACCCCCAGCGAAGATCCCTCCGTGTTCCGTGCCATGATTTGGGCCGGGTACAATACGCTGGAGATGGAGGACATGGACTATTCCGAGGACGGCGTGGCCTTGGGTGCGAATGTGCTGACACAGAACCTGGAAGTGGGCGTGCCCGGGACCGGGGATCTGAGTCAGATGGCCAAAGGCACCTATAATCCCGAGGGGGAGTACAAAGCCAACTCCATGGCCGGCAAGGTCACCAACACGGATCTCAACTTGCAGTTGGAGGGCTTTTACGAAGCGGAAATCCGCTATAACGCCGAAAAAAAGGAGTGGGAGGTTTTCACCGTAGGCGGCGGCTTTACCGCCGGCGTTGGCGTGGGCTTCACCTTCAGCGTGAACGCCATGGCTGGCCCCGTACCGTTGACAGCAACCTTTGAGCTGGGTGGTGCCATTCAGCTGGATTTCCGTACCGCAGTGCGCTACGGCCGGCAGGGCGAGGGTACAGAGCTTGCCTGGAGCGATCCAACGGCCACGGCAGTGAATGACTTTTTGACCACGCTGCGTATCAACGCCTATGTCCACGCGTTTGGCGGCATTGGATTTGACTATTCGGTCGTGGCGCTGAAGATCGGCCTATTCGGCAATTTGGATGTGGACAGTCAGAATAAGTTCCTTTCCCGCGCCTATCTTGCCGACGAGACAAAGCGCCAGATCAACGGTCAGGCCCTGGGGATCCAAAGCGAAGTGGGAATCAAATTTGTGGCCAACTTCCTGTTTATCTCCTACGAGGCGGTGATCGCCTCCGGAACCCTTGGAGCTACCAGGACTTTTAATGACTGGAAAACAATCGACAACTACTGGAATAACGCCACCAGTGGGCTGAGCCTTGCCTCGCTGCGGATGGCGGCGGCCCAGAGCGGAATGCAGGTGGCTTCTGGCAGTGCAACGCTCCAAAGCCGGGACTATCTGGAGCAATATGCCCGTACTTGGGGCCAGCCCCAGCAGCGGATGATGCTGTTCTCTCTGAACTCCACCAGTGGGCTGGAAAACATCCAGACCAATGCCAACCCCACATCCTATCCACAGCTCAGCGATGACGGGAAGGTATTGGCCTACATCAACGACGGCAACAGCAGCAGTATTTACGACAGCCGGGCACATTTCTCCACCCTCACTGGCGGCGTCTATTCTACCTCCCAGGAAATTGACGATCCCGCAGGGTTCACCGGCTACGGCGACACGAGCGTTTCTTTGTCTGGCACTGGCAGCTTCGCGGCGGCGGCTTGGGTTCGCATGGGCACCGACCTGCCGGGTAAAAATGCCGGTGATTCCGTGACATTGGAAGAGCAAAACCTGCTGATGAACAGCACGGAAATCGTAGCGTCCGTCTATAACGGCGCAGCCTGGACTTCCACCCGCCTAACCAACGACGGCATGCCGGATCTGGCCCCAGCCACGGCAGTGGGCGGCGACGGCAAGGCCATCGTGTTCTGGCGCAGCGTCTACACCCCCGATCCCGGTACGCAGGACAGCAACAACCTGCTGAACTTCACGACCAGAGATTGTATCATGTACCGTTGCTATGACAGCAGTAACGGCACCTGGAGCGAGTCCAAAATGCTTTATAACGGTGCTACTGGCAGCGTGAAGGCGTTGCAGGCGGCCATGCTGCCCGACGGAACCGCTATGGCGGTTTACTCGCTGGACCGCAGCGGAACCGGAGATACCTCCGCCTACGAGATCGCCTATTGTACCGTGGCTGCTGACGGAACTCCCGGTACAGCCATGCTGGCAACCTGTGACAGCAATCTTGACGAAAACCCCCAGGTCGTTGCAGCCAACTTCGGCAGCGGGGATGACCGATTTGTCATCGGTTGGCATAGTGTCCGAGACGGCAGCAGCGATATCCAGCTGTTGGCTGTGGACGGCAGCGGCACCATGTCCAACAGTTTCCCCGGCTCTCTGTCTGCCCTGACCAGCAGCGGCAACGCCGTCGTGGGCGGAGACTTCCGCTTCGCTTCCCTCAGTGGGGATCATCGCAGCCTCAATGATCTTACCATCGTCTGGAATGAGACTGTCAATGATGCCAACGGCGCGGTAGATCACGGCATTTTGAAGGCGGCCAAGCTGCGCTATGCCACAAATACCTACACTCTGTCTGCACCATTGGAACTGGCAGAGCTGCCGGATCGCACGCTGGCTGACCATTTTGATGCCTATGTCAGCGGCACCAATCAGGTGCAGGCTGCCATTCAGGCAACCCGGTATGACGATAAAAACCCAGAGGTAATCGGCGGCGTGACCGTTCCGGGGGAGGAAACGATCCTCTATACTGCTACCTCTAATTTTATCACCGATGCGGTGGCTGTGGAACAGATCGGTGTGGATTATGCAACGCTGGCATTGAACAGCCTGACACCCATTCGCTTTACCATCCGCAACACCGGGCTGAACGATGTGACAAGCCTAACGGTCAGCCTTGGCAGCGGGGAAACCGCCACCCTTACGGAAACACTGCTGCCCAATGAAAGCACCACCCTTACCGTCTGGCACCATGTGAAGGATCGCGTGACCGACCCGAGCTATACCATCACCGCCGCCGGCGGCATCAACGAAAACGGCACAGTGTATCTGGATTATCCAGACATTGGCATCTCGCAAATGGAAGTGATTGCGGAGAGTGCCGGCAAACGCACGGTGCGCATGACCCTATATAATTCCTCTGCCGCCACGCTGGCCGGCGGAAAGAACCGCGAGGTGAAGCTTGCGTTCTATGCGGACGATCTGCATACCCAATCTGCAGCGGTAGACTGCGCCACAAACGGCGTATCGGTTCGCGATAATGAAATTACCATTTCCGAAGACAGCGCCCTCGCCCGCATCGATCAGGGAACCTTTACACTGGACCTGACCTATGATCTGGGCGGGTATATGACATCCATTGGCAAAACCGAGATCCCCAATGTGGGTACCTATCTGTACGCCGAGGCGTGGGTGGAAGGTCAGATCGGTGGAACAGGAAGCAATCAGCGCCTGCCGGAGTATGACGGCAGTGACAGCGAGGCCAGCGTCCATATGACCGGCGCACTGGCCCGCACCGGAGAGCGGATGACTATGGATGTGACACAGGGGAACGACGGCAACGGTCACAGCACCGCCGCCATTACCCTGCGCAACAACTCCCTGCAGTCTCAGACTAGCGCAACGCTGGTGGCCACGCTGCTGGATGCTGCCGGGACCGTTCTGGAAACGAAAAAGACCAGTATTGGCGGTGCCATCTCCGGGGAAACCTTCCGGACGGAAACCGTCACCTTCTCCCAGCTTGGCACCCGCGTAGTGGTGCGAGTCGCAGTGCCCGGTAATGACCTTCTGACCTTTGAAGGTCTGGCAGTGGGGATCGGCGATTTTACCGCCAACGGAACGAACTATACCTATACGCTGCAAAATGATAGCGGAGCAACATCTACGCTAGTCACAGCGGTGTCTGGAAACGGCGAGCCCGTGAGCATCAACGGACAGGCTCTGTCCACCGGCGGCAGCGCAACCGTTGCCATCCCCAACAGCGGCACAACCGACATTGTCGTGGAAATCGGTGCTAAAACCTACACGCTGACGATTCTGCGCAATAGTGGCACAGGCGGCGGTGAGCATACTCACAGCTACGGCAGCGAGTGGAAGTACGACGCCGACAACCACTGGCATGAGTGCTCCTGCGGTGACAAGGACGATGTTGCAGTACATAGCTTCAAGTGGGTGGTAGATAAGGAAGCGACCGCAACCCTAAAGGGCTCCAGGCATGAGGAGTGCAAGGTTTGCGGCTACAAGAAGGCGGCAGTTGAGATTCCGGCTGCCGGCTCCACAACAAAACCGACCGATCCTACGCAAACCAACCCGGACACCGGCGCAGAAAGCCCGAAAACCGGTGACAACAGCAATATGATCCTCTGGATCGCACTGCTGTTTATCAGCGGCGGCGCAGTAATCGGCATCAACGTTTACAGCAAAAAGAAGAAAGAAAACGCTGAATAAATCAGCTGCGAACCTTTG
>ERZ1673743.3828-NODE-3828-length-11141-cov-8.960491_pt1 | contig 11141 bp, 10 predicted proteins | sample MGYA00580197_ERZ1673743 | MGnify/ENA primary metagenome ERZ1673743 (study PRJEB41218, sample SAMN15661795) | gut metagenome | host: Homo sapiens | place: Canada: London | collected 2015-08-20/2019-03-30 | study: EMG produced TPA metagenomics assembly of... | reverse complement strand
CGTTCGGTGCGATAACGGACAAGTCATATATGCTCGACGTTATTGATATTATAAATAAGAATTCTTGAAATCAAGCAGAGCGTGTTTAAAAATAACGACGAGCAGGCGGACAAATTGCGCCGCGAGCTCAAAGAGAAAGGCGTATTCCTACTCAACCTCATGTCCTCGCCCGGAGCCGGCAAGACGACTACCCTCAAGGCAACTATCGCCGCGCTGAAAGACAAAGTCAAGATAGGCGTTATGGAAGCGGATATCGACAGTGATGTTGACGCGAAGAGAATCGCCGAGACGGGAGTCAAGGCAATTCAGCTGCACACCGGCGGAATGTGCCACCTCGACGCGGAAATGACACGGCAGGGGCTCGACGGACTCGAGACAGGCGATGTTGAGCTTGCGATTCTCGAAAATGTCGGTAACCTTGTCTGTCCGGCGGAGTTCGACACGGGCGCAGTCAAAAATGCGATGATACTCTCCGTGCCCGAGGGCGACGACAAGCCGCTCAAGTACCCGCTGATGTTCTCGATTTGCGATGTCGTGCTCATCAACAAAATCGACGTTCTCCCCTATTTCGACTTCGACGTTGAGAAGTGTAAGGAGTATATAAAGCGCCGCAACCCGAATGCCAAGGTGTTTATGGTCTGCGCCAAGACGGGCGAAGGCATTGACGAATGGGCGCAGTGGCTCTTGAGTGAAGTCAAGAGCTGGAGAGACGAGAAATAAAAGATATAAAAATAAAGGCAACCGAGCAGTAAGATTTAAGTCTTACTGCTCGGTTTATTAATTGCTGGAATGTCTGGTCAGAGAGTTTATCAATGACTTTTCTTCGCTTTTATCACGCCTTTGACGGTCTCGAATGCGTGGAGCGAGCCGACGAGCGGATGGTAGAGCATGATACGCGGACCGGAGTAGCGCATGACGGCTCTTATCTTTTCGCGCATGGCGGGCTTATAGCAATGGCACGGGCACTGGGAGCAGAAATTCTTTTCATTCCCCCAACGGCAGTGGTCGAGCCTGTAAAGCGCATAGTCGCACAGCTCCCGGCACTCGGGGCAAAGTTCTCCCCTTTTTGTCTTGTGCACGCCGTGACAGTAGATTTTCACCATCTCCGGCAGCATCTCTTTTTCGCGGGTTATTCTGTCTTTTGTCTCTTTCTTGCTCATGATAATCTGCCTCTGTAAACCGTATAAGCCTTGTCGGCTATTCTCGAAGTTGATTTTCTGTGGGAGACGAGCACTATGCTCTTGCCCTTCTTTGCCTCGTTTATCGAGCGCAGGATATGACCCTCGTTGAGGCTGTCAAGGTTACTCGTAGGCTCGTCAAGCATAATCATCGGCGCATCGCTGAGGAACGCCCTGGCGAGACCTATTCTCTGCTTCTCGCCGTCGGAGAGCAGATCTCCGAGCTCACCGACATTTGTGTCATAGCCCTTGGGCAGAGTCATGATGAAATCATGGATAGAAGCTTTCTTCGCCGCTTCAACGACCTGCTCATGCGTGGCGTTGTAATCGGCTATTTTTATATTGGACTCTATCGAATCGTTGAAAAGCTGCGTCTCCTGACTGACAAGGCTCTGGTTGCTTCTGAGGCACGAGGTCTTTATATCTCTGATATCCTCGCCGCTCATCTTTATGCTGCCCTGCTGAACATCCCAGAAGCGCATCATGAGCTTGAGCGCGGTGGACTTGCCCGAACCGCTCGGGCCCGTGATACTGATTATCTTGTCCGGCTCGACAGTCATATTGAAGCCGTCAAGAATTTTTTCATCGCCGTAAGCAAATCCGACATTTTCGTTTTCCATGCCGTCGAAAGCAACTGTTTTTCCGTCTATGTTTTCTTCAACCACCGGGTTCTCATCGAGTATGCCGAGAACTCTTTCGCCCGCCGCGAGAGTGTGGGTAAGATTTCCGGCAAGTCCCGAGAGCGCGGCGACGGGGCCGAACGAGCTCATCATCGAAACGGTAGAAACTATCATTCCGTCGAAACCGATAACGCCTTTTTGATAGAGGGCGATACCCGTGAGCAGCATTGCAACGGAGAAGAAGATTATTGCGATATCCGTAACGGCGCCCGTGTGTCCTTCTATCTTCTTGAGCTTATTTTGAAGCGAGTTCAGCTCGTCGGTCTTTTTGTCCATTTCCTCAAGGCGCTTGTCGGTGCTGTTATATCTTATCGACTCAAGCAGTCCGCGCATACTGTCGAGCACGAAGCCCGAGAGCGCGCCGGAGCCGTCTCTGTAGGTCATGCCTGCATTCTTGTTAAGCCTCGAGGACACCAACGGAATCACCGCGCCGACCGTTATATAGGCGGCGAGCGCAACGAGCGAGAGCCAAATGCTGTAGCGCCCGATAAAAATAAGCATAATAAGGCAGGTCAGTATCGCAATGCAGGTCGGCGATATCGTGTGCGCATAGAACACTTCAAGCAGTTCGATGTCGCTCGTTATGACCGAGACAAGGTTGCCTTTGTCTTTACCCTCGAGCTTCGCGGGAGAAAGCCGGCGCATGGCTTTGAACACCTTGTCGCGGATAAGAGCCAAAAGCTTGAATGCTATATAATGGTTGCACGCCTGCTCGCCGTAGTGCAGAAATCCCCTGAGAACGGCAAAAATTATGATGCAGATACAGCCGGTCTTTATTGCGATTCCGCCGCTTATTTTTGCGGCGGTGAGCAGGGTCAGCGAACCCGCGACGGTTATCTGAATGGCGCAAAGGAATCCGAGCACGCCGAGCAAAACCGCAAGACACATAAAGCCGGAAAGCGGCTTGACGAGGACTATGAGTCTGCTCATTATACGCAGACCGCTCTGTTTTCTTTTCATACCGCTGCCGCCTCCTTTGAATATTTTTCAAGCTGAGCCTGAGTCGAATACATTGTATAATACTTGCCCTTTTCTTCCATGAGGTGCGAATGCGTGCCGCTCTCCGCGAGGCATCCGCCGTCGAGCAGAAGGATCATATCGGAGGTGACAACATTTTCGAGCCTGTGTGAGATGAGCAAAACCGTCTTTGTCTTTGCCATTTCGCGGATAACTTCCATGATGTCATTTTCGCTCTCGACATCGATGTTCGAAGTGACCTCATCGAAGATATACACAGGTGTGTCATGCAAAAGCGCGCGGGCTATCGCGAGGCGCTGACGCTGACCGCCGGAGAAGTTGCTTCCCTGCTGAGAGAGAGCCGTATCAAGCCCATCCTGCGAGGAGAGGAACTCCCAGAGATTCACTTTTTCGAGCGCGTCTATGAGTTCGTCGTCGGAAGCATTCGGGCAAGCCATGAGCAGGTTGTCCCTAACCGTCCCGGCGAAGATATAGCTGTTGAAATTGACGGCGGTTATGTTATCCATGAGCGCTTTTTCGTCGATGTCTCTTATCTCAACGCCGTCTATCTTTATGCTCCCTTTGTAGCCTTTTGTTGTGCCGCAGATAAGAGAAGCTATTGTGCTCTTTCCGCAGCCGGACTCGCCGACGACGGACACAAGGCTGTTCTTCGGGATATCCGCCGAGATGCCGTTGAGCACGGTCTTTTCGCCATCATAAGAGAAGGTCACGTTTTCGAGCTTTATATCGCTATCGAAGTTCTCGGGAATCTGCGTTCCCTGCTCGTCTGCTGGAGTATCGAGGAGCTTAAAGAGCTTGTCACTCGCCGCCATACCGTTCATCGCAACATGGAAGAACGAGCCGAGCAGACGCAGGGGCAGGAAGAAATCCGCGGCAAGCATAATGATAAGAAACGCCTGCGGGAGCGTTATCGTGCCGTTTGCCACCTGACATACTGCGATGACAACGCCGACCGCGCTGCCCGCATATGCGACGATATCCATGACGCTGACGGAGTTCAATTGCATGGTAAGCACCTTCATGGTGATACGCCTGAACTCCTCCGCCTTTTCGTTCATCTCGACGTTCTTTCTCTCATCGGCCTGATAAACTTTGAGGGTCGTGAGTCCCTGAATATTCTCAAGGAACGTGTCGCCGAGATTGACATATACTCCCCAGTATTTGCTCAGCAGCCGTTTTGCTATCTTCTGCACCGCGACTATCGAAAGCGGAATCAACGGCACGCAGACGAGAAGCACGAGCGAGGCTTTCCAGCTGACAAAAGAGAGCACCGCAAAAAGCGTTATCGGCGCAAGCATGGCAAAGAAGAACTGCGGAAGATATTTGCCGAAATAAAGCTCAAGCTGATCGACACCCTCGACAAAAACCTGGAGCACCTCTGAGGTTGAAACCTTCTCATGATACGACGCACCCATGCGGGTAAGCTTTTTGTACATTTTCCCGCGCAGGACTTTTTTCACCTGTGCCGACGCCAAAAAAGATGTCTTTGAGCTGCACACTCCGCAGATATAGCGTACCGCCATAACTGCGGAGATGCCTATAATATAAGGCAGAAGCACGCTAACCGTCATGGTCGCGCCGCCCAAAATAAGCTCAAGAATATGTGAGAAAATAAACATCATCACGATATTCGCGCAAAGCCTTATCCACTGCGCGAGCACCGTAAGGGCAATGTACTTCTTGGAGGAAGGCACCTGCCCTATGAGTCTTGTTTTTATCATCTAATCACTCCCCAATGATTTTAAACTGTTTATTGAGATAGCCGTCAGCGAGACTTCCGTCCCCCTGCTCGGCTATTTTTCCGCTGTCCATTATGAGCACCCTGTCGGCCATGGCGGCGGCGCATCTGCGGTCGTGCGTAACGGTGACGATCGTGCAGCCGTTTTCGCGGTTCAACTTATTGACAGCCGAGACTATTCGCTCAAGATTATTATAATCCTGTCCAACAGTAGGCTCGTCGAGGAACAGCACTTCCGGCTCGCCCGCGCATATCGCAGCGAGACCGGCGCGGCGTTTCTGTCCCTCCGAAAGGGACTGCGGATGCCTATTTTCAAGCCCCGAGAGGCCGAACGCCTCGATCATCTCCCTTGCTTTCTGCTCCGATGATGCCCTGAAAGAGGCCTCGGCGAGCAGTGTCGGCATGAAGAGCTGATATGTTGGATTCTGATAGACAAAGCCGACCTTTTTGAACCACGCGGCGTTGGGCTTTCTTCGCCCCGACTTTTGAACTATATTTTGTTCGAGCGTGCCTGATGTGAGCTTGTTGAGCCTTGCGAGAGTCCGCATGAGCGTAGTCTTGCCGCAACCATTCGCACCGAGCAGAACAAGGCGTTCACCTTTATACACATCGATATCGAGCGAATCGAGGATATTTTTGCCTCCCGCGCCGAAAACCAAGCTGCGCCCGCTTATAACGGGCGAGCCGACTGTGTGCAGTCTGTTCTCCGGCTCTATAACCCGTTCGCAGCGGAGGACGGCATCCTTGTCGGCGCTCATTGTGACATTTTTATCTTTTATCCACATGACCTTGTTGACATAGGGTCTGACAACATCGAGCCTGTGCTCAACGAGCAGCACGGCATAACCGCTCTTTGAAAGCGAACGAAGCGCGCCAAGCAGGATATGCGCGCCCTCAACGTCAAGGTTTGCCAGCGGCTCATCAAGAATTATGATTTTCTGCTTCATCGCGAGCGTCGAAGCGGTAATCAGTCTCTGCTTCTGCCCGCCGGACATAGTCCGCGTCTTTGCGTCGGGCGATATTTTCATCATATTTGTGCTCGCCTCTATACGCCGATCTATTGTCTCGACCGGGATATCGAGGTTTTCGCACCCGAAAGCTATTTCGTCGCGGACGATATCATAGACTATCTGCTCATCGGCATTCTGGAGCACCGTGCCTATGAGCTTCGCGCGCTCGCTGACTCTGACGGCAGTAACATCCTCGGAATTTACATAAATTTTTCCCTCAAGCTTTCCCGACGTTATAAACGGAATCATGCCGTTGATTATTGAGAGCAGAGTGCTCTTGCCCTCGCCTGATACGCCGGAGAGAAGCACAAAGTCCCCGTATTCGAGAGTAAAATTGACATTGTCAAATATTTTCTCTGAGCCGTTATATGAAAAGCTGATATTTTCAAGCCTCAACGCATCCACGCCGCCACCCCCAGACCCGCGCAGGAAATAATCACTGCGACGAGAAATATTATGTCGCGCGCACGAAGCTCGACCTTACCGTAGACGGTTGCGGGAGAATTATCGAGCGCGAACGCCCTTGTCTCAAGCGAAAGAGAAAGCGTATCGGAAATACCGATAATGCGCATGACAAGCGGAATGAAAAAAGCTCTGTAGAGGCAGTCAGGGCGATACCATTTGACATTCGCGCCGCGCACCCTCATCGCCTCCCATATGTGCCTTATCTCGGTGACAAGTATCGGGATGAAGCGAAGAGTGACAAGCATTCCGAGCGTTATCATTCGCGGGCAGTGCAGCTGATTCATGCAGCGCGTGAGATCCGCGGGCGGTATTGTTATCATCGGCACGGCGCATATCCCGAGCAGGAGTGCACGCACGACGGTCTGCCAAAAGGCGTTGAAATTGCGATTAGTTATAAAAGCCAATCCACCTATCACGAGCCCGAATGCGAGCATTGCGGCGCTCATTTTCCATGCGCCGCGAAACAGTCCGAAGCAGCAATAGAGCACGAACAACACGTCGGCAAAAGCGAACGCCCAAAGGCTCTTTGAAAACAACATTCCGCACACGAGCATGCACAGCGACGAGACGAAAGCTATGAGCGGATAGAGCGGTTTCCTTACACTGAACGCATCAAGCATTTCCGTCTTCTCCGTTGGGCTTGAGCTTGCCCGCCTTTTGCAGTTCGGCGGCTATTTTCATGCCGATTGCCGCACCTATGAAGCCGAGTGCCACGGTGCCGAGCGAAGTAAATATCGAAGCTATCGGGCGCGCGAGCAGCTGCTCATAGCTCTGTCCGTTGAGCCAGATGCTGAAAAGCACTGAAATCGGCAGAGAGAGCGGCATATATATTCCCGCCGTGAAAAGCACGGAGCCTTTCTTATTATAACCTCTGAAGAACAGGAGCATCAGCAATTCCGCGATGATAGCCGCCACAAAATTATTGAAGAACATGACGGGCGAAAAGAACACGAGCGGAGCGCCGGAAAACAGACCGATTATGGTCAGCGCGCCGGGCTTTCTGACTTTCATCAGACCTATCGCGCAGAAGAGCGCATATATCGGAGCTGCCGCCATATTGCGGAGTCCGAACAGAGTCGTGTGCATAACGAGCGGCATGGTTATTCCGCCGCAGAGCGTCATCGCCGCCGAAAGAATTGCAAGGAAAACGAAATCCTTGACCTGAAATTTTTTAAAGCATTTGTTCATTCCGGTTACTCCTTTATTGCTTTTCTCTTTATCACCGTTGCAACTATGAGCACAACTATAACGACCGCCGCAAAGACAGATCCGATTATCGCCGCAGTCTTTTTGCTTCCGCTGTTATTTGAAGTCATCTCGGAAACGGGTTCGGCAACAGATTCAGAGACAGTTGAAGCCTCATTTTCCGAGATGCTCTCCCCTGTTACCGTCTCGCCGGCAGAATCGGTTTCGGCAGGTGCAGAAGCCGTTGTATCAACCGAAGCTTCGCCTTTTGCGCTTTCAGTCGGCTTCGCGGGAGTCACCGCATTCGGAGCAGTAACAGCGGCGGAGCCGATATCCGCAACTTTTTTAGCGCTTGCATAGTCGATATGTATTCTCGCGGAGGGCGACATCGGCATAACGGGTGCGGCGAACTTCACGCCGACGAACTCGCCGTTTCCGACTATCGGAAACTCAAACGCGGACTGATATGTCGTGCCCGCTATCTTAACGCTCCCTGCGGGCTTGACTTCGGCCGTGTCGCCCTCAACTCCGCCGTTTTTGTAGTACCAGAACTGCATACCCGAGACGCTCTCGGGCGTTGCTATAGTCAAAGTCTTGCTGCCGTTTTTCACGGTCAGCAGTGCGGTATGAACAAGGTATTTGTCGCCCATAGAGGTCTTGTCCTTCTGAGCGTGGTACATCTTAACGCTGACTTCATACACGCCGTCCTGAGTCGGAGCCAAAGCCGCAAAAGCCGGCAGAGCCGCGCATATAATTACCGCAAGCATCAAAACAACTGCGGCAACAGCCGATATTTTTCTGTTCATGTTTCTCCTCCATTCAATTAGCTTTTGCTAACTGCAACACAAAAAGCAAACGCCGTTTCGGCGTCACAGTACTTTTTCTCGATTAGCATTAGCTAACTATAAATCTTAAAATCAACCGGTTAGCCATTGCTATCCGGTTCGATAATATTCTACCAATCATTCGGCTTTATGTCAATATCATCGGCAAAATTCCGTATATCTGCCCTTTTTCGCGCTGAGTCAAACGCAAAAATTATGTAAAGTGGAGATTAATTGGGTCTGCTGTTAGTGCGGCAGACTCGGTATTTGAGTCGGTAGGTAAAGTAAAACAGAGCAGAAAGATTCTAGTCTTACTGCTCTGTTAGTTAAACATGATAACTATTTCAATCTATGAAGTGTTTATGCAGTAAGAAAACACCTTTCAAATGTGTATTCAAGCAGTAATAAAAACGCATTTAATAATTATATAATAAACTTTTAATTGTCATGCTTTTTATAATATTCTTGTATTGTCTGTTGCAATTCTGGAGTCATGACCTTTTTATACTGCGAAGCCATTTCACAAAACCGAGTTTTTAACTCATCTATTATTTCCTTTCTCCTTGCAAGGGATTTAAATATAATAGGCTTTTGTCCAATAATCATGTATTTTCTTTTGTCATAGTTATAATATGTTACAAAAACTAAACCGGCATAATAAACTATTACTGATATTGAATTACTCCTCGTATGGAAAAAACTATATCCAAAAAGAGTGCCTTTTGCCAATTCATTAATTGCTTTATCTTTTATTAATGAGTCAAGTTTGTATACATATGTTTTGAACTTTTTTGGAGGATAATTATCATTATTATTTCCTATCGAAAGAAGATAATCTCCTAATTCTGCACAAAAGCAATCAAAAATATCTTTAGCAAAATGATCACTACGAGAATTTAACCTATATAAATCATCCCACAGAATTCTCCAGGCTACTGTCAAGAAGTAGTTTTCAACCAAGCCAGAAGGTTTGTGCTTTATTTTATTAGTATTTAAATAGTTGTCAAAAAATTGTAAAGCAAACTTATTTTCATATGAACTAAACAGTTCTTCACATTCATGGCACAACATTGGTCTTTTCTCGCCATATTGCATTGGCTTTTTAAAATTATCAAGTGAACGAAATCGAGATTTTTCATGACCACTGATTCTTCTATAAACAAGTTTAGGTATTATATGACTTTTTACAAGGTCCGCTTCTTTGCCACATAAAGCACAACACTTCATTTACTTATCATCCCCCCATTAGCATAAACTTATAAACACAATATTATAACCCAATATATACAAAGTTAGATATCAAAGGTTTTTCTATTGTAAATAACCATGGCTAACGAACGCCTCATACATTAGCGATAAAGAAAATAATATTTAAATACAAGTTAGTGCAGAAGCGTATTGTTCATAGATGTGATAGCTAACCGGTTCATGACATTTATTAGAAGCTAATCACCAAGTACACCCGCAGTCTTTGCACTTAAAGCTCTTATTTATCTTATTAGAAAAGATGCCGAAGAATCCCACAGATACTGCACGGTCAACGACGTCGAGTTTTTTGATGTTAGTTGACCCACAGGTGGGACAGTGGGGAAGGTCTTCATTTCGGAGCTTCTCCATAAGCTGTCTGTTCTGCTCCTTAAACTCGGGCGTTTGCTTCATCTCTTCAATTTCTTTGTCTTCCATATAGGCGGTCTTTATAGACAGCTCCTCGTTATAGAGTGGATTTTTGTCTATGTCTAACACCATTAACTTTGTTAGATGAAGGGACTCAGTTGCGGGTTTATCCATTATAGGATTGTTGCTAACTATCATGTCGTCCTCAAACTTAAGCCATTCGGTTGTAAACATACGCGACGTATATTGCTCTGGCAGTTTTACAAGTCCGTCCTTAAATCCGCAAAATCTACAGGTATTAATACGAAAGTCTTTTATATCCCCTGCTTTGTTGTCTTCAAGAATGTGTCCACATTGTGGGCAGTATGCCAACATATTACTCATTAATATCAGTCTCCTTCTTATTATATATTGGGTAAATCCCCTACTTGATATATGATTAACGATATTCACTACCAGTGGAGCTGGTAACAAACTTGGCGATTTGTCCATATTTGGTACATCGTTCAGCGAGATAAAAAAGACTTACGATTCTTTCTCTACCCTGAATCGTTCAACTGCGCTTAGAGTTGGTGAAGATTTTGCGTCCGGTTTCAAAGTCGCAAAGGCTAAAGTAAAGGACTTCGGCGACGCCACCGTAAAGACGATGAGGCAGGTTCGCGAGTCGTCAAAGAAGAGCAGTGAATCGGCTCTGGCGGCAATCCTTGATTCTATAAATGAAGACTCTGCTTCAGGCAAAAGAAATAAAAATCTTATCAATCGTTGGGGCAAAGCCGACTCGGGCAAGCGCATCCAGCTCTTAGAGACCGCCGACAAGTCTATGAAGGACTACCTTAAGACAGTTGATGAGAGTGGACCCACATGGGAAGGCTTCGTAAAACACCAGAAGAACGCCGCCGCCCAAATAGAGGCTACCGGTGTTAAGTCAAAACTCGCCGCTGTCGGTCTTAATATTTTCAAAGCCGCCGCGGGTATGCTTGTTGCCGCTATCGCTCAATTTGCGATACAGAAGCTGATTGAGGGGTTTGATTATCTTGTCCATATCGAGGAAAAGCTCGCACAGAAATCAAAGGATGCCCGAGAACAATATAAGAGTACAAATTAACATCAATATCAAAAGTATTAAAGTTTCAGAAAATCAACTTTTATTCGACAAATTGATTATACCACAATCAATGGTAATGTCAATATATAAAAATAGTGCAAAATATTCACATTGAAACATTAAAAAGTGTTAGACACACTGAAATTTCAAACTGTTTTAAAAAAAGAAAAAGCCCTGAACCCGTTGAGGTTCAAGGCTTCTGCGCTGGCTCCCCCTGTTGGACTCGAACCAACGACCCTTTCGGTCAGAAACATAGTCGCCTTGCTCGCTTGGAGCGCTTCGCAATGCTCGTTGTTTCTTCCTGCTCATAGCACCGCTTCATCTGCCGCAGGCAGCGCGGTGCTCCGAGCCAGTTAACAGCCGT
>ERZ1673743.3821-NODE-3821-length-11154-cov-8.007118_pt1 | contig 11154 bp, 8 predicted proteins | sample MGYA00580197_ERZ1673743 | MGnify/ENA primary metagenome ERZ1673743 (study PRJEB41218, sample SAMN15661795) | gut metagenome | host: Homo sapiens | place: Canada: London | collected 2015-08-20/2019-03-30 | study: EMG produced TPA metagenomics assembly of... | reverse complement strand
AAAGCGTATTCTTCCGGCAAATCGATAATTTTGCACTTGCCAGTTGAGAGTAGGCAGAGTCGGAAGCGGCACTCACCCGTAGGGCCAACTCGGCCTGCCATTGGCAAATGTGGGAATTTTTTTGTAACTTCGCGGAAAATTTCAGGACTCCGGATACCCTCCTTTCTCCCTGCCCCGGAGGCCGCGAACATCCACCGTCGTTCATCACATGATAGCAGTAAACAATTTAGGAATCCAATTCGGTAAAAGAGTATTGTTTCAGGATGTAAACCTGAAATTCACGCCGGGCAACTGCTACGGCATCATCGGAGCCAACGGGGCCGGCAAATCCACCCTGATGCGAATCCTCTCCGACCAGCTCAGCCCAACCCACGGCACCGTATCCATGGGCCCGGGCGAGCGCATGAGCGTGCTTGAGCAGGACCACTTCAAATTCGACGACTGCACCGTGCTCAACACCGTCCTGATGGGCCACACCCAGCTTTGGGATATCATTCAGGAAAAAGACGCCCTTTACGCAAAACCCGACTTCTCCGACGAAGACGGCATCCGCGCCTCCGAACTCGAGGAAAAATTCGCTGAACTCGAAGGCTGGAACGCCGAAGCCGACGCTGCCGCTCTTCTGAGCGGCCTCGGCATAAAGGAGGACCGCCACTATATGCTAATGCGCGACCTCTCTGGTAGCGAGAAGGTTCGTGTGCTCCTTGCAAAGGCGCTTTTCGGCAATCCCGACAATCTGCTGCTCGACGAGCCTACCAACGACCTCGACCTCGAGACCGTGGCATGGCTCGAGGATTACCTCTCGAAATTCGAGAACACGGTGCTCGTAGTAAGCCACGACCGCCATTTCCTCGACTCAGTCTGCACCCATACGCTCGACATCGACTATAATAAGGTGAGCCTCTTCGCCGGCAACTACAGCTACTGGTACGAATCCTCGCAGCTCGCCCTGCGCCAGCAGCAGCAACAGAACAAGAAAGCCGAGGAGAAGCGCAAGGAACTGCTTGAGTTCATCCAGCGTTTCTCGGCCAACGTGGCCAAGTCGAAGCAGACCACATCCCGCAAAAAGATGCTCGAGAAACTCAACATCGAGGAGATTCAGCCCTCGTCGCGGCGATATCCCGGCATCATCTTCACCCCCGAGCGCGAGCCGGGCAACAAGATTCTCGAAGTGCATGGCCTGAAAGCCACGGTCGACGGCGAAGTGCTCTTCAGCGACGTGAATTTCCAGATCGAGAAGGGCGACAAAGTAGCCTTCCTCAGCCACGACCCGCGCGCCATGACGGCTCTCTTCGAGATAATCACCGGAAACCGCAAGGCCGACGCCGGCACCTACGACTGGGGCCAGACGATAACAACGGCCTATCTGCCGCTCGACAATTCGCAGTTCTTCAACACCGACATGAACCTTGTGGACTGGCTCTGCCAGTATTCCTCCGATTCAAGCGAAATCTATCTCAAGGGATTCCTCGGCAAGATGCTCTTCTCGGGTGAGGAGGTATTGAAAAAAGCGTCGGTACTCTCCGGAGGCGAGAAAATGCGATGTATGATCGCGCGCATGATGCTGCGCAACGCCAACACAATGGTACTCGACTCACCTACCAACCATCTCGACCTCGAATCGATTCAGGCCTTCAACAACACGCTGCAGAACTTCAAGGGTAATATCCTGCTGAGCAGCCACGACCATGAATTCATTCAGACCGTCTGCAACCGCATAATCGAACTGACGCCAAACGGCATCATCGACAAGATGATGGACTACGACGACTACATAACCGACGAAAAAGTGGCCGCTACCCGACAGCGGCTATACGCCGGAGCCTGATTCCCCATACAAAGGGGTTGAGACACCCGCCGCGCGGTGCCTCAACCCCTTTGAGGTTTTATTATTTATTATAAGATACAGGCCTGGATATACGCCTTGGCCACCAAAGAGTAGGGATGCACCCCGGTGCATCCGAAAATCAATTTCGAAAACAATACTGCAATGGTAAAACATATCGTAATGTTCCGCCTCTCCGGCTCCAGCGAAAGCCGACGCGCTACCGCCGAGAAATTCAAGGAGGCGCTCCTCGCCCTCCCCGCACAGATCGAATGCCTCCGCTCGATGGAAGTAGGCATCAACAGCAATCCCGCAGAAAAGTGGGACGTGGTGCTTACGGCCACAGTTCCCACTATGGCCGACGTCGAAGTCTACGCGAAGCATCCGGCCCATGTGGCCGCCGCCTCGCTCCTTGCCGACTGCAAGGAGGAGCGTGCCTGCGTCGACTACGAGTGCTGAACGCCATTCCCTACCCGGAGTCTAAAATCAAGCCTTTTTCCCACCCCTCAACCAATCCAAAAATATTCTCATGGTTCAGTTTTTCAAACAAGGTGCAGCCACCGTCTATGCAGTGGAGACCGACCATCGCCTCTCCGACGTCGAGAAGCAGAAACTTCAATGGGCCTTCTCTGGCGCACGCCCCGTGGCGGGAACTTCGCTCAAAGGCCGTTTCATCGGCCCGCGCAGGGAAATGATAACCCCCTGGAGCACCAACGCCGTGGAAATCGCCCAGAACATGGGTCTCACGGGTATCTCGCGCATCGAGGTGTTCACCCGCGTGCCCGAAGGTGCGGAGCCGGTGTTCGACCGCATGCTCTCGCGCCTTTATCCCGACGGCCTCAACAGCCGCGTGTTCCACGTCGACCGCCGGCCGGAGCCGATTGTCCACATTTCCGATATCCATGAGTACAACCGCACAGAGGGTCTGGCGCTCAGCCCCGAGGAAGAGGCATACCTCGACTCGCTTGCAAAGAAACTCGGCCGCCCGCTCACCGATTCCGAGGTATTCGGCTTCTCGCAGGTGAATTCCGAGCACTGCCGCCACAAGATTTTCAACGGCTCGTTCATAATCGACGGCCAGGAGAAACCGCAGTCGCTCTTCAAGCTCATCAAACGCACTTCGCAGGAAAACCCCAACCGGCTCGTATCGGCCTACAAGGACAATGTGGCCTTCGTCGAGGGTCCGACGGTGCAGCAGTTCGCCCCCGTCAATCCCGACCGTCCCGACTACTTCGAGGTAAAGGACCTCGACACCGTAATCTCGCTCAAGGCCGAGACTCATAATTTCCCCACCACCGTAGAACCCTTCAACGGCGCCGCCACGGGCACAGGCGGCGAAATCCGCGACCGCCTCGGCGGCGGACGCGCGTCGCTCCCCATCGCCGGAACAGCCGTCTACATGACATCCTATCCGCGCCTGAGCCCCGCCCACAAATGGGAACTGATGATGAATCCGCGCGTATGGCTCTACCAGACGCCCTCGGAAATTCTCATCAAGGCATCCAACGGCGCCAGCGATTTCGGCAACAAGTTCGGCCAGCCCCTGATCTGCGGCTCGCTGCTCACTTTCGAGCACGACGAAAACGGCCGCATGTATGCCTACGACAAGGTAATCATGCTTGCCGGTGGCGTGGGCTTCGCGGCTAAGAAAGACGCAATAAAAGGCACGCCCGACCCGGGTCAGAAAGTTGTGGTGATGGGTGGCGACAACTATCGTATCGGTATGGGCGGCGGCGCCGTCAGCTCGGTGGAAACCGGCCAGTACGCCAACGCTATCGAACTCAACGCCGTGCAGCGCGCCAACCCAGAGATGCAGAAGCGCGTGGCCAACGTGATCCGCGCCCTGGCCGAGGCTGATCGGAATCCGGTCGTCTCGATCCACGATCATGGTGCCGGTGGCCATCTCAACGCGCTCTCCGAGCTGGTCGAGGAGACCGGCGGTCACATCGACCTCGATGCCCTCCCCGTAGGCGACAAGACGCTCTCGGCCAAGGAAATCGTGGGCAATGAAAGCCAGGAGCGCATGGGCATGGTGGTCAACGCCGCCGACATCCCCTATGTGGAGCGCGTGGCCCAGCGCGAGCGCGCCCCGATGTATGTGGTCGGCGAAACCACGGGCGACCACCGCTTCGTGTTCTCCGACTCGCGCGGCCGCAAGCCCATAAATCTCGAGATGGCCGATATGTTCGGCAACTCTCCCAAGACCGTAATCACAGACAATACCGTCGAACTCTCATACAAGGAGCCTGAATATACCGCCGAGCACCTGCCGGAGTATCTCCGCAACGTGCTCTCGCTCGAAGCCGTGGCCTGCAAGGACTGGCTGACAAACAAGGTAGACCGCTCCGTAACAGGGCGTGTGGCGCGCCAGCAGTGCCAGGGAGAGATTCAGCTCCCGCTGAGCGACTGCGGTGTGGTCGCGCTCGACTATACGGGCCACTCCGGTATCGCCACTTCCATCGGCCATGCGCCCCAGGTGGCTCTGGCCGACTCTGCCAAGGGCTCAGTGATGGCTGTGGCCGAGGCTCTCACCAACATAGTTGGAGCTCCGCTCAGCGAGGGCCTCAAGAGCGTATCGCTCAGCGCCAACTGGATGTGGCCCTGTAAGAATCCCGGCGAGGACGCCGCGCTCTATCGTGCCGTCGAGGCGTGCAGCGATTTCGCAGTGGCTCTCGGCATCAACATCCCCACGGGCAAAGACTCCCTTTCGATGACGCAGAAATACGCCGACGGCAAGGTCTATGCTCCGGGAACCGTAATCATCTCCGCCGCCGGTGAGACCGCCGACGTGCGCCGTACGGTCAGTCCCGTGCTCCGTCAGAAAGCCAAGTCGCAGCTCTTCTACATCGATTTCTCGGCCGATGCACTCCGCCTTGGAGGCTCAGCCTTCGCCCAGAGCCTCAACAGCATCGGCTCCGACGTTCCCACCGTAAAGGATGCCGCCTATTTCAGCCGCGCTTTCGCTGCCGTGCAGAAACTTGTAGCCACAGGCCGTCTGCTGGCCATGCACGACGTCTCGGCCGGCGGTCTCATCACCACCCTGCTTGAAATGGCCTTCGCCAACTCACGCGGCGGCATTGCCGTGAGCACCGAGGGCTTCGTGGCGCGCGGCGAGACCGACCTCATCAAAATTCTTTTCTCCGAGAATCCCGCCGTGGTGATTCAGGTAGACGACGCCAAGCGCGCGGCCGTGGAGCGCATCCTCACCGAGGCCGACGTATGGTACTGCCCCGTGGGCCGTCCGCACCCCGAACGCGTCGTCCTTCTGGAGCACGACGGCGCCGAGCGCCTGCTGGGCATCGACCATCTGCGCGACGTATGGTTTGAGCCGTCGTATCTGCTCGACACACTTCAGAGCGCCGGCCGCTGCGCCGCCGAGCGCTTCGAGAACTACGGCCGCCAGCCGCTGCGCTACGCCATACCCGCCGCGTTCGACGGATCGCTCGCCTCGCGCGGTCTCAGCTACTCCCACCCCGCTACCGGTGTGAAAGCTGCCATTATCAGGGAGAAAGGCGTAAACGGCGACCGCGAGATGGCCTATTCGCTTTACCTCGCCGGTTTCGACGTGAAGGACGTCCACATGACCGACCTCATGAGCGGCCGCGAAACGCTCGACGACGTCCGTATGATAGTGTTCTGCGGCGGTTTCTCCAATTCCGACGTGCTCGGTTCGGCCAAAGGCTGGGCAAGCGGATTCCGCTGGAACGAAACGGCCAAGGAGACGCTCCGCCGTTTCTACTCGCGCCCCGACACCCTGAGCCTCGGCATCTGCAACGGCTGCCAGCTGATGGTGGAGCTCGGACTGCTCAATCCCGGCGGCATCGACTCCGTCATCGAAGAGAAAAAGCGCGTGCACATGGACCACAATATCAGCCATAAGTTCGAATCGCAGTTTGTAGGCCTCACGATTCCCGCCTACAACAGCGTGATGCTCGGCTCGCTCGCCGGCATGAAACTCGGCATATGGGTGGCCCACGGCGAAGGCCGCTTCATGCTTCCCGGCTCCCTGAAAGACTACAACATAGCCGCCCGCTACAACTACACCGCCTATCCGGCTAACCCCAACGGATCCCGCGGAGCGGTAGCTGCTCTCTGTTCGGCCGACGGCCGCCATCTGGCCATGATGCCCCACCTGGAGCGCGCCATATTCCCCTGGCAGTGCGCTTTCTACCCCGACTCTCGCCGCGCCGACGACCTTACCCCCTGGATCGACGCCTTCGTCAATGCCCGCAAATGGATTGAAAAAACAGCCCGTTGATTTTGGTTAATGGGTCATTTTGAGTAAATTTGCACCGAATATCGCCCTTTTTCAGAGCGCCTGCGGGAAGCCGCAGGCCTCTTCGCATGAAAATACGGCGTGAGAATACGAATCAATTAAACCAACCAATAACTCCAGATTATGAGCTTAAACATCGTAGTTCTTGCCAAGCAGGTGCCCGACACCCGCAACGTAGGAAAAGATGCTATGAAGGAGGACGGTACAATCAACCGCGCCGCCCTCCCCGCAATCTTCAATCCTGAAGATCTCAATGCCTTGGAACAGGCTCTGCGCCTTAAGGACGCCAACCCCGGCTCCACCGTGACCATGCTCACAATGGGTCTGCCGCGTGCAGCCGAAGTAATACGCGAAGCCATGTATCGCGGTGCCGACACCGGCATCGTGCTCACCGACCGCGCTCTCGGAGGCGCCGACACTCTTGCCACCTCCTATTCGCTTGCCCAGGCAATCAAGAAGATGGGCAAAATCGACATCATGCTGTGCGGCCGCCAGGCTATCGACGGCGACACCGCCCAGGTAGGTCCCCAGGTAGCCGAGAAGCTCGGACTGCCCCAGGTTACGTATGCAGAGGAAATTCTCGACCTCTCCGACGGCCATATCACCGTGAAGCGCCGCCTGGAATCCGGCGTGGAGACCGTGAAGGCTCCGCTCCCCTGCGTGATTACCGTCAACGGTTCGGCTGCCGAATGCCGTCCGCGCAACGCACGCCGCACCATGAAATTCAAGCGTGCAGCATCCCCCTCCGAGCTCGAGAAGATGCCCGAAGCCGTAAAGGCCATCGTGGAGGCTAACCCCGACCTCCAGCTCAAGGAGTGGAGCGCCGCATATGTCGAGGCCGATCCCGAACAGATAGGCATGGCCGGCTCTCCCACCAAAGTGAAAGCCATCGAGAATGTGGTGTTCACCGCCAAAGAGAGTCTGTGTCTCAACAACGACGACGAGCAGATTGAAAACCTCATCAAAGATCTTATCGCCAACCACACCATAGGCTAACCTACCACCTTCGCCCCACCTCAGGCGCAACCTTTCAGAGCTAAGCGCCGCGGGGCACTAAAGAAATCAAACATCCATGCAAGATCAGAACAACCTCATTGTATATTGCGAGTTTGAGGACGGCAAAGTGGCCGACGTAAGCCTCGAACTTCTCACCAAAGGCCGCCAGCTCGCATCGCAGCTCGGCGTGAAACTCGAGGCCGTCGTAATAGGCGACAATCTCGACGGGGTGGAAAACCAGCTTTTCCCCTATGGTGCCGACGTAGTGTATAAAGTGGCCGACAAGCGCCTCTATCCCTATACCTCCAACCCCCACGCAGCCGTGCTCATCAACCTCTTCCGCGAAATCAAGCCGCAGATCTGCCTGATGGGCGCCACATGCATCGGCCGAGATCTCGGTCCGCGCGTATCCTCCTGCCTCCACTCGGGCCTTACGGCCGACTGCACATCGCTCGTAATCGGCGACCACAAGGACCCCAAGACCGGCAAGGAATACCAAAACCTGCTCTACCAGATCCGTCCGGCTTTCGGCGGCAACATCGTGGCTACAATCGTCAACCCCGACTGCCGTCCGCAGATGGCCACCGTACGCGAGGGCGTCATGAAGAAAGAAATCTTCGATCCCGCCCACAAAGGTGAGGTAATCGAACTCGACGCCAAAAAATACGTGGCCGATACTGATTTCGTAGTAGAAATCATCGACCGCCACATCGAGAAATCGAAAATCAACATCAAGAACGCCTCCATCATCGTGGCCGGCGGCTACGGCGTAGGCAGCAAGGAGGGCTTCGACCTCCTCTACCAGCTTGCCGACGTACTCGGAGCCGAGGTAGGCGCCACCCGCGCCGCCGTCGACGCCGGATTTGCCGAGCATGCGCGCCAGATCGGCCAGACCGGTGTTACCGTGCGCCCCAAGCTCTACATCGCATGCGGCATCTCCGGTCAGATCCAGCACATCGCCGGCATGAAGGAAAGCTCCATCATCATTTCCGTCAACAACGACGAAAATGCGCCAATCAACGCTATCGCCGACTACGTGATCACCGGCAACTACGAGGAGATTCTTCCCAAACTCATCAAATACTACAAAAAGAACTCCAAATAACCGCCTCAGGCTTCTACGGCTATGAAATCGAAAATTCTTGCTCTCGCGCTTGCCCTTGCGGCCGTCCCCGCCACAAGCGCCTTCTCGCTCAACGAGGTCAAACCCGACTTCGATGCCTACGTGTCGCTTCTTAACGACAAGGGATACGTCGTAAGGAGCTACGACATCTCGCAGCTCGCCGACACCACCTATATGCTCGGGCTTATCGTACGCGAGTACGACGGCGGCAAGATGATCCACGACGGCAGCGAACGCTTCAACTACATGATCCGCAACCGCCTCATGGCGAGCGGATTCTCTGAAAGCGCCCGCGCCTCGCTCGACCCCGCGGAAATGGCCGATCCGGAAAAAGGAATCGTGACTCTGGGCTCAAGAATCAATATCGGATTATCCCCCCTCAACGACTCCACCCTCCGCGTAAGCATGGAGATTCCAGAGACCGGCGCCTCCTACCAGCAGCTGGCGCTCCGGCCCCAGACCCATCCCGCAACAGGGCAGATTCAGCATAACTACCGTGACCGCCCCTTCAAGGTTCAGGAATTCCAGAGCGACACCTTCATTCCACTGCTCTTTGTGGGCTCAGCATGGTACGACCCCGAAATCGGGGTGTTCCGCTTCTGCGGTGAAAACGAGATCTCGCCCGACCTTTCGGAGGAAATAGTTTCCCACGTTCCGCATTTCTATGTCGTAGGAATACAAGCATACAAACAAAAAGATAAATAATTCAAGCCATGGCTAATTTCTATACCGACAACCCCGACCTGAAGCTTCACCTTCAGCACCCGCTGATGAAGAAAATCGTAGCCCTCAAGGAGCGCGATTTCACCGAAGCCGAGAAATTCGACTACGCCCCCATCGATTTCGACGACGCGATGGACAACTACAACCGCGTGCTGGAAATCGTAGGCGACCTCTGCGGCACCACAATCGCCGACAACGCCGAAGGCGTCGACCACGACGGCCCCACAGTGGCCGACGGCCGCGTCACCTATGCCCCCGGCACTCAGCAGAACCTCGAGGCCTGCCGCAAAGCCGGCCTCATGGGAATGGCGATGCCCCGCCGCTACGGAGGCCTCAACTTCCCCATCACCCCCTACATCATGGCCGCCGACATCGTAAGCCGTGCCGATACCGGCTTCGAGAACCTCTGGGGCCTTCAGGACTGCGCCGAGACACTCTATGAATTCGGTTCCGACGACCAGCGCGAGCGCTTCATCCCGCGCGTATGCGCCGGCGAGACCATGTCGATGGACCTCACCGAGCCCGACGCCGGCTCCGACCTCCAGAGCGTGATGCTCAAGGCCACCGAGCAGCCCGACGGCACCTGGCTGCTCAACGGCGTGAAGCGCTTCATCACCAACGGCGACGCCGACATCCATCTCGTGCTCGCCCGCTCCGAAGATGGCACCAAAGACGGCCGCGGCCTCTCGATGTTCATCTACGACAAGCGTCAGGGCGGCGTCAACGTGCGCCGTATCGAGAATAAACTCGGCATCAAGGGCTCGCCCACATGCGAACTCGTCTACAAGAACGCCAAAGCCGAACTCTGCGGCTCCCGCCGCCTCGGCCTCATCAAATACGTGATGGCCCTGATGAACGGCGCCCGCCTCGGAATCGCCGCCCAGAGCGTCGGCGTAAGCGAAATCGCCTACCGCGAAGCCCTCGCCTATGCCCAGGACCGCAAGCAGTTCGGCAAAGCCATCATCGAGTTCCCTGCCGTGCAGGAAATCCTCGCAACCATGAAGGCCAAACTCGACGCCACCCGCTGCCTCCTCTACGAGACCTCGCGCTACGTCGACCTCTACAAAGCCTACGAGGACATCGCCCGCGAACGCGCCCTCACCCCCGACGAGCGCAAGGAGATGAAACTCTACAACAAACTCGCCGACGCCTGCACACCCCTGGCCAAAGGCCTCTCCAGCGAATACTGCAACCAGAACGCCTACGACTGCATCCAGATCCACGGCGGCTCCGGCTTCATGAAGGACTACGCATGCGAACGCGTATACCGCGACGCCCGCATCACCTCCATCTACGAAGGCACCACCCAGCTGCAGGTAGTGGCAGCCATCCGCCACGTGATGACCGGCACCTACGACCAGCTCGTCGAGGAATACGCCAAGATGTCCGTAGCCGACGACCTCAAGCCCCAGCTCGCCATCGTAGAAGGCCTCTTCGCCAAATATAAGGAAGCCGTAGCCAAGGTTCACGAAATCAACGAACCCGCCTATACCGACTTCATGGCACGCCACCTCGTGGAAATGGCCGGCGACATAGTAATGAGCTACCTCCTGCTCACCGACGCCACCCGCTACGCCAGCGAATCGATGGCCCGCAGCGCCAAGGTCTACGTTAACCTCGCCCAGGCCAACGTCGCCAAGAACCTTGCCGTAGTCAACGCCGTCTCCCCCGCCGACCTCCCCCTCTACAAAGCCTGACCCCTCTAAGGCCTCAACAGCCTTAAATACACATCAGGAAATACACATTAGGCCCCTCCCGGCCTAAAATCCTCTTTAAAACACCTCAGCCCCGGGCCGCCAATCGCGCCCCGGGGCTGAACTTTTTCAGGGAAAATCCCAAAGTAAAAACACGACGCCCCGCTACGGGAGCATGGATCCTGAACATGCTTCCATAGCGGGGCGTCTGTTCTTTTCGCGGGCCGAAAAGAACCAAAAGGCCCAGAGGCGCGGAGAAAAGCTTTACGGCGAGGGCGTCCTCGCTGCGGCCACCTCGCCTGCTTTTCTCAGGGCGCCCAGCCATCCGGACGAAAACGGCGAGCTGAAGCTCGCTCACAGAACTACCTTCGGGAAGCCAGAGGGGGAGGAAACCTCGCTAAAGCTCGGAGCAGGGACAAAAATTTTACCTGCATAGAGGCAGTGGCGGAGGCCCGGAGGGGAGGCGAGGCTTAGGAGGTGCGAATCATTTCGCACCTTACGCATTCGGCGTAGACCA
>ERZ1673743.3811-NODE-3811-length-11180-cov-4.618517_pt1 | contig 11180 bp, 4 predicted proteins | sample MGYA00580197_ERZ1673743 | MGnify/ENA primary metagenome ERZ1673743 (study PRJEB41218, sample SAMN15661795) | gut metagenome | host: Homo sapiens | place: Canada: London | collected 2015-08-20/2019-03-30 | study: EMG produced TPA metagenomics assembly of... | reverse complement strand
AGGTCGATATCCGAATACCAGCCCACCAGATGGTAGCCCTCCCGGGTAGGATTGTCCGGCCGCTCCACGGTCTCGCCGTACCGGACGGTCTGGCTGGGAACCGCCGTGCCGCCGTTTGGCTCAAACGTGACCGTGCAGTCGGTGGAAATGATGATGGTCACATCCTGACAGGACGCCTTATATTCATCGGTTCCGTCCTTGGTGGACACCAGATAGTCCTGATTCGTGATCTTGGACACGCCGGACGTGGCGATCACCTTCAGCTTGAAGGAACCGACCAGACGCTGGGCGTTCCATTCCTCGCCGCCGGACAGGGACACAAAGTTCATGTAAAATTCCCGGTAATTGTCCCGCAGGCCGATGTCCGTCGTGGAAATGCCGTTGCTCAGCAGGGCGCTGCCCTCCACCAGTTCGAAGAAATTGCTGTCGTAGCGAATTTCGTTCTGCATACCGTACATGGTGTAGGCGTCGCCGCTGTCCGACCGTTTCAGGTTGAAATCCACCTGAATGATGTCGCCGGGCTGTACCTCTTTCTTATCGCTGCCGTCCACGGACAGCTCAAAGAAGAAGTCACGGGCGTTATCCACTGCCATCGCCGTGGGAATGCAGGTCAGGAAAAGCATGACCGCGAGTAAGCAGGACAGAACTTTTTTCATCATATTTCGCTCCTTTTCTGTGGGTCGGGTCATTCCTGACCGCCCGATACGATCCCATAAATTGCCATTATGTCAAGCGCGTTGATCATACCGTCCCGGTTGACATCCAGACGGTCAAGATCCTCTACCGAGAAATCCGTGCCGCTTATCACAGCTCTGTACAGGCCCATGACGTCAAGCGCGTTTACCGTTCCGTTCTGGTCATAGTCTCCCACCAGAACCGTCGATACGGTTCCGCTCACGGTCGTGACGGGAATGGCGTCAAATACAGACAGCAGCCGTTTGTTGCTGCGCATATACTGCACCACCGGCTGCACCGCCGCAGCGCCGGAAAAATCCCCACTGACCCGGAACGTGGCCGTGAACAGAATTCCGTCTGCCGTCGCGGCTTCTTCCAGAGCAGCCGTGACGTAGCCAAAGGTCTTCTCGTCCGTACCTGTCCATTGGGTATTCACGGCAACCGTCGTGCCGCAGAGATAGGGCGTTTCCCCTTCCGCCGTCTGGATGCTCAGCAGCTCCAGCTGCTCCCGGTCATAGTCCAGAGCAATGCCGAAATTGGTAAAGCCCCGGTTCCCGGAAATGCGGATGGGTACAGTCACAGTCCCCCCCGCCGTCGCCGACACGGAATCGGCGGACACGGTGCAGTCCGCGATCTCCGCCGCCATGGCCGTCACGGCCAGCGCGAATATCAGTGCGACGGCCAGAATGACACTGGTGATTTTCTTCATATGTCACGCTCCTTGCTGTCCGCTGAGAATGCGGTTGACGATCCACACCGCATCCTTTACGTCCACCTTCCGGTCTCTGTTGACATCTGCGTTCAGGAATTTGTGCATCACCATGCTTACCAGCGTGTATCTCGCGTTGTACACGTCGTGGTCGAGATGTACGTCGTCCACATCGATGCGCCCGCTGAGATCAACGTTGCCGGAGTAGTCGATGGAGGCGGCGGCCTCCCCTTCTCCGATGATGATACTGTTCCGGGCAGTCCGCACGACCTCTTTTTCATCAGCGGAGGAAATCACCAGCCATGCGTAGGCGTTGTAGGCTTCCGACCAGTACATATTCTGTCCGTCGTACATGGGGACATGCCCATCTTCAACGCTGCCGCTGTAAGTCACAAGGTACATGCTCTGCTTATCCAGCGTGACGTATACGTTGACCTCCACCGGGGCGCCCTTCGTAATCGTGATGGTGATATCTCCTGTAACCTCGCTGCCCGAAATACGGTAAATATTCTTTTTACTGTCGTAGGTACACTTGACGGTGACGCCGTTGACCCTTGCGGAAACGTCATAATCGGTATCGTCCTTACGATCAATGCGGAATGTATAATCCGAACCGCGCCGTGTGGTTTTCCTGCCCACCGCGTCGTCCGCGCCGGAGCCGATGAAGCTGACCGACACATACTTGGCAGAGCTTCCGCCGCCTGAGCCGCCGCTGGAGCTTCCGCCGCCGGAATTGATCTTGGTTTTCTGCGCTGTGACGACAATGTCGCCTGTGACGGCCGCGCCCGGAATCACGTAGCCGCCGTTCTCCGCCTTGTAGCCGGTGTAAGATTTTCCGCCGATGGTCACACGCAGGACGTAGCTGTATCCGGCCTTCCGGTTCAGCTTGAAATGGTAGGGCGTGTTATAGGTTGCGGAATTCTCGCCCGACAGATCCTCGCCCTTGAATGTTACCTTATAGGTCTTGGGGGTTCTGTTCGCCTTGACCGTGATATTTCCGTTGATCTCGCTGCCGGGGATGGTGTAGGTGCCGTCGCCGTTATCCCTGACCGTGACGTCCTTGCCGCCGATCTTCGCCGAGGGCTTATAATCATAGTGAAGCGGATCTGTCGCACGGAAGGTATAATCCTCCCCTGCCGCCGCGCTCAGGCTGTCGGAGGCCAGCCCCTCGTCCAGCGTCACGGTGTATCCCGGCTGGATGGTAAACTTTGTGGTACTTCTGCTGATCGCAGCCGGAGGCGCGTTTTTTGTCGGGGCGTTTGTGCCGGTGTCGATCTTCGCCGAGGAAATCACAACCTTTGCAGTCCCCGCCGCCTTTGTCTTGAATGTCAGGGTTACGACCTTCGTGGAAGCGGACTTATCCGCGCCGTAGCCGATAACACGGATGCTTCCGCTCTTTTCGGCTACCGAAGCCCCTTTATCCGCCGCCTGACCGGACACATAGGTCAACCGCGCGGTGTCATAGATCAGCGCCAGATCATAGGCGTTGTACTTTCCCCCGGAGACGGACACGCTCATGCTGACGGTCTTCCCAACATCCGTAGTCTGATCCGGCGAAGCGGCGACCGAATAGCGCGTTTCCGCGGCATAAACTCCCATGGGCAGGGCGGACAAAAGCATTACAAAAGCAAGCAGACTGGATAAAACTTTCTTTTTCATAAAATTCACATCCTACGGCAAAGGTGTCGGAAATTCACAGCTGTCCCCGCTTTCCATAGGGACACCTGTGACCCTCCGAATTCTGCGGTCTGGCCTCCCCCGCCTTTCACGGCGGGGGAGGCACTTTGGTTTCGGGTCAGAAGACCCGGTCATTCAGGAAATCACTTGATGAGGCTTACGATAGCGGTAGCGTCAGCGGTATTGACCTTCTTGTCGCCGCTCACATCGGCATTCAGGAACTTCAGCATGGAGACAACATCGAAGCTGCTGTACTTGGTGTTGTACATATCGTAGGTCAGCTGAGCGTCGTTGACGTCGGTCAGGCCGGTGCCGTTCACATCGCCGCTGTAATCCACGGTTCCGGCAGAGGTGCCTTCCGCGACCTTGACCTTCGCAGCGGCTTCCGCCTTCACAGCCTCCAGATTATCCGCAGAGATAACCAGATAAGCGTATGCATTGTACTTCTCGGACCAGAACATGCTCATGCCGTCGTACTTGGCAACCTGACCCTCGGGGAGAGTGCCGGAAGCGGTCACAAGGTACATGACCTTGCCGTCCAGAGTGAGGTACTGGGCGACGTCCACAGCAACAGCCGCGGTCTTGGTCACTTCGATGGTGATGTTGCCGGTGATGGTGGAGCCGGGGATGGTGTAGCTGCCATCGCCGTTCTTGACCACCTTGTCGGTCACATCCACATCGCCGACCTTGACGGTAGGCTCGGAGTAATCATAGCCTTCTTCCTTATCGACGGTGAAGGTGTAATCCTGACCCTTGGTTGCGGTGTCGTTGCCCTTTACGTAATCGGGCTTGGTGACGGAAACCACGGAGGAGGGCTTCACGGTCTTGGTGACGCTGATCACAATGTCACCCTTGATGTCGGTGCCGGGGATGGTGTACTTGCCATTCTCGGGAGTACCCAACGTGTAGGCCTTGCCGCCCACGGTCACGGTGGTGTTATAGGTATAGTTGCCGTCCTCGGTCACGGTGAAGGTGTAGTCGGTGTTGTAAGTGGCCTTATCGGCAGCGGTCACATCGCCTGCGCCGGTGCCTTCCACGGTGACATTGTAGCTCTTGGGCGTCATGGTAGCATTGATCACCAGATTGCCGGTGACACCCGGGATGGTATAGGTGCCGTTGCCGTTGTCGTTGGCAGCGGTGGTCTCGCCGCCCATGGTGGCGGAGATAACGTAGTCGTAGTTGTCCGCGTCGATAGCGGTGAAGGTGTAGTCCGCGCCGGGAGCGACGGTGGATTCACCGGACAGGCCCTCGCCCAAAGTGACGGTGTAGCCGGTCACCTTGATCACGGTGGTGTCGTCCAGGAGGAAAGCCGCAGGGGCGTCGCTGCCGACGGCCTGAGAACCGATGTCAACCTTGGCAGAGGTGATCTTCACTTCCGCTTCGCCCGTGCCCTTGGCGGTGAAGCTCAGGGTAGCGGCGGGGGTGTCCAGATTCTTGTCATCGCCGAAGCCGATCACACGGATGGTGCCGGGAACGTCTTCCTTCACGACTGCCAGAGCGTCGGCGGCGGTGCAGGAATTGTAGGTCAGCTTGTCGGTGTCATAGGTCAGGGTCAGATCATAGGCGTTGTAGGTGGTGATGATGCTGTCGCTGTTGGAAACATTGATCTTGACCTCGGCGCTCTCGCCGACGGTGACAGTCTTGTCCTCGGAAGCGGAAACTGCGTAGCCGACGAAGGCGGGGGCTTCCGTTGCAGCCACGTCCACGGAGCCGGGAGCAGTGGCAACATTCATGATGGCGTCGCCCTTATAATCCGAAATGACGATGTTGGTCAGCTGGAAGTGATATTCGCCAGCCTTCAGGACCTTGAACTTCAGCTCGCAGAACTGCCCCTTGGGGATCACGGTCTGGCTGGTCAGGTCAAGCCACGTCAGGCGGATATACCGCGCGCCGGTGGTCTTATTGGTGTTGTGGTTGGGTGTGAAAGCGGTGTTTGCGCCCACGTACTCGAACAGATCCTGATCGTAGTACAGGTCCATCTGGAAGCATCCGCATTCGGCGATATCGCCGCTGGCGTTCAGATAAATACTGAATTCCTCGCCAACCGCCGGGTTGGCCTTGCTGGCCGTCACGCTCATGGTTTCCGTGGTCTCCACGGCGGAGGCGGTGATCGCCATGCCGAGAACCATGACTACCGCGAGGAGCAGGCACATGGATTTCTTAAAAATTTTCATAATATCCTCCTGTCAGAAGTTGTCTTTTTGCTTTGGATTCAGTGCCGGTAAGATTGGGTTTGCCGGTCAAAACAGGATATTCCGGCCGGCAAACCATCTGCTGGATCAGTTGTCGCTCTTGATGATGTTGTACAGCGCCATCACGTCGCGGGCATCGATCACGCTGTCGCCGTTGACGTCTGCAACAGTGGCGTCGAGGTCATCGCCGGAGTTGATCGCGTTGAACAGAGCCATTACGTCGGTGGAGTCGATCACACCGTCGCCGTTGATATCGCCCTTTACGACGGGCTTCTCGTGGATGGTCAGGCGGATGCCGCCGGGGGTGGAGCAGATGGCGCCTGGGTTTTCCTTACCGGGCTGACCGGCCAGAGCAAAGATATACTCGCCGGGAGCCAGCTTGCTGGTGTCCACGACCAGGCTGCCGTCGGCTTCCGCATTTCCCACATACTGCCATGTGGTCACGTCGCCGGAAACGATATCGTTGACAGGCGTGCAGTAAACACTGGGGCTGTAGTCGATGAGGGTGTGGGCAGTGTTGTAAGTACCATACATGTCAGCGCCCGCATGGTACAGCTCCAGCTTGATCTTGTCGCCCTGAACGGGATCCGTCTTGTCGGCTACGATGTAATTAAAGATGCTGGTGGTATCATTGAAGAAGCTCCAGTCGGAGAAGTGGCCGAGGGTGACGATGTCGCCCTCGCGGAGCAGGATTTGATCGCATGTGCTGCCCCAGCCCGCAGAGGCCAGAGGATACTCGTAGTTCAGATAGTAGTTCAGGTTCAGGTCGTAATTCCAGATATTCTGCAGGAAGATGGAGCCCGTAGAACCGCTGTAACTGAAGATATCGGTGCCCATAATACCATTATTCGCCAGATAGCCCTTGCCCGCATCCGCAGGGTCAATGCCCAGATAGTAAACCTCGGTGGCATAGAGGAACAAGTGAAGCATGGTGATCTTGCCGTAAGCGAATTCCTTGGTGCCGGGGTCCAGAGCACTGCCGGGGCCGCCGGTGGGATCGCCGCTGGCGGGGCCGTAGTCCTCAGAGGCAAAGTAGAAGTCCTCAAGGCCGTACAGTGCCAGATCGAAGTAAGGAACGGTGACCTTCTTCAGAGCCACGGTCTGGCCGGACTGCTCGCAGGACTCGAACTTATCGTCGTGAGAGAAGGAGAAGTAGACCGTTACGGGCTTCAGAACCTTCTTCGTCGCGCCCTCGACGGTGATGACCAGATCTGTGGTGACGTTCTTGACGGTGTAAACGCCCTTCTCGCCGGTCACGGTTTCGCCGTTGACCTTCACGGCAAAGTCTTCGCCCGCCTCGTAGCGGTAATCGACCTCCACCTTGAAGGTGTAGTCCGCGCCGTCCATAACGGCTTCCTTACCGGTGACGAGGTAGCTCTCGTCGGTGGGGATGGTGACGGAGTGGTCAGCCTTGGTGACGGTGAGGGTGTAGGAACTGGTGTAGCCGTCCTTATTGGTGACGACGATCTCGATCTTGTTCTCGCCTGCGGACAGCGGAATGACATTGCTGGTCTCGCCGTTGTAGGTCACGGTGTAGTCCTCGCCGCGAGGTGTCGCCAGAACGGTAACGCTGTCCTTCGTGGTCATCGCGGTGTAGGTCTTCTTGGTGGCAGAGAAGGTCTCGTTGATCTTGACGCCATCCAGAGCCAGCTTCGTCAGAGACGGGTCAATGCGGACAGTCTTGACGGTGTAAACGTCCGTGGAACCGTCATCGGTCACGGTGATGGTGAGGGTGTTGGATTCGGCGCCGGCAATGTTGAAGCCGGACAGATTCTTACCGCTGGAGCTGCCGGAGATAAGCGTCGTGTTGGAAGCCTTGCCGGTGCTCATGCTCGTCCACGTGGCCTTAATGCTCGCCTTAGTGGACAGGTCTGCGCCGCGGGTTGCCCATGCGTAAACAGCATTGGTGCTGTCCGGTACGAGCAGGGTGTATTCCTTGACGGCCGGATCGAAGGACGGGGTCATATCGAAATACTTCGCGCTTCTGATGCTGTCGGTGCTGCCGAATCTCAGGGCGGACAGGCCAATAATGATTTTCTTCACGCCGCTGACGGTGATGGTCAGGTCGGAGGAAACCTTCTCGACAGTGTACTTGCCGTCAACCGCAGTAACCTCGGCGTCGTTGACCTTGACGACCATGTTGGCCGCGTCGTAGCCTTCGGTCACGGTCACGGTGAAGGTGTAGTCTTCGCCATTCTTAACGGTCTTCTCACCGGTGATGGTGTAGCCCTCGCCCGTGGGGATGGTGACGGTGTAGTCGGCAATCTCAGCGGTCACGGTCTTCAGGCCGTAGTTAGCGTTGTCGAAGCCGTAGGTGTAGGACACGGTGTAGCCGCCGGTCTCCTCGTTCTTGACGACGGAAACATAGTTGGATACATCCCGCTCCTCGCCGTTCTTCAGCTTGGTGACAGCCTTCAGACCGTCAACGGTGATGGAGCCGTCCTCGTTCTCGGTGATGGTGGGATACTGGGTGATCTCCAGAGATTCGATCTTGGAGGTGATCGCCATCATGTAGCAGGAGTCGTTCTTATAGTAGATCGTGCCGTACTGGTCGGCGATGGTGGAGCAGATGCAGTACTGCGCCAGGGGGCCGACCGGGGTGAAGACCTCGCTGTAGCCGGAGCCGGTGGTGGTCACAGGCGCAGTCTGGCCGGGCTTATCCTTCAGTACGGAAACGCCGCCGGGGGTATAGTTGTAGGGCAGGTAGATGTACACGGAGCCATCCTCGGCAGAGTATGCCGTGGAGACCATGGCAGAGGTCTGGGGATAGCCAACAATGGCGTAAACATACGCCTGGGTCATGGAGCCGTCGCCGTTCAGGTTATAAACCGCGATGCCATGGCCGCTGTTGGCGCCGAACTGGCTGGTGCCGGCGACGCCGATGTAGATTCTGCCATTGTATACGGAAGGCGTACAGGTGGACATGGCGTTGGCATTGCCCTGCGCATCCTTGATAACGACTTCCTTGTAGTCCAGAATCTTACCGGTATCCCAGTCGATCTGGGCGTTGCCCAGAATGCCGCCCTTGGTGGTGAAGAACACCCGGTCGGATTCGGGGTCATGGGAAACGTTGGAGCGCAGGTCGCCGCGGATACCCTCGTGGGCGTCGAGCTTCTCGCCGGTGAAGCGGTCGAAGACCAGCAGCGCGGCGCCGTTGGTGTCGTAACCGCCTGCGCCGTCATCGGTGCCGACGATGGCAAGCTTGTCGGTGACGTAGGCGCCCGCCCAGTAGAAGCCGCCCGCTCTGGTGTAAGTCCAGCTGGCGTACTTGACCTCGGTAGCGGAGGCGTGATCTTCGTCAATGGTATTGATGCAGGCGAAGTTGGCGTTTCTGTCCTCGCTGTTCCAGAAGCCTGCGTAGATGTAGCCGTCCTTGTAGGTGATGGGGCAGTTGGGCTGTCCGCCCAGCTCGTCGGTGTAGACCCACAGGGATTCCAGGGTCTTGGCATTGAATGCCTGAATTTTGCCGCCGGACAGGCCAACGAAGACCATGCCGTCGCCATAGGTCATGGGGACGATGGAGTAGCTGGACTTATCAACCATGGTGCCTTCGGTCACGACCTCACCGGTCATGCTGTTGAGACGGCGGATGGTGCTTCCGGAGTAGGTGTAGATGTCGCCATCGACCATGATGGGAGAACCGGGGGCGGCCGCCCAGCCGGTGCCGTGCTTCACAGCCCACAGAAGCTCCGTGTCCTCAGGAGCGTAGGGGGTCTTGGCGTTGGTGATGCCAAGGTTGTTGTCGCCGTTGCGGAAGTTGCCCCACTCGGCAGTGATGCTTCTGTCGAGGTTCGGGTTTTCCGTGGCCACAGCCAGAGTAATGTCGATGGTGCTGCTCTCGCTGAACTTGAAGCTGCTCTTCTGGCTGACATAGCCGTCACTCTGCACGAGGTAGGTGTACTCGGCATCAGCCATGACGGAATACTTGCCGTCCGTGGGAGCAATTCTGTCCTTGTTGGAATCCCAGACAGTTACCTTGGCGTCGGCGGGGTCAACGGTGAAGCCGACCTCGATGGATGCCAGTCTGGTAACGGTGATGGTGTAGGTGTTGGTATAGCCGCCGGGGTTGGTGACGACCACGTTGATCTTGTTCTCACCAAGATTCAGCGGAACGGTGGTATCGCTGCCGCCGTTGACGGTGACGGTGTAGCTTTCATCACGGGGAGTCGCCGCAACGGTAACGCTCTCGGCGGCAGTGGTCGCGGTGTAAGCCGTCTTGGTAGCGGAGAATCTCTCCGCGAACCGGATGCCGTCCAGAGACAGGGCGGTCAGGCTCGGCGCAACACGGACGGAGGTGAGCTTGTACTCATCCTTGATGTCGCCGTCCACAACGGTGACGGTCATGGTGTTGACCTTCGTGCCGGTGGGTGCGAAGCCTGCCAGATTCTGGCCGCTGGCTTTGCCGGAGGTCAGAGCCTGTGTCTTCTCGGTATCAACGTTAAGGTTTACCCACTTGGCCGTGATGGTCGTGCTGCTGCTTCTGTCGATAGCCTGCGTCGCCCATGCGTAGAACATGTTGGAGTTGTCCGGCACGAGCACGGTGTATTCCTTGACCGCCGGGTCGAAAGCCGGAATCAGCTGGAACATCTGCGCCTTGGCCTCGGTGCTTGTGTCGCCGAACTTCAGAACGGACAGGCCGGCCGTCTTCTGAACGGCTTCGGTCACGCCCTCGACGGTGATGGTCAGGTCGGAGGAAACCTTCTCGACGGTGTAAATGCCGTCAACCGCGGTAACTTCCTCGCCGTTGACCTTGACGACCATGTTGGCCGCGTCGTAGCCTTCGCTCACGGTCACGGTGAAGGTGTAGTCCTTGCCATCCTCTGCCGTGGCTTCTCCGGTCAGGGTATAGCCCTCGCCGGGAGTCAAAGTCACAGCGTGACCGGCAGCCTGCTTTTTCACGACGCCCTCGACGGTAATGGTCAGATCAGCAGTGACGTTCTCAACCGTGTAGCTGCCGCTTTCACCGGCCGTCAGCGTTTCGCCGTTGGCCTTGACTACGAAGTTGTCTTCCATCTCGTAGTCGTCGGCGATGGTGACGGTGAAGCTGTAGTCCTTGCCGTCCTCTACCGTGGCTTCTCCGGTCAGGGTATAGCCCTCGCCGGAGGTCAGGGTAACCGCATGGGTCGGGGCTGCGTAAGTAAAGTCAAAGAATTCGGCAGCAGACTGGTTCTCCTCGTCAAGGTAGTATGCCATGCCCACAGCAACTGAACCATCCGTACTCAGCATGAAATTTTCAACAGGAATGGTCACCGTCTTGCTTCCGTCATTGTTGGTCGCAACCGTGAGAGCCCCGCCGAGATCAATCGTGCTTTGTCCCGGGTACGTATTTCTGTAGAAGAAAACTGCCCCGTCATCCCCGGAAAGCACAAGATTGACACTTTCCGGATAGGTGAGAAGCACCTTTTCGGTTCCTTCAGGAATCGTCACATGGTAATACGGTGTGTTGATCGATTGACCCCACGCCGCTTCACCAACAACCGTTTCCACATACTCGACGGTCACATTTTCGCCGGATTCCGTGGTAATGTTGGTGTAATGAGCGGCTGCATCTGCCTCTGCGGCAAACGTGTTTACCGGCACAAGGCTGAACGTCATCACAAACGCCAGCAGGAATGCCAGTAGTCTTCTCTTCATAAATAAACCTCCTCATTATATGGTATTGCAACGCCCGCAGGCGTAAAGCGGAATTCATTCCGGCCAGCTCCGGCACGTCGGGTTTACCGCCGCCGGGGCGTTCTGCTTATGCTGCACGTTTTTCAAACGCACAGTTTGTAGGTCTTCTGACTAACACGTTCGGACGAAATCGTCCACGCCGCTTCCCGCCTTCTCAGGTTTCCCCAATGACCCGCTTTCGCGGAAAGGAAGTCGGCTCCGTGCTTACAGCACGACGGGTCTGCCCGCCGTGTTCCGGTTTTGCACCGGATTCC
>ERZ1673743.3810-NODE-3810-length-11180-cov-15.218427_pt1 | contig 11180 bp, 8 predicted proteins | sample MGYA00580197_ERZ1673743 | MGnify/ENA primary metagenome ERZ1673743 (study PRJEB41218, sample SAMN15661795) | gut metagenome | host: Homo sapiens | place: Canada: London | collected 2015-08-20/2019-03-30 | study: EMG produced TPA metagenomics assembly of... | reverse complement strand
GCCGCGCTCCTCGATGCCGTGGGCGCCCTTCTCCTTGCGGAAGCAGGGGCTGTAGGAGGTCAGGGTCAGGGGCATCTTGCTCTCGTCGATGGTCTGGTCGATGAAGCGGCCGATCATGGTGTGCTCGCTGGTGCCGATCAGGTACAGGTCCTCGCCCTCGATCTTGTACATCATGGCGTCCATCTCCGGGAAGGACATAACGCCCTGCACCACGTTGCCGTGCATCATGAAGGGAGGGATCACATAGGTGAAGCCCTTGTTGATCATAAAGTCGCGGGCATAGGCCAGCACAGCCTCGTGCAGGCGTGCGATGTTGCCCAGCAGGTAGTAGAAGCCGTTGCCGGCCACGCGGCCTGCGGCGTCCATATCGATGCCGTCAAAGCTCTCCATGATCTCGGTGTGGTACGGGATGGGGAAATCGGGCACCACAGGCTCGCCAAAGCGCTGTGCCTCCACGTTGTAGGTGTCATCGGGGCCGATGGGCACGCTGGGGTCGATCATCTGGGGGATGGTGTACATGATCTCCTGGATGCGGGCAGACAGAGCTTCCTCTTCCTTCTCCAGCTCTGCCATCTTGTCGGCATCGGCCTTGACGGCGGCGTTGTTGGCGTCGATCTGAGCCTGCAGCTCTGCCTTCTTGGCCTCATCGTCGCACTTCTTCAGCTGGCCGAACAGCGGGCCGTTGGCCTTGCTCAGCTTGTTGCGAGCAGCCTTGAGGGCTTCCACTTCCTTCAGCGCTGCGCGGTACTGGGCATCCTTTTCGATGACCTCATCCACCAGCGGCAGCTTTGCGTCCTGGAACTTCTTCTTGATGTTTTCCTTGACGGCGTCCGGATTCTCACGGACAAATTTGATATCAAGCATGATTGACTCTCCTTGCTCTATTTCGTTCGCACCGGGAAATGGGACCTCTCCCGGCGCCGTTCAAAGGCGGGTGTCCGCCTTGGATCGCGGTTGTTTTATTCTTCGGTCTGGTACTGGCCCAGCAGGTTTGCAAAGGCGCGCAGCTGCTCATCGGAGTAAAAATGCACCGTCAGCTTGCCCTTGCCGCCGTGGTAGGCCACGTTCACCTCGCTGCCCAGCGCCTGTTTGAGGCTTTCTTCCACTTCCACCGGCAGGGTGCCGCGGGGCTCCGGTTCCTTTGCCTCCTTCGGGGGTTTTGCCAGTTTCTTGCACAGTGCCTCGGTCTGGCGCACGTTCAGCTGGTTGTCCGCCACGATCTGCGCCACCTGCTCCTGCAGCTCCGGCGTGGGCAGGCCCAGGATCACCTTGGCGTGGCCCATGTTCAGGAACCCGCTCTTGAGCAGCTCCAGTACGTTTTCCGGCAGGTTCAGCAGACGCAGGCTGTTGGCCAGCGCGCTGCGGCTCTTGCCCAGCTTGCGGGCTGCCTGCTCCTGGGTCAGGTCACAGCGCAGCATCAGCTCCCGGATGCCGGCGGCTTCTTCCACCGGGTCCAGATCCTCACGCTGGAGGTTTTCCACCAGTGCCAGCTCCATGGCCTGCTCGTCGGACACATCCTTGACCACCACCGGCACTTCGGTCAGGCCGGCCATGCGGCAGGCACGCCACCGGCGCTCGCCGGCCACGATGCTGTAGCCGCCCAGTCCCTGGGGCCGCACCGCAATGGGCTGCAGCAGACCGTGCTCTGCAATGCTGGCGGCCAGCTCCCCCAGTGCCTCTTCGTCAAAGGTCTTGCGGGGCTGGTCGGGGTCCGGCTCGATCTCACGCAGGGGCAGGGTCTCGATCTTTGCGTCGGACTCAAGGCTCGGGGCGGCGTCCTCAAACAGACTTTCCAGCCCGCGGCCAAGTCCTCCTTTTCCTTTTGCCATTGTTCTTGTTGTTCCCCCTGTGTTTTAGTCTTCCAGAGCGTTTTTGACCGGTGCCGGTTCCGGAGCGCTCTTGCTCCGCGCGCGGGTCTTTTTGGGCTCGTGCGGCCGGTTGTTCTTGACGAACTCAATGGCCAGATCCATGTACGCTTCGCTGCCCTTACCCTTGGGCTCGTAGAAATTGATGGGCTGCCCGTAACTGGGGGCCTCGGAGATGCGGATCGAACGCGGGATCGTGGTTTTGTACACCTTGGAGCCAAAGTATTTCTGCACCTGCTCCACCACCTGCACCGTGAGGTTGTAGCGCAGGGAGAACATCGTGAACACCACGCCTTCGATGTCCAGATAGGGGTTGTACTTTTTGCGGATGGTCTTGAGGGTGCTGATGAGCTCCGACAGACCTTCCAGCGCATAATACTCGCACTGCACCGGGATCAGCACACTGTCGCAGGCGCTCAGACCGTTCAGGGTGAGCAGGTCCAGGCTGGGCGGGCAGTCGATGAAGATGAAGTCATAGTCCTTCTGCACCCCGGCCAGCGCCTTGCGCAGCCGGCTCTCGCGGCCCGGCAGGTCGATCATTTCCAGGCTGGCACCGGCCAGACGGGTGTTGGAGCCGATCACATCGGTGCGAAACTCGGTCTTGCGGATCGCCTGTGCGGCGGTCGCCTTGCCGATGAGCACCTCGTAGGTGCCGCACTCCACGCTCCGCTTGGGGATGCCGTAACCGGTGGTGGTGTTGCCCTGCGGGTCCAGATCCACGATGAGCACCTTTTTGCCCAAAGCCGACACGCAGGAGGACAGGTTGACGGCGGTTGTGGTCTTGCCGACGCCGCCTTTCTGGTTTGCGATTGCTACAATTTTTGCCACGCGCATTTCTTCCTTCCGGGAAATTTTGGTTGTTCCACATGGAACATTCGCAGTTGTGCCCGCTCGTTTCCCGTCGCGCGGACATCTCAACTAGTAGTATAGCACACTCCCTTGGCTTTTTGAACCGCTTTCAGGCGTTTTTGTGCGTATTTTTCTTTTGTTTTCCGTTTTTACAAGGCAAAAAGTTCTCTTTCAAGGCGTATTTTGCAGATTTTTTACACGTTTTTTCTGTTCCACATGGAACAGTTCACTTCTCCGCTGCCGCCGTGGGGATGCGCACCGTGTATTCGATGTAGCCATCCTTCTCTTCCCGGTGGGCCGTGGCCGGTACCCCATTGTCGGTCATCAGCCGGATGGCATGGTCGATGGTGTTCACAAAGATGCGCACATCCCGGACCATGGAGATGCGGTGCCGCCCTTTTGCGGTGCTGTTGAGCAGCTGTTCGATGTACAGGTCGGTCTGACGGGCGTTGAGCCGCCGCTTGGCAATGTTGATGAGCGCCTCGCTGCGGCGGTTCTCCGGCAGGCGCAGCACGGCCCGCGCGTGACGTTCGGTGAGGTTGTTGTCCAGCACGAACTGGCGCTGGTCCCCCGTGAGCTGCAGCAGGCGCAGCTTGTTGGCCAGTGTGGGCTGCGCCATGCCCAGCCGCTTGGCGGCCTCGGCCTGGGTGCAGTCCCACAGCACCAGAATGTCCCGCAGGCCCTGCGCCTGCTCAAAGGGGTTCAGGTCGGTGCGCTGAATATTTTCCAGCAGGCCGAGGGCCGCCGTCTGCTCATCGGCATAGCTGCACAGGATGGCCGGAATGGTGGTCATCTGGGCCAGCTTGCAGGCGCGCAGCCGCCGCTCCCCTGCCACCAGCTCGTAACCTTCGGCTGCTTTACGCACCGAGATGGGCTGCAGTAGACCGTTTTCACGGATGCTCTGGGCAAGGCCTGCCAGCTCCTGTTCCTCAAAGGTCCGGCGCGCCTGGAACGGCGACGGATGGATCTGGTCGATGGGCAGGAAATAAATTTTTCCGGCGGACTTCTTCCGTTCAAACATAACACGGCTCCTCCTTTTTTGCGGCATATCCGGGTTTGTTTTCCACACTTTCCCGGGAAAATGTGGAAAAGTTGGTTCAGAGCCAGTGTACCACACAAACAAAAACCCTGCCAGAAATTTCGTTCGGCAGGGTTTTGCATATTTTGTTCGCTATTCCGTTATTTCAGCGGGCTTTTTGCGATTTTTCCGCCGTTTCTGGGGTAAGCTGTCGGAGTTTGCGAAATCTTTTGGCACAAAATCAGGGTGCGGGTGTCGCCGCCGGGCAGGTGCAGGGTGCGGGTCTCCTTATAGGCACCGCCCAGTTTTTTGATGGCCCCGCGGGCCGCGGCCAGCTCCTCTTCTCCGGAGGCACCCTTCATGGCCAGAAAGTTTCCGCCCACCTTGACCAGCGGCAGGCAGTATTCCGCCAGCATGGGCAGGGCCGCCACCGCGCGGGCTGAAGCCAGGTCAAACTGCTCCCGCCACACCTTGCGGGCGGCTTCTTCTGCGCGCTCCTTGGCAAACTCCACGCCGGTCAGGCCAAGCTGGGCACAGGCGTACTTCAAGAACTCCACCCGCTTGCCGGTGGGCTCCATAAGGGTGAGCTCCAGTTCCGGCTTGTAGATCTTGGTGACGATGCCCGGGAACCCGGCACCAGCGCCCACATCCACCATGCGGCCGGCTACTTCCGGCTGGCTGGCAAAGAGCAGGCTGTCGAGGAAATGCTTGTCCTCGATGCCCTCGGGGTCGGTGATGGCGGTCAGGTTGACCTTCTGGTTGTAGTCCACAAGGATCTGTGCAAAGGCGTCCAGCTGGTCCAGCTGGGTGCCGGTGAGGGCAATGTTCCATGTGGAACACTTGGCCTCCAGCCGCTGTTTGTCGATCATAGGTTTTGATTCCTTTCTGTTGTTCTGGATCAGGTGTGGGCCGCCAGGGCAATGCTCAGCTGTGCAACATCCGACGGCGACACCCCGGGGATGCGGCTGGCCTGGCCCAGGTTCTTGGGCCGGATGCGGGCCAGCTTCTCGCGGGCTTCCAGCGTCAGGCCGGTGAGGTCCGCGTATTCAAAATCCTCCGGGATCAGGGTCTTTTCGTGGCGGGCCACCTCCCGGATCATGCGATCCTGCCGGGCAATGTAGCCTGCGTATTTGATCTCGGTCTCCAGCCGTTCCGCCAGCATGGGCGTGATCCCCTTCCCCCAGCCGATGACCCCGGCCACAAGGTCGTAGTGGATCTCCGGGCGGCGCAGCAATTCTTCGGCAATGCCGCCCTCGGCTGCCGGGGCCAGCCCGGCCGCCGTCATGGCGGCCTGCAGGTCGGCAGTGCGCAGGTGGGCGTCGTGCAGGCGGCGGCGCTCCGCTTCCAGAATGTTCTGGGTGTGCTGGTACTTTGCCCAGCGGTCGTCCTGCACCAGACCATATTCCCGGCCGATGGGGGTCAGGCGGGTGTCAGCATTGTCCTGCCGCAGGGTCAGCCGGTATTCGCTGCGGCTGGTCATCATGCGGTAGGGGTCCATGACGCCCTTGGTCACCAGATCATCCACCAGGGTGCCAAGGTAGCTGGTGTGACGCGGCAGGATAAGCTGTTCTTTGCCCAGCGCATTGCGGGCGGCGTTCAGACCGGCCAGCAGGCCCTGTGCGGCAGCTTCCTCGTAGCCGGAAGTGCCATTGAACTGCCCTGCCCCATACAGGCCCCGCACCACCTTGCTTTCCAGCGTGGCTTCCAGACTGGTGGGGTCCACACAGTCGTATTCGATGGCATAGGCCGGGCGCAGGATCTCGATGTGCTCAAAGCCCTTGATGCTGCGGTAGAAGGCATTCTGCACGTCCTCCGGCAGACTGCTGGAAGCACCCTGCAGGTACATTTCCTCGGTGTTCTCACCGCAGGGCTCCACAAAGATGGGGTGGCGGTCCTTGCCCGCAAAGCGCACCACCTTGTCCTCGATGGAGGGGCAGTAACGCGGGCCGACACCCTCGATCATGCCGCCGTACAGCGGGCTGCGCTGGATGTTGTCCAGAATGATCTTGTGGGTCTCCGGGTTCGTGTAGGCGATCCAGCATTCCACCTTGTTGTGCATGGGGGCGTCGGTCATGAAGCTGAAGGGCTGCAGCTCGTTGTCCGGGTCACCAGGCTGACACTCCAGCCGGCTGAAGTCGATGCTGCGCCGGTGCACACGGGCGGGGGTGCCGGTCTTGAACCGCCGCAGGGGCAGACCGGCAGCCTTCAGGCTCTCGGTCAGGGCATTGGCCGCGTGCATGCCGTCCGGGCCGGAGGCATACCAGGCATCGCCCACAAAGATCTTGCCGCCCAGATTGGTGCCGGTGGCCAGCACCACGCACTTTGCGGTGTACTCACCGTTGAGCTGGGTAACGATGCCCTTCACCCGGCCGTTTTCCACCTCAAGGCCCACCACCTCGGCCTGATGGATGGCAAGGCCAGGGGTAAGCTCCAGTGCGTGCTTCATGTATTCGTGGTAGCGTTTGCGGTCGGTCTGCACCCGCAGTGCGTGCACCGCAGGGCCCTTGCCCTTGTTCAGCATCCGGCTCTGCAGATAGGTGGCATCCGCCGCCAGACCCATCACGCCGCCAAGGGCATCCAATTCACGCACCAACGTTCCTTTTGCAGTGCCGCCGATGCTGGGATTGCAGGGCATATTGCCGATGGCGTCCAGACTCATGGTGAACACGGCGGTCCTGGCGCCCAGTGTGGCAGCGGCGTGGGCCGCTTCGATGCCGGCATGCCCGGCACCGATCACAATGACATCATAATCTCCTAAGTGGTTCATATACTTTCGGGTTTCCTCTAATAATTGATTTGAAATGCCCTCCGTTTTACTCTGGGCATTTTCAGCGGAAGAATTATTTTAAATTTCGGGTTACAGGAAAGTCTGCGGACTTTCCTGTAACCCATTTTCACGGGTGGGGTCATAACGGGAAACGGCAGCAGCAGCGCTCGCTCCCCCGGGGGGAGCTGTCGCGCAGCGACTGAGGGGCTATAAATCGGCGGAGCCGGAAAAAACGGTTAAAAGATCTTCACGCCGAACAGGCGTGAATCTTCAGTTTTTTCCGGTGTAGCTCACTTCTTTGGGGTTAAAAGGGGCGAGCAGCCCCTTTTTCGTGGCTCCAGCGCGTCGAAATCGCTGGCACTTTTCTGGTTCTCTTTTGGTGTCAAAAGAGAACATTCCCGCCCTTATTTCCCCACGCAGAACCGCTCGAACACCTGTTCGATGACGGCTTCCGAAGCGTTTTCGCCGGTGAGCTCACACAGTGCGTCCAGCGCGTCATCCACGCACACCGACACGGCGTCCAGCCCGAACCCGGCCTCCACGGCCTCCCGTGCACCCGCTGCGGCATCCCGCGCCCGCAGGGCCGCCGACAGCTGCCGCTGGCCGGACAGGCTGGCCGCGTGGGGGTCGATCTGACTGGTGCCCAGCAGGCGCGCCACGGCAGCCGCAATGACCTTGCGGCTTCCCTCCTCCTGACAGCACACCGGCAGCACCATGGCAAAGTACGGGGCGATGAGCTCCGCATCAAATTGCGTGGGTTTATCTTCCTTGTTCACCAGGGCAATGGCCGGGCGGCCCGCACAGCGCCGGGCCAGCTCCAGATCCTCCCGGGTAGGCGGCTCCGAGCCATCGAACACCGCCAGGATCAGGCCAGCCTCTTCCAGTTTCTTCCAGCTGCGGCGGATGCCCTCCGCTTCAATGGCGTCCTCGGTCTCGCGCAGACCGGCGGTGTCAAAGAGGTTCAGCCGGATATCCCCCAGCTGCACCGCCTGCTCTACCACGTCGCGGGTGGTGCCTGCCACCGGGGTGACGATGGCACGGTCGAACCCGGCCAGCAGATTCAGCAAGGTGGACTTGCCCGCATTTGGGCGGCCCACGATGGCACAGTCCACGCCCTCGCGCAGGACGGTGTCCGCCTGATAGTTGCGGATCAGCCCGTCCAGCGTCTCCTGCACGCTGCCCAGAACGCTGCGCAGATGGGCTTCGTCCAGCTCCGGCACATCTTCCTCCGGGAAATCCACCCAGGCTGCCAGATGGGCCTGCAGGGCGGTGAGGGCATCCTTCTGTTCCCCGATCTTGCGGGCCAGCGCACCGGACAGGGCCGCATTGGCCAGCGCTGCCCCCTGCCGCCCGTCGGCCGAGATCAGGTCCATGACCGCTTCGGCCTGAGTCAAGCCCAGTTTGCCGTTCAGGAACGCACGGCGGGTGTACTCGCCGGGGGCCGCCGGCTGCGCACCGGCTGCCAGACAGGCCTCCACCAGACGGCGTGCCACCGCACTGCCGCCGTGGCAGGAAAGCTCCACCACATCCTCGCCGGTATAGCTGTGGGGCGCACGGAAAAACAGAGCCACGCCCTGGTCAAAGGCCTCGTCCCCCTCCACAAAGCTGCCGAACAGGGCGGTGTAGCCCTTGGCCTGGGCCACCTTTTTGCCCGGGTTTGCCGGGCGGAACACCCGCTCTGCCACGGCATAGCTCTGCGCACCGGACAGGCGCACCACTGCGATGCCGCCCGCACCGGGGGCTGTGGCAATGGCTGCAATGGTCGATCCCTGCATAGTTGTTCCTTTCCGCCCGGGCCCTTTGGCCGCCGGGGCAATGGGGTGTTGGGGGCCTCCCGGCGGCCAGAGCTGCCGAGAGAACGCACTTTCGGATTTTACAGCTTATTTTACCACGTTTTTTCGCAAAAAGATACACCCACCGATGGGTTTTTCCACATCTTCTGAAATCTTGGTGGAAAAGCGCAGAAGAATTATTTTAATTTTGTGGTACCGGAAAGTCTGCGGACCGCCTGGGGCAGCATTTTCACGGGAGGGGCCGCTATCCGGGGGAACCCTCTCAGGCTCGCTATGCTCGCCAGCTCCCCCGAGGGGGGAGCTTTTATGCATCTATTGGTCAGCTGTAAATAGACCTCCCCCTTTCGGGGGAGGTGGCACGGCGTAAGCCGTGACGGAGAGGGTTCTTTAAACAACAAAGCCGGGCGGCCCATTACGGACTGCCCGGCTTTGTGTTAAAAGATCCTGTTACAGCTCGATCTTGCCAAAGCTGAAATCGGCAAAATCATCCACACGCTCGGTGCGCTTGGGTGCCACCGGTGCGGCAGTCTCGGCATCGCGGGGCGCATAGGTGCGCTCCGGCACACCGGAAGGACGGGGCCCACGGTTGCCGCGGTAACCGCCGCGGTTGCCGTTGCGGTCGCCGTGCTCCGAACGGCTGCCGCCGCGATAGCCGCCATTGCGGTTGCCGCCGGGGCGGCGTCCGTTGCCGGGGCGGCCGCCGCGGGGACGGCGCTCGCCGTAGGTGTTCTCAGTCTGGGCATCCGGTGCGGTGGAGTAGATGACCACGCGGCGGTCACGGCCCTCGCCCTTGCTCTCGCTGCGCACACCCTCCATCTTGCTGATGGCAGAGTGGATGATGCGGCGCTCGTAGGGGTTCATGGGCTCCATGGCAAAGCTGCGGCCGGTCTTGCGCACCTTGGCACCAATGCGCTGTGCCAGTGCGGTCAGGTCGCTCTCGCGCTTGTCGCGGTAGCCGGCCACATCCAGGCCCAGCTTGATGTAATCGCCCTCCAGGCGGTTGGCCACCAGGCTTGCCAGATAGGACAGGCTCTCCATGGTCTCGCCGCGGCGGCCGATCAGGGCACCCAGGTGCTCACCGTCCAGACGGATGATGGTGGCTTCGCCCTTCTGCACGGCGCTGAAGGTCACGTTCTCCACGCCCATCTTGGCAATGACTTCCTGCAGGTACTCCACAGCAGCCTTGACCTTGGCGTTCTCTTCGATCACGATGGGGACCTCGGTCTCCTCGTCTGCGGCTGCGGCAGCAGCCGGGGCGGCCTGCTCTGCGGCAGGCTGCTCAACCTCGGCAGCCGGTGCTTCCACCGGTGCGGCAGGCTCTTCCACGGGGGCAGCGGGAACTTCCGGGGCAGTCTCCTGCACCGGAGCAGCCTCGGCCGCCGGAGCATCGGGTTCTTCCACGCTCACGCACACCTTGGCAGGGGTGGTTTTCAGGCCCAGGAAACCGGTTTTCTGGGGCATCTCCAGCACTTCATAGCTGACATTCAGATCATCGGCCTGTACACCCAGCAGAGCGCAAGCTTTTGCGCGGGCTTCATCGACCGTCTTGCCGGTCGCTTCCTGCTTACGGATCATAACCGTTCGTCCTCCTTTATTCCTTGTCCTGCTTGTTCAGCTCACTCAGCGGCACGGTACGCTCGTCCTTGTAGCGCTCGGCATCCAGCTGGCGGGCATACTCCAGGCGGCGCTTGTTCATCTCGCTGGCCGAGAGGTTCTTCTCGGTAACCTTGCCGGTCTTGGGGTCGGTGACCTTCACGGTGGTGCTCTTTACGCCACGCTTCTGCTGCTTGCGCTTTTCCTCGATCTGAGCTTCCACTTCTTTCCGCATCTTATCGGGGTCGTAGACCTTCCGCATGGCCTGGGTCTGCACGGTCATCACGATGTTGGAGATCACATAGTACAGAGAGAATGCCAGAGGATAGGTAAAGCAGAAGAACAGGTACATCAGGGGCATCAGGTACATGGTCACCTTCATGCTGCCCTGCATCTGCTGGCCGGAGGCCTTCATGCTGATGTGGGTGGACAGGAACATGGTGACCACCGACAGCAGCGGCAGCACCAGGTCCAGAGACAGGCCGATCTGGGGCACCCGGGTCAGGTCGATGCCCAAAAAGCTCATGTGCTGGCTGAACTCGGTGATGGTGGCGATCTGTGCCTCGGTAAAGCACTGCAGCAGGCCGCTGTTGCCGGCCAGCACCTGGGCAATGATGGTGGTGTCACGGGTAATGGCGGTAAAGGCCACGCCGGAGGCAGTCAGGGCCTCACCGGCAGCAGTCAGGGCAGCGGCGCTGATGTGGAAGATCCGCTCCAGGGGGTTATACACCACGCCGATAACGCCGAACATCACCAGGAAGTTCAGCAGCATGGGCAGACAGCCGGCAGTGGGCTTGTAGCCGTAGTCCTGCTGCAGCTTTATCAGTTCTTCCTGCTGCTTTTCCGGCTTATCCTTGTACTTGGTCTGGATGTCCATGATCATGGGCTGGAAGGCGGACATTTTGGCCATGCTCTTCTGCTGGCTCAGCTGCAGGGGGATCTTGACGAGGTTGATCAGCAGGGTAAAGAGGATGATGTCCCAGCCATAGTTGGGGAGCAGCTTGTAGATCCACTCCATGACATAGCCCAGGGGCCCGCTTAGGATGTAAAAGAAGTTCATACCTTTGTCCATTCTGCCCCGCCTGTGGCACGGGACGCGTTATTTTTTATCGTAGGACACACCGCCCACAGTGCGATGCGTCACAAGAAGCTGAAATTCTATCCCCTATGCCGCTTTTCAAAGAGCCTGGCAGGCTCCAGGTGCCGGGCAGGGCTTTGCCACCGCCCCGGGGGCGGCACCGGGTCGTAGCCCCATTTGCCCAGGGGGTTGCACCGGGCGATGCGCCAGGCTCCCA
>ERZ1673743.3809-NODE-3809-length-11182-cov-12.059315_pt1 | contig 11182 bp, 8 predicted proteins | sample MGYA00580197_ERZ1673743 | MGnify/ENA primary metagenome ERZ1673743 (study PRJEB41218, sample SAMN15661795) | gut metagenome | host: Homo sapiens | place: Canada: London | collected 2015-08-20/2019-03-30 | study: EMG produced TPA metagenomics assembly of... | reverse complement strand
CAAAGGCGTAGTAGCCGCCCACGGCGTTGATCTCTTCCCGGGCGTACTCGGCCATGTCCGCCACCTGGTGGAACACCTGCCGCCCCCGCAGGGCGAGGTTGCGGCGGGAGATATCCAAGCTGGACATGAGAAGGTAGCTGCCCGAGGTGGTCTGGGTCAGGTTGATGATCTGCCGCACATAGCCCGGGTGGACATTGGGCCCGATGAGCAGCAGGCTGGACTGCGTCAGGCTGCCGCCGCTCTTGTGCATGGAGACGGAAGCCATATCGGCACCGGCTGCCATGGCGGAAACGGGCAGCCCGCCGCCAAAGTAGAAGTGGGTGCCGTGAGCCTCGTCGGCCAGGCAGAGCATCCCGGCGTCGTGGGCCATCTTGACGATGGCCCGCAGGTCGGAGCAGATGCCGTAGTAGGTGGGGTTGTTCACCAGCACAGCCACGGCATTGGGGTGCTCTTTGATGGCCTTTGCCACCTGCTCCCGCTTCATGCCCAGGGAGATGCCCAGGCGTTTATCGACCTCGGGGTTGACATAGACGGGCACCGCGCCGCAGAGCACCAGCGCGTTCAGCACACTGCGGTGCACATTGCGGGGCAGGATGATCTCATCGCCCCGCTTGCAGGCCGTAAGCACCATGCTCTGCACACTGCTGGTAGTGCCGCCTACCATCAAAAAGGCATGGGCCGCGCCAAAAGCATCGGCGGCCAGCTCTTCTGCCTCCCGGATGACCGATACCGGGTGGCAGAGGTTGTCCAGCGGCTTCATGCTGTTGACATCCACGCCCACACACTGCTGGCCCAGAAAAGCGGTCAGCTCCGGATTGCCGCGGCCCCGCTTGTGGCCGGGCACATCAAAAGGCACCACCCGCATCTGCCGGAACTGCTCCAACGCCTCGTAAATAGGGGCACGGCGCTGGTCCAGCCGGAACCTTGTACGGTTCTCACTCATTGTTTTCCTCCGTCCCTGGTCCTCTGTACCAAGCCATGAACAAACAAAAAAGCGCAAGCCCTGCACGCTGGTGCAGACTTGCGCTTAAAAAGCCATTTTGAACGTGCGGACAAAACCCCCGGGAAGCAATGCCGGAGTGCAGTCCATCACATGATTCAAAAAGACGGGATGAGGAGAGTCTATATAGCAATTACACTTTTACTACTCTTATTGACCGTTTCACAAGTCTGCGCACGCTCTGCGCAATTTCATGGTTGTAAAGGAACCAACTTATAAAATTTAGAGCTTGGCCGCAAGGTCAAAAGCTGCTTTCATTCAAAAACAGCAGTCTTTGCGGCATGCGATCCAACGCTGTTGCCAACGAATAAAAAGTTGGATCGCTAACGCTCAATCAATAATGGCAGCTTGCGCCGCCGGTCGGCAGTGGACCCGGCTGTCCGTATGGCCTTAGCCCCCGCGGGGCGGTCCAAGGTAAATTGCTTTGAAAAGACTCTGACACGCTTCGTCTCTCAAAATCGTGTATTATCTTATCATGGGTTTGGGGGAATGTCAATATTTCGACAAAAAATTTTTGTCAGACACGGTAAAAAGTCGTACTATCACTCTCAGGTGTGGGCTGCCAGATACTCCACCCAGACGCTGTAACCGTCCGGCTTTACATGGTAGCCGTCCGGCTGGGCGTACTCGGCTTTCAGGTCGCCGTTTTCATCGGCCAGTACCTCCCAAAGGTTGAGGAAGACGCAGTTCTTCTCCAGCGCGATGGCCGCCAGCTCATCGTTGATCTGGCACAGCCGCTCCTTGTACAGGCCGGGGTGCTTTTCCCGCACTTCGGGCCGGACCGGGGTGATGGACTGGACATAGAGAGTGGTGTTGGGCAGCGACTGGGAGACCATATCCAGCATCAGACGGTAATAGGTCAGAAAGCTGCTGTAATCGTCGTCCCGGTTGAGGACGTTGGTGCCCAGCAGAATGTACAGCGCCCGGGGCTGCTGGGCGGCCAGAACATCCATGGGGATCTCTGCCACACCGTCGGCCCGCTTGCAGGTGGTGCCGTTGACCACGGCGTTGGGGCCCACGCCTTTATAAGCACAGAAATGCGCGTTGGGCAGGCCGTTTTCATACATCTGCATCCCCTGGGTCAGGCTGTCGCCCAGGAACCACACGTCCGAAAACCAGCTGCGGTCCACGGCCTCCGAGGCGGGCTGCGCCGCCAGCCGGAAATCCATGGCCGTGGTGCCGTCGGCCTGGGTCTGGACGCTCAGGCGGCGGGCCGGTGTGTAGCTGATGGTGTTCCACTCGGTGCCGGTGAGCTCCTGCTGCAAAATGGTAGGGCCCTCCACGGGATTCGGGCGCTGGTCGCGGTGGAGGCGCTTCCAGAGCATGCCCACGGAAATGAGCAGCACCAGCAGTACCAGCAAGGCAACAGCGGTAAACATCCGGCGCCAGCGGCGGTGCAGGATGCGGCGGCGGTATTCCTGATAATCAGCCATAAAAGTTCCCCCGTTCGTGTGGTGATCTCCAGCCCTATTATACAGCGCCCTGGCAGCAGGCGCAAGCCGTGAAAAATTGTGCAAGAGTCCGTCTATCTATTGCACAAGGGGCGCGGATTATGGTATACTAAACTGAATCTAAACGATAGGGAGGCTTTCACGATGCCATTTACACCAAAACTGACTTATAAAGGCAAGCCCCTCGTCCGCAAGGACAACGAGCTGTATTACGGCCGTATGACCGACCCTTATGTGCTTTACCTGCAGATCCTTTCCACAAAACAGAGCGGCAATATGCAGGTAGCCGATAAGGTTCATTTGCAGCTTCTCTCCACCGACGAGGCCAAGACGCCGGAAGCTCGTGTTGCCCGCCAGACCACCAAGAACGGTCTGTACAACGCACTGGATATTGGCAGCATCTGGCTGCAGAAAGCAAACGAGAACCACTGAGCCGCACGCCCGCGGCCGTGAGCCCCGCATGGAAAAGAGCCGTGCCCGCACCGCTGCGGGGCGGCTTTTTTTGCTGTGTACAGGTACTTTACGCTGGCACGCGGTTTGTGATATACTATCCATAACTATGCAAGAAAAAGGCAGGAATCATCCGTTATGATACAAGACCCGAACATCCATTATCTGGACAACGCCGCCACCACCATGGTAGCCCCCGAGGTGGCGGACGTCATCGACAAGGCCATGCGGGAGCACTGGGCAAACCCCTCGTCCCTGTACGCCCCCGGGGCCCGGAGCGAGGAGGCCCTCAACGCGGCCCGGGCGGCGGTGGCCCGCACCTTTGGCTGCAAGCCCAAAGAGCTCTATTTCACCTCCTGCGGCAGCGAGAGCAACAATCTGGCCCTGCTGGGCGCGGCGCTCACCCGCAAATTTGGTAAGGGCATCGTGGTGTCCGGGTTCGAGCACCCCAGCGTGCAGAAGCCGCTGGAGCGCCTGGCCGCCATGGGCTATGACGTCACCGTGGTCAATCCCAGGGCAGACGGCACCCTCAGCATCGACGAGATGCTGGAGCATGTGGACAAAAACACCATCCTTGTGGCCTGCATGATGGTCAACAACGAGGTCGGCACCCGGAACGATGTGGAGCGTCTGGCCGCCGAGGTCAAGCGCCGCAACAGCCGCACCATCGTCCATGTGGACGCTGTGCAGGCCTGGATGCGGGTGCCCCTCAAGTTGGCCAACATTGATACCCTGTCGGTCAGCGGCCACAAGATCCACGCGCCCAAGGGCATCGGTGCCCTCTACCTGAGCGACCGCATCGTGCAGGCGTTCCAGCCGCCTTACCTCGGCGGCGAGCAGGAGCGGGAAATGCGCCCTGGCACCGAGAACCTGCCCTACGCCATGGGTCTGGCAGCCGCTGCCACCCGGCTGGCCAAGACCATGAAGAGCCGGGACACGGCGGTCCGTGCCCTGAACGCCCGGCTGCGGGAGGGGCTGAAAGCGTTCCCGGAAGTGGTCATCAACAGCCCGGAGAACGCGGTGCCGGAGGTGCTCAATTTCAGCGAGAACTGCATCAAGAGCGAGACGATGCTGGCTTATCTGGCCGAAGAACAGATCTATGTTTCCTCGGCCAGTGCCTGCGGGCGGGGACAGCCCAGCCACACGCTGGCGGCCATGGGCCGGGACCCGCTGGCCATCGACACGGCCATCCGCGTTTCGTTCTGCGCCGACAACACCCCGGAGGACGTGGACGCGTTCCTCAACCGCTTTGAAGACGGCATGAAGCATTTACAGAGAATGAGGAGATAATATGAGAGAAGTGATTATGGGCTATCAGGGCGAAATGTCCCTGAAAGGCCTCAACCGCAACCAGTTTGAGTCGGCCATGATGAAAATTCTGCGCTACCGCCTCAAGACCGTGGGCAAGTTCCGGGTGTACTGCACCCAGTCCACGTTCTACATGGAGCCCGAGGAAGAGGACATCGACATGGACCTCGCGTTCGACCGGGTCAAGACCGTCTTTGGTCTGGCTGCCCTGAGCCGTGCCGTGGTCTGCGAGAAAGATTTTGACACCATCTGCCAGACGGCAGAGGATTATCTGGGCGACAGTCTCCACGGCATCCGCACCTTTAAGGTGGAGGCCCGCCGCGCCGACAAGAGCTTCCCCATGACCAGCCCGGAGCTGATGCGGGAGCTGGGCGCTTACCTGCTGGGCAAGCACAATTACCTCAAGGTGGATGTCCACAACCCCGATTTTAAAGTGATTGTAGAAGTCCGGGATTACGGCGCGTATATCCACGGCCCGAAGATCCCCGGTGAGGGCGGCCTGCCCGTGGGCACCTCGGGCCGCGCGCTCAACATGCTCTCCGGCGGCATCGACAGCCCGGTGGCCGCTTACCGGATGGCAAAGCGCGGCCTCGGCCTGGACCACATCCATTTTGCGTCCCCGCCGTACACCTCGGAGCGCGCCAAGCTCAAGGTCAAAGCTCTGGCCCAGCTCATCACCCCCTATACCGGCAGCACCAACCTGTTTGTGGTGCCCTACACCAAGCCGCAGGAGTACATCCGGGACAACGCCCCGGACGTGCTGTTCACCGTCCTCATGCGCCGCAGCATGATGCGCATTGCCAACGTCATCGCCAAGAAGCAGGGCTGTGAGGCCCTCGTCACCGGCGAGAGTCTGGCCCAGGTGGCAAGCCAGACCGTCAAGGCCCTGCAGTGCACCGATGCCGCCCAGGACCTGCCCATCCTCCGCCCCCTCATCGGGATGGACAAGACCGAGATCATCGAGACGTCCCGCCACATCAATACCTTTGAGACCAGCATCCTGCCCTACGAGGACTGCTGCACCATCTTTACCCCGCCGCACCCGAAGATCCGCCCTGAGCTGGACGAGATCTTAGAGGCCGAGGCTGGGATGCCGGGCCTGGCCCAGCTGGAAGCCGAGGCTGCCGAGAACGCCGAGCGCATCCGGATCCGGATCACCGACGACGTGGATTTTGTGGGGTGAGACGATGACGGCAGAGATCATCAGTGTGGGCACCGAGCTGCTGCTCGGCAACATCCTCAACACCAACGCCCAGTACCTGAGCCGGGAGCTGGCCGACCTGGGCATCACCGTCCAGCGGGAGAGCACCATTGGCGACAACCATGGCCGTTTGGCGGATTTCGTCAACGAGGCCAAGAGCCGCTGTGATCTTCTGGTCTTCACCGGCGGCCTGGGCCCCACGGCAGACGACCTGACCAAGGAGACGGTGGCTGCCTGCTTTGGGGACGAGCTGGCCTTTGACGAAGCCGAGTGGGAGAAGATCACCCGCTTTTTTGCCCGCTCCGGTCGGGAGACGACCCCCAACAACCGCAAGCAGGCCATGGTGCCCACCAAAGGGCATAAGATCATCAACAACCACGGCACCGCCCCCGGTGCCTGGTTTGAGCAGGATAGCCATTGCGCTGTGCTGATGCCCGGCGTGCCCCACGAGATGAAAGCCATGTGGACCGAGAGCGTCCGCCCGCTGCTGCTGGCGCGGCAGAACTGCACCCTCCACTCCGTCACCCTCCGGGTGCTGGGCGGCGAGAGCAACATTGAATACCGGGTAAAGCATCTGCTGGAAAACGCCAACCCCACCGCCGCCATCTACTGCAAGACGGGGGAGTGTGAGATCCGCATCACGGCCCGGGCCTCCTCGGAGGAGGACGGCGAAAAAATGTGCCGCGCATACGCCACAAAGTTCTATGATCTGCTGGGCGACGCGGTGTATGATGAAGATGTAGCCGGACTGGAAGAGACGGTGGTGCGCACCCTGAAAGAGCAGGGGCTCACTCTCTCCACTGCCGAGAGCTGCACCGGTGGCATGATCGCCCAGCGCGTTACCTCGGTGTCAGGCTCCAGCGAGGTGTTCGGCTATGGCTTTGTGACCTATTGGGAGCAGGCAAAGACCAGGCTGGTGGGCGTGGAGCCGGAGGTCATCGCAAAATACAATGTGGTGTCCGCCCCGGTGGCAGCCCGGATGGCACTGGGGGCCGCTGCGGCCTCCGGTTCGGACATCGCCGTCAGCGTGACGGGCGTTGCCGGGCCCACAGGCGGCGATGAAGTCCGCCCGGTGGGCACGGTCTACCTTGGCGCTGCCCGGGGCGATACCGTCTATGTCCAGAAGCTCTTTGTCTCCCGCCCGGACCGTGCCCTGGTCCGCGCCCGTGCCGCACAGGCTGCGCTGGCGCTGGCCCTGTGGCTGGCGCAGGGGAAAGTACCTGCCCACACAAAGCCCCTCGCCGCCTCGGAGCAGCACAGCGCCGCCGCGCTGGATGCCCTCAACGAGGCGTTTCTGGCAGAGTAAACTTTGCTAGGGGGAATCCGGTTTGGCCGAAGAAAAGACAAGCTGTGTGCTGCGCCTGTTTGGCGCGCCGCAGGGGCAGCTGGCAGGGGCTGTGGGGCAGTTTGCGCCCCAGTGGAAGACGCAGGCCCAGTGGAAGAGCCGCGGCGGGGAAACGCTGCTGGCCCTCCAGGCGGCCAGCCCCTCGGGGCTGAAAAAGGCCGCTCAGAGTTTACAGGCTCAATTTGAGGCGGATCTGTACGGGGCAGGGGATACCAGCCTTGCCGCCGCGGTGGTCAACGCACTGGAGAACCATGACCGCCTGCTGGTCTGCAGCGATGCCGCCGCCGGAGCCCTGCTGGAAGCACGTCTGGAAACAGTGCCCGGGGCCGAAAAGGTCTTTGACTTTGGGGCACTGAGCTACGCCCACCCTAAGGCCGGGCCTCAGATCGAGAAACGGGCCCGTGCCCGTTTCAAAGCGGAAGAGCCGGATGCCGTCCGGCTGGCCCTTGCCCGGGCCCAGGCAGCCCGGCGGGTGGTGGGCTCAGAGCTGGCCGCAGGCTGCGCGGAGCGGGGAAGTGAGAAAGTTCTCGTTCTGAGCAGCAAAAAGGGCTGCTGGCTCCGCACGGTGCCGTCTTCTGACAACGCCGCACTCTGGCTGCTGGATATGATCCGCCGTGCCGCCTGTGATTACCCGCAGGCGGAGGGGACGGGCTTCCTGCCCGCCCGCAAAGCGGCCCAGAACGGTCCAGCCCCGGAGGCGGGAACGAATGCTGCCAAACCGGAACCTCCCCGCAGAAAGCACCACAGAGGCCGTTGGCTGCTGGTGCTGCTCCTGCTGGCTGTGTTGGGGGCCGCAGTCTGGTACCAGTACGCCATGGGCGGCGATTGGGCAAAGCTTGCCCAGCTGCCCCAGCGCATCCAGACACAGGGACTGGACGCGTTGAAAAACTTCTGGCAGGCTTACCAGCCCAAACCGGGAACAGAACTGATATAACATCCATCAGGCTCCCCTGACAGGGAAGCTCCGCGACATGCCCGCGCAGCGGGATGGAGCGGTGAGAGGTTAAATTTCAAATAAACGCACAAAACCCCGCCGCAGAGGGAAGTTTCCCAATGCGGCGGGGTCTTTGTGTTAAAATACAGGCAAGCAGCGGTTCAACTGCTTACAGCTGGCTCTCGTACTCCTTGCGGTAGGCTTCCAGCTCTTTCTGGTTGCCGTAAACAAAGTGTCCGTTGGCGATCTCTTCCCAGACCGGCTTGTCCACGCTGTAATCGTGGCAGGAGGGGTCGTACACGAGGAGCTTTTTCTGCTTCTCGAGGCCCGGGTCCGGGATGGGAACAGCACTCAGCAGCGCCTTGGTGTAGGGGTGCAGGGGATGGAGGAACAGCTCTTCAGCCTCTGCCAGCTCCACGATGCGGCCCTTGCTGATGACGGCGATGCGGTCCGAGATGAACCGGACGACCGACAGGTCGTGGGCGATGAACAGGTAGGTCAGACCGCGGGACTTCTTCATGCTGTTCAGCAGGTTCAGCACCTGCGCACGGATGGAGACGTCCAGTGCGGAGATGGGCTCGTCGGCCACGATGAACTCCGGCTCCATGACCAGCGCGCGGGCAATGCCGATACGCTGGCGCTGGCCGCCCGAGAACTCGTGGGGGAAACGGGAAGCAAACTCCGGCAGCAGGCCGACCTCATGCAGAGCGTCCATCACTTTCTCATGCAGGTCGTTCTGGTCCTTGTACAGGTGGTGGTTGAGCAGGCCCTCCGCCACGATGTACTCCACCTTGGCACGCTCGTTCAGAGATGCCATGGGGTCCTGGAAGATCATCTGCACTTTGCGGATGACCTCACGGTCCAGCTCTTTGGGAATTTTGCCGTTGATCTTCTGGCCCTTGAAATAGATGTCGCCGCCGGAAGTGGGGTTGATGCGGCAGATGGCACGGCCAATGGTGGTCTTGCCGGAGCCGGACTCACCCACCAGCGAGAACGTCTCGCCCTTGTAGATGTCAAAATTGACATGGTCCACGGCCACAAATTTCTTTTTGCCAGAGCCAAAGGTGATCTGAAGGTCTTTCAGCTCAATCAGCTTTTCGCGCTCAGCCATTGAAGTTGGAACCTCCCATCTTTCCCATTTTCTCGCGCAGGTTCTGGATGGAGTGCGGGCGCTCCATCTTGGGAGCACGCGGGTCCAGATACCAGGTCTTTGCTGCGTGGGTCTCGCTTACCTGGAAGAACGGAGGTTCTGCCACAAAGTCGATGGCCAGCGCATGTTTGTTGCGGGGTGCAAATGCATCTCCCTTGATCTCGTTGAACAGGTTCGGCGGGGTGCCGTCGATGGTGGGCAGGGCCTCGCCCTTGGTGCCCAGCTGCGGCAGCGCCTGCAGCAACGCCCAGGTGTAGGGGTGCCATGCGTCGTAGAAGATCTCTTCCACGGTGCCGTACTCGACGATCTGGCCCGCGTACATAACGGCCACGCGGTCGGCCACGTTTGCCACAACGCCCAGGTCATGGGTGATGTAGATGACCGACATGCCCAGCTCTTTCTGCAGGTCACGGATCAGCTGCAGGATCTGCGCCTGAATGGTCACGTCCAGTGCGGTGGTGGGCTCGTCGCAAATCAGGATCTGCGGGCGGCAGGCCGCTGCAATGGCGATGACGACACGCTGGCGCATACCGCCGGAGAACTCGTGAGGGTACTGTTCGTAACGGCGCTCAGGGTCAGGGATGCCGACCTTGGCCAGCATCTCGATGGCAGCCTTTTTGGCGGCCTCGCCGTGCAGACCCTGGTGGTGCTCAATGCTCTCCTGGATCTGCTTGCCGATCTTCTTCAGCGGGTTCAGGCTGGTCATGGGGTCCTGCATGACCATGGCGATCTTTTTGCCGCGGATGCCCAGCCAGTCTTTCTCGGTGAACTTGGTCATGTCGCGGCCCTCGTACATGATGGAACCGCCGGTGATCTTACCGTTGACATCCAGCATACCGACGAAGGTCTTGGTGAAAACGGACTTGCCCGAGCCGGACTCGCCCACGATGGCAAGGGTCTCGCCGTCGTACAGGTCCAGCGAGCACTTGCGGATCGCGTTCAGCTTTTTGCCGCGCAGGCTAAAGGTGATCTCCACGTCTTTGGCAGAGATAATCGGTTGTCTATCCATGTTTGTGATTCTCTCTCCCATCTAATTAAACGTGATTGCGCGGGTCGGCTGCATCCGAGAACGCGTTGCCCATGATATAGAACGAAATGGAAATGATGGACACGATGGATGCAGGGAAGACCAGAAGATACGGGTAGTCCAGGAAGAAGCCGCGCACCTTGCTCAGGATCAGGCCCAGAGACGGCGTCTCGATGCCCAGGCCGATGCCCAGGTAAGAGAGGGTGGACTCCAGGTTGATGGTGGCAGGGATGCTCAGGGCCATGCGCAGGATGATGACGGAGACCAGATAGGGCAGGATGTTCTTGGTCAGCACGCGCCACAGCGGGGTGCCCAGGCAGCGGGACGCGAGGTTGTACTCGCGGTCACGGAACATGAACACCATGTTGCGGACACGGCGGGCCATGACCAGCCAGCCAATGGCGATCATCGACACGGCCATGATGGTGAAGCTCTGGCCGACGACCAGTGCGATCAGGGTCATGTAGATGATGTAGGGCACGTTGTCGATCAGGTTGTACAGCTCGGTGAAGAAGCGGTCCAGGCTGCGGACATAGCCCCAGATCAGGCCGATGATGACACCGAGGATGCTCTCGCCCACGGCAACGATCAGAGCCAGACGGATGGACACCTGGGTGGCGTACCACACCTGGCACCAGTAGTCACGGCCCAGGTTGTCGGTGCCAAACCAGTACTCGCTGTTGGGCGCAATGAACGCCTTGGAAGAGTCGGTGATCAGGGTCTGGTAATCGTACTTGCCAACGGCCAGCGCGATGAACGAGAAAATGACCAGGAACAGGAACAGCACCAGGCAGACGACTGCCATTTTGTGCTTGAGGAAGTTCTGTACCACGGAGCCCCAGTAAGAGTAGTTGGAGTAGCCGACACGCTCGGCCTCCTCGGGAGAGTAATCCACGAAGTAGAACAGATCGTCCTGCTTCTTGCCCTCAAAATCAGATGCCTTAGCCATCAGCGAGCTGCCTCCTTTCCGGTCAGAGTGATACGCGGGTCAATGACCATCATGAGAACATCGCCCAGGAAAACGCCTGCAATGCCCAGCACGGCGTAGAAGATGACCAGCGTCTGCACAACGTTCAGGTCATAGCGCTGGATGGCGTCGGTCAGCAGGGGGCCCATGCCGGGCACCGAGAAGAACCGCTCCATCAGCAGCGAGCCGCCGACCGTGAGCAGGATGGACTGGGGGATATACTGCACCATGGGCACCATGGCGTTGCGCAGAACATGCTTGAACATGATCTCGCTGGAGCTCAGGCCCTTGACACGGGCCAGCTTGATATAATCGCGGGTCAGCTCGTCCACCATGTAGCGGCGGGTCC
>ERZ1673743.3794-NODE-3794-length-11226-cov-23.178050_pt1 | contig 11226 bp, 7 predicted proteins | sample MGYA00580197_ERZ1673743 | MGnify/ENA primary metagenome ERZ1673743 (study PRJEB41218, sample SAMN15661795) | gut metagenome | host: Homo sapiens | place: Canada: London | collected 2015-08-20/2019-03-30 | study: EMG produced TPA metagenomics assembly of... | reverse complement strand
AAAACAGTCAGCGCTTTAAGGGGTGGATCTGTAATCAAATATTCATCTTTCGACACGATTATATTCCTTCCAAAAATCGTTTATCGCAAATTTTATCGCAAGTCAAGAAATTAGTGCAGCATTCAAACGGCATCTTTGCGATATGCAATCCACCGCTGCTGCATTGAAAAGTTGAATTGCTATAAGTTGAAGCGTTAAGTCTCCACACCCTCGAATTGGCTGTTGTAGAGCTTGGCGTAGAAGCCGCCCTGCGCCAGCAGGGTATCGTGGTCGCCCTGCTCCACGATGCGGCCGTCCTTCATCACGAGGATGACGTCGGCCTCCCGGATGGTGGAAAGGCGGTGTGCCACGATGAAGCTGGTGCGGCCCTGCATCATCCGGGCAAAGGCTGCCTGGATACGCACCTCGGTGCGGGTGTCGATGGAGGAAGTGGCCTCGTCCAGAATCAGCATCGGGGGCAGACAGAGCATCACGCGGGCGATGCAGAGCAGCTGCTTCTGGCCCTGGCTGATGTTGCCGCCGTCCTCGGCGATGACGGTGTCGTAGCCCTCGGGCAGGCGGCGGATGAAGCTGTCGGCGTGGGCAGCCTTGGCCGCAGCCACCACCTCGTCGAGGGGGGCGTCCGGCTTGCCGTAGGCGATGTTCTCCCGCACGGTGCCGGCCCGGAGCCAGGTATCCTGCAACACCATGCCGTAGCTGCCGCGCAGGGAGGCGCGGGTCACGTCCCGGATGTCGGTGCCGGAGACTTTGATGGAGCCGCCGTTGACATCATAGAACCGCATGAGCAGGTTGATGAGGGTGGTCTTGCCGCAGCCGGTGGGGCCGACGATGGCGATGCGCTGGCCGGGCTTGACGTCCAGAGACAGGCCCTCGATGAGCGGGCGGTCGGGCAGATAGCGGAAAGAGACGTCCTCGATCTGGACGTGGCCGTCCGGCACGAGCTTTGCGGCGTTCTCCGCTTCGGGGGTCTGGTCTTCGGCGTCCAGCAGCTCGAACACGCGGGCCGCGCAGGCCAGAGCGTTCTGCAGCTCGGTCACGACGCCGGAAATTTCGTTGAAGGGCTTGGTGTACTGGTTGGCGTAGTTCAGGAAGATGCTCAGCTGGCCGATGGTGATGCCTCCGGCTACGGCATAGATCGCGCCCACGAGGCCGACGCCTGCGTAGACGATGTTGTTGACGAAGCGGGTGGCGGGGTTGGTCATGCTGGAGAAGAAGATGGCCTTCAGGCTCACGCTCTGCAGTCGGCCATTCACCTCGTCAAAAGCCACGAGGCTCTGGGCCTCGTGGCCGAAGGCCTGCACGACCTTCTGACCCTCTATCATCTCGTTGACAAGGGCAGTCTGCTCGCCGCGCACGGTGCTCTGGCTCTGGAAATACTTGTAGCTGCGCTTTGCGAGGAAGCTGGCTACCACAAGGCTCAGCGGGGTGATGCAGACCACCACCAGCGTGATGGGGACGTTCTGCTGCAGCATGAAGAGCAGGGTGCCGAGGATGGTCAGCACACCCGAGAACAGCTGGGTGAAGCCCATCAGCAGGCCGTCCGCGAAGGTATCCACGTCGGCCACCATCCGGCTCACGATGTCGCCGGAAGGATGGCTGTCGAGGTAAGAGAGAGGAAGGGTCTGGATCTTCCGCATGGCGGCGTTGCGCAGGTCACGGCTGACTGCGAAGGTGATGCGGTTGTTGCAGACGCTCAGCAGCCACTGCGCAAAGGCGGCGACAACAGCCACTACGATGATCTCGTAGATGATGTGCAGCACGCCCGCAAAGTCCACGGCACCTTTGCCCAGCATCATGTCGATGGCGCTGCCGCAGAGGATGGGGATATACAGCTGAGCCGCCACGCTCACAGCGGCCACGATGAGGCTGCACACCACGAAGAAGCCGTAGGGCTTGATCTTCTGCAGCACCCGGGTCATGGTGGCCTTCTGCTGTTCAGGGGTCAGCTTGCTTTTTGCTTTTGCACTCATTTCTGCGCATCCCCTTTCTTGAACTGGCTCTCGTAAATCTCCTTGTAGACCGGGCAGCTTTCCAGCAGCTCGGCGTGACGGCCAAGGCCCACCATGCGGCCATCGTCCAGCACGATGATCTGGTCGGCGTGCTGCAGGCTGGCGGCACGCTGGCTGACGATGAAGACGGTCAGATCGCCCGGCAGAGCGGCCAGAGCCTTGCGCAGAGCCGCGTCGGTGGCGTAGTCCAGTGCGCTGGCACTGTCGTCGAGGATGAGGATGTCCGGCTTGCCTACGAGGGCGCGGGCGATGGTCAGACGCTGTTTCTGACCGCCGGAGAGGTTGCGTCCGCCCTGCTCCACCGGCTCGTCGAGGCCGAGGGGCTTGGCTTTCACGAACTCCGCGGCCTGTGCCGTTTCCAGCGCAGCCCAGAGGTCGGCGTCGGAGGCATTCTGGCTGCCCCAGAGCAGGTTCGAGCGGATGGTGCCGCCGAAGAGCTGGGCCTTCTGCATGACCACAGCCACCTTGCCGTGCAGGTCGGCGCGGGGGTACTGCCGGACCGGTCGGCCCATGATCTCCACACTGCCCTCGGTGGCGTCGTAGAAGCGGGGGATAAGGCTGATGAGGCTGGATTTGCCGCTGCCGGTGCCGCCGATGACGCCGATGGTCTGGCCGCGCTTGGCGGTGAAGCTGATGTCGGAGAGGCTGGGTGCGCCTGCGCCCTTGTAGGTCAGGCTCACATGGTCGAAACGGACGGCGTCGCCGGCCTTTTCCGCCGGAACATTGCCGGTGAGCTCAGCAGGGAACTCCATGCCGGGCTTGGTGTCCAGAACCGCCTGCACACGGCCTGCACAGGCCAGAGCCTTGCTCACCTGAACGATGAGGTTGGCCAGCTTGACCAGCTCGACCAGGATCTGGTTCATATAGTTGACCAGCGCGATGACGTCGCCGGAGGCCATGCCGCCGATGTTGATCTCGATGCTGCCTACATACAGCAGCGCCACGATGGCAAGGTTGATGATAACGTAGGTCAGCGGGTTCATCAGGGCGGAGATGTGGCCCACATGGAGCTGCATTTTGGTCAGCAGCTCATTGGCGTCCTCGAAGCGGTCCACCTCGCTCTTTTCCTTGTCGAAGGCGCGGACGACGCGCACACCGGTCAGGTTCTCGCGGGTGAGGCCAAGGACCCGGTCGAGGCGGGTCTGCACCGACTTATAGAGCGGACGGGTGATGACCATGACGCCGAAGACCACGACGCTCAGCAGCGGGATCGCCACCACGAAGATGAGGGCGGCGCGGAAGTTGACCGTAAAGGCCATGATCATGGCGCCAATCACCACGAAGGGGCTGCGCAGGAACAGGCGGAGGAAGAGGTTCAATCCGCTCTGCACCTGATTGACGTCGCTGGTCATCCGGGTGATGAGGGTGCTGGTGCCCATGGTGTCCATCTCGGAAAAGCTCAGCGTCTGGATGTGCTCAAACAGCGCATGACGCAGGCCGGTGGAATAACCCACGGCGGCTTTGGCCGAGAAGTATTGGGCCGTCAGGCTGCACGCGAGGCCGACGATGGCCAGAAGCAGCAGGATGCCGCACCGCACGAGGATGTAGTGGAAATCGTGGGCCGCGATACCCACGTTGACGATGTCGGCCATCACGAGCGGCACGAACAGGTCAAACGCAGCTTCCAGCATCTTGAAAAGCGGTGCAAGCACGCTCTCGCGCTTGTAATCGCTGAGATAGCGAAGCATTTTGTTCAAGGCTCGATACTCCCTTTCTTTAATACATTTAGTCGAGACGCTCCTTATTATAACGCACTCCCAGCAGGAATGCTATGTTTTTGCCGAAGAAAACCGGCTCTGGAAGCAGATTTCGGCTCCGGAGATTGAGAAAACCGGAAAATCCTGCTATACTGGAAGGGAATCTCAACGGAAAGAATGGTGGATGCAATGGCAAAAGATGGTGCGGCACGGCTGCGGCTGCGCCCGGTGGGCGCGGCAGACCGCAAAAAGCTGCCGGAATACGGGCCGCTGGGTACGGGCTGTCCGGCAATAGAGCGGGCTGTGGCAGCGCTCTATAAGGGCCAGAACGAGGAGAGCTTCTGGGCGCTGATGAACGCCATCAACTATGCCCTCGAGCTGGACACCAGGGTCCTGGTGCCGCTGGAAGCCGCGTCCGACCAGCCGGACGGGGCCGCCCCGTGGGCGGAGCATCCTGTCCCGGCGGAGAAAGCAAAGGACCTGCAGCCCTGGATCCTGCGCACCCAGAAGGGCCGGTGCTACCTGCCGGTGTTCACCTCAGTGAAGATGGCGGAGGCCGATAAAGGCACGGCCAGCCGCCCCATGGCGGAACGGCTTCTGGCTTCCGCCATGCAGATGGCGCTGGACTCCGACAACATCGACGGCGTGGTCATCGACCCGTGGACCAGCTCTGCCACGCTGGACTGCTCGCTTTTGAACGGTCTGCTCCACGCCAGCCACGACACCGATGAGCCGGGCGAAGCGGAGCTGCGGGCCGGCAACCATGCCATGGCCGAGGAACGCTGGGACGACGCGATGCACTATTATCAGCTCTCTGCCGAAGAGGGCTGCGCCGAGGGCCTTGCCATGATGGGCGAGATGCTCTACGAGGGCCGGGGCTGCCGCAAGAGCCCTGCACAGGCCCGCAAGTTCTGGAAAAAAGCCGCCGACGCCGGCGATGTGGCCGCATGGGTGGCGCTGGGCGACGATGCCATGGTGCAGGGAAAAGGGGCCGGTGCGGCTCTGCGGGCCTATCGAAAGGCCCAGAAGCTCTGCGCCTCCACCCCCGACATCGCCTATATGCCGCAGGTCTGCCTGCGGGTGGCCCAGTATGAGACCCAGTATATCTCCCGCAAAAAGGCGCTGGCTCAGCTGGCTGAGGCGAAGCAGGGCTTCCTTGTCCGCAAAAAAGAGGGCGACGAGACGGCCCAGAGTTGGCTGGACGAGACGGAGGCCGTCATCCGCCAGCTGCTCGAGAGAGAATGAGCGGAAACACAAAATCTTTACAAATGCTCTAAGAAATCGTCATACGGAACCGATATGATATTGAAGGAAAAATATGCGCGTCGCAAAAACAGAGAGGACGACCAGAATGAGCAAAGTGATCGGTATTGACCTTGGCACCACGAACAGCTGCGTGGCAGTGGTGGAGGGCGGCAAGCCCGTCGTCATCACCAACGCAGAGGGAGAGCGCACCACCCCCAGCGTGGTGGCCTTCACCAAAGACGGCGAGCGTCTGGTGGGCGGCGCGGCAAAGCGCCAGCTTGCCACCAACTCCGGCCGGACGGTGTCCAGCATCAAGCGGCATATGGGCAGCGACTACCGCGTCCACATCGACGGCAAAGACCTGACTCCGCAGGAGATCAGTGCCATGATCCTGACCAAGATACGCCGCGACGCCGAGAGCTACCTGGGTGAGCCGGTGACGGAGGCCGTCATCACCGTCCCCGCTTACTTTGACGACAGCCAGCGCAAGGCCACCCAGGATGCGGGCCGCATCGCGGGCCTGAACGTCCTGCGCATCATCAATGAGCCTACCGCCGCCGCTGTGGCCTACGGCCTTGACAACGAAGCGCCCCAGAAGATTTTGGTCTACGACCTCGGCGGCGGCACCTTCGACGTCTCCATCATCGAGATCGAAGACGGCACCTTTACGGTGCTGGCCACCGGCGGCGATACCCGCCTCGGCGGCGACGACTTCGACCAGCGCATCGTGGAATACGCCGTGGCAGAGTTCAAGAAATCGGACCGCATCGACCTCTCCCGTGACCCCGCCGCCATGGGACGCCTGAAAGAAGAGGCCGAAAAGGCCAAGAAAGAGCTGTCCAGCGCCCTCTCGGCCCAGCTCAATCTGCCCTTCATCGCGGTGGGCAAGGACGGCCCCCACCACCTCGATCTGACCATCTCCCGCCCCCAGTTCGAGATGATGACCGGCGACCTGCTGGCACGGACGGTGGCCCCGGTGCAGAACGCACTGCGGGATGCCGGCATCTCGGCTTCGCAGCTGGGCAAAGTCCTTCTCGTCGGCGGCAGCACCCGGATGCCTGCCGTCGAGCGTCAGGTGAAGGAACTGCTGGGCTGTGAGCCGAGCCACAGCCTCAACCCCGACGAATGCGTGGCGATGGGTGCCGCTGTGCAGGGCGGTCTGTTACAGGGCGGCGGCAAGCTGGCCGGCGCTTCCGGTGCAGCGGCGCAGGGCCTTGTGCTGATGGACGTCACCCCGCTGACCCTCTCCATCGAGACACTGGGCGGCGTGGCGACCCCCCTCATCACCCGCAACAGCATGATCCCCACCCGCAAGAGCCAGATATTCACCACGGCCCGCCCCATGCAGACCAGTGTGGAGATCAACGTCCTGCAGGGGGAGCGGCATTTCGCCCGCGACAATAAGAGTCTCGGCAAGTTCAAGCTGAACGGCATCCGGGCCAGCTTCTCGTCCAAGCCCCAAATCGAAGTTACCTTTGACATCGACGTCAACGGCGTCGTGAAAGTCTCGGCCAAAGACCTCGGCACCGGCCGGGAGCAGAACATCACCATCACCGGCAGCACGAACCTCTCGGAGAATGAGATCCAGCGCGCCATGGCCGACGCGGCCGCCTACGAGGCCGAGGACAGCCGCCGCAAAGAGCGGCTTGACCTCCACAATCAGGCCGAGGTGCTGGCCTACAAGGTGGACGAGGCTCTCTCCAAGTGCAAGAAGGAGCTGGATAAAGAGGAGAAGAACCGCATCAAGGCCGATGTGGCCAACCTCCGCCGCTGCCTGCGGAAGGATAAGCCCGAGAAGATGAACGAGACGGAAGAAGCGAACCTCCGTCAGGCCAAGAGCCAGCTCGAAGCATCCGCAAACCACCTGATGGTGCTCTATGCATCGGAGCAGAGCGAGAACGGCTCGGATAATACCCTCTAAAGAAACGCCGGAAGACCCGTTGCAAGCGCAGCGGGCCTTTTTGTGTGAGGACAAACCAAATCCGCCCCGGGCGATGCGGAACGCCCGGGGCGGAAGCGGAAATGGATGGTTCTATTCTTTATAAAATCTTACTCGGTGACCTTATGAAGCTCTGTCACGGCACTGTGCGCAGTTTCTACATAAGAACCCTGGATGGGCGTCACTTTGACTTTAAAGGAGGCTCTTGCAGTCGTTTCACCGGGGAGGTATACCTCGATGTACTTGAGCGCCTCAGGGTCGGTCTCGTTGGGGATGTCTGCTTTCCAGGGATCCTTGGTGTAGAACACTGCCGCCGTACCAAAATCAAACTTCAGCAGCTCGACATAATACTCCTGCTTGTGTTTGGTGCCGGAGGCTGCACGCACCTCCTTCAGGGTCCCGGCCTCCTTCTCATAGTTGCAGAAGGCTGTAGCAGCCAGCACTTTTTCCACGCTGCCGAAGGTGCCGCCCTCTTTGTAGGTTTTGGTTTTATAATTCACCGTGTAAAGGCCCGGCTGGATCACGTTGCCGTCTGCATCTGTTCCCATACCATAATTAGTGGTGTCGGCTTTTACATCCATAGTGATCGCCTCGTGGGTGCCTGCAAAGCAGCGGGCCTTATTTGCCTGCCCGGCATAGATTTTGGTACCATCCTTTTCGTTGGTGCATTCCAGCTCGTAGGTAAGATAGATATTTCCGGTATACTGGACAAGCCGATAGCTTGCACTGGTATCGAAGGAGATGGTCTCTCCCTCACTGATCACGCTCCCACTTCCGCTGCGTCCCCCGCTGCATCCGCTCAACAGCGTCAGAGACAGTGCCGCAGCCAGAACACCGGCGGCAATTTTTTTGGCCCACATCATATTGCTTCCTCCTGTATCGTTATTTGGCTCCCGCACCCTGCGGGAACTCTAAATAGATTATACCCCCCCCCCATATATTTTTGGCAATAGAATTTCACAAATCGGCATATTTTTTGGCAGATAGTACAGCTTGTTGTTTGAGCTTTTGGCACTTTGACGAAAAAGGACGCCGTCCCGGCTGGGGCGACGTCCTTTTTCGATGTAGCTATGATACAGGCAAAAAGCAGGGGGGGGGGGGGGGCTTATCGGCCAACGATGAGGTCGCGGCGGCCGCGGAAGCCCACGGTGAGGTGAGCACTGCTGCCGAGGTGGCGCAGAGTGACTCGGGTGCCGGGCTTCTGGCCCTGGCACAGCAGAGTCAGGTTCAGGGTGGTGGAAGTCTTGTCGGTCTTGAGCACCAGCGTGCTTACGCCCTGATTCATCAGGGTCTGCATGTCGAGGATGGTGGTGCGGAAGGTGGCGTTGTCATCGGGGACGTCCAGCGTCAGCACGCGGCCTTCCTGACGGGCGGTGTAGAGCACCTGCTTGCCCAGCAGGCCCTTGACGGTGTAGCGGGCTTCGCTCTTCTCCACCGGCGTGTCAGAGGGCAGGGGAGCTTCGTCGGAGATCATCATCACGTTGCCCTGAATGGGGTTCTCCACCGGGGAAGCGTAGCCGCCGTAGTTGGGGTCTACCTCCCCCACCGGAACGTCAGAGTGGAGGGCGATGTCACCCTGAACCATGACCTCGGACGACTGAGGGGGCAGATAACCGGCAACGGTCGTGTCCTCGGCGTCGGCGGCAAAGGCGCCCACGCTCATGGCGGCGGTCATGGTCAGCAGCGCGGCAGCAGCAGCGGCGCGGCGGGCAGTGTTCTTGTTCAGCAGTCTCATAGTAGTATCCTCCTGTAGATGTAGGGAGTCAACCTCTCCGTCAGCGCTGATGCGCTGACGGAGAGGTTTATCCCAAATGCTTTTATCAGCGGTACGGCGTATCAGAAAACCGCCGTATCTGTAATGAATACGGATACGGCGGCTGGATTATTGCAGAGATCCTATTTTAATTTTCGCTGGAATCTTTTTCCTCAAGGATAGCCATGAACTCGTCGCCGGTGATGGTCTCCTTTTCATAAAGGTACTTCGCCAGCTCGTCGAGCTTTGCGCGGTTGTCGGTGAGGATCTTGACGGCCTTTTCGTGCTGGGCCTTTACCAGCTCCACGACCCGCTGGTCGATCTCGCGCTGGGTCTGGGCCGAGCAGGCCAGCGAGGTGTCGCCGCCCAGATACTGGTTGTTCACCGTCTCCAGGGCCACCATATCGAACTCTTTGCTCATGCCGTAACGGGTGAGCATGGCGCGGGCAAGCTTGGTGGCCTGCTCGATGTCGTTGGACGCGCCGGTGGTGATGGAGCCGAACCCCACTTCCTCGGCAGCACGTCCGCCGGTGAGGGTGGCGATCTTATTTTCCAGCTCTTCCTTGGTCATCAGGTAGTGATTGCCTTCTTCGACCTGCATGGTGTAGCCCAGTGCGCCCGAGGTGCGGGGGATGATGGTGATCTTCTGCACGGGTGCGGAGTGATTCTGAAGCGCCGCCACCAGTGCGTGACCGATCTCATGGTAGGCTACGATGCACTTTTCCTTGTCGGTGAGGATGGAGTTCTTCTTCTGGTAGCCGGCAATGACCACCTCGATGCTCTCCTCAAGGTCTGCTTCCGTGACTGACTTGCGGCCGGCGCGCACGGCCCGCAGGGCGGCTTCGTTGACGATGTTGGCCAGCTCTGCGCCGGAGGCACCGGAGGCCATCCGGGCCACGGTGTTGAAGTCGATGCCGGGGGCAAGAGCGACTTTCCTGGCGTGGACCTTCAAGATCTCTTCGCGGCCCTTGAGGTCGGGCAGTTCCACAGGAACACGGCGGTCAAAGCGGCCGGGGCGGGTCAGGGCCGGGTCAAGGGAATCCGGACGGTTGGTGGCCGCGAGGATGATGACGCCGCTGTTGCCCTCAAAGCCGTCCATCTCGGTGAGCAGCTGGTTCAGGGTCTGCTCACGCTCGTCGTTGCCGCCCAGCTGGCCGCTGTTGCGCTTCTGGCCAATGGCGTCTATCTCGTCGATGAAGACGATGCAGGGGGCTTTTTCCTTGGCCTGCTTGAACAAATCGCGGACTTTGGACGCGCCCATGCCCACGAACATCTCCACAAACTCCGAGCCGGAGATGGAGAAGAACGGCACGTTGGATTCGCCCGCCACGGCCTTTGCCAGCATGGTCTTGCCGGTACCCGGAGGGCCGACGAGCAGGATGCCCTTGGGCATCGAGGCGCCGATCTCTTCGTATTTCTTGGGGTCGTGCAGATAATCGACGATCTCCTGCAGGTTCTCTTTGGCCTCATCCTCGCCGGCCACATCCGCAAAGCGGATGCCGTGGGTGGATTGGACGTAGACCTTGGCGTTGGACTTGCCCACGCCGCCGAACATCATCGAGTTCGCGCCGCCGGCCTTTTCGATGAGCTTTTTGTTCATGAAATTGCCCAGCCAGACAAAGAGGACGATGGGCAGCACAAAGCTCAGCAGAAAGCTCATCAGCGGCGAAGCCTGCTCGACGATCTCGCTGGAAAACTCGGCCCCCGCGTCGTAGAGGCGCTGGGTCAGGTCGGGGTCGTTCATCAGGCCGGTCTTGTAAATTTGCTTTTCGTCTTTATCGGTAAAGATGATCTGGTTCGATTCCACATCCACCCGGCCGATGTCTTTGTCCTCGGTCATGGACATGAAGGTGCCGTAGTCCACTTCTTTTACCTGCCGTTCGCTCATCCACGGCACGAGCACGAAGTTGAGCAGCATCAGCACCAGTAATACAATGGCGTAGTAAATAGCCAATGGCTTTTTGGGGGTCTTGACTTCTTTCATGGGGATCCCTCCTTGTGTTGCAAACAGCATACCACGACGCTATTTCAGAAACCAGCGTTTCGAGGCGAACTTTGCAAAAACTTCGCAGATTCTTAACAAAGCAAAGAATTCACCCGCAAATTTTGAAAATTTAAGCCGCTATTTATATGAAATCGTTTCATTTTCATTGTGAGAAAAACTGCTTGACAGGGGCGGCGGGTTTTGCTAAAATGAAACCACTTTGAACAAAGCGCAAATGCGTTGACGGGGAAAAAACGATTTTCTTCTGCGTGCAGAGAGCCGCCGGATGGTGCAAGGCGGTGCAGAGGGTCTCGGTTACTGGCCCCTGAGCGGCAGGACTGAAGCAGACAGTAGGTCCTGACGGAAGCCCACCGTTATAAGGGCAGCGATTCGCCTCAAAAAGCCGATCGTGCAGAGCGGCTGTGCTTATGGCACAGCAAAGAGAGTGGTACCACGGGTGCCCTGTAACAGAAATTACAGGCTCTCGTCTCTCAGGGGATTTCGTCCCTTGAGAGACGGGAGCCTTTTCGTTTACAAAAAGTGTAAAATGGAGGACAAGAATTATGATGGACGCTACCAAGTACGCACCGGGATATTAC
>ERZ1673743.3787-NODE-3787-length-11256-cov-4.198554_pt1 | contig 11256 bp, 6 predicted proteins | sample MGYA00580197_ERZ1673743 | MGnify/ENA primary metagenome ERZ1673743 (study PRJEB41218, sample SAMN15661795) | gut metagenome | host: Homo sapiens | place: Canada: London | collected 2015-08-20/2019-03-30 | study: EMG produced TPA metagenomics assembly of... | reverse complement strand
ACGAGAGTCTTACTTAGGAATTTACAAAGATATTAATGAAATTCCAAAATCAGAAAGAAAAGAAATTTTTGAAAGAATTATCTTATCAACTCTTCCAAAATACCAAAATATCTAAATATTAAAAGAGGCTAAAGCCTCTTTTTTATGTACATAATTTAATTGATGTCAAAATCAATAAAAGATATAATTTATATTAAAGAGATATATTTAAATAAAAACAATTAGAAATATAAAAATAAATTTATAAAAAAAATATTTTTTAACTATAATATATTATCAACCGATTTAAAAAATGGTTTATATTTAATAAAAACTTATTTATTTTAGGAGAGTGTATTTATATGGCAAAAATTACAGTTATTCATTCAAACGAGTCTTTAGATTATGTTGCAGTAGGAAGTGTTATTAAATTTGAAAAAGAAACAACAAACGCATATGATGCATATGCAATCAAAGCTTCTTACAAAGGTAACAACATCGGATATGTTAGTGCTGGAACAGCGACTTCTGCACCTGGAACATCAAATAACAAAGAAATTTATGCAGATGTTAATGATGTATTCGAGGGTAAAGTAGTAGACCACTTTGCAATTACTCGTAGAACAACAAAAACAGTTTTAATTGTTGATATTGAAACTGGTGGAGTTTCAGCTTCTTCTGATGAGGAAACAATGTTTACATTACGTGTTAAAGGTAGTCAAACAGCATACCCAAGCAAAGCCGAAGTTATCAAAGACCACAAAGCAGGAAACAGAGTGTATCTTGATTTAAAACTTGAAAAAGGAAAAATCATTGCATACAAAGATGGTGTACCTGCAGGAGCTGTGGATGAAAAAGAATATTCTACTACATCTTCACTTGAAGAAATTGAAGTTTTAAAAACAATTTTAGAAGAAAATGATTTAGAAGCTAAGGTAACAAAATGTGAAGCAACAGCTTATTTCTTATCAGTATCTATCTCTAATTCAATCTTAGATGAAGCAAAAACAACTGCAACTAAGAAAGTATTAACAGGTATTAAAGCTGATTTAGTAACTAAAGGATTTGATGAAGTGGTATTATCTGATATTGAAAGCTATTTATTAGCTAACAATTTTACAGCAGATGATATTCAAGACATTTTCGCTACATATGAGGTTTACCCATCAAATGTTGCATGGCGTATTCCAACTAAACCAGCAACAATGTTTGAGGACACTTTTGAGGGGCTTGTTACAGCGTTCTCTGCAATCAATAATGGTTTCCACATTTTATGTAGTGGGGAAAAAGGAACTGGTAAAAACGTATTTATTGAAACATTGGCATATGTTTACCAACGTCCACTTTACTCAATCTCTGTAAGTCGTGAAACTGACAAATACGACCTTTTAGGTTCTAAAACAATTGACGTAGAAGTTAATGAAGACGGTGTAGCTGAAAATAAAGTTTCATTCCATCCAGAAGTATTATTAGAAGCTATGGAAGTTGGTGGAATCTTAAACATTGATGAAATTAACTTTGCAGATGCTGGTGTGACAGGTTTACTTCACTCAATTGGTGATGACCGTAAATCTATTGAAGTTCCTGGTTACAAATTTGTAAAAGGGCATAAAAACTTCCTTATGATGGGTACAATGAATATTGGATATCAAGGAACAAGTGAATTAAATGAAGCATTACAAGACCGTTTCGTTGACATTCTATTCCCTAACAACGATAGCATCTTCAATATTTTATCTGAAAAATGTTTAAAAGCTAAAAAAGCTGATTTACAAAAAGCTGATAAAGTTTATAAAAAAATGATTTCTATTGTTCGTGATAGAGATGCATTACTTGATGAAAACTGTATTACAGTACGTGGTTTCATTCAAGCTGGTATGATGTCTACTCGTTTAGGTATGAGAAAAGCATTAGAAGTTTGTGTAGCAAACAAAGTTAAAGACGAAGAATATCGTCAAAACATTGTAACTATCATTGATAGTTTAGTATAAAAAAGGTGGAAACACCTTTTTTTTATTTTAATCATTAAAGAAGAAATATAAAAACAATAAAAATATATAATATATAATATAAGTAATATGAAATTAAGGATTTTTAAAAAAAGAGTTTATTTAAGGAGAGTGTTTTATATGAGTTATGTAAAAAAACCATTATCAGAAAAGGAATTAATGAAATTTTTAAATACGTTTGGTGTAGCTAAACACTTAAAATTCTTCGCAACAATGTTATGTGATAAAAAGTTCAATTTAAAACTTACATACGGTGGGGGAAGTTATACAGATTGGAAAACTGTATTCATTGGTCTACCAAAAACTTTAGTTGGTAAAACAAAAGAGGAAGTTTTATCTTATGCTAAAGGAGCAACTGCTCATGAAATTGAACATATCAACTCAACTCCATTTGAGCCATATCAAAAATTTATCAAAGACTTTGTTGAGTATTTTAAAACAAAACATGATATTTCAGAAGCTGTTGGTAAAAAAGTTGGAAGTCACATCATCAACTCATTAGAAGATGGGCGTATTGAGCGATTATCTTCTGAAAAATTTGGTGGAGTTCTAAAACATCTTATTTACTTACGTTCTATTTGGTGGAAAGAAAATCAAATCAAAGAAGAAAGTCATGAATTATTTGATACATTATTCTGTGTTACAACATTTGCAACAATGGGATTATTCCCAAATGGTTATGCAGAAAAGTATCAAGACAAAGAAGAATTATACGATATGATTCGTGGTGTTAAACCAGAAATCTTACAGTTCGTTAATGCTGATGATTTCAATGATGCTGTATCTCACGCTTGGGAAGTAGTTTATAAAATTGAAGACTGGATGGTTGAACAAATGAAGTCATTACCAGAGGAAGACTTAAATGATATGTTAGATAACTTATCTGAAAGTGCTTCATCAGACTCTGAAATCAGCGAAGGTTACGGAAGTTCTTCTTCAACATCATCATCTTCTGGTGAAGAGGAAGGAGATAGCACTGGTGAAAGTAAAGGTAGTGGAATTCATGATGCATTTGGTGGAGGTTCTAAAACACCAACAGAAGGTTCAACTTTCACATCAGGAGATTTAGAAGGAGATGTGTTCGGTGATGAGAGTATGTCTTCTATCGTTGAAAAAGCTTTAAAAAGTGCAGAAGAAGAAATCATTGAAGAAGAACATAAAAATATCATTCAAGCAGATTTTGACGACTTAATGGAAGCCAAAAAAGAAAAAGAAAATGCTGGTGATAGTTCAATTAGTGATGAAGAACAAAAAGAACTTCGTGACTATTACAGAAACTTACCTTCTGAAAATCGAGATGGTAATTGGGATGCTAAATTAAGAATTCACAAATTCAAATACCCAGAAGTACAAGCACCTCAATCTATTCAATTAGAAGCTAAAAAACTTAAAAAAGACTTTGAAAAAATCTTTTTAAATAAAGCTTCTTTAAATTCAAGAAATAGAAAACGTGGTATGCTTGATACAAATGCTTTATGGAAAGTTCAAAACAAAGACTATAATATTTTCCAAAAGAAAGGTAATCCAGAAAATAGTGACTATGTATTCTACATCTTAGTAGATGGTAGTGGTTCTATGTATGGAAATAAGTTCAAACAAGCTTACAAAGCGACTTCATTACTTGAAGAATCATTAGGAGCTTTTGTACCTGTTAAGATTGTTCAATTCGATGCAGATTATGGTGAAGTTAATCACTATGTTGTAAAAGAATTTGAAGAACGTAGAGGAAACTTATCTTGGGCTTTTGTTAATAACAATCAAGCAGATAACTGTAATATGGACGGTTTTAGTGTTCGTGTTGCATTAAAAGAATTAGCAAAGCGTAAAGAAAGCAAAAAAGTCTTAATTGTCTTATCAGATGGTCAACCTTCTGGTGCTGGTGTTTACTATGGTGGTAGAGCAGAGCGTGATGTTAAAGAAGCTATTCGTGAGGGGCGTAAGCAAAATGTAGATATTTTTAACATTATGTTTGGAGATGAATATTCAAGAAAACACATGATTGAATCGTTCAAATTCATGTATGAAAAAGGAATTATCTCTTGTGAACCAGAAAACATTGGTAGAGAATTATTACGTGTTGTAAAACGTGAGTTAAGCAAATAAATAAAAAGACTCTAAGCCTTAAAGGTTTAGAGTTATTTTTTAATAAAAGAATATAGAATGGAGAGTTGTTTATGCTGTTTTTAAAGTTAGAAGAAGGAACATTTGAAAATGATTTTTTAGATGAGAATTATTCCATCGAGATATGGTTAAATGATAAAGAAATAGGTTCAATTATTGGGTTTGCGACAGAAGAAGATATTTATATCGAGCATATAACTTTGGATAAAGAATTTCAAAGAAAAGGTTATGGAACATTAGCAATTAACCAATTGAAAGAAATAGCCAAATCATTAAATGTACCTTATCTTCATGGTGAGTGCAGAACTAATTTAATTCAGTTTTATGAAAAATTGGGAGCTGATTTTAAACACAGAACAGAAGAGGATAAAACATACATTAATCATAGGTTCTATATTGATTTATAAAAGATAGGGAGTTTTCCTTATCTTTTTTTGTGAATTTAATTTCAGTGTGTTTAATCTATTCACTTTATATTTTAAAGAACTCTACATATAATATATAGTCAATAAAAAATAAAGGAGTAATTTATAAAAAATTATTTTTAAACAATTGTTATATAATATCAATTATTATATAATAATTCAAAAGGAGAGGTATTATATGTTAATAAAAATTACAGAAGATTTAACAAAAGCAAAGTTTATATTAGAAGAAGCAAATAAAACAAACAAAGTTCCTAATAATCATGTATTGATTACGAAAGAAGAAAATAAAGCAATCTTAACACTTCTTGAAAATGATGAAAAACTATTAGTGATGAATGGCAATCGGTTAGAAAAGCTATTTGAATATCGGCAAGACTACATTGGAATTGTTGATGTTGAAAATGCAACATTAAATGTTGTAACCAGTGTTCGTCTACATGGTCATTCTGGTTATTCATTATTAGATGGAATGATTGATATTGACGATTTAGTAAACAAAACACAATACTCTTGTGCATTAACGGACCATGGGGTTTTATATGGAGCAATTGAATTTTATAAGAAAATGAAAGCTAAACATAAAAAACCAATTATTGGGTTTGAAGCCTATTGTCAAGGTATTGATGGAGCTATGACAAAGAACCACTTAATTTTATTAGCTAAAAATAAAATAGGATATATGAATTTAGTTAAGTTGTGTTCATTAGGACAAGAAAATTATGGTGGTAAATTTCCAGCTCGTCCACAGATTAATCATGAGCAATTAGAGAAACATTCAGAAGGTATTATTTGTTTAAGTGCTTGTTTAGGTGGAGAAATACCAAGAGCAATCATCAAGGAAAATGATGAATTAGCTTATCAATTAGCAAGTAAATTTAAAGGGATTTTCGGAGATGATTTCTATATCGAAATTCAAAGACATTATGTTGATGAAGTTCGAGAAGGGATTAGTGAAGAAGATGTAAATAATAAATTAATCCAATTAGCAAAAGACCTTTCAATCAAAGTAGTAGCTACCGACGATGCTCACTACTTAAATCCAGAAGATTCTATCATTCATGAAGCACATCTATGTAATCAAATCAAGAAAACAATGAGTGACCCAAAACGTTGGAAATTCCCAGGAACAGATTATCATGTTCATACCGTTGAAGAAATGGAGAAGAAATTCAAAGACATTCCAGATGCTTTAATTAATACATTAGAGATTATGGATAAATGTAACTTTGATTTTGAATTTGGTAATTATAAGTTACCTTACTTTGATAAACCAGAAGGTTATACCGATGCAGAGTATTTAGAAAAGGTAACATGGGAAGGGTTTAAAAAGCGTTTTGATGGAACTGATTGTTACACATCTGATGAATACATTGAACGCATTAAATTTGAGCTTGATGTTATTTGTAACATGGGTTATCCAAGTTATTTCTTAATCGTATGGGATTTCATTAAATATGCAAAAGAAAACAATGTTCCAGTAGGACCAGGGCGTGGTTCTGCTTGTGGGTTAAAATAATGGCTCACATTAAACCTGTTAAATTGCGAGAACATCCTTAGAGCTTAAAGTTACTAACCTATGGTAGTAATACACATAGGGGCTTAGAGTAATTAACTAAGACATAGTAAAAAGACTTTAAGATTGGACAATTCGCATCGAAATTTCCTACTCTTATTTGATAAGACAAGAGGAAAGACGTTCAGAGACTATAATACAGGAGCTTGAGTTAATTTAAGTAATGTATAGTCCAGACTACAACTCTATAAATTATGTACATAAAATAGTAGGCTTGGGAAACCAAGAGTAGTAAGCACTTGTATCATATTGTTTAGAAATCACTGACATGGACCCAATTCCATATAATCTTCTATTTGAGCGTTTCTTAAGTCCAGACCGTATTTCAATGCCAGATTGTAAATTAATTGCATGATTAAAAACAGTCGAACCTATCAGAAATGATGGGTGTTAAATCCCTTGAATTGCTGGAAAACCCTAAAGCTTTATCCACTACAACGTAGGAATGAAAGAAGTCCAAGCGTGAATGTGACGAAAGTAGAAAAAAGTGATAAAGATGACATATGAGGAAACTCTAAGTGTTTAGATAATGGGTAATCAGCAGGTAAGCCTTGAAAAGAGGAAACTTCAACGACTATCTTCGCAGGAAGAGTAGAGCCTAATATTTTAGGTAGGGAAGCCTTTAAATCGAAGTGGGGGACACCTAAACCGTATTTATCTTATGGTAAATGGCAGTTACAGTTTAATAACTAAGTAATTGGTGCTAATAGGCATATTAGTATTCGGTAGGTGAAGATATAGTCTATACCCTCTATACTGACCTTCAATATAGATAAATTCAAAATATGTAGAAATACAGGGTGTGATAGATTGACATTGACTTCGGAGACATTAGACGAGAAGAAGTTATTGATTATTGTCGCCAAAAATACAATGCTAATTCAGTTTCACGAATTATCACATTTGGTAGAGCAAAAGCTAAAAATGCTGTTTTAGATATGAACCGAATTTGGGATAAACCAACTGAATTTGGGCGAATGATTACGAAGTTAATTCCAGACAAACCAGGAACAACTTTAAAATCAGCTCTTGCAGAATCACCAGAGTTTAAAGAGCTTTACGACACAAATGAAGAAGCAAGAGATATTATCAATAAAGCTATGAAAATAGAAGGACTTCCAAGAAATATTTCTGTCCATGCTTGTTTTGATGAAAACACGCTTGTAACGACTTATGAGGGTTTAAAGCCTATTAAAGACATTGAAGAAGGGGATTTAGTTTTAACTCATAAGAACCGTTTCAAACCAGTTGTAGACACTATTACAACGCATACAGAAGAGGTGTATACATTAAAGACAACTCATTCTAAACCAATTGAAGTAACAGGAAATCACCCTATGCTTACTAAAAATGGTTGGAAAGCAGTTGAAAATTTAGTAGTTGGAGAAGATTATATTGCTTTAGCCAACTATCCTAATAACGAATTTAATGGTTATGAATATACAATGGTTGAAAGTATTGAAGTGAGAGAAGAATCTAAAACAATGTATAACTTAACTGTTTTAGATGATAGTTCATATGTTGTTCATGGATTAATTGCTCATAACTGTGGTGTTATTATCGCACCATCAGATGTTACAGATTTCTGTCCTCAAGTTTATGTATTAGACGAAGAAACAGGTAAAGTTGAACGTACAACTCAATTTGTAATGAGTGAGTGTGAAGAAATTGGATTGCTCAAAATGGATTTCTTAGGATTAAAAACTATGACTATCTTAGATGAAGGTATCACTGATATTATCAGAATTTATGGTAAGAGTATGAAAATCGAAGATATTCCACTAAATGATATTAAAGTCTACGAACATATCTCAAAAGGGAACACAAGAGGTGTATTCCAGTTAGAGGGTAATGGAATGACATCATTTATGGGGCAGTTATATCAAGATGCAAGTAAACTTATTCATAAAGTAATGACATTGCCTTTATCAGATGAAGAACGTGAGAAAAAAGAAAATGAGCTTGGAGAAATGTTCTTTGAGCGTATGATAGCTGGTATTAGTTTATATCGTCCAGGTCCAATGGATGAAATTCCAAATTATATTAAAGCTATGCTAAATCCAGAGGAAGTTCATTATGATACACCAGAGCTTGAACCTATCTTAAAGAACACTTTTGGGACACTCGTATATCAAGAACAGGTAATGCAAACCGTTCGTGAGTTAGCAGGTTTCTCTAAGGGACAAGCTGACTTAATGCGAAAAGCGATGGGTGAAATTTTGCCCCTTTATACAGTAATGTATAGATGATAATAGAACTAAAACGATGAAGGTTTATAAGTAAAATAAAGCAACTTATATATTAATATCGTGGTAACTTTAAGTTCTAAAAGATTTGAAGTACCGTAACGCATAGTGATTGAACCTCAACCTATTGATTTTATGTTCATAAATCAGTAGAAATGGTAAGTTGAGAATAGAATATCATCACGAGAGTTCTACTTCCTATGAATGACCTAACCAAATGAAAAATATTGGCTTATCTATGAGCTTGATAGATAAGGTAGTAGGAGGAAAATGTATGCTGAACTGGATTGGAATTGACCAGTCGTAGAGTAGGATAAAATATCCGATGGTATGAGCGAAATCATAAGCTCCAGAATGTAGGGATAAAAAGCCTTACAGATAACATAATTGAAAAAAATTAAAGAAATTCTTGATGAGTATAAACCATATTTTATTTATGGTTCTGGTTCAAAAGTAGATGCTAAAACAAAGAAACCTTTAAACATCAAAGGTTGTTCAGCTATTGGTATTTCAGAAGAAATAGCAAATACTATTTGGAATAAAATGTATGAGTTCGCAAAATACGCATTAACAAAATAATATATTTGTTTTGAATAATTATTTAAGTGATTTATTCGGCTTCCTTAATCGAAAGAAGGAAAGATAAAACGAATGTATTGAGTGCCTTTAATTAGAAATAATTAAAGAAAACAGGGTTAATTGCTGGAAAGTTACGTTGAAATATACAATTACTAACCTATAGTGGCAACATATATAGGGGCAAAGGTAATGACTTTGGTATAGTAAAAATATTGTATATAGTAATAATCAGCAACCAATCTACCAAAAAGGCGTTAAAGTATGGTAGAAGGTTCAGAGACTACGAGATTAAATAAAGCCAATAAACATCTCGCACGAAATCCTGCCCTAAACCGTCAAAGGCAATCAAATAACATGGTTAGAGTTGATTGACAACATAATTTCGAGTGTTGTTCGGTAGGTGATTATATAGTCCAATATTTCCTACTTAGTAGGTTGATAGGATAAAGAGCCTATTAGATATATAATTATGTCTAAAAATGTAAAATATTGTTAATAAATCGCACGCTGGGGGCTATTCAGTTATAGCGATTCGCACTGCTTGGATGAGCTATTACTACCCAACGATTTTTATGAAAGCAAACTTAAATACATATATTACAGACCCTAAGAAAATCAAGTTATACTTAGCTTATTGCAATAAAAGTAATATTAAATTATTACCTCCATCTGTAAACAAATCTAATCAATTCTTCACTGTTGAAGGTGATGATATTCGATTTGGTATTAAAGGAATTAAAAACTTAAACAAATCATCAAGTTTAATCATTGAAGAACGTAATAAACGAGGAGAGTTCACTTCGTACTATGATTTTGTTGAAAGAATGGTAAAACATCAAAAATTATCAACAAAAACAATGGAGAGCTTAATTTATGCAGGAGCATTAGATGAATTCCCAGGTACAAGAAACGCTAAAATTGAAATTTTAGATGAATTAATGGAAATCGCTAAATACGATAAGACATTTATGAACTCAAATCAATCTACTATCTTTGATTTAGCTGAAAGCTTCGGGTTAAATGAATTTAAATCTTTAAAAGAGGTTGAAGTGCCAAACCTTGAAGAATATGATAAAGATTTTAAATTATCAAAAGAAGAGGAATACACTGGTTTCTTCATTACAGAGCATCCATTAGAGGCTTATAACTCTATCTTAAAAGAAGAGGGCGTTAAAGAGATTATAGAGGTTACTAAAGTGGTAGATGAAAATGAAGTAGAGAGTGAAGAAGATTTAGTTGCAGAAGAGGATGTCTATATCGGGAAAACAATTAAGTTAGCTGGTATTATCTCTGACCTTCAACTTAAACATTCAAGTCGAGATGGTTCAGCATTTAATACATTTACTTTAAAAGATATGACAGGAGATTTGAATGTTGTTTGTTTTGCAAAAGAAAAAATCAAAAATGAAGAGAAATTAGTTGAAGGTAAAAAGGTTATTATTACAGGAGTATTAGATTATAATGACTTCGGATATCAATTAAAAGTAAAAACTATGAAAGATTTATCTCTATCAAAAGAGTTTGTACAATCAATCATGGTAACAGGAAGTAAAAACGTTGAAATCGCAAGAAATCAATGGAAAGAATTAAAAGAATACACTAAACAAAATGAAGGTGATGTTTCTATTAAATTCTTATTAGAGAACCAGGAATATGTATTCCCTAAAAAATTGAATTTAACAATTGAGACATTAACTGATATTCAAAGCTTGTTTGGTGAAGGAAATTGCAAAGTTAATTTCTAATAAAAAAAGAGAACTATTCGTTCTCTTTTTCTTTTTCTAATACAGCTTTATCATATTCTGAAATTTTAATTTTTATATGAACAATAATATTTGTTATACAATCCATCATTAATATTCCTGCAACATAAAATAAGTAATATTGAGTTAGAAATTCATTTTGACAAATAAACATAATAAGAGTAAACAAAAAAACAATAATCCCAATAACTGAATATGCTGTAAAGGCGTATTTATTACTTGTGTAATAAACTCCTTTGTCATTTGTTTTTAAAATTGATAGATTTGATAATTTACTTTTAACTGAAGTTGAAGCTACTAAGAAATATAAAAGCCCCTTGATTATCAGTCCAAATGAAAATAATAGTACACAAAATGCCATAAATATACCTCCTATGATTGTTTTTATATTTTATTATATGTAAACGTTAATAAAATAATAAATTTAAATTGACTATATAATATATTAGTAGTAAAATTTCATATAGATAATAAAAGAAGGTGACAATAAAGTGTCTTTATTAATGAAAATGAAGTGGTATAGAAAAGCAAAGGCTAAAAATGAAGTTTCATTAATTG
>ERZ1673743.3784-NODE-3784-length-11261-cov-4.303587_pt1 | contig 11261 bp, 6 predicted proteins | sample MGYA00580197_ERZ1673743 | MGnify/ENA primary metagenome ERZ1673743 (study PRJEB41218, sample SAMN15661795) | gut metagenome | host: Homo sapiens | place: Canada: London | collected 2015-08-20/2019-03-30 | study: EMG produced TPA metagenomics assembly of... | reverse complement strand
CAATGACCGCCAAGGCACAGGCCGAGGAAGAGGCGTACCAGGCCGAGGAACAGCGCAAGGCCGACAACCTGGCCGCCTACAATGCCGTGGTTGCCGAGCTGAACGCCCTTCAGGAATCGCTCGACGCTGTTGCCGCCAACGTGACCGAGCAGTATCCCCACGCTAACGTAACAGCACAGAAAGAAGCAGCGCAGAATGCCATCAACACCGCCAAAGCCGATGCTGAGGCCGCTTACCAGGCAGTCGCCGCCGAGGGTGAGTTCAACTACACCCTCGACAAAGCCGCTATCGAGGCGCTGATTGCCGCCGTTACCGCCAAGGCTCAGGCTGACGAGGCCGCTTACGAGAACGAAGAGGCCCGCAAAGCCGCCAACGAGGCTGCTTACCAGGCTGTCGTAGAACAGCTCAACGCACTCAGCGAACAGCTCGACCAGACAGCAGCCGCCGCAGTTGAGACCTATCCGCACGCCGACGTTACAGAGGAGGTCGCCGCCGCACGTGACGCCATCGCTGCCGCTCTTGCCGCCGCCGATGCCGACAAGGCCGCCACTGCCGACGAGGGTCTGTTCAGCTACACGGTAGACACCGAGGCCATCGAGGCACTGATCAATGCCGTAACCACAGGCGCCGCCGCTGACGAGGCCGAGTACGAAGACAACCTGCGCCGCGAGGCCAACCGCGCCGCACACGAGGCCAACGTGAAGATCATCGACGCCCTTGAGCAGAAACTCATCGCCACCGAGGCCGCAGTCGCCGTTACCTACCCCGATGCTGACGTCACCGCCGAGGAGCAGGCCGCACGCGAGGCCATCGCCGCCGCACGCGAGGCCGAACAGGCCGCCTACGATGCTGTAGCCGACGAAGGTGTATATGACTACACAGTGGACAGCGCCGCAATCGAGGCACTCATCGACGCCATCGTCGAGAAGGCCAAGAAATCCGGCATCAGCGAGATCGAGATGGACGCTCTCAACGGCGACATCATGCTCTTCAACCTGCAGGGCACCCGCGTTGTCAACCCCTCGAAGACCGCCGTCTACATCATGGTCGACAAGCAGGGCAACACCCGCAAGGTCGTGATAAAGTAAGCTCTCACTCTCCGTACATTACAGATATTGGTTAAAGATGGATGGCGCCTGTCGGTTAGAGACAGGCGCCATCTTGGTTTTATCAGAAAATAATATAAATTGAGGGGAAGACGGTCAGGCGTAGGAATGGAGGCCGGGGAGGAGGTAGTTGGCGCCGAAGTAGGTGAACAACACCGAGACTATTGCCACAAGAAGATAGATGCAGAGCGCGCGCGGACGTCGGAACACCCCGAATGTGGCGCGGTGCAGAGGCACAGCGTAGATGAGCATGGTGATCAGGGCGCAGGTCTCCTTGGGATCCCAGCCCCAATAACGTCCCCATGACTGGTTGGCCCAGACAGCCCCGACGAATATGCCCGCCGTGAGCAGAAACACCGCCGGCACCAGGGTGACGGCATTGACCCGCGCCAGACGCCGCAGGGTTTCTCCACCTTTGCAGAGAGCCACACCCGAGAGCACCGCCATAAGCATGAAAAGCACATACGAGCACATCACAAGCATCACATGCACGGAAAGCAGCGGCGACGCCAGCACCGGCATCAGGGTGCCTATCTGGGGTGATTTCCCGGCCATGGCAGCCACCATCGCCGCCATGGCGCCCACAAGCAGTAGGGCGCCACGCATCAGGGTACCGCGCACGCACACGGCACCCACGGAGGCGGCGAACGCCATGAACAGCATGGTCTCGCAACCGTTGGAGAGCGGCCAGTGACCGCCCACGATGCCACGCAATACAAGCACGCAACCGAACCACACAGCCGCCAGAACCGACAGCGCCGGCGGCACGGCGCGCCACAGCCGCGACCCCACAGGGCGTGTGCGCAACGCCATCCACAGCACCACGATGGCGCCGGCAAACATCAGCAGGGCCCACGGGAAAAGCCGCACATAAGTGTTATAAAGCCTTTCGGCGCTGAAACGGGCCGCGGACGGAAGAGTCCCCTCCCCCGCATAGCGGCGCTGCCCCTCGATGAGGCGTGTGATCCCCTCGTTGGCCTCGATATTGCGGCCGTGCATTAGGTCGGCGTTTATGTCTGAAACGGCGGAGAGCATGAACCGCCACTGTTCGAGCGACATCCGCGAGGGGCGGCGCCCCGTGAGCGACAGCCATTCCATGCGTCCGGTAGCCGAGCGATACGGGAAAATGCGGAACGCCGCCCCCGTGCCGAGCCACTGTATCAGGGCGCGGCGCTCGGCATCCTTCTTGCGCTCTTTTTCAGTCGCGGGGGCGGGATGCGAGGCATCATAGTCGCGGAGCCACTCGTCGTACCAGAACAGCCACCCCGAAAGCACCTGCTCGGCGGTGAGGCCGCGGTACGAGGTGGAACCGTAAAGCGTGGCGGTGACATCGAGGGCCATGGTCTGCATCGGCGACACACGGTCGTTCCAGTACACATAGACCTTGCCGAAATTCCGGGCCAGGGGTCTCTGCATGGCCGTCGGCTGAGCGGCGGGGGTACCGTCGGCTGCCGACGCAACCGCCGGCACCATCAAAAGCGCCGCCACGCACAGGCTCTTCAGCCGCAGAATGGCGCGCCACACCGTGCGCCGCTGGAAGAAGAAACCGACCATCCCCACCCCGAGCAGTATATAGCCCGTGTAGGTTATGCCGATTCCCCAGGGGTCGTGGCTCACCGAGAGCGTTGAGCTGTCAGGCCCCATGCCCGACTGGTAGAAACGCCAGCCGTCGACTTCGGCCACCGCGTTCATGGCAACCGTGACGGTGCTGTCGCCCACGGCGAGCACCGAACGGAAATCCATAGGCGCGTCGGTGCCGGGATAATAGATTATCTCGGCGCCCGAAAGGGCCAGCGTGAACGGCAGCGTGCCGTCACCGGGTCCCGACGTACGGTCGAACCGCGTGACAGGCGCGGCACCGTCATGCAAGGTGACCGTGCCCTGTATGCCACAGAAATGAGTCATGAAAGCCCCGGCCACAATGATGGCCAGGGCTACGTGAATAAGGAATGTGAAGGGAGTGTTTCTGAATCGTTTCATCAGATAGCGTCAACAAAACGTATTATTGCGTCGCGGTCGGCCTTGGGGAGCTTGCGGAACTGCTCGATTGAGTATCGGGCGTCGGACTGCTGTGAATAGCCGTGCCACATGATTGCCTCCATGGCATTGCGTGCGCGGCAGTCGTGCATGCGGTCGGCGGTTGCCGAACCGGTGACCTTCTGGTGCAGACCGCGGCCCCAGAGGGGGGTGGTGCGGCACCATCCGCCGCGGATATCGTTGGCCATGTGCAGTTTGTGCTGAACCATGTCGGTATAGGGGTATATCGTCTGGTGCGGGAAACGGGGCAGTTCGTTGCCGACCTTGAAGAATCTGGCGGGATCCTTGATCATGTCGTCGCCGGTCTTCCACGACGGACGGTGGCAATAGTCGCAGCCGATTTCGGCGAAAAGCTCGCGGCCGCGCTGTACCTCGGGGTCGTCGACATCGCGCACGGCGGGCACAGCCAGGCCGCGATGCCATACCATGAGGTCGGTGTACTCCTGGTCAGACATCTCCACGTCGAGATCCTTGGCAAGCAGATATTTCTTGATGCGCTCCTCGACGGTGCCCGTCCACCAGTCGGCGTGGCGGTGTTCAGGGTCGATGCGCTCGAGATAGGCGTCGAAACCGGCCTGTACCTCAGGGTCTTTCGACGAATATTCGGCGTATGTGCCCGCACCGTCGAGATAATGGTAACGGCGGTCGGAACGGGTCACGTTCGTGATGTTCCAGATAGCGTTGGCGCCTGCCGCATCCTGCAGCGGGCCACGCGACAGGGCGTATGTGAACTTGCGGGCATAGCCGGTGCCGTCGCCCTGCAGGGAATTGGCATACATGCCGGTCCACTGGCCGTTTGCATAGAAAGCCGTGTTGAGACCGTTGGGCAGAAAGCCGTCAAGTTCCTCCTGGCGGTACTGTGCCAGCAAGTCATCTTCATCGATAGCATCGAGCAGACCTGTGCCGTATATCCCGATGGTCGACTCAAGTTTCACGGCATAATCGGTGGGTAGCTGATACCCCTGGCCCACCACATAGATGGCGCTTTCGGGCATGGTCACCTCGGGGTACTGCAGTTCGTATGTCTCGCCGTCGGGGAAACGGTTGCCCCACTCGTCAGTGGCGTTTTTCCAGTGCACCATGATCTGGCTCTCGTCGAGCGGAGCCTTGAAGGGTGCCACGGCATGGCTCTGCGGCATGCCCGCCAGCCAGGGCACATACCCCTCGGTCTCGGGGTTATATACCACCAGCAGACAGCCGTTACCGGGATCGGCTGTATTGAACGCCCCCTCGGGCACGCGGGTACCGTGGCCGTAGTTGGGGTGGCAGTGCAGACACGAGGTGCGGATGTAGACGGGGCCCAAGCCCGAACGCACACCGCTCCGGTTGGTCATGAACGGTTTCTCGAACAGCGCCTCGCCGTTCTTGAACTGCTGGTAGAAACCCTGTTCGTCAACCGCGGGGGCAGGCTGCTCGAAAGCGTTTGTGGTGAACAGCTCGGACGTGCCGAGCTTGCCGCCGGCATAATACCATTCAGGCTTGTCGGATTCGGGCTGAGGATCGGGGGTATTCTTGATCTCCTCGTCAGAGCAGGCGGTGGCAAGCGCCAGGAAAGTTACGGCCGACAGACCGATACCGTAGTTGTTTCGTTTCATTCTTTATAATGTGCTGAAAAGACTGCCGGCACACGACCGGCAATCTTTTGTTTTTTACCTTTTATTAAACTATCCGTGATCGGGTCAGTTGCGTGTCACAAGAGTGTGAGCCTCTTCGAGAACCGAGACCAGATCATCGCCGCAGGCCTCGACAGCCTTGCCGGCAAGCTCGCCTTTGGCATTCTTGGCAAACGGTTCTGGAATTGCCTCGATAGCGGTGATGGCGTCGGCGATAGCCTGACGGACACGTTTGTCAAGGTCTGAGTCAACGCTCTTCACATACTCGCTGACAGATGCGTCTCCCGACAGCGAACCGGTGTAGGCGTTCTCGATTGAACGGATATTGTCGGCGAAGTCCTCAATTGAATTCAGCGAATAGGGCGACTCGATGTAGTTGCGGTCTTCGTCTGAGGTGCCCTGGTGAGGACGGCCGATCTTGGTGTTGCCCACCTCATCGGCGATGTCGATACACCCCTGAAGAATCTCTTCGGCCACCTCCTGGAAGGTCTTGAAACGCGAACCGGCCTGACGGGCGTTCTTCATCTCCCAGCCATAGTTCTCACCGTAATCAAGGTCGGCCTCCTCGAGAATCTGCTGTTTGCGTGCCGAGATGTTGTCTGTACCGGCCCAGCATGCCTCAAGGCATACGCACTGCTGGCAGAGGTCATCTACAACGGCGCAGAGGTATTCAAGTTCCTCGGGGGTATAGGCTGTGGAGTGTACGAGCGAGCTGTTGCCATCGGCCGAGAGCTCGAACAGCAGGTATTCCACGGCGTGGAAACCGATCAGGCCGTAACCGCCGTTGTTCTCAAGGCTCCATGACTTGCCGGCGCGGATGTCGGCGAGCAGATCATCCATGGCGGCCTTGTCGAGGGGCCACGAGTCGATGTGCGGGTCGATGTTGTGGTTGGCGGCGGGGCCGAACAGGAATGCCTCGGAGAGCTCCCAGCTCTTGCGCGACTGTTTCCAGGCCTTTCCGGCGGCCTCGATGTCGGCTTTTGTCAGTGTACCGGCGGCGAATTTGTCGCGCATGGTGTTGCAGAGATCCTGCAGTTCCACTGCGGCGTCAGCCATGTCTGAATAGGTGGGCAGCACGGTGTGGTCCACATAATCGGCTGCGGCTTTCTGCAGGGCCAGTTCCTTGCCCGACAGCTCGTCGGGGTTCACGGGCCCGTCTTCTTTTGAATCAGAGCATGATGCCAGCGCCACCATAGCGGCACCCATCATCAGGAATTTTGCAATTTTCATATCTATGATTTTTTTTGGTTTTGCTTTTTGAAACTTAAAAAAGGATAGGGTCTTTAAGGTCTTTAGGGTCTTTAGAGTCGTTAGGGACGGCGGAGAACCTTTATGCAATTCTTTTCAACTTTTTCAACTTTTTCAACTTTTTCAACTTTTTCAACTTTCTAAACTCTTTCAACTTCCCTAATCTCCTCACCGCTTACTTGAACCAGCCGGTATAAGCCACTCCGATGCTCACAGAGGGTTCGTTGTTATACTGGCGTTTGAGGATGCCGTAGGTGTATTCCCCCTTGATCACAATCTGAGGGATCGGGTACCAGTTCACGCCGGCCGAAATCTTGTGGCGCTTGCACCAGCCGAGCGATGTCACGCCATCGACCTTGGCCATTGAGTCGTAGTAGTCATAGCGGCCGAACAGATAGAACTTCTGATTGTCGGCAGTGAGACGCGGCGAGAGCGAGAAGAAGTTGTAACCCAGCTCCACACCGGTGCAGAAGGCATCAGACGCCACTTCCTGGCGTTTTGACGTAGAGTTTTTGGGCATTTTGATGTTGAAACTCGAGATATGGCGCGAGTCGCTGAGGTGACCCCAGTCGAAATATCCGCGTGCCACTATATTATGGGCGTTGTAACCGAAATCAAACGAGCCTATGGTCACGGTTCCGTGCACGCCGTCGTTCTTGGTCGACGATGTGGGATAAAGCGTGTTGCGGAACGAATTGCCCACATATCCGCTGACACTCAGCCTCAGGCCGGGAACCGAATAGTTGTCGACCCTGGCGGCGAAAGCGTAGCTGTTGGCGATCTTGAACTCGAAAGGAGATGCCGAGCCGTCGTGAATCCATCCCTGGTTGCCGAAACGCTCCGAATCGAGTCCGGGCATGAACATGGCCTGATAGCCCCATTTCCCGGCACGGCCCAGAATGCTCAGCGACACCTCGCGCCATGTGCAGGGCATGATGGTGTTCTCACCCTCGGGACGGTACACCCCGAAGAACTGGTTAGGCTCGTGACGGGCGTTCGTGGCGCCGATAGGTATCACCTGCAGACCGGCACGCACCTTCAGCTGGGGCATGAACTCTTTCTGCAGATAGAACTGCTCGAGGTTCACCTCGCCGCCACGCTCTATCTCCTTTTCATATTCGCCGGCCTCTTCGGTCTCGATCTCAACAGCGGTCTCCACGCCGCCATGCTCGAACTCGATCTCTGACGACATGGACCACCCCTTGCCGAAATCATAGCCGAGATAAATCACCACATGCGGTATGTCGAACCGGCCGTGCGAATCGTTGCGGTATGTTTCCGGATCCTTATAACGGAGGTAATTGTCACTGTAGAAATTGCGGGTAAAGACAGCCTCGCCGTAACCGCCCACATGCAGACGGTCCCATGCCGACACTTTTTTTGCGACCGCCTCGACCACCGTTTTATAAGCGTCGCAAGCGGTGTTTTCCTGTTTTTCTGCATCGGCGCCCGCGGCTGAAACGGCACCCAGGCCTGCCGCCAACGCAATAGTCAAAATTCGTGATTGCATCGTGTGATAAATTGAGCGGGGTCATCCGGCTTCGTTCGCGAGGCCTGCTCCCCTGTTGTTTCTGACACTGCAAAATTACCGCCGACACGGCACCCCCGCAATACTCACATTTTGGTAAACTGCCACAGACTGCGGGCAGACCGCAAAACCGGTTTTAACAAAGCAATCACTAAAATTAACTAAAATGTCTTTGAAATAAATCCCCTGCATATACCCCGACATACCGTTTATTTGATTAAATTTGCCGCAGTCATAATTCAAAATTTCCTGACGCAATGAAAAGAATCAACGCAGGTATGCTGGCCGTGGGCATGACAATGGCCGTCAGCGGCACTTTTTTCGCTCCCGCAAAGGTACACCGGGTCGATGTCACCCCCGGCACATTCGAGAGCCGGTTCGACCCTGACAGTTTCGCCCCGGGCGACACGCTCGCCCTGGCCGGCACACTGAACAATACCGACATACGCCATCTGCGCCTTATAATGGGGCGTGACACCGCCGGAAATCCGGTTCCCGCTGTGGTCAAGCGCCTTGACCTCCATGACGTGACATTCGAGAACAGCGGTATCGGGTCATATTTCAAGACGGAGAAGAACCACGCCGGCGGAGCGCGCACCCTGCCACGCTCCATATTTTATGAGGTACCGGTCGAATATCTGCGTTATCCGTCAGAAATGGACTCCATAGCCCCCTACGCGCTCTGGTACACGGCACTGACGCAAATCAACATACCCGAAGGGGTGCGCATCGACAATATGGCCATAGCCTTTGACACACTGGCCACCGACCTGAGCGTGCCGGCAATGGCCGACGGACTGTCGCCCGCATATTATGTGTTGCCCGCTGTGAAACATGTGCGTTTCGGCGACATGGATTACATGCGCAGCGGAGCTTTCCGGCAGAAGACGCCCGACATCGAGGAGATTGTCTTCGACGGGATGATTGGCCATATCGACGGCTACCAGATTGAGAACTGCCCGCGGCTGAAACGTGTGATCTTTAACGGGCCGATTCTCAGCACCGGCGGAACTGTCTTTGCCGACAGTTGTCCGCAACTTGAGGAGATACAGTTCAACGGCCTGGTCTTCGGGCACGGACTTGTAGAGAATCCGAACTGCCCGAAACTCGCCCGCATCACCGTGAACGGCGCCGTCTATGAGTCGGCCGATACTGTGGCCGTGCCGCGCACGCCATTGGCCGACATCGCGGCCTCACCCGCCATGATGGCTCAGCTCGAACAACTGGCGCGCTGGCAGGCCGGGGCCATGTACAAGCCCGGTTTCATCGGCAAAATAGCCCGCGGAAACCGCGACGACATGGCGGCTCTGCTCGACACGCTCGGCCTCGGCAACCTCACCGCCATGCTCGACTCGGCTTTCATCGCCACCCGCAACCCCGACGACGACAAGACAAAACTCCAGATACTGAAAGAGGCCGCCCCCTACTCGGCCTACACCGGCACCGACACCATACGGTTCACCTACACCGAGCCGACAGACTCGTTGCTTGCGCTTGACCGCGAATATTTCAACCTCGACAGCGTGGGCGGCACCGGCGACGACATCTCGCGCATAAAGAACCTGCTCTATTGGGTACACGACCTTGTGCCGCACGACGGCTCATCATCATGGCCCGAGTGTCATTTCAACCTCAGGGAACTCGCCGAAGTGTGCCGCACGCAAGAGCGCGGCCTCAACTGCCGTTTCATGGCCATGATGCTTACCGAGGCGTTGCTGGCCGAGGGGATACCGGCCCGGTATGTGACCTGTCTGCCCAAGGCGTGGGATGAGGACAACGACTGCCACGTCATAACAGTGGCCTGGTCAGACTCGCTCGGCAAATGGGTGTGGGTTGACCCCACATTCGCCGCCTACGTCACCGACGAGAACGGCCTGATGCTACACCCCGGCGAGGTGCGCCAGCGTCTGCGCGACGGCCTCCCGCTGGTTCTCAACGACGACGCCAACTGGAACCACCGCGCATCCGAGACCAAAGAGCATTACCTCGACCAATACATGGCTAAAAACCTCTATATGCTGAATTGTACCCTGCTCCAGCAACCCGAGCCCGAGGGGAATTCCACACGAGCACGCGGCCGGTACTGCACCCTGGCTCCCACCGGGTTCGCCTATCCCAATACCCACATCCTCATCTCAGACGAGGAGCTCTTCTGGCAGCCACCCCACTGACAGCCCTCTCTTCTGCCGGGTGCGAACCACAACAACCAAAATATGATCTGAGAGGGTATTGCAGAACCTCCCTGCAATGAATGCCTGGAAATTATGAAACGCTCTCGGGTGGGAGAGGGGGATTTACTTGTCGAGCTGGATGGCGCGGATGTAGCTGTCGTGCACAAGCATGTTGGGAGCCTTGGCGTTCTCTACATACCGGTTGAGGAGTTCCACGCCGCGCTCCTGCGAGCAGAGCTTGCGGGCGTCGCGGATCTCGCCGTATGAGCCTCGGGGTGCCTCGACGAACGCGGCAAGCTCCTCCTTCCATCCTTCGGGTTCGGCCACGCCGGTCATGGCGCTGTCGCCGATTTTCTTGTATGGCCAGAAGGTATAGCCGATGTTGTTGGCGCGCATGGCGTCGACGAAATCGCTCATCCACTCGTCTGTATTGTGACCCAGCTCGCCCATATACATGGGGCGGTTGGTCTTGTCGCGGAACTCGATGTAGCTTGCTATCGCCTCGGCTGTGGCGGGGCCACCATAGCGGTGGCAGGTGTACATGATATTGTCGTCGAAAGTCCAGTCGGTGAAGTTGCCGAAGTAGCTGTTCCACTGCGGGCCGCCGAGCAGGATGATATGATTGGGGTCGACCTCGCGTATAGCGGCGGTGGCGCGTTTGTAGAGTGGTTCAAGCGCGGCATTGAGGCGGTCGCGCTCCTCACCCTCCCAGTATGTGGCCACCGGCTCATTGGCCAGCTCATAACCGAGGATGACATCCTCGTCGGCATAATGTTCGGCTATCTGGCGCCAGATGTCAACAAACTGCTGCTGTGCCACAGGGTCGGTCATCAGCCAGGGGTAGCCGTAGCTGTCGTCAATATTGTCGCCGGTCTGTCCGCCCGGGCAGTCATGCATGTCGAGGATGAGACGCACGCCGTTCTGCCGTGCCCAGCGCACGCAATCGTCGAGGCGGCGGAAACCCTCGCCGGCGTCGTTGAGGCCCATATAGTCCTCATTGGTGAACATACGGTAGTTGAAAGGCACGCGGATGGTGTTGGCTCCCTTATCGGCAATGAACAGGAAGTCAGCCTCGGTGATGTAGTTGTCCTTGAAATTCTGCCAGAAACGGCGTGCCTCGGTGGGGCCGACAAGCTCGCGCAGCGCCTCGTCAATCATGTGGGCCGACGATGTGCGCTGGAAACCGAACATATACCCCTCGGGGTTGAGCCAGTTGCCCAGATTGGTGCCTTTGATATAGAATTTCTCGCCCTTGGAGTCGACGATGTCGGGGCCGTTGACTTTCAGGAAGTCTTTGGCCGAGGCTGCCAGAGCGGCGGTGATGGCCACAGCGGCTACGGCAATGATTCTTGAAAAACGCATGATGTGATAAGTGTTTTGGATTGGTGGATATACAGTATGCCTGTAAAATATAAATGAGGTGTGTGAGAATGTGGTCAGGATTTGTTATCCGGCATTTCATTGTAGGGTCGCTACATGTAGCGACCGCAACCATCGGGCAATCTGATAATTGTCTATTCATCCGACGGTCACTACATGTAGCGACCCTACAATGAAA
>ERZ1673743.3778-NODE-3778-length-11264-cov-6.127754_pt1 | contig 11264 bp, 6 predicted proteins | sample MGYA00580197_ERZ1673743 | MGnify/ENA primary metagenome ERZ1673743 (study PRJEB41218, sample SAMN15661795) | gut metagenome | host: Homo sapiens | place: Canada: London | collected 2015-08-20/2019-03-30 | study: EMG produced TPA metagenomics assembly of... | reverse complement strand
TAATCGAGGGTATAGTGGAGGCCGCGTGACTCCTTGCGTTCGCGGGCCTGGCGCATGATCAGGTAGCCGACGTTGATGATGTTACGGAGCTCGCAGATCTCGCGCGACGCCTTAGAGCACTTGAAAAGTTTCTCGGTCTCCTCGTAGAGGATGTCGAGGCGGTTCCAGGCACGGTCGAGTCTGAGGTCAGATCTCACTATACCAACGTAGGCGCCCATGATTTGGTTTACCTCGCGCATCGACTGTGTGATAAGCACCATCTCCTCGGGGTGCGAGGTGCCTTCGTCGTTCCACTGCGGCACATCGGTGCGCAGGTCGATGTGTTTCACCTCCTCGCGGGCATGGCGTGCGGCGCGGTCGGCATAGACCACCGCCTCGATCAGCGAGTTCGAGGCCAGACGGTTGCCGCCGTGCAGGCCGGTGCACGAGCACTCGCCCACGGCATAAAGGTGCTTTATCGACGACTCGCCGTTGGTGTCGACCTTTATGCCGCCGCAGAGGTAGTGTGCGGCCGGAGCTACGGGTATGTAGTCTTTCGTTATGTCGATGCCGAGCGAGAGGCACTTCTGATAGATGTTGGGGAAGTGATGGCGTGTCTCGTCGGGGTCTTTGTGAGTGACATCGAGGTAGACATGGTCTTCGCCGGTGAGTTTCATCTCGGAGTCGATGGCACGGGCCACCACATCGCGCGGAGCAAGCTCCAGACGTTCGTCATAGCGGCTCATGAAACGCTCGCCAGACTTGTTGCGCAGTATGGCGCCGTAGCCGCGCATGGCCTCTGTGATGAGGAACGAGGGGCGGTCGCCGGGATGGAACAGGGCCGTGGGGTGGAACTGGATGAACTCCATATCCTTGACCGTGCCTTTGGCGCGGTAGACCATGGCGATGCCGTCGCCGGTGGCCACCAGGGGGTTGGTGGTGGTCTGGTAGACGGCGCCGCAGCCGCCGGTGGCCATGAGCGTCACTTTCGACAGGAAGGTGTCGACACTGCCGTCGGGGGTCAGCACATACGCGCCGTAGCAGGTGATGTCGGGCGTGCGACGGGTGACTATCTTGCCGAGGTGGTGCTGTGTGATTATCTCGATGGCGAAGTGATTCTCGAACACATCGATGTCATTGTGGGCCTGCACGGCACGGATAAGACTCTCCTGTATCTCGTAGCCGGTGTTGTCGGCATGATGGAGAATGCGGAACTCCGAATGACCCCCTTCGCGGTGCAGGTCGAAATCGCCGTTCTCCTTCTTGTCGAACTCGACGCCCCACCCTATCAGTTCCCTGATCTGGGCCGGTGCTCCGGTCACGACCGTGCGGACAGCCTCGGGATCCGAGAGCCAGTCGCCTGCCACCATCGTGTCGTGTATATGCTTGTCGAAGTCATCGACAGCGAGATTAGTTACCGAGGCGACGCCACCCTGTGCCAGGGCGGTGTTGGCCTCATGAAGACTGGTCTTGCAGATCAAGGCCACACGGGCGCCATTTCCGGCCACCTTGAGTGCGAAACTCATGCCGGCTATGCCGCTGCCGATTACCAGATAGTCATACTCTCGTACCATCTCGGCGCTGTATTGTTTAAGGTTATTATTAGTTCTTTGCGGATTATTCGGCGAGGCAGGCATCCAGTTTGGCGGCGAGCGCCTCGCGGTCGAGATGCTGGCCGATGAACACCAGCTTTATCATGCGGTCGCCGTAAACCTCGTCCCAGTCATGCATGAAACGCGGATCCTGCTGCATGAGCATCATCAGGTCTTCTTCGGGGGCCGTGGCGTACCACTGGCCGGCCTGGGCGAGATTTTTCTGACGTCCCGCCTGCTCGAAAAGCACCGACATGTCGCGGTTGTTCGAGAAATATACCACTCCCTTGCAGCGGATCACGTTCGCGGGCCAGTCATGGGCGGCGAATTCGTCGAATTTCCAGAAATCGAACGGCGCGCGGCGGTAGTAGATCCAGGTGTCTATGCCATATTCGGCGCCGTGATCGTGGCCGTGGCCGTGATCGTGGCCGCAGTGGCACACGCCATGCTCGTGATCGCAGTGCGAGTGGTCTTCGGCATCGTGGGGATGGCGGGCGCGGTGCTCGTCAGCGGCGGTCATGTCGGTCTCGATGCCGCGGATCCAGCCGGCGGCGCCTGAATCGCGCTGATAATTGAAGAGGCCGGTGTCGAGGAGGTCGCTCAGCGGCACGTCACAGTAGTTACATTCGACAATGCGGGCCGAGGGGTTCAGACGCTCGATGACACGGCGCACCCGCGCCAGCTCGTCGGCGCTCACCTCAGATGCCTTGTTCAGCAGCACGATGTTGCAGAACTCTATCTGCTCGATCACCAGGCGCCCCAGGTCCTCGGGGTTCGCGTTTGTGCCGAGCGTGTCGCCACACCCGAATTCATCGCGCAGACGCAGGGCGTCGACCACCGACACGATGGCGTCGAGGCGCGGCACTCCGTGCGCAACATATTCTTCGCCCATCGAGGGGATGGAGCAGATGGTACGGGCTATCGGCTCGGGTTCGCAGATGCCCGAGGCCTCGATCACGATGTAGTCGAAACGCTCCTGGGCAAGAATACCCTCGATCTGGTCCACGAGATCCATGGCGAGCGAGCAGCAGATGCAGCCGTTCTGCAGCGCCACAAGCGAATCATCCTGTCCGCTGACAACACCCCCGCGGGCTATGAGGTCGGCATCGATGTTCACCTCGCCGATATCGTTCACGATGACGGCAAAGCGTATCCCCTCACGGTTGTTGAGTATATGGTTGAGCAGAGTGGTCTTGCCACTGCCGAGATAGCCCGTAAGCAGCAGGACCGGTGTAATTTTCGTTGACATGTCTTATTTGTAGTTCTCGGCCTGGCGGCGTATATCCTCGAAAATGCGAGCGTCGGCCTCGGAAAGAGCCTTGCCGCGACGCGCCATCATGCGCGAGGCCGTGCTGAAAAATTTCTCCATTGGCTGGTCGTTGAACCCCTGGGCGCCGCCCTCGCTGAACGAGGCGATGAAGTTGCGCGGGAAACCCGACCCGTGAATGTTCACACCCACGCCCACAACCGTGGCGGTGTTGAACATGGTGTTTATGCCGGCCTTGGAGTGGTCGGCCATGATGAGGCCGCAGAACTGCAGACCCGTGCGCAGGAAACGGTGAGCCGGATAGTTCCACAGCTTGATTTCGGTATAGTCGTTCTTGAGGTTCGAGGCCACGCACCCGGCGCCGAGGTTGCACCATTCGCCCACCACGGCGTTGCCCAGGAACCCGTCGTGCGCCTTGTTCGAATAGCCGAACATGACCACATTGTTGAGTTCGCCGCCGACCTTGCACCAGGGCCCGATGGTAGTGCCCGGATAGATGCGGGTGCCCATGTTCACCGTGGCGTGCTCGCACAGCGCGATGGGGCCGCGCAGGCAGCTCCCCTCCATAATCTCGACATCGCGGCCCACATAGATAGGACCGTGCAGGGCGTTGAGCACCACACCCTCGACCACGGCGCCACTCTCGATGAAGATGAGTTCGGGGTCGCCGATCACAGTGTTGCTGCGCGGTATGGATTGCCCTTCGCGACCGCTGGTCATGCGCTCGAAATCATCCTCGATGCGGCGGCCGTTCCCCATGAACACATCGTAGAGCCACGATATGGTGTCGACCTTCCCTTCATACATGGTGGCCGATTCGGGCACAGTGTCGATAATCGATTCAAGGCCGGCACGCGAGTCTTTTACGGCCACAAGCACCCGCTCACCTTTGGCATTATGGGCCGCAAGGGCCTCACCTTCGCCAAGAGCGGCCACGGCGGCCGCCAGACCGGCGTCGGGTATCACGTTCGATGCAACAAATACAGAGAGGGGCGCCTCGGTCATCGGGAACTTCTCGGCGAGATAGCCGGCGGTGAGGTACGAATAACGGCCGGGGAGAAAGGCCTCCCATTTCTGGCGTATGGTAGTGGCTCCCACCATAAAATCGGCCACCGGGCGTGTATAAGAGAGGGGCAATAGATTCTGACGCACAGAGGGCACGTCAAACAATATGATATTGTTTTCCATAAAACGCTTTCCTTTTAGTGACGGAAGAGATTCCGGCATAGTTGAAACATCTGATGCGACTGCGGCGGTTCAACGCCGGGCCATAAATTCAAGCAAAAATACCCATTTTCTGTTTTATCCCCAAATTTCTCTCTGATAATTCATCAAAAATGGCTAAATTTGTAGGCATCGGGCGCCCGTGGGCGCACCGGGCCACGTGAAACGTGACACATGTCTGAAATGGAAGAAAACTATATCGTATCGGCAAGGAAATACCGCCCGTCGACATTCTCGTCGGTCGTGGGCCAGAAAGCGCTCACCGCGACCCTTCGCAACGCCATCGCCACAGACCACCTGGCGCACGCCTATCTGTTCTGCGGCGGCCGCGGCGTGGGCAAGACCTCGTGCGCACGTATTTTCGCCAAGACCATAAACTGCGAGCACCGCACACCCGAGGAGGACCCGTGCAACGAGTGCCCCTCGTGCCGCGCCTTCAACGAGAACCGCTCGCTGAACATCATCGAGCTTGACGCGGCGTCGAACAACTCGGTCGACGACATCCGCTCGCTCGTAGACCAGGTGCAGATTCCCCCTTCCGACGGCCGCTACCGCGTGTTCATCGTCGACGAGGTGCACATGCTTTCAGCGGCGGCCTTCAACGCCTTCCTGAAGACACTTGAGGAACCTCCCTCGTATGTCATCTTCATCCTGGCCACCACCGAGAAACACAAGATCATCCCCACCATACTGTCGCGATGCCAGATCTACGACTTCAGCCGCATCACCATCGCCGACATGATAGACCACCTGGAATATGTGGCCTCGCATGAGGGGATTACCACCGAACGCGCCGCCCTGAACGTCATAGCCCGCAAGGCCGACGGCGCCATGCGCGACGCCCTCTCGATCTTCGACCAGGTGGCCGCCTCGTCGCGCGGCAACATCACCTACCGCTCGACCATCGAGAACCTGAACGTGCTCGACTCGCAATATTATTCGCGGCTGGTCGAGGCGTTCATGGCCGGCAACGTGCCCGACGCCCTGCTTATATACAAGGAGGTGCGTGACCGCGGCTTTGACTCGCAGTTCTTCGTGAACGGCCTGGCCGGATACCTGCGCGACCTCATGGTGGCACGCGATGCCAAGACCCAGAGCCTGCTCGACACCGACGACGAAGAGCGGCGCATGATGGCCGAACAGGGAGCGAAACTGCCGCCCGAGTTCTATTACGCCGCGATGAGCTTGTGCAACGAGGCCGACATGGCCTACCGCCAGGCATCGTCGAAGACACTACTTGTTGAGCTGCTGCTCATCAGACTGTGCCAACAAAACGGCCCCTCCCCCACCTCTGAGGCCGACGGGGAGGGGCGGAAACTGCGCCCCATAGAGAGCGCCAGGCCCACCGTATCCACACAGTCCCCGCAGCCCCCGGCACCCCCGGCACCCACCCCGCAGGCCGCAGGTTCGCAACAGATGCCGCAGTCACAGCCTCCCCGCTCCCCAATGCCGGCGCAGACCGTGCCGCAGACACCGGCACCCGCACCTGCACCTGCACGCCCGGTGTTTACTCCTCAGGCACCGGCACAAAGCACACCTGCCGCGGCCACGCGCCCTCGCGCAAGGTCATCGAAACATGTGTCGCTGCGCTCGGCATTCGAGGAGAAGGCCGACAACAGCGCCGCCTCGGCCACCGTCGCCGAGGCCACCCCGCGCAACCGCAGACCCATAACCGCCGAGGGGGTGGGCGCGCTGTGGGAATCGTATGCCGCCGCCAGGCCCACACTGCACCTGCTGGTGAACACCATGCGCCAGAGCCAGCCGTCGCTCGGCTCTGACACCCCCGAGAACCTCACCGTCTGCGTGGAGAACCAGGCGCAGGTCGACGTGCTCACCGGCGAGTTCCCCACCCTGCTGGCGCACCTGCGGTCGGGGCTGGGCAACGACTTCATTACCATCACCGTCACCATCAACGAAGGCGCCTCGATGCCCACGGCCTGGAGCGACCGCGAACTGCTGGCCCATATCGTCGACGCGCACCCCTACGCGGCAGATTTCCTGAGGGCGTTCAAGTTTACGCTGTGAGACGGGTGAGCGGGTGGATGTGATGTATGTAACGGATGTTATTTATGTGACGGATGTGACCCGGATGAAATTACAGGAGTTAAGCTAAAACGCGGGGGTATTTTGCGGTTGATAAAAAAATTAACCAAAATTCAATCAAAAAAATTTGGTTTTGGCGTCTGTTTATTGTATTTTCGTGGAGATTTCAGACCGGTACGCAGGTCTGACCCTGTAACTGCCACTGACCTGACAATAGTCTTCAACAAAAATACTAACATAATACCATAAACCTTAATGAGTTACCTGAAGTTCGACAAGAGTTTGATGATCAATCTCGAGCAGTCGTTGCCAAAGGAGATGCTGCGCACTAACCAGAGCGGCGCATATCACTGCACGACTGTGGTCGACTGCAACACCCGCAAACAGCATGGCCTGCTGGTCGTGCCTCTCGGCGACGAGGAATACCGCCCGCATGTGTTGCTGTCGTCGCTCGACGAGACCGTCATCCAGCACGGTGCCGCATTCAACCTGGGTCTACACCGCTACCAGGGCGGCGTCTACAGCCCCAACGGACAGAAATACATCCGTGAGTTCGACTGCGAGTCGGTGCCCCGCACCACATACCGCGTCGGGGGGGTCATCCTCACCAAAGAGAAAATCTTTATCCAGAACGAAAACCGCATACTGATCCGCTACACGCTGGTCGAGGCTCATTCGCCCACGACGCTGCAGTTCAGGCCGTTCCTGGCGTTCCGCGACGTGCACGCCCTCTGCATGGCCAACGACCGCATAAACACCGAATGCACCCCGGTGGCCAACGGCATAGCCTGCTGCCTCTACGAAGGGTATCCCACCCTTTACATGCAGCTGACACGCAAGCCCGAGTTCGTGTATGAACCGCACTGGTACAACAACATCGAGTATGTGAAGGACATGGACCGCGGCGTTCCCTACACCGAAGACCTCTGGGTGCCCGGTTACTTCCAGGTAAACATCAAGAAAGGGGAGTCGATTATCTTCTCGGCCGGACTGTCGGAGGTGTCGACACGCTTGCTGCCCAAGATGTACGAGGCCGAGATAGCAGCCCGCACACCGCGCAGCTCGTTCTTCAACTGCCTGAAGAACTCGGCAAAGCAGCTCTACCTGAAACAGGGCGACAAGGAATACATGCTCTCGGGCTACCCCTGGGGCAAGGTACTGGCCCGCAACACATTCATGTCGCTGCCCGGCAACACCATCGCCATCGACCACCGCGGTGACTTCGAGAAAATCATGGCCACCGCCATCGAGGTGCTTGAAAAATACATGAACACGCTCGAACCCTCGCAGAAAATCGGCGGCATAGACGCTCCCGATATCCCGATGTGGGCTATCTGGGCAATTCAGCAGTACGCCAAGAACTACGGCATGGCCGACGCCGCCGAACGCTACCTGCAGATCGTGACACGCCTGCTTGATTTCGTTCTCGATGGAAAGCACCCGCGCCTGTTCGTCGAGCCGGATGGTATGCTTGCCACCGACGGCTCGATGACGCCCGCATCGTGGATGAACTCGGTGTGGGACGGCCGCCCCGTGGTACCGCGCTCGGGCAAGCTCGTGGAGCTGAACGCATTGTGGTACAACGCCCTGATGTTCGGTGCCGAGCTTATGAAACAGAACCCGGCCGAAGAGTCGCGCGCCGAGGTATGGACCGAGGCCGCACGCCGCGCCGGCGAGGCTTTCGTGCCGCTGTTCCTCAACGACTACGGCTACCTCTACGATTATGTCGACGGCAACTACGCCGACCCGTCGGTGCGCCCCAACATGGTGATTGCCATCGGGCTTGACTACTCGCCGCTCGACCGCCGCCAGCGCAAGGGGGTGCTCGACATCGTGACACGCGAACTGCTCACCCCGAAAGGGCTGCGCACCCTCTCGCCCAAGAGCTACGGCTACCGCCCGTTCTATGTGGGCTCGCCTCAGGAACGCGAACTGGCTCTGCACAACGGCCCGGCACGCCCCTGGCTGATGGGATTCTATGCCGACGCATACATCAAGGTGTTCGGCCTCAGCGGCGTGAGCTACATAGACCGCATGCTCATCGGGTTCGAGGAAGACATGTCGACCGGATGCATCGGCTCGCTCTCGCAGCTCTATGACGGCAACCCGCCCTTCTCGGGCCGCGGCGCCATCTCGCACGCCACAAACATCGCCGAGGTACTGCGCACGATACGCACACTGAAAAAACTCAACGCCTGATTCTCACCCACAAGACTCAACATACCACAATGAAAGCATTAATGTTCGGGTGGGAGTTTCCACCTCATATCCTTGGCGGTCTGGGCACTGCCTCTTACGGCCTGACACGCGGCATGTGGCAGTGCGGCGACATGGACATCACCTTCGTCATCCCCAAACCCTGGGGCGACGAAGACCGCGAGTTCGCCCACATCATCGGCGCGTCGCAGGTGCCGGTGGCCTGGCGCGACGTGTCGCGCGACTACGTGGAGAGCCGCATCGGCAAGCTGATGGACCCCGACCTCTACTTCCGCCTGCGCGACCATATCTACGCCGACTTCAACTATATGCGTACCAACGACCTGGGGTGCATAGAGTTCTCGGGACGCTACCCTGACAACCTGCTCGAGGAAATCAACAACTACTCGATCATGGCCGGCGTGATTGCCCGCACCATCGACTTCGACATAATCCACTCGCACGACTGGCTCACATACCCGGCCGGCATCCACGCCAAGCAGGTCACCGGCAAGCCCATGGTGATACATGTGCACGCCACCGACTATGACCGCTCGCGCGGCAACGTGAACCCCACGGTGTTCAGCATCGAGAAAGACGGCATGGAGCACGCCGACCACATCATCACCGTGTCGAACCTCACGCGCCAGACCGTAATCGAGAAATACGGCATCGACCCCGCCAAGGTCACCACCGTACACAACGCCGTGACACCGCTGCCCGACGACTACCTTAACGTGCAGGTGACCAAGCCGAAAGAGAAGATCGTCACCTTCCTGGGACGTATCACCATGCAGAAAGGCCCCGAATATTTCGTGGAGACCGCGGCCCGCGTACTGCGCAAGAACCACAACGTGCGTTTCGTCATGGCCGGTTCGGGTGACATGATGAACAAGATGATCGACCTGGCCGCCGAGCGCGGCATTGCCGACAGGTTCCACTTCCCCGGTTTCCAGAAAGGGAAACAGGTCTATGAGATGTTAAAGGCGTCAGACGTGTATGTGATGCCCTCGGTATCGGAGCCGTTCGGCATCTCGCCCCTTGAGGCCATGCAGATGGGCGTCCCCTCGATAATCTCGAAACAGAGCGGCTGCGCCGAAATCCTGTCGAACGTCATAAAGACCGACTACTGGGACGTAGACGCCATGGCCGACGCCATCTACTCGATCATCAACTACCCGGCGATGTACCAGAGCCTGCGCGACGAAGGTCTGCGCGAGGTGAACCAGATTACCTGGGACAAGGCCGGACAGAAAGTCATCGACATATACAACAAGGTGCTCGGCCGCTGAACCGCACGCACCCCGTGAAAACAAACCACACAGCAACACCCAAACCACCCAAACACGATAAAAATGAAAGCCATCTGCTTCTATTTCCAGATACACCAGCCGTTCCGTCTGAAACGCTACCGTTTCTTCGACATCGGCAACGACCACTACTATTACGATGACTTCGCCAACGACGACATCATCACCCGCGTGGCACACAACTCATACATCCCCGCCGCAGAATCGCTGCTGCGCATGATCGAGGAGACCAAGGGTGCCTTCAAGTGCGCCCTGTCGATCTCGGGCGTGGCTCTTGAGCAGTGCGAGCAGTATGTGCCCGAGTTCGTGGACCTGCTGCGCAAGCTGGCCAAGACCGGCTCGTGCGAGTTCCTGGCCGAGACCTACGACCACTCGCTGGCATCGCTCACCGACCCCGAGGAGTTCCGTCTGCAGGTTGACCTGCACCGCGAGAAGATCCACAGCCTGCTGGGCGTGACACCCAAGGTGTTCCGCAACACCGAGCTGATCTACTCTGACGAACTCGCCCCCCAGATTCTCGACATGGGATTCAAGGGATGCATCACCGAGGGTGCCAAGCATATCCTGGGCTGGAAATCGCCCAACTATGTATACTCGGCCGCGTCGGCTCCCAAGCTGAAACTGCTGCTGAAGAACGACAAGCTCTCTGACGACATCTCGAACCGTTTCTCTGACACGTCGTGGAACGAGTACCCCCTCACCGCCGACAAATACATCTCGTGGATCGCCGACACCCCGCAGGAGGAGCAGATCTTCAACCTGTTCATGAACCTTGAGACCTTCGGCGGTTTCCAGCAGCGCGAGACCGGCATCTTCCAGTTCCTGGAGGCTCTGCCCCGTTTCGCCGCAGAGCGTGGCGTGCAGTTCGTGACACCCTCAGAGGCCATCAAGCTCTTCAAGCCTGTGGCCGAACTCTCGATCGTGCATTCCATCTCGTGGACCGACGAGGCCCGCGACACCTCGGCATGGCTGGGCAACCGCCTGCAGAACGAGGCGTTCGACAAACTCTACTCGGTGGCCGAACGCGTGCGCCTCTGCGACAACCGCATGCTCAAGCAGGACTGGGGCCGCATACAGTCGGCCGACCATTTCTATTACATGTCGACGAAACATTTCGCCGACGGGTCGGCACACGCCAACTTCTCGCCCTACGAGACACCATACCAGGCGTTCACCAACTACATGAACGTGCTCTCTGACTTCATCGTGCGTGTCGAGGACCAGTACCCGATGTCGGTCGACAACGAAGAGCTCAACGGCCTGCTCACCACCATCCGCAACCAGGCCGAAGAGATCGCTACCCTGCAGAAAGAGGTGAACTCGTACCGCACCGATCTTGAGCACTTCAACGAGGAGCATCTGCTGCGCCAGAAGGCCGAGGCCGCTCCCGCCGAGAAGAAACCCGCCAAGAAGGACGGGAAGAAAGCAGAAAAAGCCGAGAAGAAACCCGCTGCCAAGAAAGCGGCCAAAGCTCCCGCCAAAAAGGCAGCCGCCAAGAAAGCCGCCTCCGAAACTCCGGCAGAGGCCTGACCAGGGCATCAGCAGCCCCCGAGGCATAACCGGTGTTCCCGGCGCACGGGGCGCCTCAGATGTACAATAAGATAAGCCGCGCCGCGGCATACCCCGGGTATGACGCGGCGCCTGCGGTTGCAC